>JACXTT010012848.1_pt1 | contig 11085 bp, 10 predicted proteins | sample 9270951 | NCBI WGS metagenome assembly JACXTT01 (sample SAMN15532306, study PRJNA645909) | rock metagenome | isolation source: weathered quartz diorite | place: Puerto Rico | collected 2017-06-21 | reverse complement strand
CCGGCCCGCCGTGTTGTGCGAGCGGGCCAGCCGGGTGAGCGAGTCGAGCACGATCACCACGTCCCGCCCCAGCTCCACCTGGCGCCGCGCGTGCTCGAACGCCATGTCCGCCACGGCGACGTGCCGCTCGTGCGGCAGATCGAAGCTCGAGGCGATCACCTCGCCGCGCCCCCAGTCCAGCATTTCGCTGACCTCTTCGGGCCGCTCGTCCACGAGCAGGATGAGCAACGTCGCCGCCGGGTAGTTCACCGCCACGGCCTCCGCGACCGCCTGCAGCATCACCGTCTTGCCGGCCTTCGGGGGCGACACGATCAGAGCCCGCTGGCCGAACCCGAAGGGGCACACGAGGTCCACGACCCGCTGAATCTCCGCCGTGCGGGGGCCAGACGCCTGGGCCGTCTCGAGGAGCAGCGGCCGATTGGGGTGCACGGCACCGAGCGCCGCGAATTCCGGTCGCTCAGCCGCCGCTTCGGCCGGAAGACCGTTCACCTGTTGCACGCGGCCGTTCTCCAGCGTGACGAGATCGCCCCGACGGAGCCCGGCCAGGCGCACGGGTGGGTCGCCTTTGGCGGGCAGATAACTCTGCGCCGCGAGTCGGAGGAAGCCGCCTTTGGGAGCGGGGTCGAACCAGCCGGTGATTGACGCCATGTGAGATTGGTTGCCTGATAAAGATAGCGGTCGGCTATCAGCCGTCAGCCGTCCGACACTCACGGCTGATGGCTGATGGCTGACGGCTATATTTGTCTCTCCCATGCGCCAAGATCACATCCGTAACTTCTGTATCGTGGCTCACATCGACCACGGCAAGTCCACGCTGGCCGACCGGCTCATCGAGTTGACGGGCACCCTCGACAAGCGTCTCATGCGCGAGCAAGTGCTCGATACGATGGACCTGGAGCGTGAGCGGGGGATCACGATCAAGCTCAACGCCGTGCGGATGTCCTATCATGCCAAGCACGGGCAGCTCTACGAGCTCAACCTGATCGACACGCCGGGCCACGTGGATTTCACCTACGAGGTCTCCCGCTCCCTGGCCGCGTGCGAGGGGGCGATCCTGGTCGTGGACGCCTCGCAGGGCGTGCAGGCCCAGACGCTTGCGAACCTGTTTCTCGCGCTCGACGCCGGCCTCGAGGTCATCCCCGTCCTGAACAAGATCGACCTTCCGGGCGCCGAGCCCGACCGCCGCGCGGCGGAGATTCACGAGCTCATCGGCTCGCGGCCCGAAGAGATCCTGCGGATTTCGGCTAAGGAGGGCACTGGCGTGCCCGAGCTGCTCGAAGCCGTCGTGCGCCGCGTGCCCCCGCCCCGCGGGACCCGCGAGGCCCCGTTGCGCGCCCTGATCTTCGACTCCTACTATGACCGCTACCGCGGGGCCATTCCCAGCATCCGCGTCGTGGACGGGGTGGTCCGGCCGGGCCTGATGATCGCCTTCGGCGCCCACAAGGACGACGTCTACGAGGTGGACGAGGTCGGCTACCTGCAGCTCGGCCACAAGCCCAGCGAGCAGCTCGAGGCCGGCGAGGTCGGATACTTCGTCGCCAACGTGCGCGGGGTCAAGGACACCCGCGCCGGGGACACGGTGCTCGACGCCGAGCACCGCGACCTGCCGCTGCTCCCGGGGTACCGCGACATCCAGTCCATGGTGTTCGCCGGGCTGTACCCGACGAACGCCGAGCAGTATGAGGAGCTGCGCGACGCGCTCGAGAAGCTGCAGCTCAACGACGCCTCGCTGCACTACGAGCCGGAGACCTCGATCGCCCTCGGCTTCGGCTTCCGCTGCGGCTTCCTCGGCCTCCTGCACATGGAGATCGTGCGGGAGCGACTCGAGCGGGAGTTCGACCTCGACCTCATCAGCACCGTGCCCAGCGTGGAGTACCACGTCTATCGCACGGACGGCACGATGCAGTTGGTGGAGAACCCCAGCCTGATGCCGCACGGCTCCACCGTGGACCGGATCGAGGAGCCGTTTGTGAAAGCGCGCATCCTCGCGCCGGCCGACTACATCGGGGCGATGATGAAGCTGGGCCAGGAGCGGCGCGGCATCTATCTGGGGATGCGCTACCTCGACCCCACACGGGTCGAGTTCAGCTGGGAGTTCCCGCTCGCCGAGATCATCCTCGACTTCTACGACAAGCTGAAGACGATCTCGCGCGGCTACGCGTCGCTGGACTACGAGTTTCTCGCCTACCGTCCGGCGGAGCTGGTCAAGCTCGACCTGCTGCTGAACGCCGAAGCGGTGGACGCCTTCAGCGTGATCATTCATCGCGACAAGGCGTACGAGTGGGGTCGCAAGATCGCCGAGAAGCTCCGGGAGCTCATCCCTCGCCAGCTGTTCGAGGTCGTGATCCAGGCGGCCATCGGCACCAAAGTCATCGCGCGCGAGACGATCCGGCCGCTGCGCAAGAACGTGACGGCCAAGTGTTACGGCGGCGACGTCACCCGGAAGCGGAAGCTCCTGGAGAAACAGAAAGAAGGAAAGAAGCGCATGAAGCAGGTGGGGACGGTCGAGATCCCGCAGGAAGCGTTCCTGGCGGTGCTCCAGGTTGACTAGCCTCGTCATCCAGACCGCGTTTCTGGGCGACGTGGTCCTGACGACGCCGCTGCTGCGCGCGCTCGCCCGGCAGGACGGCCCGCTCGACGTGCTGACGACGCCGGCGGCGGCCCCGCTGCTCGAGACGCACCCGGCAGTCCGGCGCGTCATCCCCTTCGCCAAGCGTGGCGCCGACCGCGGCTGGGGCGGCCTCATCCGGTTGGCGCGGCGGCTGCGTGCCGAAGGGTACGCCGCCGCCTACCTCCCGCACCGCTCGCTGCGCTCGGCGGCGGTGGCCTGGCTGGCGCGCATCCCACGCCGCGTCGGGTTTCACGACGGCTGGCGGCTGCTGTACACGGAGACACGGCACCGGCCGGTGGACGGGCACGAAGCGGACCGATTGCTGGCCCTGGCGGATGCTTCCCTCCCCCTCCCCCTTTCAGGAACGGCGTCCGACGTCGGCCGCTACCACCGGATGCCCAACCTCGAGACCACGATTCACGACCGGGCTCGGGCCGAGGGGTTCCTGCGCGAGCACCACGTGCGCGAGCCCTTCGCCGCCCTCGCCCCCGGGTCGATCTGGGGAAGCAAGCGCTGGCCGGCGTTCGCCGACGTGGCGGAGCGGCTGGCGCCGCGGGTCGGTATCGTTGTGGTAGGGGGGCCCGAGGATGCCTCCCTGGCCGCGGAGATCACCGCGGCGGTCGGGCGCGCCGGCGGCCGGGCGGCGAGTGCCTGCGGGCGGCTGAGTCTCCGCGAGTCGGTGGATGTCATCCGCCGTGCCTGTGTGCTCGTCACGAACGACAGCGCGCCACTGCACCTCGCTCAGGCGGTCGGCACGCCGACGGTCGCGTTGTTCGGGCCCACGGTGCCGGCATTCGGATTCGGACCGCGCGGCCCGCGCGACCGGGCGCTCGGCGTCGTCGACCTGCCCTGCCGCCCATGCTCGCGGCACGGGCCGCCCGTGTGCCCGCTCGGGCATCATCGCTGCATGAAGGACCTGTCGCTCGCGCAGGTGCTCGCGGCCATCGAGGAGACCGGTGCGCTACATCGTCGGGATTGACGTCGGCGGCACGAACATCGTCGTGGGGACGGTGGCCGAGGATGGCTCCGAAGTCCTCGGGGTCGTCGCTGAGCCGACGTTCGTGGAGCAGGGGCCGGACGCGGTCGTCTCCCGGATCGTGAAGCTGGCCCGTGCGTCGATGGCGCAGGCGCCGGGCAAGGAAATCGCGGGCGTGGGGATCGGGTCGCCGGGCCCGCTCGACACCAAATCCGGAGTGGTGCTGCTCACGCCGAACCTGGGCTGGACCAATATGCCGCTGCGCGACCGCGTGTCCGGCGCCCTGGGCCTGGCGGCGACGCTCGACAACGACGCCAACTGCGCCATCTTCGGCGAGTGGTGGCTCGGCGCCGCGCGCGGCGTCGAGCACGTGGTGGGACTGACCATCGGGACCGGCATCGGCGGCGGCATCGTGCTCGACGGCGCCATCTACCACGGCGCGTCCGACATCGCTGGCGAAATCGGCCACATGACCATCGACTCGACCGGCCGGCGCTGCAAATGCGGCAACTACGGTTGCCTCGAGGCGTACTGCTCCGGACCGGCGATCGCTGCGCGCGCCGTCGAAGGCATCGAAGCGGGGGCTGAGACGGCGCTGCCGCGGTATGTCGGCGGCGACCTGTCGAAAGTCACCGCCCAGGTGGTCTACGAAGCGGCCCACGACGGCGACACGTACGCGCTCGAAGTGGTGCGGGAGACCGCCAAGCTGCTCGGCGCCGGCGTCGCGAACATCATCAACATCTTCAACCCCGAGGTGGTCGTCATCTGCGGCGGCGTGACCCTGGCCGGCGACACCCTCTTCGTCCCGCTGCGGAGCGAAGTGAAGCGCCGGGCGTTCAAGCCGGCGGTGGAAGTGTGCCGGATCCTGCCGGGCGCCCTGCCCGGGACCGCGGGCGTCGTGGGGGCGGCGGCCGTCTTCATGCACCGGACCTGGGGGAAGGTGTGAAGCGCCTCGGCGTCCTCGGCTCGATGGTGTGGGATACCATCTACGGCCGGGACCCCGCACAGCCCGGTGTGGAGGAATGGGGCGGTATCGCGTATGCTCTCGCCGGCCTCGATGCGACGCTCAGCGAAGACTGGCAGATCGTCCCGATCATCAAGGTCGGCCGGGACCTCGCTCCCCAGGCTAATCTGTTCCTCTCCAGCCTACGACGCACTGCGCGTGGCGCACGGTTCGTCGAAGTCCCGGAGTCCAATAACCGCGTCACCCTGCGCTACCAGACGTCCGAGCGGCGTTGCGAACAGATGAGTGGCGGCGTGCCGCCGTGGTCCTGGCCCGAGCTCGGACCCATGGTGGCCGATCTCGACGCGCTGTACCTGAATTTCATCTCGGGCTTCGAGCTCACGCTCGAGGATGCTCAGCGGCTGCGGCGCGGCTTTCCCCGATTCCTGTACGCCGACCTGCACAGCCTGTTCCTCGGCAAGGAGCCCGACGGCACCCGCGTCCTCCAGCCCCTGCCCCGCGCGTCCGCCTGGTTCGGCTGCTTCGACGTTGCACAGCTGAATGAAGAAGAAATGCGGCAGCTCGGGGACGACCCGCTGGCGGTGGCCGCGACGGCGTTGGACCAGGGTTGCACCGCGCTGTGTGTAACGCTGGGCATCCGGGGTGCCGTCTACTTTGAGCAAGTGATGGACGCCCGGACGCGCCGGCGCGTAGGGCCGATCCGTACGGCACGGATCGCCGCACCTGTCGCCGGGGGCGGCCCGTTGGAGCGAGGAGAGGGAGACCCGACCGGCTGCGGGGACGTGTTCGGCGCGACGGTCGCCGCGCGGCTGCTGCAGGGGGCGACGCTCGAGGAGGCCATCCGCGAAGGCTGCCGCCTGGCCGCCCGCAACGTGAGCTACCGTGGGGCCACAGGCCTGAGCCAGCACCTGCTCGGCAAGTTGGCCGGGGTATGACCCGCCTCGTCGAGGTCCCCGTCAATTTCGACGACCGCACGTTCGACCAGTTCGCAGGGGCGTACGCCCAGGCCCGCCTCGACGGGGCTGGGGAGCGGTTGTTGTTCGACGCCCACGCAGCGGAATGGGCCTCTCCCTACGGGCTCGTGGGGCTGCTCGCGGCCGGCCAGGCATCGCGTGCCGCCGGCGGCGAGCGGCCACTGTTGACGGCCCCGACGAATCCGGACGTCCTGAGCTATTGGGGCCGCGCGGGCTTCTTCCGCGAGGCCCGCGAGCTGTTCGAGCTCCATGGCCGCGTCCCCAAGCTGAAGACGCCGACCGACAGCGATGTGCTGCTGCCGGTGACGCCGGTGCGGGCGGCGGAGGACGTGCACCAGGTGGTCAGCCACATCCAGCAGCGGGCGACCGTCATCCTCACTTCGGAGCTCGGCATCGACCCGAAGGCGACGATGGGCTTCGCTATGGCGCTTTCGGAGGCCTGCCAGAATATTGTAGAGCACGCCGGCACGGGCGGCTGGGTCGCGGTGCAGAGCTACTACTGGCGCCGCCGGCTCGCCCGCCGGGTGGTCGTGATCGCGGTCGCGGACGCCGGCGTGGGCTTCCGCCATTCGCTGGAACCGACGCAGGCCAAGCGGTTCGGCGAGCGTTGGGGTGACGCCGCGGCGCTCGAAGCGGCGCTCATCCAGGGCGTGAGCCGGTTCCGAGACCCGGGTCGCGGGCAGGGCCTCAAGGGGATTCGGAGCTACATCAGCCGGTGGGACGGGAAGATCACCATCCGCAGCGGAAGCGCGCGTATCGGCATCGTCCCCTCCTGGGACGACGACGTGCCGCTCAAGGACGGGCTCCCCGCTTTCCCGGGTTCGCAGTTGCTGCTGATTATCCCGGAACAGGGGTCGCGGAAGTGATTCAGCACATCGACGTGCACGCAGTGTTGCAGCAATCCGTCCCCGGCTACTTCGCCGACCTGGTGACCCGGCCGACGGGTCGCGCCGTCCGCCGGGAGATCGAGCGGACGATCGCGGGCGCCGAGCCCACCGTGGCTCGCATGGACTTTTCGGGCGTCCGCTGCATCGACTATTCCTGTGCCGACGAGATCATCGCCAAGCTGTTGCGTGAGGTGAAGGTGCTGCTGCTGCGCGGCCTCACCGACGGGCACCGCGAAGCGATCGAGCCGGTGCTGCTGAGCCACGGCCTCGCGGTCCTGGTCGAGCTGCCGGACGGCACGCTGGACGTCCTCGGCCCCCGCGAGACCGCCGAGCGGCTCATCGAGGAGCTGGTGTCGCGCCGCCTGGCGGCGCGCACGCCCGGCGGCACGCTGGCGCTGACGGCCGCGTGACCCGCCGTTCTCCCCCCTCCCCGCCCACGCCCCGGCGGCGCCTCGGGACCTCCACCGTGGCGATCCACGGCGATCCGCAGGTCCGGCCCGACTGGACACCGATTGCGCCGCCCATCTACCAGAGCAGCACGTTCACCAACCCGGTGGGCTCGACCGCCGAAGTGCTCTACACCCGCTACGGGAACAACCCCAATCAGGTCGCCATCGGCAAGCGGCTGGCGCTCCTCGAGGGCGCCGAGGCGGCCCTGTTCGTGGCGAGCGGGATGGGCGCCATTGCCCTCGCCCACCTCGCGGTGCTGCGGCCCGGCGACCATCTGCTCTCCAGCGAATGGATTTACGGGGGAGTGCACCGGCTGTTCGCGCAGGAGTTCGGGCGCTTGGGGATCGAGGTGAGCTTCGTGAGCCCAGTGCACTCGCGCTCCTGGAAGCAGGCGATGAAGAAGACGACGCGCGCTGTATTTCTTGAGACGCCGACGAACCCGCTGATGCGCGTGATCGACCTGGAGCCGATCGCGCTGCTGTGCCAGACCGAGGGGTTGGCCCTGGTCGTGGACTCGACCTTCGCGTCGCCGGTCAACTATCGACCCATCGAGCACGGTGCCGATCTCGTGATCCACAGCGCCACCAAGTACTTGAACGGTCACACCGATGTGATCGCGGGCGCCGTCGCCGGCACCGAGCCGGTCATCGAGGAAGTCCGCAAGCTGATGCAGGTGTGGGGACAGGCACTCGACCCGATGGCCGCGTGGCTGATCGACCGCGGCATGCGCACGCTCGCGGTGCGCATGGAGCGCCACAACCGGAACGGGCTGGCGGTGGCCGAATGGTGCAGCACCCAGAAAGCCATCGCGCGCGTGCATTATCCCGGGCTGCCCGGGCATCCCGACCACAAGACGGCCAAACGCGTCCTCAACGGTTTTGGCGGGATGCTCGGGATCGAGCTCAAGGGCGGAGCCCGCGCGGCCGAGCGGTTCCTGCGTCCCCTCAAGATCGCCGCGCACGCGGCCAGTCTGGGCGGGACCGAAACGCTGGTGTCCGAGCCGCGGCTCACTTCGCACGCCAGTCTCTCCGCCGCGGACCGCGAGCGGGCTGGCATTCCCGACGGCTTCTTGAGATTTTCCCTCGGTCTGGAGGACGCCGACGACCTCATTGCGGACTTCGCCCAGGCCCTGGCACAGCTGTAAGTGATCAAATTCACGAGCGTTTTCAAAGCCTTCCCGAAAGGGGGGCTCGCCCTCAAGGATATCTCGTTCCATGTCGCGAAGGGCGAGTTCGCCTTCCTCACCGGCCACTCGGGGGCGGGCAAGTCCACGGTCCTGAAGCTCATCTATGCCGACGAGCGGCCCAGCGGCGGCGAAGTGCGCGTCTCCGGATTCAACGTGGCCGAGCTGCGCCAACGCGACATCCCGATGCTGCGGCGCCGGCTGGGCATCGTATTTCAGGATTTCCGCCTGCTCGAGGACCGCACCGCCGAGGAGAACGTGGCGTTCGCGCTCGAGGTGACCGGCGCCCGCCGCAACGCCATCGGGGCGCGGGTGATGCGCGTGCTCACGCAGGTGGGGCTCGCCGCCAAGGCGCAGGCCTACCCGCGCGAGCTCTCGGGCGGTGAGCAGCAGCGCGTGGCGATCGCCCGGGCGCTGGTGAACGAGCCGACGGTGCTCCTCGCGGACGAGCCGACCGGCAACCTCGACGAGCGCGCCACCCGCGGCGTGTTCCAGCTGCTGCGCGACATCAACGCCAGCGGGACGGCGGTCGTCATGGCCTCGCACGACCTCGACCTCGTGCGCCAGGCCCCCTATCGCGTGATCGAGCTGCAGGAAGGCGCCGTGGTCTACGACTCGGCCGTGGACGAGCCGCGGGGCGATTCGGCACCGGCGTCGTGAACCTCACCGTTCGCGAGGCGCTCCTCGCCTTCCGCCGCGCGCCGCTGTTGTCGGCGCTCTCCGTCACCACCATCGCGTTTTCGCTGTTCGTGCTGGGCCTGTTCGGGCTCGTGGCGGTGAACCTGCAGAACGCCCTGCGACGGGTCGCCGAGCGGGTGGAGATCGTGGCGTACGTGCTCCCCGGTACGCCCGCAGAAACGATCACCCTCGCCCTCAAGGACATCGAGGCGTTCCCGGAGGTGGCTGCGGCGACGTTCGTGTCCGAGGACGAGGCGCTGGCCCGCGCCAAGGCGGAGCTGGTGGAATTCCGGGACGTCCTCCGGGAGCTTGAGCACAACCCCCTGCCCGCCTCCCTCGAGGTCAAGCTCAAGCCCGCGTTCCGCGACGCCGAGCACGTGAACGCCGTGGCCGACCGGCTGCGCGGCTTCGGCTTCGTGGACGACGTGCGCTTCGGGCGGGACTGGGTGGAGAAGCTCGATCGGCTCCGCCGGCTCGCCGCGGCCGTCGGCATCGTCGTCGGCGCGGCCTTCGCCGGCGTGGCGATCATCATCATCGGCACCACCATCCGGATGGCGGTGCTGCAGCGCAGCCGGGAGATCGCGATCATGCGGCTGGTGGGCGCGACTGACGGCTTCGTGCGCCGCCCCTTCCTCCTCCAGGGCGCCATCAAGGGGCTGCTCGGCGGGGTCGTGGCGGTGGCCCTCTCCTATGGCGCGTACATGCTGATCGACCGCTTCCTCATCCAGGTCAGCTTCTTCACCCACGAGCAGGCGCTGGTGATCGTCGGCTTCGGGGCGTTGATCGGGCTCATGGGCAGCCTCCTCAGTGTGGGACGGCATCTGAGAAAAGTATGAGACGTCGCGCTCCCCCTGAGAGTCGTCCAACAAAGGCGTCGAACGAACTCGTCCAACGAAACCGTGAGCGATTTCACGCCTTCGTTAGACGCCTCTGTTTGACGCTGTTGTTCGACGTCGTTCTGTGTTCGGGGTTGTCGGCCCAGCGCCCGACCTTCGATCAGCAAATGCGGGACAACCAACGCCGCCTCGAAGACATTCGCCGCGAGCGGTCGGCGGTCGAGCAGGAGTTGGAGCGGCTGCGCACCCAGGCCCACTCGATCGTGGACGAGCTGTCCAACCTGGAGCGCCAGCGTGACGCGACCAACCGCATCGTGAACGAGCTGGACCGCCAGATCGGCGGGCTCGGCCTCCAGATCGATCAGATGACGGTGGATCTGATCCTCGCGCAAGACGCCCTGGCCGAAAAGCGCGCCGTGCTCGAGCGCCGGCTCGTGGACATCGCCAAGCGCGGCGCCCTTTACTCCTACCAGGTGCTGCTCGCCGCCGAGAGTTTCGGCGATCTGTTATCACGCTACAAGTACCTCTACCTGGTGAGCCGCCAGGATCGGTTGCTCACCAACGACATGACCAAGCTCAAGAATCGCATCGCACGGGAACGGCAGGCGCTGGTGGACGCGCGCGACGCGCTGGCCCGGCGCAAGCTCGAGCGGGCGGGCGAGCTGCTCCGCTACGTCGACCTCGCGCACCGGCGCGAGACGAACCTGGCCGCGACGAAGCGCAGCATGCGGGAAGCGGAGCGCCGGCTCACCGAGAAGGAACAGGAAGAGCGCCGGCTGAACGACGTGATCGCCGCGCTGGAGCGGGCACGGCGGGAGGCCCTGGCGCGTGGTGCGGCGGCGGGTCCCGCCACGATCACGGAAAGCAGCCTCGGAGCGCTCGACTGGCCCGTGGACGGGCACCTGGTCTACCAGTTCGGCCCGGCCCCAGGCCCCAACAACACGACCATCGTGTGGCACGGGATCGGCATCGCGGCCCCGGCCGGCACCCCCGTGAAGGCCGTGGCCACCGGGTCGGTCGTGCTGGTGCAGCCGCTCGGCACCTACTTGATGACGGTCATCCTGGATCACGGCGGCGGGTACTACACGATCTATTCGACCCTGGAGGACGCCACCGTGGCCAAAGGCGATCGCGTGCTCCGCGGCCAGGTGATCGGCCATGTGGGCGGCGCCAGCACGGACCAGGGCCCCCACCTGCACTTCGAGATCCGTGGCCAGAGCCAGATCGCGCTGGATCCGTTGAACTGGCTGAAAAGACGGTGAGGCGTCGAGGAAAAAGCGTCAAGGAAGTGGTGCTCGAGAGCGCGCCCATTACCGGTTAAGGCCGCCCCCCCCCCCCCCCCCCCCCCCCCCCCCCCCCCCCCCCCCCCCCCCGCCCCCCCCCCCCCCCCCCCCCCCCCCCGCGCCCCTCTCCCTTCTCCCCGCCCCCCCCCCCCCCTCCTACAAACGCCGCCGCCCGCGCCCCCCCCCGCCGGGCGCTCCACCCACCACGCGGCCGCGCCGCCGCACCCCCCCCGGGCGGGACGG
>JACXTT010012847.1_pt1 | contig 11088 bp, 8 predicted proteins | sample 9270951 | NCBI WGS metagenome assembly JACXTT01 (sample SAMN15532306, study PRJNA645909) | rock metagenome | isolation source: weathered quartz diorite | place: Puerto Rico | collected 2017-06-21 | reverse complement strand
CTGTAGAGAAGCCCAGCTCGGTCGTCATTCCTCATGTCACCTATGGCCCGCGCCAGAAAAGCTCAAAATCAAAATGAGTCACTACCACTCCGTCGGCGGTCGAAGCGCCGGCTTGCCCTCGAGACGAATGGTGAGAATTTCGTGGGGATGAATCTCGACCTCGAACATCCCAGGGGCTTTCAGCCGCAGCGTTTTCAGATTTCGTTCGACGGCATCCGTCTGAAAAGCTCGTTCGAGGGTCAGCAGCGGAGTGCTAATCGTTACATTTCGCGGGCTTCCCCCGAGATCGAGCAAGCGCAGGATCGTGCCATTGCCGTCTTCGGCGGGTTTCCAGGTTTCGAGCAACACACTGGCGTCATCGATCGTCGTGAAGCTGGCGGCTTTTCCGTCGAGCGGGCGCGATACTTCCACGGCCTTGTCTTGCGATGTGATCTCGTTTTCTTCGAGCGGCGTGAACTCTTCCCAGCCTTTCCGGCCGAGCGCCACCGCGTCCGTGGCGGGAGCGCTGGTCACTACATAGCGGAACCGGAAATCGCCCCCCTGTGAAGCGCGGTAGTTGGTGTGCCAATAATTGTTCATTGCATACGAGAAGATGGTTCCGGGACGCTCGCCGAAATTTGTCGGCCACGCGCCTCGGTTGATGTCTCCCAGAGTCACGAGCGAAGCGTCCAGTGGCATCACCGTTCCCGATACGCCGTCCTGCGCGACTGAAACCCAATGCTGCACGTTGAACCATTCGTGGCCCGCGCCGGGATACATGTCTTTTGTGGGATCGACGACTCCATTCTGAATTTCGTATTGAAACTGCGGATGGCTCATCGCGAAAGGAAACGAAAAGTAGACCGCTTCCTTCGCAAGAATCTCTTTTTTCGAGACGTGCTCAGTAAACTCGATCTTCTTTTCATTGTCAAAAACCCGAATTTCCGTCTCGATTTTCGGAGTGTTCTCCGCGGAACTTTCAAGCAAGGCCCGCCAGCCATAAGCAGTTCGTTCCGTGGAAAGGAGTCTGCCGCGTTCGGAGCCATGAATTTGCAACTCCGTTTTCGGCGAAACAACGCGATACTGCAAGAGGCTGTTTGGCTCTTTATCGCCGCCGGTAACGTACAAATACTGACCAAAGCGATAGGGGCTTTGCGCGTCTACAAGTTCTTTGCCGAGTTGCTTGTCCAAAATGCTGCGCACCGCACCGGAAGAAGTATCCAACTCCACTCTGTAATACGGACTTTCCAGCGTAGCGCTGTTTGTTTCTTTCGCGGCTGGAGGTGCGTCCCCTCCCGACCGCATGAAATAAACTTTGTATCCGACTGGCGGGACGTTTTTCGCGAAAAACTCCACGCGGCGAAAAGCGTTTCCTTCGCGCACAACAGAAAACGGCACTGCTTCTTCCGTGGAGCGATCGATAATTTGCGCGCCTTTGTCGAGATCTATGCTGACCAAACCGTCGCGCTTCCAATTGAGCGGATTGAAAACCAAAATGCTGCCGACGGGAGCTGCAATCGAGTCGGAGAGACTCGCAAGACTGCTGCGAAGAAGATGGTCGCGCTTTTCGCGGGCCGAGATGGCCCGCGAATCCTTCACGATCAACTGGTTCCTTGCCTCGTTGCTCGTGGGATCGTAGACGCTGTCCCCGGAGAGCCATGTGTGTTCATCCATCAGCACCATGTCCGCCCACATATCACTTAAAGTTTCCTGATCGACGGCGAGGCGGGAATTCACCAGCGTACTGATGGTCGCGAACTTTTCCGCGGAAGGCGCGCGGCTTTCCGTTTCGCGTTCCATAGCCGCGTAGAACGCATCGGAGCCGATGCCGTCTTCCCAGTAAGGGCCGCCGTCGCCGCGCAGCGTCGGCAAATTGTCGCCAAACTGCTCAGCAATTGTGGCGAGCGCACTGTGAAAGCCGGAGTACTCAAGGTGCGGGTATGCATGCGCAGCGTTCCACTGATCCACCAACTCGGCCTGCTGAGGGAAGAGATCGCTGTTTTCCACTTGCGTGCCAAAGATGATCGTTGCGTTCGCGCGATAATTCGGCCGCTGGTACATCTGCAGAAAGAGCGGCAACACTTCTTCGCCGGTTTTGAGGAGCGGAGGAAGTCCGAATAGAAATTGCATTTGCATGTAGTGCCGCGAATACCAGAAGAGCACTTTCTTGCCATCAGGCCCTTCCCAATACATCGGTGTGTTTTGATTTAGTTGCCCCTGCAAAAGGACGGGAGCTCGGTCGTTATTGCTGCCGGCAAAAAAGTAGGGAATTCCGGCAGAAGCAAGAATCGAAGCATACGACCACGTATAAGAAGGGACGTCGGTGATGTTCGCGTAGTTGAAAGGCGTGCCGTATTTGCGGCTGAAGTTGGCGCTAGGATAGAGCGAACGAATCAACGTTTCCGCCGTCGGGAATCCCGTCAGCAGATTGGAAGACTGCGCGGGAATATAAATTTGTTCCTTCCTGGTCGCGCTCAAAACGCGCTCGTTTTCTTGCCGCGAGCGGTTCTTCAGATACTGCTCCAGATTCCATTCGCCATCGGTGCTGAAGCGAAATCCGGGGTGCTTCGCGGTTAAGTCCATGGCCTCATCGAAAAGGCGGCTCTGAATGGCGGCAACTTTTGCCTGATAGTCGGTGTACCCGATATCCAGGTGAACGTGCGGCACGACGAAGAGGGTCCACTTTTTCTGTGGATCGAGCCTCTGCGCGAATCTCGCGGAGTGACCGTTGAGTTTTACTTGAATTTCAGATTTCGTTACCGAGGGGAACTCCGGCACCGCAATCAGAAAGCGTTCTTCCCCGAAGTCCTGATTGCCGCTCAGCGGCTGTTTGTAGTGCTGTCCGGCGATTTCAAAATCCACGCTGCCGGAACGCGGGCGCTCCGCGTATCGGACAAAAACGGCGACCTGCTCCCAATCCGCTTCGCCGCGTCGCTCGTAAAAAATCGTTGGTTCCGCCTGCGCCGCGATTTCAGCGGGCTTTGTCTCCGTACGCTCGAGTTCGATCGCGTCGTAGTTGAAACCCGCATCCGGAACGCCTTCGCTTGCGATTGCAACAGCTTGCAACGCAATTGTGTTTGTGCCGACGTGGGTGAGGCTTCGCGGAATATCAAATTCGACGGACGCGTGGGAGTACGCAGGGAAAAAGGCTGCGATGGTATCGCCCATGTTGTAATCGAGTTTTGGATGCAGATAAAAGAGCCCGCTGTGTCCATTGATCGTGACTTGCAGTGCAGGCACGCTGGGATTCTCGATGAGCAAAAAAACGCGCAACCGAAACGGGCCGGAAGCATTCTCCTTGATGTCGAATTGAATGGTGCGCGGCGCGTTCGCCGCGGTTGCTTTTCCGGAAGGGAAAAGAGCAGGAGCAAAACTGTACCAGGATTTTCCTGGGTCATCGCGGCCGATGATGTAGGTCACCGGTTGCGAGGCTGCGCCACCGGCAAATTCAGCCGATGAGCCGTCGAACGTTCCGATGCGCCAAAGTTCCTGCGATTGGCACGGCGTACATCGCGAGAAAAATGTTGCGAAAATCGCTCCAGCAAAAATAACCAATTTGAGTTTCATGAGGGATCCGATGCCACGTCGAAGAAATATTGTGTGATGCAAATGTCCAGCGGGGTGGAAAGTAGCAATTGCATCGGCTGAGTGTCAAATTGAGCGGTGTTGCTGTGCAGCAGGCTTCGGTACAATGCCTTTTCGCTCCGGGGGCGTGCTTGAAGAACAGCGCCGTTTTGCTGGTACAGTGCCGCGACCAAAAGGGATTGGACGCGGCGATTGCGGATTTCATTTACCGCAACAACGGAAACATTCTGCACTTTGAACAGCATCAGTCGAGCGACGACTCTTTTTACTTTGCACGCGTTGAATGGGACCTTGCCGATTTTCAGTTGCCGCTCGCCGATTTCTTCACGAAATTCAATCCAATCGCAGAAAAATTCGACATGAGCTGGCGCGTGGCGCTCGCAAGTTACCGGCCCCGCGTTGCGATTCTGGTTTCCAAGTACGACCACTGCCTGGTGGATCTTTTGTACCGCCAGCGTATCGGCGAACTGAAATGCGAAATTCCCTTGATTATCAGCAATCATCCGGATGCGCAGCGGCACGCGGACTTTCATGCGATTCCTTACCACATCATTCCCGTCGCAAAGGAAAACAAACGCGAAGCAGAACAGCGTCAGCGCGAATTATTCGAACATCACAAAATCGACCTGATTGTGCTCGCCCGCTACATGCAAATTCTTTCTCCCGAATTTATTTCGCTCTACCCTCAGCAGATCATCAATATTCATCACTCGTTTTTGCCCGCGTTCGTTGGCGCGAAACCGCATCTGCAGGCCTATGAGCGCGGCGTAAAACTGATTGGCGCGACGGCGCATTACGTCACGGAAGTTCTGGACGATGGCCCGATCATCGAACAAGGAGTTGCGCGGATTTCGCACCGCGACGCTTTGGAAGATCTAGTCGAAAAGGGGCGCGATTTGGAAAAACTCGTATTGTCTCGCGCGGTGCGTTGGCATATCGAAAACCGCATTCTTCTGCACGGCAATCGCACCGTTATTTTTGAATAGTCCCTGAGTCACTAAGTCTCCGAGTCACTGAGTCGAAGAATTCGCTGTTCTGCTTGGCAGCCTTCCATTTTTCCGGGCTGTGGATTTTAGATAGGCAGCCAGGCGAGTCAAACCTGTTCCGATTTCTTTCGCCTTTGCTGCTAGTGCGTCGTGTTGTTCTTTGCCGAGGTAGTTTTGGTCAAGCGCAATCAACAATTGGGCTCTCATTTCGCCACACGAACCGCGCGCGATGAAAAGAAAGCGGGCAAATTCGATATCGGAACCTCGTTCAAATCCCTCCGCAATATTCGAGACTATGGACAGAGCCGACCTGCGAATTTGATTCACGAATGCCAAATCTTTCGAGCAGGGGCCAACCTGGGTGAAGCGATAGATTTCATGGATCACGCTTCGCGCCTGCTTAAAGACGTGAAGCTCCTCAAATGTTTTCGCCGATCGGGTTGCGACGATTTGCTGCATGTTGATTTCATCCATGCCGGCCTGTTTGGCTTCATGACTCAGCGACTTAGGGACTCGGCAACTTAGCAACTCCTTCGTTAATCCGCCGCGGCGGAGTGGCCCAATGCTCGCATCATGTCGGCGTGAAGCAGGCGGTGGAAGAGGTGTTCGCCGGCTTCGCGGCGGACGGAGAGGCGCCCAGCTACGTATGCGCGGGAACCGAGTCCGCGCTGCACGGAGTCGCAGATGGCCATGTCCTCGTCCTGAACTTTTTCGCTGACCTTGATGCTGGCCTGATTTTTTTTCAGCGCTTTTGCGCTGACGTCGGAAAAGTAGTAGTCGAAGACGACAGCGCATTTGTCCACCGCGAGTGGAATGACGAGATTGGTGTCCATGACACCTTCGTAGGCGTTGAGCATGAAGTTGGGATAAATCCACAGATAGAAAGCGCGGCCCTGACGCGTGGCGGCGACGTCTTTTTTTGATTTGGAGCCGGAGCTGAGCGGGCTCGATTGCAGGCAGGAGCGCTCGAAATTCTCGATGGTGTAGCTGGTGTACTCGATGACGCTGCTGAGCCCTTTGTGCGCGTGCGGAACGTGGTAGCCGCCGTCGAGATAGTTGTCCACGTAAACTTTCCAGTTGCAGTGCAGCGTGTAGACGCGGCGGTCAAAAAATTTGAGTTTCTTTGTGAGCTGCAGGGGCGCGACGATTTCGGGAACTTTGCCGAGAAAATTCCGGAGCGAATCGGCTTTGCTGTTGAGATTGATGTAGATGAAATTTTCCCAAGTGTCCACCGCGATGGGAACGAGGCCGTTTTTCGCGCGATCGAAATCGCAGACGCCGTCGAATTCCACCATGCCTTTGAGCGAGCCGTCGTTGCCGTAGGTCCAGCCGTGGTAAGGGCAGCGAAAATTCTTGGCGCAGCCTTCGGTTTCGGTGACGACGGCGGCGGCATGATGCCGGCAGACGTTGTAGAAAGCGCGGAGGACGCCATCTTCGCCGCGCGCAACGACAATGGGCTCTCCCGCGAGATCGGTAGTAAAGAAATCGCCTTTCTTCGCGACTTGATCGATGCGTCCTGCAACTTGCCATGTGGCCGCAAAAACACTTTCGAGTTCGTGGCGCGCGATGCCCGGATCGAAATACCAGGGCGAAGGGATGGTCCACGCTTTTTCGAGCGGGTTGGTGGGATCGTAGAGATTGAGAAGAGAAGAGAGGCTGCGTTCCATGACTGCTCCTCGGATGAAAAAGAAAGACTGCAGCGTTCGTGCGCTTTCTTTCTATCGCGAAAGCAGGCGGGTGTGGAACAGAAAAAATCCGCAGCGTGCGCCGGTTGATTGGCCGGTGGCGTCATTGGCGTGTGGGCTCCGGGACGGAATTTGGTTGATACGAAGCCGGATCAACGGGGCGAGGGAGGGAGATGTCAATGCGAGTGAAGTCGGCATTAGGGTCAGTGGTCTCGCGGTCCATGACCGGCAGAGTGCGGAGAAGGAGATTGCAGACGTAAGCGAGAACGGCGGCGCGCCGGGGCGAAACGCGATTCTCGGAAAGCATGAGGAGAAGGCGGGAGAGGAATTCGTTGATGTCGTGCGCGGACTGAAATTCGGCGAGTTCGCCAGCGAGGGCGGAGCGGACGTCGGCTTCGTCGAGGCGATTGGAGGCTTGAGAAGCGTGCCGGAAACAGAGGCCGGAACGGGAGTCGACGACGCGAAGGCGGCAGCGTTTGCCGGTGGAGGTGCGATGCTGACAGCGAGCGGAATCATTGATAAGACGCGAGTTAGAGCTGGAAGTAGTCATGAGAGTCCTCAGAGTTGGATTGAAATATTAGGTTCTTCGGCGAAAACCGAAGAGAAATGGGAGGAGTTTTGATTAGAAATACCAATACTACCCCCCATTGATTTGTGAAGTGTGCGCAGCGCGTTGAAAGAAAAGGGGTTATTGCGATTTTGAGAGAGGCGGTTTGCGTAAAGTGTTCCGAAGCGCTTGAAAGGACGGCACTTATTCTTTCGCGGATATATGCGCCGGTTTGCGACCCCTCGCTCAAATTGCTCGGGGCAAGAAAGTGTTCCGAAGCGCTTGAAAGGACGGCACTTATTCGTTCGCGGATGTATGCGCTGGTTTGCGACCCCTCGCTCAGATTAGTCGTGGCAAGAAAGTGTGCGCAAGCCATGGAAAATAAAAGGGTTGAAAACTTCGGGGCAAGTTGGGGGAATTGAACCACGGAGGGGAGGGACACGAGCGGCGAGCAAATCACGAACTATGATAACTCAGAAAAGTTAGCTTGTCAAGTACTATGAATAAGTGGTTACGTTCGAATGGAGCCGTTTGGTTCGAATCGGCGGCGCAATCCAACGCATCAAGGTGAATCGCGGCAGCGCTGATTTCAATAGCAGGGCTGGAAAATGAGCCTGCTGAGGGCCGAAGTGATATCCCAGCGCGGGTGCTGATTGAAAGAAAGATCCTGTCGGTCCACCCGCCATTTTCTGCCTGCCAAGCGGAGAAATGCGAAGTTCACAACCGCGTGACTCGGTACCAGCCGACGCCGCAGGAGCAAGCCCAACGTAAGAAGGAAGCGCTGGCCGAGGGCGTCGAGAAGCTGTCGCGAGTCCGCATCCTCGAAGCCATCCGCAAGAAGCTACCGGATGCCCTCTCACGGCCGGACTTGGCGATGGTCGCACTCGACTACTTCCGGCGTTTGGGCCACGACAATCATCGCCGTCTCTCCAAGCTCTACGCATGGGAAGAGAAGAAGAGCAAAGCCTCGTGGGGTGCTCAGACCGTGGACTACGAGAAGATTGCGACGGCTGCCGTACAAGCTATGAAAACCGCAGACCTCAACCGCTTCTTCGTAGCCTGCGCCCTTGTCTCCGACCTGTATTGCCCCGGCTACAACCCGAGGCAATCGCTTGAGAAAACTCGAACCTTGCTCGCGTGACAGTCCGGTACAAGATCGACTCAGCGAGGATAGTCGCATCTGTCCGAGTGGAATCGTCGACGCCGAAGAAGGTAATGAAGGAGAAAGCTCAACGGAGAACGAAGCAGCAACGCAAAAAGACTATCGTCTAGAGGTTCGTCCCTCAGCTGATAAACCACAAAACCGAATTTGCTCAAGAGGCCGTGCTTCGAGCGTGGCATCTTCCTTTTTGCATGGCCTCAATGCTCGTCGTTGCAGCAACAAACGATGGTGCTGGACCAAGTGACGATTACGTTGGGAACTCCATTCGCATTTGTGATTCGCCTTGCTGGATATCGACTCTCTTTGAGGGAATTCTTGCTTCCCGTAGTACATCAGCAAGATGGCTTGTCAGTCCGACGTTCCCCGTTAAAACAATTCCTTTACCAGTGCCCTTAAGACCTTCAATCAATTCTCGAAGTTTTGGCAATCCTTCCTTGACGCTAAATTCAACATACTGGGTGCATTTTTGTTCAGCCGGAACTATGACATCTTCCGTGCTGCTAGCACTTTCCTGTTGAAGCTGAACGATCCAGGGGCATCGACCGTCATGCACCCATTCAACTCGAACTGGTCCGAGGACCGCGTTAACCTTGTCATGAAGCATTCGGACATCCCGCATGATATCGACAGGCAGGTTCCCTGGGCCTTCTGTTCCAAGCATCAGTTCTTCGCCGGTACCCTCAATGCCTTCGATGAGCGGTTGTCCACAATTTGAGCTTAAGAACGCTCCAGAATAGTGAGCTTCGACCCCATCTTGCACAATTATCGAACTGACAAAATCTCCTGATGGATCGTCCGCCTGCATGAGAGCAAAAGGATCCGTCCACCCGCGGACCGTTGCGTACTTTCCGGGTGCTTTAGTCGCAGGACACGTCCTAACCCATACCATTCCCGTTGACGTACTCGTGGCCTGACCAAATTCGAATGGACGCAGCCGCCGCGGCAAGGCAAGAGTTCTCGGAACGGCAAACCCAAGCACATTAGCCAATATGAGACCAAACAGCTTATCGCCAAGATGCCGACTGAACGAGTTGGGCCATCGAATGTTGTTGGACAACCTATGCGGTTCAGCCTCATCAATTTCCCAAATGATGGTGTTGTCGCGTGCAAACCCTCTTTTTACTGGATGAATGCTGAATTCAATTCGTTTATGAGGCGCATAGTCTAGCTTTGGCTCGAACCCATACACCCTGCTCAACAATTCCAAGGCCAGCGGCTTCGGGAAAGATGCGATATCTGCGTACTCAACGCACCGAGGCGTGTCACCCGGGCAAAACTCAACTATTCCTCCGAACGAAACTCCCGATACACCTCCGTCGTTTACGTCGATACTTTCGTTTACGATCGTGTACAAACCACGAGCCGAGAATCTCGCAAGAGTATCCACGATTTCATCTGGTCTGCTTAAGGCAGTAACGAAATCGCTGCTTCTCAAATCACCGAAACCAAAAGTCCGAACATTCACCCTCTTTTCAAGACTGCTTTCAAGCAGCTGTGAAACAGCTACCACCGGAGAGTCAAAGACATAGTTGCGCTGCTTGCCAAACATCCTGCAATGGCGTTGCCTTAGGCCAGGATCAAAACTGACGAATTGAGCTACGTTCGCATGCTCGGCGATAGCATCGAGGACTTCATCTTTTAGATGGAAGGACCGCGGACTGGGGGCGTCGCTGATCTGTGAGAAGGTTGCTTCCGCCATTGGCAAACCGTCTGCCGCAGAATATACATCAGTTTGTGATGCCGGAAGGACAGTTTTGGTTAACTGCTGCCAATTCTGCATGGCTCCCTTGCGCCGTTACTTTCGTTATGCATAATTACTGACCGTATCTTCGACAGCAACATCTTGGAGAGAAGACGGGCACGATAAGTTTGCAAAGCAGTGTCCGCAGGAGCTCTATGCCGACGCTTGAGGAATACCTGACCGGCGAGTATCCCAAAATCGAGACTCAACTGGAGGAGCTCGATCTATACGTTCTGCAATGTGCCAATTTGCTGCGAAGCGCGTGCCAAACGGGTGGCGGAAACCCGTCCTTTTGGCCCTACTCATATCCTAATCCTATGGTCATGACTCCGATTTCTGTCAGTACGCAAACGATGTGTGCCGTCGCGGTCGAGCACTTGATTACGGCAAATATGGGCGAGTCTGAGTCGCCCCGACTGTCTGAACTCCGTGAACGAGTATTGAGAGCAACATTTAATCAGATTTCCGCTAGGCTCACTGCGAAGGAAACGGCTTGGAAGTCCTCGACCTTTAAGGAAGAAGATGTCTTCACTACGAGTTGGCTGGTTGAGGTTATTAGCAAGAGACCTGCACCCCAAGACGTCGTTGAGGCGGCAGTCCGCATTGTCACCACCGCACTCAAGGGAGCATTCGAAGATCGTTTCGAAAAAACACTCTTTCCCGAGGCAAATGACGCGGGGCCTCATCCTTTACCGCTGCTTCGCCTCCTGCAATCCCTCGAACGGATTGAGAATTCTGCTCCGATCAAAACAGCGGCCAAACTGACCTCTCCTCTGTCGAAGGAAGAAGAACTTCTTGCTGCGTCCCATTGGTTCGAAAGAAACCTTCATCGGCAGATGTCGTTTTACCGTTTTGAGGATTTTCGATTCGATGCTGCTGAGCTTGTCTTCTGTTTGGCCGGGGTACTTCAGACAAAGGGCATCACGGCTTACGACAATGTCATCAAACAGGTGCTGGACATTGTACGAGAGGCACAAAGGAAAAGTGTCTATTGGCGGCCCTACAGACCTATGATTTCCACCGAGACTGGTCTGACCCTGCTGCCATTGAGCATCGAAGTCGCAACAACGCTCCTAGAACTGCTTGAAGCGACCAATCACTTCGATACCTATCAGGACACACTAGATAAATACTATCGTTGGCTCGTTTCCCAGAGAATTGTGCAGCCGCAAAAGCAGGCAGACGACCCTAAGTGCTGGGCGGGATGGCATTCTGAGAATGCATATGGCTTGAACAGAGTTCATGTCTGGGACACCGCTCGGGTCGCAATGTTTCTCTTGCAGTATGGCCAAGCGATTCGCAAGCAAGTCCAAAAGGACCTGAGAGACAAATCCGGCTTCACAATCAAGGGGCGGGGCGACCTAAAGTTGACCCTCAAGGAGATCGCATCTTACGACGAAGGC
>JACXTT010012846.1_pt1 | contig 11088 bp, 10 predicted proteins | sample 9270951 | NCBI WGS metagenome assembly JACXTT01 (sample SAMN15532306, study PRJNA645909) | rock metagenome | isolation source: weathered quartz diorite | place: Puerto Rico | collected 2017-06-21 | reverse complement strand
CGCGGTGCAGGCCCTCGACGACGCGGCCGATCTCCTCGCCGAGCGCGCGGTAGAGCGGCGTCTTGAACGGCTCGACCGCGACGACCTCGAGGCCCGACTGGCGCACCGCCGCCGCCACCTCGGCGCCGATGAAGCCCATGCCCACGACGACGGCGCGGCCCCCGCCCTTCATGGCTTCGCGGATGCGGTCGGCGTCGGCGACGGTGCGAAGGTCGTAGACACCGGGCAGGTCGAGGCCGGGGATCGGGAATCTCCGATTGCGTCCGCCGGTGGCGATCAGCAGCTGATCGAACTCGAGCCGCTCGCCGTCCGCGAGCTCGAGGGCGCGCTTCACGGGATCGACGCGCATCACCGTCGTGCCGAGCCGCATCTCGATGCTGCGCTCCCGATAGAAGTCGGGCGGCCGCAGCAGGGTCTTCTCGAACGGCGTCATGCCGCGCAGGTAGTTCTTGGAGAGCGGCGGGCGGTCATAGGGAGGCTGGGGCTCGCTCCCGATGAGCACCACCCGTCCGTCGAAGCCCTCCTCGCGCAGGGTCGCGGCGGCCGAGGACCCGGTGAGGCTGGCGCCGACGATAGCGATCGTCGACATCAGAACTCCACTTGCAGATCGTTGCCCTGGACCCGGACCGGATAGACCTTGATGGGCACCGTCGCCGGCGGCGCGAGCACCGCGCCGTTGCGCACGTCGAACTCCGCGAAGTGGCACGGGCAGACCACGGCCGTCTTCACCAGGTCGCCCTCGGCGAGCGAGCAATCTTCGTGGCTGCACGTGTCGTCGAACGCGTAGAAGGTCCCGCCGACGTTGGCCACCGCCACGGGGAAATTGTCGATCTCGACCTTGACCATCTGGCCGGGCTGGATGCTGTCTGCCTTCGTCACCGTCACGAATCGCGCCATATGGAGTCCTTTCCCTGGCTCCGTCGACCGTTTCGTCGGAGCCCCGATAGACAACGCCGGAGTGGGTCGTGTCAGCGGCGGGCGCGTTTCGGGCGGCGCCGCGCCGGCGGTGCTCCCGACCGGCCGTGCTCCTCGTGCCAGCGCGCCACTTCCTCGCAGGTGGCGAACCACACGCCGCGCTGGCGGCGCACGTATGCCACGAGCTCCTCGATCAGGGCCACCCGCGAGGCGCGGCCGCTGATGAACGGATGGCACGTGAGCACGAAGCAGCCGTTCTCGCGGTGCATCGCGACGAATTCCTTGCTCCACATCTGCAATACGCGGCCGGGATCGGCGATGGCGTTGGTCGCGCCGTAGACGTGGCGGAAGAGCGGCGCGTCGTCCATGATCCACTGGACCGGGATCTCGGTGAGCGGCCCCTCGGGGGTCGCGACGTCGTAGGGCACGTCGTCGCCCATCAGCGAGCTGTCGTAGCGAAACCCGTGGGTCTTCAAGAGGCCCGGCGTCCACACGTTCACGTCCCACGAGGGCGAGCGATAGCCGGACGGTCGGACGCCGAGGTGATCGGCGAGGATGCGCAGCTGCTCGGCCAGCACCGCCTTCTCCTGCGCCTGGTCCAGCGCGGCCACCGCCTCGTGGACGTTGCCGTGGGCGCCGATCTCGTGCCCGGCGTCGCGGATGCGCTTGCACTGCGGCAGGTGGTTCTCGACCGTCCAGCCCGGGATGTAGAAGCTCGCCCGCAGCCGGAGCCGGTCGAGCATGCGCAAGATGCGATCGACGCCCACGCGCGGCCCGAAGCGCCGCTCTTCCAGATCGGCCAGGCTGCGCTTGGCCTTCTCAGGCTCGCGGAAGAGGAAGCCCGACTCCGCGTCGAAGTCGAACGAGAGGACGGCCGCCGATTGCTTGCCGTCCGGCCACGGGTAGCGCACGCCAGCCGATTATGGGCGAAACGCTCGGCATGTCAACCGCCGAGCGGGCGCTGCGGCCGGTCTAGCCGGCGAGCGCCGGCTGGCGCAGGACCTCGGCGACCTTGCGGGCGAGCGCGTCGGGCGTGACGGGCTTCTCGAGCAGCACGTCGTCGGGGATCGGCGGCTCGGCGTAGCCCGACATGAACAGAATCCGCGTGTCGGGGCGCGCGACCATCATCCGCTCCGCCAGCTCGCGGCCGTCCATCCCGGGCATGATGACGTCGGTCAGCAGGAGATGGATCGGCTCCGCGAACTCACGGCTCACCGCGAGCGCTTCGATGCCGTCGCTCGCGAGCAGCACGCGGTAGCCGAGACGACTCAGGATCTCGCGCACCAGGCCGCGTACGGCTGGCTCGTCCTCGACCAGCAGGATCGTCTCGGCGCCGCCCGGGAGCGGGCCCCGGACGCCTTCGACGCGTGGCGCGACCACCGGCGCCGCGATCCGCGGCAGGTAGACGCGGAACGTCGCGCCGTGCCCCGGCTGGCTCTCCACCGCGGCGTACCCCTCGTGCTGCTTGACGATCCCGTACACCGTCGAGAGGCCGAGCCCGCAGCCCTTGCCGGCCGCCTTGGTCGTGAAGAAGGGCTCGAAGACGCGCTGCCGGGTCGCCTCGTCCATCCCGACGCCGGTGTCGCTCACCTCGAGCAGCACGTGCGGCCCGACGGCGGCCGCGGGGTGGGCGGCGGCGAACGCCGCGTTCAGCATGACGTTGCGCGTCGCGATCGTGAGGCGCCCGCCGTTGGCCATCGCGTCGCGCGCGTTGACCGCGAAGTTGACGATGACCTGCTCGATCTGGCCGGGGTCGGCCATCACGAGGTCGAGCTTCGGGTCGAGCGCAACCGCGAGCTCGATGTTCTCGCCGATGAGCCGCCCGAGCATGTCGCTCACGCTGGTGACGGTGGCGTTGAGATCGAGCGGCTGACGCTCGGCGGTCTGGTTGCGGCTGAACGCGAGGAGCTGGCGCGTCAGGCCGGCGGCGCGCTGCGCCGTGCTCTCGATCTGGTCGAGGTCCTCGTACGCGGGGTCGCCGGGCTGGTGGCGCGAGAGCATGAGCTGGCAGCGGCCGATGACCACGGTGAGCACGTTGTTGAAGTCGTGGGCGATGCCGCCCGCGAGCCGGCCGATCGCCTCGATCTTCTGCAGCTGCCGCATCTCGCTCTCGCGCTGGCGCAGGATGTCCTCGGCGCGCCGGCGCTCGGTGACGTCGCGCCCCACGCCGGTGAGGCCGTTCACGCGGCCCTGCTCGTCGGTGAGCGCGGCGCCGGTCCACTGATAGGCGACCAGGACGCCGTCGGCGCCGCGCAGCCGGCTCTCGATCTCGAACGGCCGGGCCTCGAGGCCCGTGTCGAGCGCCGCGCGAAACGCCGCGCGGTCGTCCTCGACGAGCAGGTCGGTCAAGAGCTCGCCCCGGAGCGCCGCCCGGCCGCGGCCGGTGACGACCTCGAGCTTCTGGTTCCACAGGATCAGGCGCCCGGCCCGGTCGACGACGTAGATGACGTCGGGGATCGCCTCGACGAGACGCTCGAGCTCCTGATAGGTCGAGCGGAGCCGGCGGCGGCTTTCGCGCAGCGCGCGCGCGAGCACCGCGGTGAGCGCGCCGGCAAGGTTGAGCACGATCAGGTTGAACGCCGCGATCATCGTGGCGTTCGGGAGCTGGAACGGGGCGCTCAGGATCCCCGCGTGCTGCAGCGACACGATCGCGACGTAGCTGCCGGTGGCCGTCGCCGTCGCCGCCAGGCACGCCCGGCTCGAGAACGTGATGCCGGCGTAGATGATCACGACCAGGTAGATGCCGAGGAAGTGCGCGGCGGCGAGGCCGCCGGCGAAGTAGAGTCCGACGCTGATCAGCAGGATGTCGACGAGCATCCGGACGTAGGCCTGCGCCCGGAACGCGCGCTCGTCGCGGGCGGTGAGGAAGTACGGTCCTTCAGGAAGAGCCCGAAAAGCGCCAGCAGCGAGATGCACCGCGCCACGACCGGGGGCTCCACCGGAAAGACGAGCTGGAACGCCACGATGACCAGCGCGACGCCGCCGCGGACGGTGAGCTCCTGATAGAGCCGCAGCCGGCGCCCGAACTGCCGCGCCGCCGGGTCGTCGTGGGCTCGCTCGAGTGATGGTCGAGCGTTGGTCTCCATCGCCTATTTTCGGATGCGAGGCGGGTGCCACGAATCCCGCCAAGCAAAATCAATATGATGCAGCTCGGAGGGCCGAGCGGATGGCAAGAAACATCTCAGAGGACGGCTAGAAATCATCCTGATCGGCGCCGGGTCGCGACGCGCAGCGCGGCGGTATACTCCGTCGACGTGAGGACCCCGGGCCGGCTCAGAGTCGCCGAGACGTTCCGCTCGATCTTCTACGCGCCGCTCGCGGTGGCCGTGCACGGCGGGCACTTCGCCGCCGAGGGGCTCGACGTCGACGTGGTGACCGCGGAGTTCGGCGCGGGAACCGTCGGGATGATGCGGCGCGGCGAGGCCGACGTCGCGCTCTCTGGCCTGATGCGGAGCTTCGATCAGGCCGATCGCGGCGAGGCGCCGCTGGTTCACTTCGCCGGCGTCAACGATCGCAACGGCTTCTTTCTCCTGGGCCGCCGCGCCCAGCCGAGCTTCGCCTGGTCCGACCTCGTCGGGAAGACCGTGATCTCGTTCGGCGGCGCACCCACGCCGTGGCTCTGCATGCAGGCGGTCCTGCGACGCCACGGGGTCGACCCGGCGCGCGTCACGTTTCTGCGGGGCCTCTCCACGGCCGACGCCGTCGCCGCCTTCCGCGCGGGCAAGGGCGATTTCATCGAGCACGGGCCGCCGGTGGTCGACCATCTCCTCGCGGACGGCGTCGGACATCTCGTGGCCGCGATGGGCGACGCGACCGGCTCGCTCCCGTTCAGCTCGTTCATGGCGGCGCGCGCGACGCTCGAGCGGGAGCGCGAGCGGATCGTACGCTTCGTCCGCGGCTTCGCGCGGGCGCAGCGCTGGATGGCCTCGAGCGGGTCAGCGGCGATCGCGGCGGCGATCGCGCCGGCCTTCGCCGACATCGACGCGCGGATCCGCGTCGCGGCGGTCGAGCGCTACCTCGAGCAGTCCACCTGGGCGCGCGACCCGGTCCTGACGCGGCCCGGCTTCGACACGCTCCAGACGATCCTGCTCGACGGCGGCTTCATCAAGCGCGCTCACCGCTTCGAGGATCTGGTCGACGTCGAGATCGCGCGCCAGGCCGTCGGCTACTGACCGCCGTTCACGTCGATCGTCACCCCGGTGACGAAGTCGGCGTCGCTCGACGCGAGGAAGCAGATGACACGCGCCTGGTCCTCGGGCAGCGCCACCCGGCCGAGCGGCACGCGCGCGGACTCACGGGCGCGGTCTTCCTCCGACATCCGGTCCCAGCGCGGCCGCAGCCGCGGGCTCAGGGTGAGGCTGGGCGCGATCGCGTTCACGGTGACGCCGTGCGGTCCGAGCTCGAAGGAGAGCTTGCGCGTGAACGCGATGATCCCCCCCTTGGCGGTCGCGTAGGCGCTGCTGCTCGACGGGCTCAAGCCCCGGCCCGCGATCGACGAGATGTTGATGATCTTGCCGCTCCGCTGGCGCTTCATCACCGGTGCGACCGCGTTGGAGAAGAGGAATGTGCCGGTCAGGTTGAAGTGGAGCATCTTCTGCCACTCGTCGAGCGTGAGCTCGTCGACCTGAGCGGCCGGCTTGGCGATGATCGTGCTGCCCCCGACCGCGTTGACGAGGATATCGATGCGGCCGTGCTCGTCGACGACGCGCTTCACGGTGGCGGCGACCTGCGTGGCGTCGAGCGCGTCGGCCACGAGGCCGTGGGCGATCCCGCCCGCGGCTCGGACGGCGCTCACCGTTTGATCGAGCGCCTCCTTGTCGACCTCGACGCCGACGACCGTTCCGCCCTCGCGGCCGATGATCTCGGCCGTTGCCCTCCCGATGCCGCGGCCCGCGGCGGTGATCAGCGCGACCTTGCCCGTGAATCTCATGGTCCCCCTCCAGTCGAAGCGACCCTAGGCCCCGCGACTTGCCTTGTCAATTCGCGGCTGCTACGCTCCGGCCATGAAATACGAAATGATCTCCGCCGACTGTCATCTCGATCTGTGCTGGCTACCCCCCGATCTCTTCACCACCAAGGCCTCCGCCGCGCTCAGGGACCGGATGCCGTACACGAAGGAAGGGCCGCGCGGGCCGGTCTGGGTCACCAACCGGGGCGCCAGCCTGGGCCTGGCGTGCGGGATGGGCTCGGCGGGCCGGGAATACATTCCCGGCCGCATCCACCGCTCCGACCGGATGGCGTCGACGGGGCTCTACGAGGACGGCAAGCGCGGGATCCGCCGGATCACCGATCCCGACCTGCGCCTGAAAGACCAGGATCGCGACGGCGTGCAGGCCGAGGTGCTCTACGGCGTGCTCGGCACCACCGGACGCATGAACGATCCGGAGGCCGCGGTCGAGGTGCTGAGGATCTACAACGAGTGGCTCGCCGACTTCTGCTCGACGCATCCCGACCGCTTCGCCGGCCTGGCGTCGATCCCGAATCATCCGCTCGAGGCGGCCATCTCCGAGGTCGAGCGCGTGGTGAAGCGCGGCGCCCTGCGCGGCCTGGACATCGCCAACTCGTCGGACCTCAAGCCCCTGTGGGATCCCTACTGGAATCCGCTCTGGGACGTGATCGACGGCTGCGGGCTGCCGCTGCACTTCCACACCGTCGGCGGCTACACGCCGGAGCACATTCGCAAGGTCATCATGATCGGCTCCGATCCCACGCGCGCCAACGCGCCCGACGCGCCGAAGGTCGACCTGCCGGTCGCGCGCTCGGCGTTCGCCTCGAACATCACGCAGTTCCAGATGAACATGTCCAACATCCTCACCTCGATGATCTTCTCGGGGGTGTTCGAGCGCTACCCGCGCATGAAGCTGGTGCTCGGCGAGTCCGGGATCGGCTGGATCCCCTACGTGCTCTGGCGCATGGACGCCGAGTGGGAGGATCAGTTCAAGGACCTCTCGCTGACGATGCCGCCGAGCGAGTACTGGAAGCGCCAGTGCTGGGCGACCTACCAGACCGACCCGATCGGGGTGAAGCTCCTGGACGAGCTCGGCGCGGACAAGGTCATGTGGGGCTCGGACTTCCCGCATCCCGACGGCGTCTGGCCGGATTCGCGCGAGTACATTGCCCGCGAGCTCGGCCACCTTCCCGCCGACGTGCGCCGCAAGGTCGTCTGCGAGAACGCGGGGAAGCTCTACGGCTTGATCAGCAAGTAGCGCGGCGCGCGGTAGCGGAGGCTCGAGCGAGTGGCCGGGGCGATTGCTCCGGCCGCCGCTGTCTTCAGCGGCCGTTCAGGCGTGGCTCAGCGGGCGTGGACGCTGGTTGGGGAGGGCCAGCGCGACCAGGTGCTCGAGCTGGCCGAAGTCAAACGGCTTGGGGATGAACGCAAAGACGCCCTGATTGAGCGCTTCGGCGGCGGCCTTCGAATCCCTGCTGGCGGTGATCACCATGATCGGCACGTTCGAGTCGAACCCGCGAAGCTGCTTGAGCGCCTGTAGCCCGTCCATCACCGGCATGTGCAGGTCGATGAGGACCAGATCGGGACGGCTGCGCAAGGTCATCATGACGCCCTCGGCGCCGTTCTTGGCCGTCTCGACCTTGTAGGTGAGCCCGTGATTGAAGGTGTTGAAGAACTCCGTCAGCACCTGCCGGATCGTCTCCTCATCGTCGATGATGAGGACACGCTTCGTCGGTCTCTCGAACGGCTTGTCGGGGCGTTTCGCTATGCCAGACATGGGCAACGATCTCCATCAGGGAGCAATCGAAGTGCCACGGGGCGCCAATCGCCGAATGCTGATTGTTCTTAGCGTTTTACAGACGGCGTTTTCAGCGCCTGACCCCCGGCGCTGTGACAGGCTGGATTGCCAATCCGGCCCGCGTTGCTTTCCGGAATAAAATTCCGCCGAATCGCGCAGTTAGAGCGATCAGCCTCCGGTCAAATCACCTTTTTCTTCGCGAGCGCCGTCAGCTCCTCGACACTGCACCCGAGCCACAGCCCCAGCACGTCCGCGTTGTGCTCCCCGAGCAGCGGGGCGCGCGTGACCTGAGTCGGCGAATCGGACATGCGCACGGGATTGCCCGGCATCGGATATTTGCCGCGCCAAGGATGCTCGAGGTCCACGATCATGCCGCGCTGCACCAGCGAAGGATCCGTCATCACCTCGCCCGAGTCGAGGACCGCTCCGCACGGAATCCCCGCGGCGCCCAAGGTCTCCATCACCTCGTGCTTGGTCCGCTTCTCGGTCCACCCTTCGACGAGCGCGTCGAGCTCGTCGTTGCGCGCGACGCGCCCCATCCGGTCGGCGAGCGTGGGATCGTCCCCCATCTCCGGACGGCCGAGGATCTTCGAGAAGATCTTCCACATCTCGAGCGTCGCGCAATGGATGAAGACGTAGTCGTTCGGCCCGAACGGCCGGCACCGATACATGTTGGACGGCGCGCCGCCGGGTGAGCGATTGCCGCGCCGGGGAACCGGCTTGTCGCTCGAGTAGTGCTCACGCAGGTGGATCCTGACGAGATTCAGCACGGCGTCCTGCTGGGCGACCTCGATGCGCTGTCCCACACCGGTGGTCTGGCGCTGAACGATCGCGGCGAGGATGCCGATGGCCAGATGCAGGCCGGCGCCGGTGTCGCCGAGTCCGGCTTCGACCTTCGTGGGCGGGCTGTCGGCCGTGCCCGTGACGCTCATCGCGCCGCCCATGGCCTGCGCGATCATCTCGAAGCTCTTGTAGCTGGCGTACGGCCCGGTGCTGCCGAACCCCTTCACCGAGGCCGAGATGATCCTCGGGTTCATCCGGCGAAGGTCTTCCCAGCCGAAGCCCAGCCGCTCGAACGAGCCGGGACCGAAGTTCTCGATCAGGATGTCGGCGCGCTCGACCATGCGCTTGAGAATGGCCCGGCCCTCGGAGGCCTTCAGATCGAGCGTGATGGCCTTCTTGTTGTTGTTGAGCATCAGGAAGAACCAGGCATCCAGGTCGGGGCTGTCGGAGACCATGCGGCGCCCGGGCTCGCCGCCCGGAGGCTCGATCTTGATGACGTCGGCGCCGAGCCAGCCGAGCATCTGGGCGCAGCTCGGTCCTGCCTCGTATTGAGTGAGGTCCAGCACCACGATCCCGTCCAGCGCCTTGGCCATCCGTTCCTCCGCGCGCGTCTCTGAGAACCGCTGGCGCCGATCGAGGCTCAGCGGACGATACGCCCGTCCTGACGGGGCCGACCCGGCTCTGCCGGGGCCCGCCTCCGAGCGATCGTGGGGGCTCGGGCACCCGTTCGATGCCGCGCCCGAGTCTAACACCAGTACGGCATCGCGTTCAGCGCCGTCGCAACGTGATTTGAACGGGGCGCGTCGCGACCGTCGCCGGGAGCCTCCCCCGGATGACGCGCCGCAACATTCAGGAAATCTTCATGCGTAGTCCAGTACGTTTCCCGTGGTGTCCGGCCGTCCTGCTCACGTAGGTCCGCCGCGAACGATGTGTCGGCGGAGGAGGACTGGGCGATGTCATCACGAGCCACGCCGCTGCAACTGTCCCGTCGCAACGTGCTCAAGCTGGGAGGCGCCGCGGCCGCGCTGGGCGCGTTCGGCCTCCGAGCGGGCGAAAGCTTCGCGGACGGAGACCCGCCGCCGGCGAAGGCCCCGCAGCCAAATCGCGGGGGCACCTTCCGCATCCGCATCGCGCAGCCGCCGCCTCACTTCGATCCCCATCAGACGGCCGCCAATTCGACGATGGTGGCGCTGTCGTTCGCGTACAGCCGACTCGTGATGATCAAGCCCGGTTCGAGTATCGCGCCGGGTACGCAGCCGCTCGACAGCGATCTCGCGCAGTCCTGGGACCGCGCAGGCGACACCCTCTACGTCTTCAAGCTCCGGCCGGGCGCCCGGTGGCAGCCCAAGCCACCGGTCAACGGCCGGGAGGTAACCGCGGAGGACGTGAAATATACGTACGAGCGCTTCTTGGCGACGAAAGAGAACCCCAATCGGCCGCTCCTCGCGATGATCGACAAAGTGGAGGCGCCGGACAAGTACACGGTGCAGTTCAGGCTCAAGGAGCCCAACGCCTGGTTCGTCGATCGCCTGGCCTCCACGTCGACCTGGATCGTCGCCAGGGAATGCGTCGAAAAATACGGTGACCTCAAGAAGCCGGAATCGGTCGTCGGCACCGGCCCGTGGATGCTGGAGCGTTACGAGCCGAACGCGAAGCTCACCTTCGTCCGTAACCCGAACTGCTTCTATCCGGGCTTGCCGTACGTCGACTCCGTTGAGCTCTCCATCAATCCCAACCCGGACAGGGCCTTCGCCGACTTCGCGGCGGGGAAGCTCGATTTCGGTCCCGAGTACGGCATGGTGATCCGGCGCAACGACCTTCCCGTTGCGAAGAAGAAAGTCGGCAACTGGTTGTACACGCCCACCCGAGAGTTCCTCCAGATCTCGGGCGGCTTCACCGCGATGAGGCTCGATCAGGATCCGTTCAAGGACGTACGAGTCCGGCGGGCCATCGCCGAGGCCGACAACTGGCACGAGATTCTCGAGCGCAGCCCCGTGGCGCAGGGCAAAGGCGCGCCCAATCCTTTCATCCCGGCCGCGCTCAAGGACTGGTCGATCCGGATCAAGGACCTGCCCGCCGAAGGCAAGAAGCTCTACGAGGGCGACCCGGCGGCCGCGAAGCAGCTCCTCGCCGAGGCCGGATTGTCGGGAGGCCTTCGGGTCCCGGTCGAGACGCTGACGGGGTACGGGCCCGAATGGCTGGAGGCCGTCCAGATCACCCTCAAGAGCTGGAAGGCAGCCGGCATCGAGGCGGATCTGAAGGTCAAGGACTACGACGGAAAGTTCGACAAGATGATCCTGACCGTGCGCGACGGCGCCACCGACCCCGATTCCTATTTCTCGGCGCTGCTGCCGGGCGATCCCGCGAACACGTCGGGCGTCAACGACCCCAAGCTCACCGAGATGATCAAGCTCCAGCGGCGCACGTTCAAGGAGAGCCAGCGCCGCGACATCGTCTACGACATCCAGCGCTACTGCTCGCAGCAGGTCTACTACGCCTGCGGCCCCTCGGCGAGCGTCGTCGCCGGCTGGTGGCCCTACATCAGGGACTTCGGGCCGAACATCGGCCCCGACTACGGCGGGCGGCTCATGTCCGCCTGGCTAGACAAATAGGCTCGCTCACGCGCGCGCTCGTCCTCGCGACC
>JACXTT010012845.1_pt1 | contig 11088 bp, 10 predicted proteins | sample 9270951 | NCBI WGS metagenome assembly JACXTT01 (sample SAMN15532306, study PRJNA645909) | rock metagenome | isolation source: weathered quartz diorite | place: Puerto Rico | collected 2017-06-21 | reverse complement strand
CGGGAGTGAGGGAGAACTCGAGCGTCACGCCCGGTACTCCGCTGCGCACTTTGTCAGCACTGCTTGTCCCCTCTGGTTGACGGCCGTCAGCGCGAGCTTGCCTTCGCCTTCGGGCGTCGCCGAAAACGTGACCGTGTCCCCGGGCTCGACCATGCCGGCGAAACGGACGAACAGGCGACGCAGGTGGTCGGGACCGCCCGCCGCATCTGCGGCGACCGTGGCCAGGATGCCCATCTGCAGCATGCCGTGCGCGATCAAGCCCGGTAAGCCCACCGAACGCGCGAAATCGTCGTCGAGGTGGATCGGGTTGTGGTCGCCGGACACCTCGGCGTACGCAGCGATCTGCGCTCGGGTGAAGGTCACGTTCCGGCTGGTCACGAGCGCGCCGGCGCGCGCGCAGGGCGCACTTCTTCACGGATGACGAACAGGGCGCGCGACCGGCACAGCGCGGCGCCGCCGGCGTCCGTGGTGACGGTTTCGAGGCTGACGAATCGCATCCCGCGTCGGTTGGTGTCCGAGGCGACCCGCCCCACGGACGTCACCGTCTCTCCCGCGCGCGCCTGTCGCTGCCACTCGAACTCCTGCTCCGCATGGAGAAGCCGCGCGAAGTCGACGGCCGCCTCCTCGTCACCGAAGAGCTGAGCTGCGCTCACGCCCAGCGAGTAGAGCGCCGCAAATGTGGGCGGCACCCCGCCTGCAGGATCCGCCCCGATCGCGCGGGCAAAGGCCGCGGCGCGCTCGGAATCGATCTCGACCTGCACCGCCGGGTAGGTCCGCCCGGCGACCACTGCCACGCGAAAAGACTAATTGAGGATCTAGATCCTGGTCGGCCGGAGCCGCCCGAACATGCGGCGGAGGAGCATCGGTCGGAGCGCGACCCACGCCTCCATCACGGACGGTCGCGCGGTCGACGCCACCTCCGGCGGCGCATACGCTGCGACGACGAAACCACTGGAGAGAGCGCCCATCGGATCGGCGGTTTCAGGGAACGTCCGCTGCAGGCGCCTTCCCAGTTCGAGAGGCGTCTCACCCGAGCGGCGTTCAGCCCCTGCCAGGCTCGCCAGGACAAGCATGCGTTTCCAGACCGACATCACCGTGCGCGGCCGCAGATAGCGCGACGCGGCGACGAGGAACAGCAGGATCAGGGCCACGAGAAACCCCACGATCCTGGTCAGGGTCGCACCGCTGATCGACGCGACGGAGATCCCGCCTCCGGCGCCACCGGCGTTCGGGTCTGTCGCCTCGGGCCGCGGACCCTTCGGCGTCGCGACGACGCCCGGAAGGCCCGGCGTGAGGTTGCTGGGGTCGCAGTTCTCGTCGCGGAGGCAGGGGTTGGTGCCGGTCTGGCCCCGCGCGATGGTCTGGTACACGCCGAGGTCGTCCGCCGTCGGCTCGAATGGAATCCAGCCGTAACGGGGAAAGTAGACCTCGGGCCACGTGTGCGCGTCCTCGCCGCGGACCACGTTGCCCTGGATGCTGCTTTCATACGTGCCCGGGCCGAAACCGTTGACGAGGCGCGTCGGGATCCCCAACGATCGGAGCATGTCGCCCATCGCGGTGGCGAAGAACTCGCAGTAGGCGCGCTTCGAGGTGAACAGGAAGTAGTCGATCGGGTCGCGGCCGGGCGGCGTCTTGGCGTCGAGCGTGTAGGTGTAGTTGTGCCCGTCGCGCAAGTAGGCCTCGATCGCTGCCGCCTGGTCGTATGGGTTGGTGGCGTGGGCGGCGGTCACGATCTGAGTTGCGAGCGTGTGGATCCTGGTCTGGACATCCGAGCTGCGGTAGCCGCCCTGAGGCAGGTATGAAAACTGGCCGAGCCACTCGGGATACGCAGTCCCCGCGTTTTCCAGGTCGCTCGTCGTCGCGGTCGAGAAGTCGGCGGTGACCGCGTAGTTGCCGGCTGAAGTCGGCGGCTGGATGCTGCTGAGCCGGTCGATCGACTGAAGGCTGTCCGCCTGCGGGCCCGGCACCAGCGGCACCTGCGCGGCAAGCGTCGTCCGGTCCACCTTGTAGAGCTGCCCCGGATAGAACAGAATGTCCGCGAAGCCGGCCGGGGGGGCCCGCATCGTCACGTCGATCGTCGCGCCGGCGAGCTTCTCGTAGTTCTCCGAGAAATCGGCGAGCTGGTTCTTGGGGATGATCCACTGGTTGCCGTTCGAGGGCGGATATCGCCATTCGCCCCCCAGCGTCAGGGTTGCGTTGACGCCGCGGAAGTACTTCGGGCCGGCGTAGTCGCCGACGACCGTGTAGATGAAGACGACGTCTCGCGTACGCTGCAGCGCGCCCGCCAGCTTGACGTCTTCGCTGAAGCCTGTCACGCCGTGCCCGCCGCCGCTCCTGAAGATGCCCGGATTGCTGAGGCGCTGCTGCAGCTGCGCCCAACTGGTGAAGATGCCTGTCTCGACGTCGAGCGTCCGGTCGGCGGTGGAGAGCGGGGGCAGCATGATGCCGAGGACGATGAGCGCGGCCATCGCCACGAGGCCGCTTTCCCAGAAGTCCCAGCGTGCGTCGCCGGTGAGCTTGACCCTGGCCCGCACCGCGCTGGCGATCGAGCCCGTGTAGTTGGTCCAGAGCAGCAGCGCCAGCGTGAGGACGAGCATGGCCAGCACGTAGCCGTTCTGGTCGTTCGGAATGTTCAGGATGTTCGTCGCAAAGGCTGCCGCACCCGGGATCAGGCCGAGCATCGGCTTGCGCCAGCGCAGAACGCACCAGCTGAGCCACGCTCCGGTCACCCACATGAGCAGGCAGATCAGGACGAGGTAGAAAGCGGGGTCGTTGGTGGCCGACCCGTCTTGGAACCGGTTCCACCAGACGCCGATCAGCTGCGTTCCGATGACATCGGAGGGATGGTTGTGATGCAGCTGGGGCCACGCCCCGATCAGCGCTGCGAACGGCGCCAGGAGGACGCCGACCCCCAGCGCGATCGCCTCGCGAATGGGCAGCAGCGCGAGGACACTCATGAGCGCAGCCGCGATGATCGCGATCGGAGTGATCACGTCGATGCCATCGACCCAATGGACCGTGGCGGTCGACCTGGCGACCGTGAGGGTCAGCAGCAGGACGATCGCGGCGGACCAGAAGCGGCCCCCGCCCAGCCACTCGCGTGCGCGGTCCAAAAGGGGCGTCTGCGCGATCCCTTCGTCGAAACCCTCGGGGCGGCCGAGCGGCGCGCTATGCGATACGGATCGCATCCCTGGTCCTCACGAGGCGCGCGAAGTCGTCACCGCGGCGAACGACGTACAGATCGACGTCCTGGCCGAGATCGAAGCTCGGGTTCTGATCCGGCCCGCCAAAGCTGGCCGGGTCGACATAGAAGACGATGAGCGTCGAGCGCTTGCCGCGCACGGCCTGAAGCAATCGCACCCATGCGGGGTCGGCGCTGGGCGTGATGACAGCGATCGCCCGCCGCGGCAGGCGACGGATCCGATCCCACGCCAGCGTCTGGGTGAGAGGCGTGCGGCCGTCGGCCTGGCAGACGGCGAGGTAGTCGAGGATCAGGCGATCCTGGCGCACGGCGCGGTGCGGCTCGAGGACGGTGCCGCGGGAGTCGTTCGCGATGAGTCCGACTTGGCGGCCGCGGCTGTGCACCTGCGACGCCATCGAGGCGGCCAGGCTGACCGAGTACTCGACCGTGGACTCTTCGTCCTCGCCGAAGTGCACGGCGCGGTCGAGGTCGAGCAGGATCCAGAGGTCGGTGGTGAGCGGCTGCTCGAAGGTCTTCGACATGAGCCGCTGGTGCTTGACCGACAGCGGCCAGTGGATACGGCCGAAGCTGTCGCTGGTGTTGTAGTCGCGCACGCCGCCTGTCTCGGGCGGATAGTCGGCCCAGGCGCCAAGGGCCGTCGAGCTGCCCACCTGCTGCGCGCTGGGCGTCATCAGGTCGGGCACCGGACGCACGCGCGGGTAGACGAGGATCGAAGTTCGCTGTGTCAGCTTCATCTCCCGCTCGAAAAGGCCGAAGGGCTCGCGCACGCGCAGCGAGGTGGGCCCGAGCGCAAACCATCCGCGCCGCCGGTAGACCCCGCGCGCCTTCCATCGCACGAGCTCGCTGCCGAGTGAGATCACGCGTCCCGGCTGGTAGTCGCTGATCTGGCTGAGGTCGCGGACCTCCACCCACGGCGCCGGAACCCAACCCTTGCGCCGCACCTCGAAAGTCTCTTCGTAAACCTCGCCGACCGTCGGCGTGCCAGGGTCGACGCGCCGCATCACCGTGACGCCACGGATGGCCAGCCGCGGCCAGACCCACGCGATGAGGAAGAGGAGGCAAAGGCCGTAGGCAAACGCGTAAGCCGGACGAATCCCAGTGAGCCAGGTGAAGAAAAGAAGCAGGCCGAGCGCCGTGGCGAGCGCGACCTTGCTCATGGGGAGTCCTTCGGTGGATCGCTACCCGTCGTAAGCCATCTGCGGCACATACTCGCGTTCGAGCAGGCCGGCGACCAGCTTGCCCGCGCTCTGTCCCTGCATCTCCGCGTTCGGACGCAGGATGATGCGGTGGGCGAGCACCGGCTCGGCCAGCGTCTTGACGTCGTCGGGGATGACGTAGCTGCGTCCCTGGATCGCGGCAAACGCCTGGCTTGCATGGAAGAGGTGGATCGTGCCGCGGGTGCTGGCGCCCAACGCCACCTCGGGGTTGTTGCGGGTGCGGCCGACCAACCGGGCGATGTACTCGCGAAGCTCGGGCTTGACGAAGACCTCGCGCACCGCCGCCTGGGCGGCCTTCAGCTCGTTCGGCGAAACGACTGGCTGAAGCTCCTCCATCGGCGACTCGACCTTGTGCTGGTTGAGGAGGTTCGCCTCCTCCTTCTCGGTGAGGTAGCCGAGCTTCACCTTCATGAGGAAGCGGTCGAGCTGCGCTTCGGGCAGCGGAAACGTGCCCGAGTACTCGACCGGGTTCTGCGTGGCCATCACCATGAACGGCTTCGGCAGGGAGTGCGTCTCGCCGTCGATCGTGACCTGGCGCTCCTCCATCGCCTCGAGAAGGGCAGCTTGCGTCTTGGGGCTCGCGCGGTTGATCTCGTCCGCGAGCAGGACTTGCGCGAACACAGGGCCGGGGCGAAACTCGAAGTCGTTGATCTTCTGGTTGTAGGCCCGCACGCCGGTCACGTCCGAGGGAAGGAGGTCAGGCGTGAACTGGATGCGCCGGAAGGTGCAGTCGAGCGAGCGGGCCAGTGACTTGGCGAGCATGGTCTTGCCGACGCCCGGCACGTCCTCGATCAGAAGGTGGCCTTCGCAAAGTAGCGTGACGAGGCACTGCCGGACTTCTTCGTCCTTGTTGACGATGGCGCGGCTGACGTTCGAGAGGAACTCATCCGCGACTCTGGTGACGACTTCGGCTGCCCCCACTCCCGCGATTATAGGTTCGCCGTTATGGTCACCCATCTCAGTTGAATACGGCTCTGGGGCTCATTTGGTTCCGTCGAATCCGTTACCAAATCCAGCCCATGGCGTCTTGTAAGTTGATGAGGGTCGCGCTCGTCCTGCTCCTGCTGGCCGCGACCGCCTGCGGGTCGGCCAACCCGGCGCCGGTGGTCGGATCGCCGCTCGGCGTGCCGCAGCTGAAGTTCGCCGTCTTGGACGCGCTGGGGAAGCCGGTGTACTGCGATCCCGATTTCTACCCCCTCGCGCGGGACGGAGGCGAGGAGGCCAGCGCCATCTCGACCTACCCGCAGATCAAGGCCGACGCGGAGGTCTACGGCGCCATCCTCGTGCATGAGCAGCTGCCGTCCGGCGACCTGACCGACGCCCAAAAGCTCATCGTTTATCGCGCGTGGAAGGTACTGCGCGCGCTGGTTCTGACTCCGAGCGGAAACGGCTATTCGTTCCAGTACAGGATCCAGGCGAGCGGCACGTATGAGATGGTCGCCGGCACGGTGAGGGTCGACGGGCTGGTGACGGTGAGCGCGCGCACCGCCTCCGGCCCGCCGAACTGTCCCATCTGCCTGGCCGCGTCGACGCTCATCGCAACCCCTGGCGGGCCCGTCCGGGTGACCGATGTCCGCCTCGGGCTGGTCGTCTGGACTCAGACCGCCGACGGCAATCGGATCGCCGAGCCGGTGATCGAGGTCGGCAGCATGCCCGTTCCCTCGGAGCACCTCATGGTTCACCTGGTCCTCGCCGACGGACGGGAGCTGCTTGCGTCGCCGGGGCACCGGGCCGCGGACGGCCGGGCGCTCAGCACACTGCATGCCGGCGACAAGCTCGACGGTTCGACAATCGCTACCTGGACGCTCGCGCCGTACGCCGGCGGGCGGACCTACGACCTGCTGCCCGCCGGCGCCACGGGACGCTACTGGGCGAACGGAATCCTGATCTCGAGCACCCTGCACCAGCAGACGTAGAAGATCTCGGCCGGTTTGTTACAGGCGGACTCTAGGAGACTTCTTCTTCCTCTACCAGCCTCAGGTGACTCGACACGTCCAGGCCCAGGTGCCGGGCAAAGAACCCAGCCACTCGCTCGACGTACAGCGGGCGATCCGCGAAGTAGGCGCCGGTGTGCGGCGCGCCCTGCACGATCCAGATCTCGCGCGGGCCGCGGTAGGCATCGTAAAGACGCCGGCTGTGATTGACGTTGGTGATCGCGTCCGCGCCGCCGTGGATGAAGAAAAGCGGCCGCGGTTCCAGAGAGCTCAACACATCGAGGGGACTGCACGCAGAGATCCAGCATCTCGTGCGGAGCCAGAGCATGAGGCCGGCCAGCCAGACGAACGGAGTCCCCGGCAGCTTGGTCGCGCTGCGAAGGTTTTCCACGAGCAGCCGCCGCAGCTCGCTGAACGGGCTGTCCAGGACGAGTGCCTGGACCCCTGGCTCACCTGCCGCCCCGAGCAACGACACGACGGCCCCCATCGAATAACCGAGGAGGCCGATCCTGGCGTTGAGGATGCGCTTGCGCGCAAACGCGATCACCGCCTGCAGCTCAAGCACTTCTTTGATGCCGAACGTGATGGGCGCTCGGTCGCTGCCGGGCATGCCGCGATACGAATAGAGGATCACGTTGAACCCCTTCCGCCATAGCGCGACCGCAATCCCCAGCGCTCCCTGGCGCTGGCCCTTGTGACCGCCCGAGATGATCACGGTCTGGGGCGACCCCGGCTGCCGGAAGTGCCAGGCGCCGAAGTTGACTCCGTCCGCCGTCGTGAGGTCGACCTCCTCGTAGTCGGCCTGGAACTCGAACGGCGTGAAGGTGAAATCGTCTTGCAGGATCGGCCGCGGCGGCACAAAAGCCCGGCGGTACAACTGATACGAGACGCCGATATAGAGGACGGCGAAACCGATGATCGCGAGGCCGGCGTAGGTCATCTGGCCACCTGACACCAAAGTTAACCAGAACGCCTCGCGCGTGACCTCTTTGCCGGCTTCGCGCGGCGACCGGCCAGGTCTTCCTCGTAGCGGCCCAGGACGAACAGCAGCAGGCTGAGCCGGTTCAGCCACCGGCGGACCGCCGTGTTGTGCAGGCCGCCCGAGCGCTCGGGGGTCAGGCACCGGCGCTCCGCCCGGCGGGTGATCGCACGGGCGAGGTCGATCGCCGCCGACGCGGGTGTCGCCCCTGGGAGGATGAAACCGTCCGGCATCCGGACCTCGTCCTCCAGGTCTCGGATCAGCTCGTCAAGACGCGCGATCTCAGCCGAGCCCGTGTTGACGAAGGTCGTGCCGGCCGCTGGGTTGGTCCCGAGCTCGGCGCCTACCGCGTACAGTCCGCGCTGGAGCTCCTCGCAGATCGAGCGGACCCTGGCGCGCGTGGTCAACGAGCGCGCCAGGCCGAGCGCGCTGGATGCCTCGTCTAGGGTGCCGAAAGCCTCGATGCGCGGGTCGTCTTTGGCGGTCCGGCCGCCCCCGAGCAGGCCCGTCGTGCCATCGTCGCCGGTGCCGGCCAGCTCGAGCATCCGCTTCTTGCGGGCTCGAGCCGCGGTCGCCTTACTCGAAGACCTTGCTGAGGTCGTACAGCTCCTTGGGCACGCGCCGCGTTTCCTTGATCACTTCGGTCAGAGGGACGACCTCGATATCGCCGTTGCGCCGGATCGGGATGACGCCGCTCTTGCCCGCGACGATCAGCTCCACCGCGGCAACCCCGAGCCGGGTCGCCCAGATGCGGTCCAGCGCGGAGGGCGACCCCCCTCGCTGCAGGTGACCAAGGACCGTCACCCTCGTTTCGAAGCCGGTTTCGCCCTCGACGCGGCCCGCGAGAAGGTCACCCAGGCCACGCTTCGCGAGCCTGACGTGACCGAACGCGTCCTTCTCCGCCTCCCCGCCCATCTCCCTTTCGAGCTCAGGGATGTGAGCCCCTTCCGCGACGACGATGATGCTGAAGAGCTTCCCCTCTCCGCGCCTGCGGTAGAGGTGGGCGACGACCTCGGAGAGCGGCACCTCGAATTCGGGAATGATGATCAGGTCGGCGCCGCCGGCGACCCCGCCCATCAGCGCAACCCATCCGGCGTCTCGCCCCATGACCTCCACGACCATCACGCGATGGTGCGCGGAGGCGGTCGTGTGCAGCCGGTCGAGCGCCTCGGTGACGACTCCAACCGCGGTGTCGAACCCGATGCAGAACTCCGTGACGGACAGGTCGTTGTCGATGGTCTTGGGGACGCCGACCGTGCGGAATCCGGCCTCGTGCAGCGCAGCCGCGACGCTCAGCGTGTCATCGCCGCCGATAGGCACCAGCGCGTCGATGCCGTTGTGGCGCAGGGCCCGGATGACGCGCTCGATGCCTCTCTGCTCCTGGAGAGGGTTCGTGCGCGAGGTGCCCAGAATGGTGCCGCCCTGCGGAAGGATGCCGCGGACGTCGGCGGGTTTGAGCTCATCGATGAGGCCCTCTCCCAGGCAGCCGGCCCAGCCGTTCTTGACTCCGCTGACCTGGTGCCCGAGCTGAAAGGCGCGGCGGGCCACCGCTCGGATGGCGGCATTTAGCCCGGGCGCGTCTCCACCTCCGGTGAGGACTCCGATGCGCACGGAAATAGGTTAAGGCGTCCCGGCGAGGCGCTCCAGCAGCCGGGGCAGCGAGATCTCGGCGAGCGAGGTCAAGGTAAGGTCGGCCTGGCTGAGGTCGAGCCGGGCAGTGATCGAGTTCGGTATGGCGACGCACTGCATGCCGGCCCGTTTGGCAGCTGCGACGCCATTGGGCGAATCCTCGATCGCGATGGCTTCCGCGGGGGTGACGCCCAGGCAATCGAGCACGGCGATGTAGAGATCGGGCTCCGGTTTGGGGTTCGTGACGTCGTCGCGGCAGCGCATGCACTGGAAGCGGTCGAGGATCCCGAGGCGGGCCAGGTGGCCCATCACCCAGTCGCGGGTCGAGCTGGATGCCACGCCGAGCTTCAGGCCCAGCCCGCGGGCCTCATCCAGGCTGTGCACGACGCCTGGGAGAACCCGCTCGGCAAGGATCATCTCGGTGCGCCGGTCCATGCGGCGGTCGAGCACCTCTTTGGGCAGCGCACGGCCGATCCGCTCCTCGAGGTGGTGCTGGGGATGGAAGCCGACCGTGGTCGAGCCGACGATCTGCACCCAGCGCTCGAAGGGCAGGTCCTCGCCGTGCGCCTGGTAGACCTCCAGCCAGGACCGGTAGACCGGCCCCTCGGTGTCGAGGATGAGCCCGTCGAAGTCGAAGACGACAGCTCGAACCACGGGCACCTAGCTTAGGATCGCCGTTGCCGTGAATCAGAAGCGACAGGGGCAGCAATCCGCCTCCATCGGCCTGGCGGGCGGGGTCCTTTCCGGGCTTGCCCTCGTGACGCTGGCGCTCATGCTGGTCATCCTGTTCGGCGTCTTCGACGCGTTCCACTTCGGCTCGATCGCGGACTTCTTCACGCCGGATCCTGCCGCCGCGGCCGGCACGCTCGGGCTGGTTGGCGGCGCGGAGGGCGTGACGCTGAGCATCGTGCTGCTGGGGGTCATGTTCGGCATCCAGACCTCGTCATCGCGCTACTCCCCGCGCATCATCGGCATCTTCACCCGCAACCCGCTCAACGCGCTCGTGCTGAGCTTCGCGCTGGCTTCCATCCTCTATACGTTCCTCGTCCGATCTGAGGTCAAGGTCAACTACGTGCCGATGGCGAGCGTGGCGGTCGCGGAGATTCTCGCGCTGATCAATTTCGCGATCCTGTTCCCGTACGTCCTGTACATCTTCGAGGTCATGCGCGCAGAAACGCTGGTCGGCGCGGTCATGCGACGCGCGCGCAGATCTTTGAAACAGCGCACCGAGCTCATGACCTGCGTGGCGCAGGTCACCGACATCGCATTCGGATCGATCCAGCTCGGCGACATCCCGGTCTGCGTCTTGAGCATCGAGGTGCTCGGCCAGTTCCTGGCCCGCGACTACCTACCTGCCAAGAAGAAGCAGAACTCCGATTGGTTCAAGGTCGGGCATGTCGAGCTGCCCGGCGCTTCCGACCAGATCATCGCGGAGGTCAATCGCGCCAGGACGTGGTTCGAGTACATGGTGCTGTCGAGCTTCGTCGACATGGTCGGACTCACACCGATTCACCGGAAAGAGGCGGTGCACGCGATCGCTGTGGCGACCCGAAACGTCGGGCTCGCGGCAATCGACGCCGGCGATTCCGAGGTCACCGAGCTCTGCCTGCGCTTCTTCAACACATACCTGCGCTCTGCGATCAACCGCTCGGCGCCGACATTTGCATCCGGGATCATGAACGAGTACCGCCGGTATGCGATCGGAGCGCTCGAGTGGAGGCGCGACCTGGCGGTGGAGGCGGCGGCTCACCTGCTCCGCTACGGACGGCATTTCGACGAAGCGGGCATGCCGGCCATCTTCGGCGCGGCCGCGGAGGACGTCGCCGATCTCGCCATCGAAGCCCGCGTGCGCGACCCGCAGGTATCGTTCCGCCTCGCGCAGCTGCTGGTCCGCAATCTCCTCGACCTGATCCCAAACGCCAGGCCGATCGGGCTCAACGGACTCTTCAAGGGCGTCGCGAAATTGACCTGCTGGGCGATGGCCTCCGACGAGAAGGACATAGCGCATGTCCTGGTCGAAGGCATCGCCGCGGCGCCGCCGGATTTCGTCGACGCCGCACTGGGCCGCATGGAGACGATGCAGAACGGGCTGTTCTGGGAGGTCAACGAGAGGGTCATCTCGTTCGA
>JACXTT010012844.1_pt1 | contig 11088 bp, 18 predicted proteins | sample 9270951 | NCBI WGS metagenome assembly JACXTT01 (sample SAMN15532306, study PRJNA645909) | rock metagenome | isolation source: weathered quartz diorite | place: Puerto Rico | collected 2017-06-21 | reverse complement strand
TCTCGCAAGGACGAAGCCTGTGGATTGCGACCTGCAATTCCATCATGAGTCTGCCGCCCGAATTGCGCAGACGTTTTACGTTGGGAACGTTCTTCTTCGACTTACCCTCCGCGGCAGAGCGCGAAGCCATTTGGAACATTTACCGCAAGCGTTGGGACCTCACAGGCGAGCGACCGGATGATGAAGGATGGACTGGCGCCGAAATCAAAGAATGCTGCCGGAAGGCCTGGCGATTGAAGCTATCGCTTAACGAATCGGCCGAGTACATCGTTCCGGTTTCGCGGTCCGCAGCCGTACAGATTGAAGCGTTGCGGGGCTAGGCATCGGGCCGTTTCCACAGTCCAACACAATCGGGGGTCTTCTCATCCGAACCTCGGCAAACCGCTTTAGCAGCTGGACGCCGAACTTTCCGCGATAGCGAATAACCGCAACCCACCCAGTCCCCCTACCTTCGTCCTCGATTCGTTGAATTCCCAAGGAGGCCACTTGAGCAAATATCTGGAACTGCAAACCAAGATTACCGACGAGCGTTTCCTCGTCGAAGCCTTGCGAGAATTGGGCTACCGGCCAGAGTTGTGCGCCGACGGCCGATCTCTCGTCGGTTACCGGGGCGATGAACGGCAGGAACGCGCGCACGTCATTATCCCGCGCCAGCAGTTGGACTGCGCATCGAACGACATCGGGTTCGTGCGTGACCCAACCAGAGTGTTTCGCGCAGTCATCAGCGAATACGACCGCGGAATCGGCTTTGATGACTCGTGGCTGGGTCGTCTTGCACAGATCTATAAGGAGCGGCAGACCATGGCCATCGCCAAGGCCAAGGGCTACGTGTTCAAGGGCAAAGAGGTTATTGAAACGTCTCAAGGCAAGAAGATCCAACTGCGGTTTGCGGTTCGCTGAGGAGGAGTCGGATGAAAGATAAAACGGTCGTCATTGAAATCGACGAACAAGGTAACAGCACGATCGACCTGGACGGTTTCCACGGGAAAGGCTGCGGCGACGTCGCGAAGGCTTTGCAAGGTCAAGACGTCGTGAAAACCTCGCGGACCAAGGCGGATTTCTACGTCCAGGAAACCGTCGCTGAGCGGAAGCAGCGCCGGTCGTGAAGCAACACCGAACAGTTTCGAGGTGCAGAATGAAGCCACACAGCCAGGACAATTCAGACGGTATCGCATCTAACGTGGACGTCTTTGATAGGACCATCGGAGCTCTCGACGGGCTCCCCGACGTGGCGCACTCGAAAGTCACGGTACGGCGCGTCATACCGCTCCTCGGCATCGGCGGCACGCAGCTCTATGTCGTGCAGACATATCGCCAGAAGGACAAAGCCAACACCATTTTCCTCGAGCACGTGAGCTACACGGGAACCTTACGCCTTGTCATCCCGCCACAGGTGTCATCCGTTATTGCGCGCCAACGTGAGCAACTGACGGCAAAGACTCGAAGCAAGGCGGCCAAAGCCGTGGCACAGGCGCGAAAGGAGCGCGGCGACGTCCCGGCTTTTCTGAAATCGAAACGAAAGCCGGCGGGCAGGCCGTGAGATGCGAAAGCCACGACTTCGGCCGATCCGCTTCTCGATCAAGTGGGGCAACCCCTACACGAACCCACCGGAAGGAATACCGCGCGAATTGATGTCTATCACTCGCGTGCAGGAATCGACGCGAGATATTCCGCCAGAGATCCTGCAGGCACTGGAAACAGTAGCTCGGCCAGGGACCGGCTGGAGTCTCTTTGTGGGCATCGATGATGCCCGGCCCAGGCGCAGGATCTCGCCTCAGGCGAGAGCGAGTATCCGCAGAAAGTCGCTGGAGCGCCGAGTCAGGAGAGCTGCGCCTCTTTTCGCGGATCGCATCATCGCCGACGAACTCGCCGCCAACCCGAAGTATTTCAATCCACTCGAGGATGAATCCACGCGAGGAAGACCATGAAGCGCATCAAATCCATTCGCGCGAAAACCGATCCACAAAAGCCCTGCAACATTGCATTTCGAGAAGGGATCGAAGCAAGCGGCGAAGCTTGTCTCAAAGTGCCTGCCCATACGTCGCTGACGACAGCTATACGACATACCTGCGCGCCTATTGGTTGAATGGATACAACAGCCCGGACGGCGTCAATCATCACGCCATGGAACAGTCGCCACGATGATGCGTGATGAGCGGAAACCGATTCCGGAACTCAAAGGTCAACTCTTTCCAAGAGGAATAGAACATGTTGATTCACGGTCTCGTCATGGGAAGCCGAGTCAATGGACCCGGCGTCCGTGCGGTGATCTACTTTCAGGGCTGCACGCTGGGTTGCCGCAACTGCTGGAATCCGGACACTCACAGCTTTTCGAGCACGGAACGAAGCATCGCCGAAATAGCGAATTCCGTCATGCTTGCGCACGAAGCGCGTCCATTAGATGGACTGACATTTTCCGGCGGCGAACCGATGCAGCAGGCGGCTGACTTACTGTTGCTGATCGAAGCCCTGCACTCGCGACTGCGTGGGTTGAGCATCGGGATGTATTCGGGATATTCGGAGCATGAGTTGGAAGCCGGCCGCTACTGGTGCCGAACCGATTTATCTCAGGAGGCCAGGCAGGGCATATGGCGAAACATCAGGGGACATCTGGATTTCGCAGTACTAGGGCGATACGTCGCCGGGCGGCCGAGCGCGCTTCCTCTTCGCAGTAGCAGTAATCAAAAGCTCGCAATCTTTTCAAATCGGTATCGCGGCGAAGATATCGGCGCGCAGGAATTCGAAGTCGAGATCGATCCCCAAGGAGCGATCCAGATAACTGGTTTCCCAACCGCCGGAATTCCCGCCTGAGCTTTTCTCTTCTGCCCAAAATCCCCACAACTTGACTACATCAAGGAGGTAATCCGAAGAATGTCGGTAGAACAACAATCCCTTTTTATCTCGCCAACACCCGTCACGGTGATGACCGAGCCTGCTTTCTCTGATTTGGCCAGCGATGACAATGGCGTGAAGACCCCATTGTCGCTTGCGATATCTGATCCCGGTGTCGATCTGGCCAAGAAGACCGTTTGTATCAAGGTCCGATTGTCCACCATGGGCAACACGCGGAAAGTCTCGACCGCACAGATCGAGGCCGATGCCGATAAGGATCTACTGCGCGTATCGAAACAACTGGTGGACTCTGAAGAGCTGAAGGCAATCAGCCGGTTCGATGGAGAAATCCGGCGTTTCCTCTACAACATCTGCCTTCCGTTCGAAATCGGAATCCATCTCCTTCCGATTGCCGCCCTGCAGACGGTCGAGCAACGCCTGCGTCAGTTCGCGGACGATCGAAGACAGCTCGTCGATGCCTTTCTTAGCGCATACCCGAGCCTCTGCCAGGAGGCGGCCAAACGGTTGCGCGGTCTCTACAATCCCGCCGACTATCCATCGGTTGAAGATGCCGCACGCGAGTTTGGTTTCTCGTGGCAGTACGTCAGCTTCGGCGTGCCGGATCAACTCAAAGCCATTTCGCAGGAAGTCTGGGAGCAGGAGCGCGAGAAGGCCGCACAGCGGATGGCTGAAGCATCGACGGAGATCCAGACGGTGCTGCGCGAGTCGATGGCGAAGCTGGTCCAGCACATGGCCGACCGGTTAAAGGAAGGACCAGACGGAAAGCCGCTGCGGTTCAAGGAGACGACAGTATCCAATCTCGTCGAGTTCCTCGCGAACTTCGAGTTTCGCAACGTTACGGATGACGGCGAACTGCAAGGCCTGGTCGCACAGGCGCGCGAGCTTCTCCATGGCGTCAACGCCGATGATCTTCGAACAACGGGCGACCTGCGAACCAAGGTGCAGCAGGGCATCGCTGAGATCGGCGCGCAACTCGACACGATGTTGACGCGGACCGGCGGTCGCAAATTCCGTTTCAACGAAGAGGAGTAACAAGCATGAGTGGAGTTAACCAAATTACGATCGTGGGCAATGTCGGTTCCGCGCCGGAGCTCAGCTACAGCCAGAACAACGTTCCCTTCTGCCGGTTTTCGGTCGCGGTCAATGAGCACTGGAAGACCGACGGTGAAAAGCGCGAAAAGGTCACCTGGTTTCCCGTAATTACGTTCAACGGGCTCGCTGAGACCTGCGCGAACTACGTCGATCGCGGCCGGCTCGTCGCGGTTCAAGGCCGTGTTCAAACCCGGGAATATGAAGATCGGGCCGGAACGAAGCACCAGGTGATGCAAATCCTGGCCGAGAAGGTCACCTTTCTCGGCGCGTCAAAGCGCGAGGAGGGCGACGGCGCAAACGGCTCACGCCAGCCACAGAACAACAACCATCACGACACATCATTTCCGGACGACGTTCCGTTCTAGAACGGGGTTCTTGGAAGAGTGTCCAGATTAGTAGTGATCATTCTTCCTTTGGCTTCCTCTTCTGTTTTCTGTTTCTGCGCGCGAATCGCGTAGGCCGGAGCGATTTGCGCGCAGAAACAGGCCGCCGTCGGCGCCCACCACCCTCGTCGTTCTGCTGATCCAAACTGTGTCCAGTTATCGTGTGCAGTCGCGTCATGAAACGGGTGAGTGTCCGTTCATCCAGATTTTACGGAAGCGGCATCAGTTCGTAATGGTTACGCTGGACACTGCGTGATATGGCGAATGCGGATGTTCGAAAGGACGCGAAGCCAGTCCCGTTCACGGTTCTCAGCGTGGTGCTCGACTCTGGAGAACGTTTACCGTGTCTGGTGGGAGTCGACGTCTTGGATTCCAGTTCGCGTCGCGACGAGATGGGCGGTTCGCTATCGGCGTTACCGGGTACAGGCCTCCACGCTGGCGAATAACCTGCGAGTGCTGGCACGTGTGTACCTGTGGGCGCGTGAGCACGCGGGTTACGATCTGGACAATCACCTGACGCAAGGACAAACCCTCCGGAATCGCGAGATCGAGTCCCTTGCATGCATGCTCCGCCTCAAAGTCGATGGTCATGGTTTGGATACTGGAACATTCGACCAGAACCTCGCTGTCGTTGAAGATTTCCTGAAGTGGTCGCTGGACAGCGAAAACCGCGGCGGTTGCGCCGCTCTATCGCTCGAACAGTTGAAGGGGGAGCGGCAACGAATCGAGCAGATATGTCGATCTCTTCGAGTTGGAGCGCGACCGTCCATACGCATCGAGCCCCACTAGCGGACACAGATATCGAGGGGATCCGGCGAGCCATTGGACCGCGCCAAGATTCCGATGGCCGCTCATTATTTCCGGATGTCTTCTCGTCCCACACCAGATTGCGAAACTGGCTAATGTTTGAGGTCGCTTTGGAGCTTGGCATCCGCCGTGGCGAACTTCTGAAGCTGAGGTTGGATTCGCTACCAAGCGGCGCCGATGACGGGATTCGCATTCTCCGCCGTCCGGACGACCCATACGACTCCCGAACCAGGGAGCCAGCAGTGAAAACGGCAGAGAGAGTCATCCCCGCATCGCGGGAGTTGCTCCGGGCCGTGCAGGTGTACCTCACTTCGACACCGCCACTGGGGCGTGTCTCGAGCAAGAGCCCGTATCTGTTTGTGACGCGCTCAGGAAGCCCTGTGTCGATTGACACCGCCGACGACATTATCGTCGCCATCGGACGCTGCAGGGGAGTGACGCCGCTCTCCTGGCACCGCCTCCGCCACACTTGGGCCGAGCGGATGGCAGAGTTGTTCGCTGACCAGCCAAACGGCATGGATCGGCTGATTTATTTGGGCGGATGGACGAATCCTCTATCCGCAAGGCGCTACATCCAACGATCGATCGCGAAGCAGGCAAAAGAGGCTTTGCGCGGATACCATCGGAAGCTCTACGAGGATGCTGAGAATGCATCGCGCTGTCCGTAGCGTTCCGGAGGACAACTCCGGTTTGCCACCACTACCATCGAGCGTGATTTCCTTGGATGGGCCAGATTGTTGATACCCACGCCGAGCGTTGGCGTTTTCGCTCGTCGTCGGATGGCGGCAAAGTGATTGTGATTCCCTGGAATCGGCTCGATAAAGCGCGGACTTTAGCCGGCCGGGCGCGGCACTTCGCGAAACTGTTCCTTGCGGACAAGATATCGCGTAAGAAGACCCCGGACGATCGAAAACGACTTCCGAATGTTCCTCCGTTTCCAGGACTGGCTGGTGTCGGTTCGGCAATCATCGTTTAATTGGAGTGGCCTCACCGAAGGACTATCACGAGCGTTTCTCGCGCACGGCGTGGAACACACTTCCGACAAAGGCAACGACTTTTCCCGGCTTCGCACTTTTTATCGCTGGGGAGTGGGAACGGCAGCACGCGGACTTCGATCCTCGGCTGCTCCGGATTCTTCAGTCCATCACCGCAGTGGGAAACGCCAAGGGCCACAACGTACGATTTCGGGATTCTATTAAAGGACCATTCTCACCGGATGAGCTCTTGTTGATCAGTAAAGCCGTCATCCAAGGCCATGGTTCGGATCAGGACCGGGCCATCGTGATGCTTCACCTGGAGCTTGGACACAATCCGAACGCAAGCGTACGGCTTCGAAACAAGGATCTTGTTCGCTATGAAACGAGGTCGGGTGTTGCGTACCAGCTTGACGTACCGCGGGTCAAGAAGCGGACCTCGCGACGCGAGACGAAGAGTCGCCCGATCAGTGCAGGATTGGGGAGTCTCCTGGAACGACTCCGGCAAGCCAGTTCCGATTCGGTGTTGCTTCATTGGCTGTCACCAACGAATCCGGAAGGAGGCATTAACCACGCCATGCGGCGGTTTGGGAAGGACGCGAAGCTGGTCTCACCGCGTACGCAACGAAGCCTCGTGATCAACCCGAGACGATTTCGTTTCTCCATTGCCACTCATATGGCCGAAAAGGGCGCTTCGCTGTTCCATATCGCAGAAGTCCTAGACCATTCCGATACCCAAAACGTTCGCGTTTATGTTGAAACTGTTTCTTCGATCGCTGATCCGGTTGCCAAGGCAACCGACAATGTATTGGCGCCCCTGGTGAAGCGGTTTCAAGGAACGATTAATGACTCCTCGGAAAGTGCTGATCTTGCCGGCCTCGCACGTCAGGTTATTCCGGCCGTCGCTCCACACCTGGGTATTGCGAGCCCGAAGGCGGGTGGAATCGGTATATGCGGCCGTGATGTTCGCGAGGATGGACTGTGTCGGTTGCTGCCACCTCTGAGTTGTTACCTCTGCCCCTCGTTTTCGGCACTCCGAGACGGTCCGCACCGAGAGATGCTCGAGTCCATTGAATCATTTCTCAATCGCAGTTCGCAGTTCAGCGACAAACGCATCGTGATGCAACTCGAGGACGTGCGGATTGCGATCGGAGAAGTGTTGGATCAACTTACCTGAGGGGTTGATGATCCAGACGAGAACCCCTGACGACAGCCTGCAGAAAGCGATTCAAGATCTGTTGTCCCATCGCGCGGGAGAAGTTTGTTGCGGATCTCCGCATTGACGTATCCGTCTTCGACCAACCGGCATGGGACGTTCGCGCGCTGAGGGACAGAAGCACTACCACAGCGAACTCGACGCTGTACTTCACTCGACATGGAACGTTGGATCGGCCGCTTCCGGCTGTTTACGGTGACGTTGTGAAAAGCTGGATCATTATCGACCGGCGATCGGTTGGCAACATGGGCCGGCGATCAGACGCGGCACGGATTCTTTGGGACGCCATCGAGCGGCGGCGGAAAGGGAGAGCGGAGGCGTTCTCGTGGCAGAACTTCTCGGAAGAAGACCTGAGCCAGGCCGAACTCCTGATGCGGGCAAGCTGGAGTGAATCCACGACCTACAAGCTAATCGTCACTTTGCTCGTGTTCATTCGGTTTCTCGAAGCACGTGGAGTGTGCCGGCCGCTGTACTATACGCCGCAGACTCCACGCGTCGAAGATTTCAACCGGCATACGATCGTCGGCCAGCAGGAGCGAAGAGATCGATTGCCCACGAATGCCGCTTTGCAAGGCGTCGCCGACATTTACCGGGAGCACGCGAAAGAACCCCGCAGATCGGTTGCGGGCGGCCGCCGTCGCGATTCTGGTGGTGACGGGCTTTCGTATTGGTGAGTTGCTGACGCTGCCTCTCGATTGCGAAGTGGGAAGAAGTGCGAGGCGATAAGCCACGTTATGGGCTCCGATATTACAAAGAAAAATCCCGCGGTGGGGCGAAGATGTTCGCCGTCCGCTGGCTCACGACTACAGGCGCGGAGTTGGCACGGAAAGCGATACACGAGATTCGGGCGTTGACTCAAGAAGCGCGGGAACGCGCACGGGTGTTGGAAAGAACGCCGCATCGCGTTCCGATCCCTGGCTTTCACTGGGCGGCCAGAATGACGGCCGCTGAGGTGGTGCGTGCGCTTCGACAGCAGGTTCCCAACGCGTTGGTTCGCCATCACGATGATTGTGGCGTTTACTATCGCACTTTTGAGGTGGAAGCTTTTCTTCTGGCACGTCGGGGTCGGCTGTGGACGGTGGATCGGCGCAACGGCACGTTTCAGACGTTATCGGAAACCCTGCTGGTTACGTTCCGCGACTTCTTCAATCCTCAGCGCGGACCTTTTTGTCTGTTAGTGCAGCCGGTTCGCATTTCGCAGATTGCGGATTTCTTGTCGGGCGGCGGCGGAACCCCGTCGGCATTCGAGCGGTTCGGTATTCGTGAACCCGATGGCTCATTTTGCAAAATCACCTCCCATCAGTTTCGGCATTGGCTCAACTACATCGCTGACAAGGGGGGATTGCCAGTTGACCTACAGTCGCGATGGATGGGGCCGCGAGCATACACGCGACACGGATGCGTACCGTCATGCCACAGTCGACGAAAGGCTCGAATGGGTCAAAGACGGGATTCGGGAAGGCAAGCTGTCAGGTTCGAAGGCGAGCATGTATTTCGAGTTGCCGAATGCCACCCGGCGCCGGTATCTCGAAGGCCAGGTTCAAGCAGTTCACTTCACACCTCTTGGCGTGTGTCTGCACGATTTCGCGGTCACACCATGCCCGTACCATCTCAACTGCGTTCGCGGATGTGCCGACTATTTGCGTATCAAAGGCAGTGAAAGTGAGAGACGTCATCTCGTTCAGATCCAGCAGGCGACGAAACAGGCGCTAGCATCGGCGAAAGTATTTGCTATTGGTTCCAATCAAAGCATTGCGGAGCCGTGGATCCGCCACTGTGAAGAGACTTTGGAAGGAGTCGAGGCAGCTCTGGCGGTTGATGATGACAAAGTGGATTCCTCCGAGCAAGGACGAGCCGCACCCTTCCGAGGGAGCCAAAGCAAATTCAAAAAGGTTTCGGACTGAAAGTGTCGAGGAAAAGTGTCCAGGACCATCTGAAGCGGCGACTGCTCGATCACCTTGGCATCGCCGAAAGCCATACACCTGAAGAATACCCGCTCGATATCCGCGGCGTGGCCGCGGCTCTACGCGTGAGTCCTACGACGTTGTACAAGTACGGCTTCAATCGCGACATCAACACAGCCGCGCAGCGGCAGCAAGAAAACACATCCAGCGCCGGCGTTGCAATCGCGCACGATTATTTCAAGAACCAGATTCAGGCGCTCACTGAGGAACTGGACAAGGAGCGCGAGCGCAGCAAGAACCTCGTCGGCCGAATCGCGATCATGGAAGCCAATGCCGCTAGACTGGGCATCGACCCTGAAGAGATGCATCAGCCGATATTGAAGCCAGTTCGAACGATGTCGCGCGCGGGACGAGGAGGCACACACGGCTCGCGCAAGCGGTCGCGTACAATCGGGCAGTGATGATGAAAAAGCCTTACACCGACAAACAAGGACAGTACTTGGCGTTTATCTACTACTACACGAAGATCAATGGGCGAGCGCCCGCGGAGGCCGATCTGGAGCGATATTTCCGTGTGACGCCGCCGTCGGTGCACCAGATGGTACTGACGCTGCAGGCCAGAGGGTTGATCGAAAGGACTCCGGGTGTGGGTCGATCCATCCGGTTGCTCATTCCGCATGGCGAGCTGCCGAATCTGGAGTAAGACTCTCTCGTTTTCGCAGAACTACGGTTTGGCGGTTATAGGGACCTAGCGTGTTACCTGCTCGAACAGCCTAGTGCCTTCTCAATGCACTCCTTGTTCAGGCGCAAGATCGAGGCCTTCAGTTCTGGTGATTTCTCGGCTAGCCTGACGCGGAGCATTACGAAGTTCCATTGGGATTTGTCCAGAAAGGCAATTCCATCAATTGCGTCAGACGAGGCTCGCAGGAAGCGGTCGGTTCCGAGTCCGTTGGTGTTTGGCGCCGTCTGGAACTCAGCCAGGACTCCGCTCAGTACTCTAATCGAATCTTGCCTAAAGGGCTTCAAGGACTCTTCTGAAACAATCTCTGGAAAGAGCTCTTTCCATGCGTCGATGAAAGGGGCCGCAGTTGTGGGAAAGAAGAGCCTTCCGTACTTCGCAACGTCGAATCTACCGGAAGCACCGCTGTCGCTCAATTCAAGTTCAACCGCCGGCCCCGAGGTTTCGGGCCAGACGGACCCGGATCTCGACCCGGGAACATTTGGAGTGATCAGCAGCGTTCCACCGTCGGAGCCGTACCAAGAATGGCAACTCCAACCGGCAGGAGCAAACGCCCCCGGAGCCAGGTCACCTTTGTAAAAAGCAATTTGACCCGGAGACAACCCATCGAGTGTCACTTTTGGAGGCAATCCTGTCGGAGGCTCAATATGATCGGCTTGCCCGTCGGCAGGACATCCTACGAACGCTACTTGTTGTTGAGTTTCTGAGCGGACAGAAGTGTTCAGAAGAATAAATGCTCCAACAAAACAAAGTAGAACTGAGACGGAGGTCGTATTGTGAGACCCGATCATATCGGCAGCATAGCTCGACATCTACGCCCTAGGGAAGCTGCACGTAATGAATAGGGCAACTTCAGTTGACGTGTTGTCGCTACTCGTGGAAGTGATCGCGTGAGGCTACGGGAAGCGAATTACTTACTCGAAACCGCGGTGCATCGCTTGATAGCCACTGGGGCGAGAACTGATTCCAAACTGGACACGCGCGACGTACAAAATCCAATAACTTTACCCAAACTCAGTTACTTGTGAATCTGAACGCGGCGAAATCCGCGTAAAACCCTTCTGACCCGTTCTAGAACCGGGGCCGCGATCCAACGCGGCCTCGATCACAAAGGAGTCCA
>JACXTT010012843.1_pt1 | contig 11089 bp, 11 predicted proteins | sample 9270951 | NCBI WGS metagenome assembly JACXTT01 (sample SAMN15532306, study PRJNA645909) | rock metagenome | isolation source: weathered quartz diorite | place: Puerto Rico | collected 2017-06-21 | reverse complement strand
CCTCGATGCAGTTCGTCAGCGAGGGCGTGCCGGTCTCGACGCTCAGATCGGTCGGTAGCAGCACGACGTCGGCGCCGTCCGCGCGGCTGACCGGAGTGGTATAGATGATGGGCATGGCGCGCGCCCGGCAGGCGCCGATGAGCGTGACCCACGCATCGAGCACCGGCCGCATCGCCGCGCGGCGCGCGGGATCGGTGGGCGTCAGGGCTCGGCGGCAGGCGTCGTAGACGATCAGGGCGGCCCGTGAAGTGTCGATACGATCGGTGCTGGCTGTGGTATTCATGGCCCGGATTCTAAGCGAGGTGACCCGATGACAGAGGCGCGCGCTCATCTCATCGCCGGCGGCTTTCCGCCCGGATCGCAGGCCGGACACGATCACGACTACGCTCGGCTACGCTTGCTCGGGCTACTGGCCGAGCGGGAAGTTCCCGCGTCGGTCGCCAACGACTTCAACGATGTCGAGAAGTGGCTTCCCGTGAGCCGTCTGCTGATCACGTACGTGGCCGGCCCGTACCCCGACGCCGCGCAGTGTCGCGGCATCGCGCGGTGGCTCGAGTCCGGAGGCCGATGGCTCGCGCTGCACGGCACCAGCGGCGGCCGCGCCGAACGCATGGAGGGTGTCCGGCAGCGCCGGACCGTGAAGACCGAGCACCACGCGCTCCTCGGCAGCTACTTTCTGACCCATCCGCCGATCTGCAAGATCCGCGTCGATGTGAAGGGCGATCCGAGCCTCACGCGCGGGCTCGGCCCCTCGTTCGTGGTCGAGGACGAGCCGTACTTCATCGAGCTCCAGGATCCGAAGTCGACGCGCATCCTCTTGACCGCCGACTACGGCCCGGGCGCGACATCGCCGACGATCGGCACGCTCTATCCCTCGGACACGTCGCTGCAGCCCGACGGCAAAACGCGAGTGCTTGGCTACACGCGCGCGGTGGGCCAGGGCGGCGTCACCTACTTCGCGCTCGGCCACTGCCATAACCCGGCGATCAGGGCTGGGCGCGCGGTCGATCCGACCGATACGACGCCGCTCACGTTCCGAGGGTCGTGGGAGACCGACGCGTTTCTCACGCTCTTGCGCAACGCGATCGCGTGGGGTGTGGGGGCGTAGGAACTGTTCTGGGTAGCGCTGCTCGCGCTCGCCCTGGTCGCGCCGCACGTCGCTCAGGCCGAGACGCCGGCGGAGGCCGCGCGTGCGATGCTGCGCCAGTATCAGGAGGACCCTGCTCGCATCGACCGCGCCCGCGATCTGCTCGAGGCGGCGGTGGCCAAGGGCGGGGGCAGCGATGTGCCGACCCTCGTGGCGCTGGCCCGCGCGTGGTTTCTCTACGGCGAGGAGCGGGCGAAGACGCCGGACGCGAAGATCGCCGCCTACGAGCGGGCGCGCGATGTGGCCAAGCGGGCCACCGAGCTGGCCCCCCAGGATCCGAACGCGCATCTCTGGTACGCGATCACCTTGGGCACGTGGTCGCACGCCAAGGGCTTGCTACGCTCGGCTCTCGCGCTGCGCGGTCTCCGCAAGGAGGTCGACACGGTCCTGCGGCTCGACCCCAACAATGCCGACGCCCACATCATGGCCGGCAGCATCGCGCGGGAGCTGCCGGTGCTCCTGGGCGGTGACCGGAAGGAAGCCGAGGAGCACTTCAAGATCGTGCGGCGACTCGACCCGCGACTGACCGGGGCGCGGATCGAGCTGGCGCAGCTCTACGTCAACATGGGGCGCTACCAGGATGCGCGGCTCGAGCTGCAGGGGGTGCTCGACGAGCGCGCGCCGACCGACCGGCCGCGCTGGACTCTCAAGGAAGCGCCGCGCGCCCGCCAGATGCTCGAGGCGATCCGTGACAAGAATTAGGGAAGGTCGATAGGAACCCTCGCGCTCGTATGAGATCCTGACTGCGAGGAGAACGACGATGGCTGACGGCGACGCGCTGCAGGAAGAGCTCGAGCGACTCAAGGCGGAGAACGCCGCGCTGAAGGCCCGCGCCACGCGCGGCGTCTCGATCAAGGTCAGTGAGAAGGGCGGCGTCTCGGTGTACGGGCTCGGCCGCTTCCCGGTGACGCTCTACAAGGAGCAGTGGACGAAGCTGCTCGATCTGGCCGACGACATCCGCGCGTTCATCAAGACGCACGACACCGAGCTGAAGGCGAAAGAGCCGCGCTGAATCAGTAGATTCTTGCGGAGCTTCGGCGGCCCGCCTATCGTCTACGCCCATGCACGAAGCCGCCGAGATCGTCGAGGGTCACTGCGAGCCCGCCTTCGCGGCGGTGCGCGACGCGCTCGCCGAGGTGCTCGTCTCCGGCTTCGAAATCGGCGCCGCGCTCGCGGTTTATCTCGACGGCGAGCCGGTCATCGATCTCTGGGGCGGTTATGCCGACGCCGCACGGAATCAGCCGTGGCGCCGCGACACGATCGTCAACCTGTACTCGGTCGGCAAGGCGATCAGCGCCGTGTGCCTCCTGCGCCTGGTCGACGCGGGGCTCGTCGATCTCGACGCGCCGGTTGCCCGCTACTGGCCCGAGTTCGCACAGGCCGGCAAGGCACGACTACCCGTGCGCTATCTGCTGACCCATCAGGCCGCGCTGCCGGCCATCGCGCGCCCGCTGCCGTCGGGGTCGTGGAGCTCGTGGGACGCGATCGCCGACGCGCTCGCGGGCCAGGCGCCGTGGTGGGAGCCGGGTGCCGGCCACGGCTATCACGTGAACACGCAGGGGTTTCTGATCGGCGAGATCGTCCGCCGCGTCACCGGCAGGCCGTTCAGCACCTACCTACGCGAAAGCGTCACGGAGCCCGCCCGAGTGGACTTCTTCGTAGGCTTCGGGCCCGAGCTCGATTCGCGCTGCGCCGACGTTCTGCCGGTGCGGCCGAGTCCCGAAGCGGCCGAGCTTCAGCGCCAGTTCGACGTCGATCCGCGCGAGCTGCGCGGCCTCGCGCTGATGCGCTACAACGCCTATCGCAATCCGCCCGAGATATCGGGAATGGGCGTCGTGAACACGCGGTCATGGCGCGCGGCCGAGCTGCCGTCGACCAACGGACACGGCAATGCGCGCGCGGTCGCGCGGCTCTACTCGGCCCTGGCCGGCGACGGCCGGCTCGACGGCGTCTCGCTGCTCTCGCCCGAGACGATCAGACGCGCGGGCGCCGAGCAAGTCTACGGCGAGGACATCGTGCTGCAGCGCCCGACGCGATTCGGCCTGGGATTTCAGCTCACGATGGCCGAGCGCCGGCTCGGCCCGAGCCCCCGAGCCTTCGGCCACTTCGGCGCCGGCGGCTCGCTCGGATTCGCGGATCCCGACCGGCGCCTGGCCTTCGGCTACGCGATGAACCAGGGACGAAGCGGATGGCAGCACAAGCACGTGCGCCAGCTCATCGACCTGGTCTACGCGGCGCTGGACCGGCGGTCGGGCGCTGGATCGGCGCGAAGCGTTTGAGCCGGCCGTAAGTTGTCATGTTCCGCCAATGGGTGCAGTATCGAACCGCCGTGAGACTCCGCACGCATCTGATCATCCTGACCCTGGCCACGGCCGTGCCAGTCTTGCTCTTCGCGGTCGGGTTGATCATCTACCACACGCGGCTCGAGCGATCGTCGCTCGAGCGAGGTATGCGAGACACGGCGCGGGCGCTCGCGCTGGCGCTCGACCGCGACATCATCGACATCAAGGGCGGCGTGGAGACGCTGGCCGGCTCGCGCTATCTGAACGCCCCCGTCGATCTGCCTCACTTCTACGAAGAGGCATCGACGATCTCGAAGGGCTTCGGCGGCTGGGCGGTGCTGTCGGATCCGTCGGGCCGGCAGATTCTCAACACGAGCCGCCCGCTGGGCTCGGCCTTGCCGATTCCCACGATGGCCGGCCTCGACATGATGCGGAGCGTCGCCGTCAGTCGAAAGACTTTCGTGTCGAACGTGTTCATGGGCACCGTCAGTCGCCAGCCGGCGGTGATCGTGGCCATGCCGATCGTTCGCGACAACCAGGTGCGCTACATTCTCGACTTCTCGTTTCCGCCCACGCAATTCACGAACCTCTTGAAGGAAGCCTCGCTCTCGCACGGCTGGATCGCGGTGGTCACGGATCGCGACGGCGGTGTGGTGGCCCGCGTGCCGGACGCGGCGGCCTTCGTCGGCAGGAAGGAAGGACCGGAGTGGTCACGGCACGTCACGGATTCCGACGAGGGCTTCATCAAGGGCGAAATCCTCCGCGGCCCGCCGGTCTATGCGGCGTACAAGCGCTCGAAGGAGACCGGGTGGACCATCGGCGTGGCGGCGCCGATCAAGCTCGTCGACGCGGGCATCCGCCGCTCGATGCTCGCGCTGTCGGCCGGCGGCGTGCTGCTGCTCGGCATCGCCTGCGGGTTCGCGTTCGTCCTCGGTAAGCGCATCGTGGCGCCGATCGTCGCGCTCGCCAACTGGCTGAAGGCCGAGCCCTCGTCGCCGCTGCCGTCCGCGGAGTCGCGGGTGTCCGAAGTCGAGGATCTCCGGCCCGCTCCCGAGGAGGCCAGGGCCACGGCACGCCGGGCCGAGCTGGCGCACGCCGCGCGACGGGAAGCCGAAGCCGCGAACCGTGCCAAGGACGACTTCCTCGCCGTGCTATCGCACGAGCTCAGGACCCCGCTGAACGCGACGTTCGGCTGGGTCCGGATGCTCCGGTCGGGCCAGCTGGACGCCGGCGCCGCCGCGCATGCGCTCGAGGTGATCGAACGCAACGTGAGTCAGCAGGGGCGCTTGATCAGCGATCTTCTCGACGCTAGCCGCATCGTGTTCGGACGGCTCGAGCTGAGCTTCCAGAACGTCGATCTGCCAGCGCTCGTCACCGGCGTCGTCGAGTCGGTGCGTCCGACCGCCGAGATCCGCGGCATCATCCTGAAGTCGGAGCTCGACGCCGACGCGGGGCCGGTGCGGGGCGACCCCGACCGGCTGCGGCAGGTCGTCGAGAACATCGTGGGCAACGCGATCAAGTTCACGCCGCAGGGCGGCACCGTGAGCGTCCGGCTCGTGCGCGATGGGGACGTGAGCCTGATCGTGAGCGACACCGGGCGCGGCATCGAGCCGGAGCTGCTGCCGCAGATCTTCGAGCGGTTCAGGCAGTCCGACAGCACGAGCACGCGCCCGCACGCCGGTCTCGGCCTCGGGCTCGCGATCGTGCGGCATCTGGTCGAGCTGCACGGCGGGCGCGTCCGCGCCGAGAGCGCCGGGCCGGACCAGGGCGCCACGTTCACGATCGTGTTGCCGGTCGCCGGCGCGCCGCTGGACGGCGGCGCCGGGCTCACGCAGAAGAGCTCGGCCATCGGTGACGGCGAGCGTCTGGACGGGATCAGGGTGCTCGTCGTAGAGGACGACGACGACACGCGCGAGCTGGTGGCTGCTGTCCTCAGGCAGGCCGGTGCGATATCCTTCGCGACCGGCAACGCCAGCAGCGCGCTCACGATGTCCGCCCGGGTTCGGCCCGACGTGCTCGTGTGCGACCTGGCGATGCCCGACAAGGACGGGCTCGTCGTCGTGCGCGAGGTGAAATCGTGGGCGGCGGAGGCCGGCGTGGTGCTGCCGGCGCTGGCGCTGAGCGCGTACGCGCGGCCCGAGGACCGCGATCGGGCGCTGGCCGCGGGCTTCGATCTCTACGTGTCCAAGCCGGTCGAGCCGAGCGAGCTCGTGCGTGCCGTGGGCCGGCTCGCGCGCCGGTGACCTCGCTGGTGCGCTGTGAATGTCGCAGGTGGCCCGTGAATCTCGAAACAGGAGAATAGACGATGAGCGCGACCCCGACGTTCGGACGCTACGCCGAGATGCCCGTGGACCAGATGACGGCCGAGCAGAAGGACGGCTACAAATTCCTGGTCGACGGTCCGCGCGGCCGTCTGCCGGGCCCGTACAAGATCTGGGTTCATAATCCCAAGCTGCTCCGGGCCGCCGCGCCGCTCGGCGAGCACTTCACGCCGGGCCGGTCGTCGTTGACCGAGCGAGAGCGCGAGATCGCCGTGATCGTCATCACGCACAAGTGGCGTTCGGCCTATCCCGCGGCGGCGCACGAGAGGCGCGGCAAGGAAGTCGGCATTCCGGCGCCGACGGTCGAGGCGCTGATCGCCGGTCTGCCCGTGTCGTTCTCGGATCTGCGCGAGCAGGTCGTCTACGAGCTGGCGACGACTCTGGCCGAAGGGCGTCTGGTCTCGCAGGGGCTCTACGATCGCGCGATCAAGGCGCTCGGCCACGAAAGCATCACCGACATGGTCGTGCTGATGGGCTACTACACGGCCGTCTCGCTGACGATGAACGTCTACGCCGTGCCGGCCGGAACGCCCGGCCTGGCGCGCTGACGCAAGGCCATGACACGGACGATCACGCCGCTACACAAATCGCTCGGCGCCGAGGTGGTCGGCGTCGACCTGAGCCGGCCGATCGACGCGCAAACGCGCGAGGCGCTTTCGCGCGCGCTCGCCGAGCATCTGGCCCTCGTATTCCGAGGCCAGACGCTGACGCCGGCGCAGTATCTCGAGGCCGCTTCGGTGTTCGGGCCGCCGATGGAGCAGCACTACTCACAGCACAACATGCCCGACTTCCCGTTGATCGGGATGATCTGGCACCGCAACGGCCAGCAGCCCGCCGAGCAGTGGCACACCGACCACACCAACCGCGAGCGCCCGCCGGCCGCGACGATCCTGTACGGCGTGGAGATTCCGTCGGCTGGCGGGGGAACCAGCGTGGCGAACATGCGCGCGGCCTACCAGGCGCTACCCGAGGGTGAGCGGTTGCGCCTCGCTTCGCTGAAGACCTACAACAGCCTCGACAGCGGCCGCGCCGACACCCGCAAGGAAGACCTCGAGAAGTACGGCAAGCCGATCGAGCACCCGATGGTGCGCACGCATCCAGTGCACGGATCGCGGGCGGTCTACTTCCACATCTCGAAGGCGACCCACATCGAGGGAATGACGCCCGAGGCGAGTCGTGCCTACATGACCGAGCTCATTGCGCGGATGATCACGCCCGAGATCGTCTATCACCACGCCTGGCGCAAGGGCGACGTGCTGGTGATCGACGACCGCGCGACGATGCACCGCGCGCACGGCGACTACGATCGCAGCCAGAGCCGCGTGCTCTGGCGCGTCATTGTCGAGGGCGATCGGCCGCGGCTCTAGTCAAATGGGGGCCTTCGAAGGGCCCCACTAGGGATATCTAGCTCTGTATATCTGGTAGACCTCACGCGCGGCCGACGGATCAGCCGGAAGATCGGTCACGAACCTCGACCACTCCTCGATCAGCGCCTCCACCGATTTCCCGTACTGCCCGGCGAGGTCCATCGCCTCGACCGGCCGGTCGTAGATTTTAAGGAACTTCGCCGCGCCGTAGGTCTCGATGAGGTAGCAGGTGAGGGACGTCGACTGCGTGTACGCGAGCCACCGCTCCCAGGGCGTGCCGAGCCCGAAGTACTTCTCGCGGCTGCGATCGCGCATCACGTTCAGCATGGGGAGGAAGCTGTCCTCCTGCTGGATGACCTTGACGAGGGCGTGGGCCACCTTCTGCGTCGGAAAAGCAACGTCCTCGCCGTACTCGTCCTGCATGTAGGAGGCGAACCCCTCCTGCGTCCAGTGGCCGTTCGCCGAGGTGTAGCCGGCCAGCACGTGGGTCAGCTCGTGGATGATGGGGGCCCGCTTCTCGTGGACCCAGTACAGCTCGATCGCGCCCTGACCCCCGTAGCTGTGCGACACGCCGCGCCCCGGCCGCAGATTCACGACGACCGGAAACTTGCGAACGGGGATGGGGCCGATGTACCGCTCGAGGGCGCTGACGCCGACCTCGAGCTGAGCGCGCACACGCTGCAGCTCGGCCGCCGTGAAGTTGCCGTGGTTGAACAGTATGAACCGCGCGTCGCGCAGCTCGGGCTGGAACGTGGCGCAGCCGGCGAGGAGCAGCAGCGCGAGGGCGAGCGGCTCACGCAGGTGGGGCCGCCGGCTCGGGTGGCGCGCGGCGACATCGGAGCCGGCATGAGCGCCGAACGAGTCACTCAATTCAGCGCCCAGGTTGATGTGGCTGCCGTTAGCTCGGCCCTAGATCGCGCTCGGCTTCCGCAAGCAATTTGCCGAACCCGGCCGGGACCTCGAGCGAGCGGCCGACGACGCCGGGACTGTAGCCCTGGAGCCAGTAGCTGTTGGTCGGGTGCCCGCCGCCGGCGACGACCACGACGAAATTGTCGGGGCTCGCGGTGATCGGCCACGGATCGAGCGCGATGCTCTCGCGCACGACCTTGCTCGAGTCGATCTCGAGCCACGCCGGACAGCCCGCGCGCCGCAGGTGCTCGGCCGGAATGCGCGAGTGCTCCCAGAGAAACTCGCGGATCGAGGCCTTCGTCCATCCGAGGCCGGCCATCGTGTTCGCCACCACGCCCGGAAGCATCAGGATGCCGGGCGTGCCGTGCTCGTATCCCGCCAGCCCGGGCATGTTGGGCACGCGCATGAAGTCGGCCATGCGGTACATGCCCTGCAGCGCGTCCTCCTCGGGCGTTTCTTTCTTCGCGCCGCGCCGGCGGATGTTGGTGGCGCCGTTGGCGAACATGAGCGAGATCGAGCTCTGGCCGCGCGCGAACGCGTGGCGCTCGGTGGCGTGCGGCGCCCAGCCCGGCGGCAGGTTCGCTTCGTCCTCGGCGAAGACGACGTTGGTGTAGCGAACGCCGCCGTAGTTGGCCATCGTGCCGATGCCGGGCAGCGCGCCGCCGACGTTTTGCTGCAGCAGGCGCAGCGCGCGGCCGATGCTGGCGCCGGCGGGGCGCTGCGGATCGGGGCCCAGGCAGCCGAAGCCGGAGTTCACCCGGATCTGGCCGCCGATCGGCCCGTTGACGATGACAACGGGGAACGCGCTGCCCGACGCGGCCTGGAGCTGCGCGCTGCCCGATGCGGGGTCGAGAAACGCGTCGACCGCGGCCACGAGCACCGGCAGGTATTCGGGGCGGCCCCCCGCCATCGCGAGGGCGATCGCGCACGTCTCGATCGTGGTCACGCCACCGCGGGGCGGGAAGATCCCGACCCGATGCGTGCGCGCTTGTGTCGCGCCGCGAAGAATCCAGTCCACGCGCTCGCGCGTGGGCGGCCAGAGCGGTAAGCCGTCGCCCCAGCGGTTGGCGAGCATCAGGTCGTTCGCTCGCCCGAACGCGTTCTCGATGCTAGGCGCTTGCACGGTGATCATCGGCGCGGCGCCAGCGGCATCCGTGGCGGACGCTGAGCGCCAGCGCGTGAGCCCGTCGTAGAACTCGCGCTTGCGCGCCTCGACCGGCGAGATGTCGCTGCCGGGCAGGAACATCTCGATGGGGAAGGTAACCATCGCGGCATCGGGTGCGAGCCCGAGCCCGGCGACGGCGTTCGTCATCACGCCGACGAAGTCCGCGCGAGTCAGCGTGACCGTCGGAATTCCCTGCGCTTCGAGCCTAGCGGCCGCCCGGCCGCATGCAGTGGCGCAGGACCCTCAGGCCGCGTTGCCGATGACGACCGCGTCGACTCCGCTCTGCTTGACCTGCGCCGCGGTCTCCTCGGAGCCGATCACGGCGTTGCCTTGCGGGAACGCGTCGATCGGCAGCACCTCGATCCCCGGGAAGTCGGCCTCGAGCAGCTTTTTGAGGAGCGGCAGCATGCGGAAGGCCTGCCACTGATCGTTGCTGACGAAACCGAGGCGCTTACCGGCAAGGCCCGCAAGACGCGGCGCGAAGCGCTGCTTGACCTCGATCGCGCTGGATGGGTCGTAGAATTCCAAGGTCATGATGCCGCGATTATACGGCGGTATCGATTTGTGGACATTGACGCCTGTCGTAGCCGGCCGATAGGATGGCGCGATGGTGGATTACTCGACTAGGGCGCGACGCTTCACCCGGGCGGAGTACGACCGGCTCATCGAGCTCGGCGTGTTCCAGCCTGACGAGGACATCGAATTGATCGGCGGTGAGCTGATCGTCGCCGAGCCGCAAGGCGCTCCTCACTATACGGCGATCCGCAAAACCGCGAAGGCGCTCGAGGCGGCGTTCGGGCCGGGGTGGGACGTGCGAATGGAAGGCCCAATCGGGCTCGACGACGAGTCGGAGCCAGAGCCCGATGTCGCGGTCGTGACCGGGGCAGTGGATGACTATGCTCGCGAGCATCCCTCGCGCCCGGTCCTGACCGTGGAGATTGCCGATTCCAGCCTGGCCCTCGATCGGCGACACAAGGGCAGCCTCTACGCTCGCGCCGCGCTGGCGGACTACTGGATCGTCAACCTGGTCGACCGCGTGCTCGAGGTCTATCGGCGACCGGTCGCGGATCCCGAGGCGCCGTTCGGCTGGCGCTACGCCGAGCGCGAAGTGCTCGACGCTTCCGCGCGAGCAATTCCTCTCGCCGCGCCGCAATCGAGCGTCTCGGTCTCGCTGCTCCTGCCCTGAATCGAGCCGAGCGGCGTCGCCCCTAGGGCTTGATCTTCAGGAGCTTCGCCGCCGTCTCGCCGAGCATCATCCGCCGCTGGGCGTCGCTGAAGCCCGGCGCCTTCAAGATGTGGTCGACGGACTTGTCCTGCCACGGGATCGGATGGTCGGTACCGACCACGAGCTGGCTCACGCCCACTTGCGCCGCCAGGTGCCGCAGCGCCTCGGACGTGAACACGAGCGTGTCGTAGTACATCGTCTTCAAATACTCGGTCGGCCGCTTCTTCAGCTTGATCCCGGTGTCCATGTCCGGCGCGACGCGCAGGCTGTTGTCGGAGCGGGGCGCGTACGAGGGCAGATAGCCGCCGCCGTGGGCCGAGCAGATCTTGAGGCCGGGGAAGCGGTCGAGCGTGCCCTCGAAGATCAGGTGCGAGAGCGCGATCGTGGTGTCGAGCGGGTTGCCGATCGTGTTGGCGAGCCAGCCGTTGCCCTTGAGCCGCTTGGCCAGGTCCGGCGTGCTCTGCGGATGAATGAAGATCAGGACGCCGAGCTCCTCGGCCTTCGCCCAGAACGGATGGAACTTCGGATCCGAGAACTCGTCGCCGGCGACGCTGGCGCCGACGGCGGCGCCCCGCAGCCCGAGACGCTTCACGCCGTCGACGAGCTGCTGCACGGCCAGATCGGGGAACTGCAGCGCAACCGACGCGAAGGCGACGAAGCGGTCCGGGTATTT
>JACXTT010012842.1_pt1 | contig 11089 bp, 5 predicted proteins | sample 9270951 | NCBI WGS metagenome assembly JACXTT01 (sample SAMN15532306, study PRJNA645909) | rock metagenome | isolation source: weathered quartz diorite | place: Puerto Rico | collected 2017-06-21 | reverse complement strand
GCCCACGGCACCGGTCCTTTCGCCGGCGTTTCGGTGGAAATCGATCTCGTTCTTCTGCACATTTTCCTGGTCGTGTACTCGATCACCACGCTCCTGGTCGCTGCGGTGCACGGCGAACGCAATCGCGCAGTCCAGGATGCAGACAGCAACGCCCAGCGATTCCGGAGCCTGTCGGAACTCTCCTCGGATTGGTACTGGGAGCAGGACCAGAACCTGCGATTTACTTCGATTTCCGGGTCGACCAACGACCGGGCCGGGCTCTCCGGGGCGCAGTCCGTCGGCAAGACGCGATTCGAACTTCCCAACGAATTCGAATCTGACGAGATTCGCCGCCGCCACGCAGCCGATCTGAATGCGCGACGCCCCTTCCGCGATCTGGTGCTGAAGCGCTTCAGGCTGGATGGCGAAGTGCACTACGCCTTGATCAGCGGCCAGCCGATTGTCGACAGACATGGCGCGTTCATGGGTTATCGCGGCGTCGGTCGCGACATTACCGCCCTCAAGCTCGCCGAATTGGCGTTGCGGGAGAACGAAGAGCGCCTGAGGCTTCAGTTCCAGGACATGCCGATCGCCTGCATCATCCTCGACGAATCCTTCCTGATCACCGACTGGAACCCCGCCGCGGAGCGGATCTTTGGTTTCACCAAGGCCGAGGTCATCGGCCGGTCGCCCTTCGATCTGATGATTCCCGAGCATGCGCACCCCGACGTTACGAGCCGGATCCGGGAGCTGCAGCAAGGCGAATCCTCTTCCGGCGGCATCAACGAGAACATCACCAAGAGCGGCAACAAGATCATCTGCAAGTGGCACAACACGGTTCTCTCCAACGCCGACGGAGAACTCAGGGGATACATGTCGATGGCGGAGGACGTCACCGCAATGGTGCGGGCGGAACGTGCGATCCGTGAAAGCGAGGAGCGTTTCCGCGCGTTGACCGCGCTGTCATCCGACTGGTATTGGGAGCAGGACGAGGATTTGCGCTTTTCTTTCCTGTCGAGCACGGTCGCCCAGGCCACCGGAGTGCCCGCAGATCAACGCCTCGGCATGCGCCGTTGGGAGATTCCGGGGTTGGTGTTCGACGAGGAGCAGCTGAAGGCTCACCAGGAATTGCTTGCCCAGCGCAGGCCGTTCCAGAACTTCGTCTACAGGCGCGTCATGCCCGATGGCTCGATCATGTTCGTATCGGTCACCGGGTCGCCGATATTCGATGCCGCCGGCAACTTCAAGGGCTACCGAGGCATCGGCCGAGACGTCACTGCGGACGTGCTGATCGAGCAGCGGGTCGCGCGCCTTCGCGATTTCTACGCCGCCCTGTCCAAGGCCAATGAAGCGATCATCCACGCCAGGGACGAGCAGCGGCTGTTCGACGAAATTTGCGCAGTCGCGGTCACGCACGGCCGCACCATCTTTGCGCGCATCTGCCTGATCAATGCCGATACCGGTTTTCTCGACAACGTCGCCGTATTCGGCGACCACCAGGGGTACCCCTATAACACCAGCATTTCGGTGCGGACGGAAATAAAGGAAGGCCAGGGCCCCACCGGGATCGCGCTGCGCACCGGCATCCCGTACGTCGGCAACGACATCCAGGCCGACGACAAGAACCATTTCTGGCTTCCAGCCATGCTCGCAACCGGCGCACGAGCGATGGTGGTGTTTCCGCTCCGCTGCGGCGGCGAAGTCGTCGGCTCGCTGCACCTGTACGCTGCAGAAAAGAACTGGTTCGACGAGGAACTCGTCGCGCTAATCGGCGAGCTGGTGGCCAACATTTCCTTTGCGCTCGACAATTTCGAGCGTGAAAGGGCGCGGCAGCGCACCGAAGCCGCGCTCAAGGAAAGCGAGGAGCGCTTCCGCAGCCTGACCGACCTGTCGAATGACTGGTACTGGGAGCAGGATGAGCACTACCGCAATACGTACTTGTCGCCGCGTTACAGCGCTAGAAATGGCATGGCGATGAAATCCACGCTCGGCGAGACGCGCTTCGAGACAAACAACGTATGGGAATCCGAGGAGGCCAAGCGCGAGCATCGGAAGCTACTCGATGCCCACCTCCCATTCCGTGACCTGCAGCTCGCGCGCAGAAGCGAGAACGGCGAATTGCACTACATGCTCATCAGCGGCCGGCCGGTCTTCGATTCCGGCGGGAAGTTCACCGGCTACCGGGGCGTCGGAAAGGACATTACCGCCCAGAAGACCGCCGAGATCCGCGTGGCGCGCCTCAGGGACTTTTATGCCGCATTGAGCGAGGTCAACAACGCCATCGTCCACGCGCAGGATCGCAGCCAGCTCTTCGCCGAGGTCTGCAAGGCCGTGGCCGAACACGGCCGGCTTCAATTCGTGCGTATCGCCATGCTCGATCCCTCGAACCAGCAGGTTCGCACGGTCGCGCATAGCGGTGACGACCACGGACTGTCGGCGCGCTTCTATTTTTCGATGGATCCGAACGTACCCGAAGGCCGGGCCCCTTCGGCGCGGGCGCTGCGTGAAGGCCGTCACTTCATTTGCAACAACGTTGCCGAAGACAAGGCTGGCATTCTCGGCACGGAACTGCTGCTCGCGGCGGGCCTGAATTCTGTTGCGACTTTTCCGCTACCGATCGGGGGCACCCCGGCCGGCGCCCTGCACTTGTACGCGACCGAACCGGGGTTCTTCGACGCCGAACTGGTCAATCTCACCGACAAGCTCGCCCAGAATGTCTCGTTTGCCCTCAATAACTTCGAGCGCGAGGCCGCCCGCCGTGCCGCGGAAAAAGCGCTGCGGGACAGCGAACAACGCTTCCGCGACATCGCCCAGGCAGCAGGTGAGTTCGTGTGGGAGAACGACAACGAGGGGCGGTTCACTTATCTTTCTCCGCGGGTGGTCGAAGTGCTTGGCCATACCGCCGAGGAGCTGGTCGGTCATTCCGCGGCCGAGTTCATGCCCGCGGAGGAGCCGGAGCGGGTGCGCCAGTGGTTTGCCGACAACATGAAACCGGACCGCTCGTTCCGTGGCCTGGAGCACAAGATCATCTCCAAGTCCGGCGAAACGCTATGGTTGCACATCAGCGGGGTCGCGACCTCGGACGAACACGGCGATCCGACCGGCCACCGGGGAACGGCACGGGATGTAACCGAAATCAAGGAATCGGAGGCCCGCATCAGCTACCTTGCCACTCGCGATCCGCTCACCGAGCTGCCCAACCGCCTGCTGTTCAACGACCGTCTCGAGCAGGGGATCATCAATGCGCGCCGCAAAGGCGATGCGCTCGCGGTACTGTTCGTCGACCTGGACCGCTTCAAGAACATCAACGATTCGCTGGGCCACCACGTCGGCGACCTGCTGCTCAAGGAGGTCGCCAGCCAGATGACCGCGTGCATACGCAAGGGCGACACCTTGTCGCGCCTGGGTGGCGACGAGTTCGTCGTCACTCTCGAGGGCCTGAGCCAGGCCGAGGACGCGGCCCAGGTCGCGCTCAAGATCATCCGGGCGCTCGCCATGCCGCTGAATGTCGGCGGGCACACGCTCAACACGACCTGCAGCATAGGCATCAGCATTTTCCCCAATGATGCCGAGGACGGCCGCGAACTGATGAAAAATGCGGACACCGCCATGTACCATGCCAAGGAACGCGGGCGCAACAATTTCCAGTTCTTCTCCCCGGAAATGAACGTGCGCGCTGTGGAGCGCCATCAGCTCGAGACCGAAATGCGGCAGGCGCTGGAATTGAATCAGTTCGTCCTGCACTATCAGCCCCAGGCGGACATGCGCACCGGGAAACTCGTCGGGATGGAGGCGCTGATCCGCTGGCACCATCCCGAGCGCGGCCTGGTGCCGCCGTCGAGCTTCATCCCCGTCGCCGAAGAATCGGGGCTGATCGAGCTAATCGGCCGGTGGGCACTCAAGACCGCGTGCGAACAGAACCGCGGGTGGCAGGCGAGCGGCCTGCCGACCCTGAAGGTGGCCGTCAACATCTCTACTCGCCAGTTTGACGATCCCAGAGGCTTCGCCAACGAAATCACGCGATTGCTGAATGCCACCGGACTGGATCCGCGTTACCTCGAGCTGGAGATGACCGAGAGCATGCTGTTGAAAAACGTGGACGAAAACATCGCGGTGCTGCGGCGGCTGGGAAAACTCGGCACCCGCCTCGCGGTGGACGACTTCGGTACCGGGTACTCCTCGCTCGCCTATCTCAAGCAGTTGCCGATCGATACCCTGAAGATCGACCGCACCTTCGTGCGGGACATCGAGACCGACGCGGATGATGCCGCCATTATCGGGGCCATCATCGCGATGGCGCATGGGCTGGATGTGCGCGTGACTGCGGAAGGGGTGGAGACCAAGGGACAGGTGGAAGCCCTGCGCAAGCTGGGATGTGACGAATTCCAGGGTTATCTGCTGTCCAAGCCTCTGCCCGTAGCGGAATTCGCCGCGCAATTCCTCGCGCCACCAATGAAGAAAGTCCGCAAAAGCGCCGCTAGCGCGCGAGCGAGCGCATCGCGCGGCCGAGCCCGTCGAGCGTAAGCGGGAACATCCGCTCGGCCATCAGCTGCCGGACCATCCCGATCGATTCGTAGTAGCCCCAGCGCTCTTCCGATGTCGGGTTGAGCCACACCGCATGGTGGTAGACGTCCAGCATGCGCTTCAGCCACACTGCCCCCGCCTCCTCGTTGTTGTGTTCGATGCTGCCCCCCGGATAGGCGATCTCGTACGGACTCATGGTTGCATCGCCCACGAAAATCAGCTTGTAGTCGTGAGCGTACTTGTGCAGCACGTCGAAGGTGGGCGTGCGTTCGCTGTTGCGCCTGCGATTGTTGCGCCACGCCGACTCGTAGAGGAAATTGTGGAAGTAGAAGTACTCGAGGTGCTTGAACTCGGCGCGCGCGGCCGAGAACAGTTCCTCGCACACCTTTACGTGGTCCTCCATCGAGCCGCCGACGTCCAGGAACAGGAGCACCTTCACCGAGTTGTGCCGCTCCGGCACCATCTTGATGTCAAGGCAGCCGGCGTTCTTCGCGGTCGAGCGGATGGTGTCGTCCAGATCCAATTCCTCGGCTGCACCCTCGCGGGCAAACTTGCGCAAGCGCTTGAGCGCGACCTTGATGTTGCGCGCGCCCAGCTCGACTGAATCGTCGAGATTGCGGTACTCGCGCTGGTCCCACACTTTCACCGCGCGGCGGTTGCGCGACTCCTGCTGGCCTATGCGAATGCCTTCCGGGCTGTAGCCGTAAGCGCCGAACGGCGAGGTGCCGCCGGTGCCGATCCACTTCGAGCCGCCCTGGTGGCGCCCCTTCTGCTCCTCGAGGCGCTTCTTCAGCGTCTCCATCAGTCTCTCCCAGCCGCCCAGCGATTCGACCAGCTTCTTTTCCTCTTCGGAGAGCAACAGTTCCGCCTGCCGCCGCAGCCATTCCTCGGGAATCTGCGCCAGTAATTCTTGCGGCACCGAAGCGATGCCCTTGAAATAGGCGCCGAAGACGCGGTCGAACTTGTCGTAATTCGATTCGTCCTTCACCAGGCAGGCGCGCGAAAGGTAGTAGAACTCGTCCAGGCTGCCGGAGGTGACGTGCCTGGCGAGCGCCTCCATCAGGGTCAGGTATTCCTTCACCGACGCCGGCACGCCGCCTTCCCTCAGCTTCAGAAAGAAATCAGTCAACACCGGAAAACCTCTTTAGCCACAGAGGACACAGAGAGCACAGAGGAAATCAAGACAGAACTTGAACGCATATCGAAGCCGGCTTTATGGGTATACGCCCGTCCATCCATCAATTGTGTTTCCTTCATGTCTCGTTTCCCGTATTTCTCTGTGTTCTCTGTGAACTCTGTGGCAAACGCCTTTATCTTGCCCTTCGGGACATGAAGACCAGACGCTCGAAGAGGTGCACGTCCTGCTCGTTCTTGAGCAGCGCGCCGGCGAGCGGCGGGATGATCTTCGCCTGATCCTGGCCGCGCAACGTCTCCGGGGAGATGTCCTCGGCCATCAGCAGCTTCAGCCAGTCGAGCAGCTCGGACGTGGACGGCTTCTTCTTCAGGCCGGGCACGTCGCGAATCTCGAAAAACACCTCCAGCGCCTCCCGCAACAGCGACTTCTTGAGATTCGGGAAATGCACGTCGACGATGCGCTCCATGATTTCCTTGTCCGGGAACTTGATGTAGTGGAAGAAGCAGCGGCGCAGGAAGGCGTCGGGCAGCTCCTTCTCGTTGTTGCTGGTGATGATGATCGCAGGCCGGTGTCTCGCCTTGACCAGCTTCTGGGTCTCGTAGACGTAGAACTCCATGCGGTCGAGCTCGCGCAGAAGGTCGTTGGGAAACTCGATGTCCGCCTTGTCCACCTCGTCGATCAACAGCACCGCGGGGCGGTCGGACTCGAAGGCGTCCCATAGCGGGCCCCTGACGATGTAATTGGCGATATCGTGTACGCGAGCCTCGCCCAGTTGGGAATCGCGCAGCCGCGACACCGCGTCGTATTCGTACAGCCCCTGCTGCGCCTTGGAGGTGGACTTGACGTGCCACTGGTACAGCGGCCGTTCCAGCGCCTTCGCCACCTCGATCGCCAGCATGGTCTTGCCGGTGCCCGGCTCGCCCTTGATCAACAGCGGGCGCTCCAGCGTGACGGCTGCGTTCACTGCCATCATCAGGCCTTCGGTGGCGACATAGGTTTCGGTTCCCTTGAACTTCATCGGTAATCTCGCTTTCCGGCGATTCGCCTTGCGGATTATAGCCGCGCGCGGGCGCGGGCCTCACAGCCAGCTATAATTGCCGCTCCCGCTAACCCGCTGCTAAAAAATCCCGGGAGGATGTATGCCCAATTTCAACGCCAATCTGTCGATGATGTTCAATGAGGTCAGCTTCCTGGAGCGCTTCGGAGCCGCAGCCATGGCCGGCTTCCGCGGCGTCGAGTTCCTCTTCCCCTACGAGCTCCCCGCCGCACAGATCAGGGAACAGCTCGACAAGCACATGTTGAAAATGATCCTGTTCAACACGCCGCCAGGTGACTGGGGAGCCGGGGATCGGGGAATGGCGTGCGATCCGTCCAAGGTGGCCCCGTTCCAGGAAAGCATCGGCAAGGCTGTCGAATATGCGAAGGCGCTGGGTTGCGGGATGATCCATTGCATGGCGGGGCTGAAGCCGCGCGGCGTCAGCGAAGAAAAGATGCGCGAGACCTACATCGCCAATCTGCAGTTCGCCGGAAAGGAACTGGCAAAGCACAACTTGCGGCTGCTGATCGAAGCCATCAACACCCGCGACATTCCTGGTTTCTACCTGAACTATTCGCGGCAGGCGTTCGAAATCATGCATTACGCGAACGTACCGAATCTTCTGTTCCAGTACGACGTCTATCACATGCAGATCATGGAAGGCGATCTGGCGCCGACGGTCGAGAGGAATCTGGCGAAGATCGGCCATATGCAGATCGCCGGGACGCCGGGTCGCCACGAACCGAATACCGGAGAGATCAATTATCCGTTCCTTTTCGGGTTCTTCGACAGGATCGGATACAAAGGCTGGATCGGCTGCGAGTATCGGCCGGCGACCAAGACCGAAGACGGCCTCGGCTGGTTCAGGCCCTATATGAAATAAATCTGCCAGCCACAGTGTCCTCTGTGGCTATTTTTGTTTTGAGGAGACCGGGCAATGAGCAATGTAGGGTTCGTCGGTCTGGGCATCATGGGCAAGCCCATGGCGGCCAATCTAATGAAGGGCGGGCACACGCTGTATCTGTACAGCCGCAGCGGCGTGGCGACGGAGCTGACCGCGACGGGCGGCAAGGCCTGCGCGACCGCAAAGGAAGTGGCGCAGAAAGCCGAGATCATCATCACCATGGTCCCGGACACGCCGGACGTGGAAAAGGTGCTGTTCGACAGGGACGGCGTCGCCGAAGGCCTGTTCGCCGGCAAGATCGTGGTGGACATGAGTTCGATTTCGCCGATAGAGACCAAGGTCTTTGCCGAGCGTATCCGCAAGGCCGGCGCAGAGTACATGGACGCCCCGGTATCCGGTGGCGAAGTCGGCGCAAAGAACGCAGTGCTGACCATCATGGTCGGTGGCAACGAAACGGTGTTCGCCAAGGTCAAGCCGCTGTTCGAGCTGATGGGCAAGAACATCACGCTGGTCGGCGAGGTCGGCGCGGGCCAGACCTGCAAGGTGTGCAACCAGATCATCGTCGCTCTCAACATCGAAGCGGTGGCCGAAGCGCTGCTGCTTGCTTCCAAGGCCGGCGTGGATCCCGCCAAGGTACGTCAGGCGCTGATGGGCGGATTCGCCTCCTCCCGGGTGCTGGAAGTGCACGGCGAGCGCATGGTCAAGCGCACCTTCGATCCGGGATTCCGCATCGAGCTGCACCAGAAAGACCTGAACCTTGCACTTGCCTCCGCGCGCGTGCTCAAGATGAGCCTGCCCAACACCGCCACCGCGCAGGAACTGTTCAGCGCCTGCCAGGCGCTGGGTGGCGGCAAATGGGATCACTCCGCGATGGTCAAAGCCCTCGAAGCTCTCGCCAACCACGCTGTTGCGAAATAGCCAAACTCGTTAGCCACAGAGGACACAGAGAACACAGAGGAAAACCAAGAGAAAAAAGGGATGCCGGGGTTAACACCATTCATTGGCTGATGCACCATCGCAGCAAAAGTTGGCGATATCGGTTTGCAAAAAGCCACTCCTCTCAACCCAATTTTTCTTTTTCTCGTTTTTGTATTTCCTCTGTGTTCTCTGTGTCCTCTGTGGCTAAAAAGGTTTTAGATGATTAAAGACCCTCGCGCACTGCTAAGAGCGATGTTCGATGCGGCGATCGCGGCGGCGCTGCCGGACAAAACGCTACCGGCGTACCTGCCGAAGCCGCCGAAAGGCCGCACCCTCGTGGTCGGCTGCGGCAAGGCCGCGGCGAGCATGGCCAAAGCCGTGGAGGATCACTGGAAGGGTGAACTCTCCGGAGTGGTCGTCACCCGTTACGGCCACAACGCGCCTACCCGGAAAGTCGAAGTGGTCGAAGCCGCGCATCCGGTGCCCGACGCAGCGGGACGCGAAGCCGCCGAGCGCATCTTGAAGATGGTGCGGGGACTCTCCGCGGATGACCTAGTGCTGTTCCTGGTTTCCGGTGGCGGCTCTGCCCTGCTCGCCCTGCCTGCGCCCGGCCTCACCCTCGCCGACAAGCAGGCGATCAACAAGGCACTGCTCAGGAGCGGCGCCAACATCGCCGAGATGAACTGTGTGCGCAAGCACCTGTCCGCGGTCAAGGGCGGGCGGCTTGCCGCCGCCTGCGCGCCGGCGAAAGTGGTGACGCTGGCGATCTCCGACATTCCTGGAGACGATCCGGCGGTCATCGCCTCCGGTCCCACCGTGGCTGATCCGACCACGTTCGCCGACGCGCTCGCCATCCTCGACAAGTACCGAATCACGGAACCGCAGAAGGTAGTGAACCACCTGCGAGCAGCCGGGGAAGAAACGCCGAAGCCGGGTGACCCGCGTCTTGCCAGAACTCGGTTGCACCTGGTCGCGACACCGCAGATGTCGCTCGAGGCGGCCGCGGAGGTCGCGCGCAAAGCCGGCGTCACGACATTGATCCTCGGCGACGCGATCGAAGGCGAGTCGCGCGAAGTCGCGCTGGTCCATGCCGGTATCGCCCGCCAAGTCAAGCGCCATGGGCAGCCGGCCAAGGCACCGTGCGTACTGCTTAGCGGCGGTGAAACCACGGTGACCGTGCGTGGGCGCGGGCGCGGCGGCCGTAATGCAGAATTCCTGCTCGCCTTGGCGGTTGCCCTCAACGGAGAGTCGGGTATTAGCGCACTCGCAGGCGATACCGACGGAGTGGACGGCACCGAAGACAACGCCGGCGCGGTTCTCACGCCCGATTCGCTCTCGCGCGCCACCGCACGCAATCTGGACGCTAAGGCGATGCTCGCGGATAATGATGGCTACAGTTTCTTTTCCGGGCTCGGCGATCTGATCATCACCGGTCCGACGCTGACCAACGTCAACGACTTCCGCGCGTTATTGGTTTTGTGATCACTTCCGCAGAACATATGCACGATCCCTTCGACCGCATGAGCGCGTGTGCGTCCCGCACGCGCGAGCGCTCGCGTCGTGGATTGCGCTGACGCCGCATGGGCAAGCCCGAACTGCTGCCGTCCGAAACGCTGCAACCGCAAATCTCCAAGGCGGAACTGATCCAGCAGCTTTCCGCGCTCCTTGCGCCCGATGCGCTCCTGCATCAGAGCGAGGAACTGAAACCTTTCGAGTGCGACGGACTCACCGCCTACCAGCGCATGCCGCTCCTGGTGGCGCTGCCCGGGAACGAGGAGCAGGTACGCGCGATCCTGCGCGTCTGCCATGCAGGCCGTGTGCCGGTGGTATTCCGCGGCGCCGGAACCGGCCTGTCGGGAGGGGCGCTTCCCTACGAGCACGGGCTGCTGCTGGTCATGTCGAAGATGAGAAATATCGTGGAGATCGACGCGAAAGCGCGGATCGCCCGCGTGCAGCCGGGCGTGCGCAACGCCGCGATCTCGGAAGCGACCGCGTCCCTCGGCCTGTACTACGCTCCCGATCCCTCCAGTCAGATCGCCTGCTCGATCGGCGGCAACGTAGCCGAGAATTCGGGAGGCGTGCACTGCCTGAAGTACGGGCTCACGGTGCACAACATACTCAAGGTGCGGTTCGTCACCGTCGAGGGCGAACTGCTCGAGATCGGCTCGGAAGGGCTCGACTCACCCGGTTACGACTTGCTGGCTCTGATCACCGGGTCGGAGGGCCTGCTCGGCGTGGTCACCGAGATCACCGTCAAGCTCCTCCCGAAGCCAGAAAAAGCGCAGGTGGTGCTGGCAGCATTCGACGACCTCACCAATGCGGGCCGGGCGGTCGCAGACGTCATCGCCGCCGGGATCATCCCCGCCGGCCTGGAGATGATGGACAGGAAGGCCACCGCGGCGGTGGAGCAATTCGTCCATGCCGGCTACCCCCTCGATGCCGCCGCGATCCTGCTGTGCGAATCCGACGGCACGCAGGAGGAAGTCACGGCGGAGATCGGTCGGGTCACTGAGGTTATGCGCCTGGCCGGCGCCACCCAGATCCCGACGTCCCGGGGTGAAGCGGAACGGGCGAAACCGTGGGGAGGCCCGAC
>JACXTT010012841.1_pt1 | contig 11090 bp, 10 predicted proteins | sample 9270951 | NCBI WGS metagenome assembly JACXTT01 (sample SAMN15532306, study PRJNA645909) | rock metagenome | isolation source: weathered quartz diorite | place: Puerto Rico | collected 2017-06-21 | reverse complement strand
GATCTCGGCTACATCGATCTGGAGGAAAAGACCCTGCAGCCCTTAAACAACCCTTTTGGCCCAAGGGTGTAAACTATGTCTTAGGAACGTTCTGTAAAGGATCTCTCCGGACTGTACACGTGAGTTATGGAGCGGGCGATGGGAATCGAACCCACGTCCGAAGCTTGGGAAGCTTCTATACTGCCATTGTACGACGCCCGCTCTGCTTACCAAGCTAACAAAAGAGCGACTGGCCTTCAAGAGTTCGCCCAATTAGTGTTGCCACTGAGAAGTTTCAACAAGAATGAGGTCTAATCCTGCTTCAGACCTGAGACCGCGTTTCTCGCCCGGTAAGTTCTCCACCGATGTCTGAACTGTGCGCCCGCCCGTTGCCGATTGCACAGCAGCACTTACTGTCTTCTTGACGGCGGCGCGCGGCTCCGTTAGCGTCGATGGGTAGGAAGTGTCTCCCCGCTTCGATGGTGCATTTAGGTAGATAGAGGGAGCAGGGGGGGAATCCATTGGCAAGCTCGATCATCACGCTGACGACCGATTACGGCACGAACGACCATCTGGTCGGCACCGTAAAGGGCGTCATTCTGAAAATCAATCCTGATGCCACGATCGTGGACATCACGCATAATGTCGCGCCTTTCGATCTTCTTGATGGCGCGCTCGCTATTGGTTCGGCTTATTCTTATTTCCCACCGCGAACGATTCACGTGGTGGTGGTGGATCCGGGGGTGGGCACCGAGCGCCGTCCCCTGCTGGTAAGCGGAGAAAATCAATACTTCGTTGCGCCGGACAATGGCGTTCTCTCCCTGGTCTACGAACGGGAGGAGAACATTATCGTCCGTCATGCCAGCGCCGAGCACTATTACCTCCAGCCACTGAGCAAGACCTTTCATGGCAGGGACATTTTCGCTCCCGTTGCCGCATGGCTCTCGAAGGGCGCGCAAACCGCCAGCATGGGAGAAGAGATTAGCGATTTCAAGCGTTTCGCGATGCCGCGACCGAAAGCTGTCGACGGCGTAACCAAAGGGGTAATCTTACGAGTGGATGCATTTGGTAATCTCGTCACTAATTTTCGCGGCGAGGACTTGCCGGCTACTGCGCTGCAGGATGGCGCCGTAAAATTTCAGATCGGCACCATTGCTGTTACTCGCCTTGTTGATACGTTTGCTCAGGGGAACGAAGGAGAGCCGGTCGCTTTCGTTGGCTCCAGCGGCTTCATCGAAATCGCCGTCAACAAATCCAATGCGGCTCGCACGCTTTCCTTGGGCCGCGGCACAGCAGTCATGCTCAGCGCGTAGGACTGCACTCCTTCTTGCTTGGCTGATCAAAACAGAAGCTATGGCTTATCGTGTAAACTCTACCATCGCTATCTGCGAACGTGTGCGTGGATCCAGCCAGTCGCGCCAGGCGTCGCCGAGCAAGTTGAACGCGAGCACGGCGGTCATCACGGCGAGCGCAGGGAAAACAACCATGTGTGGTGCGTCGAAAAGGTGACTGCGCGCGTCATTCAGCATAGAGCCCCAGCTGGGAATCGGAGCTAACACGCCCAGCCCCAGAAAACTGAGCGTAGATTCAGCGAGAATTGCTCCAGCCATGCCAATGGTCGTTTGTACCAAGACAGGCTGCAAAATGTTCGGCAACAAATGCCGGAGCATGATGCGTGCGTGAGAAGCTCCGAGCGAGCGCGCCGCAAGGATGAATTCCAATTCCTTTACTTTGAGGACCTGCGCCCGAGCCAATCGCGCGTAGCCCGCCCATCCCGTGATGATCAGCGCAAGAATTACCTTGCCGATTCCGGGCCCGAGAAAAGCCGCGAACGCGATGGCCAGGAGAATTCCCGGAAACGAAAGGAAAGCGTTAATCAGGAGAATGTTCACAAAACGATCGAACCACCCGCCCGCATAACCCGCCAGCATCCCGATCGCGAGCCCGGTGAGGCCGCAGCCGCTCACCACGCAAACCGCCACCAGGAGCGATACCCGCGCACCGAAAATCGTACGTGACAAAATGTCGCGCCCCAATTCGTCGGTCCCCATCCAGTGCGCGCGAGACGGCCCCTCCAGCCGCGCAGGTAAATTCTGCGCGGCAGGATCCCCCGGCGAAATCCACGTTGCGAAGATGGCCACGACGAGGAGCACCAAGGCTACGGAGAAACCCGCGCGCGCAAGGATGTTTTGGCGCAGGAACGTTCGCACAGCCGGGAACAAGCTCATGACACACGGACTCGTGGATCGATCACGGCGTAGAGCAGATCCGTAAGCAGATTAACGACGACGTACGATAAAGCGATTACCAGGATGCAGCCTTGCAGCAAGGAATAGTCGCGCGCGGAGATAGCCTGGACTGTGAGCCGTCCAATCCCCGGCCAGGAAAAAATTGTTTCGGTGACAATCGTTCCGGCCAGCAACGTGCCGAATTGCAAACCCAGAATCGTGATGATCGGGATCAATGCATTCCGAAAGGCGTGACGGAATAGCACGGCCGCCGTGGAAAGCCCTTTGGCCCGCGCCGTCCGCACATAGTCCGCGGAAAGTTCCTCGAGCATCGAGCCGCGCACCATGCGGGTCAGAATTGCGGCGAGGGCAGCTCCCAGAGTCGCCGCAGGGAGGAAATAGCTCGCCACACCGCTTCGCCCGGAAACCGGCAACAACCCTAACTCGATGGAAAATAAAAGAATCAACACCGGGCCAAGCGCAAAATTGGGCACCGCCAGTCCCAGTAGAGTGAACACACCGATTGCGCGATCGGCGGCACGTCCTCTTCGATGGGCCGCAAGCACCCCGGCGGGGATCGCGATCGACGCGCAGACCACCAGCGCGAGGAACGCGAGCAGGAGTGTCGCCGGATACCGCTCAAATATGATTTGCCGCACCGGCGCTTGAAATTTGAATGATTGTCCCAGGTCGCCGTGCGCAAGGTGCCAAAGGTATCTGCCGTATTGCACTTGCAGCGGCAAATCGAGACCCAGCGTGTGTCTCAACTGCGCAAGCTCGCCGGGTGCCGCGCCCTCACCCACCATCTGTTCCACGGGATCGCCGGGGACGATGTGAATCATCAGGAAGACGAGAGTCAGCACCAGCCACAGTGCTGGCAAGGTGAGCAGAAAGCGCTGGAGAACGTGTCGCATTGGTCGCCTCGCTCAGGCGCCTCCTGCCGGGTTTCTCGAAACTTTTGCCGGTTGCATCGCCCCGGCGGTGGAATCGGGCGTTATTCCACCTGGTGCCAGCGGCCGGAGCAGCTGGATCTTTACGCGGGCGACTCTCTTGCCGTCCATCTCCAAAACGGTGAAGCGAAAATTGCCGTGTTCGAAACTTTCTCCGCCGCGAGGGATAAAGCCCAGCTGGTCGAGCACGAATCCGCCGACCGTTGCGTACGCGGGATCTTCTGGGAGGGTGATGTTGTATTGCGTGTCGAGGTCACGCACGTTCATTGCGGCGTCAAAAACGACCGCACCGTCCGCCAGAGTCAGCGGGCGTTCCACCACATCAAACTCGTCGTGAATTTCTCCGACCATCTGTTCAAGAATGTCTTCCAGGGTCACAAGCCCCAGAATGCTTCCGAACTCATCCACCACCAGCGCCATACCGGTGTGGCGCGTGCGCAACTCCAGCAAGAGTTCGCTCGCGGGCTTCGTCTCGGGCACAATCAGCAATTCGCGCAACACCCGGCGCAAATCAAATGGAGGCGTGGTGAGGTTTTCCTGAAGTCTTCTCTCGCGGTCGAGCAAAATCCACAACATATCTTTGATGTGCACGAGACCCAGAAATTGGTCCTGTGTGCCCCGATAAACCGGAATGCGCGAGCGCTGCGTAGTGGCGAACACGCGCATGACGTCATCCAACGAGGATTCGACAGGCAACGTATGCATATCAGGCTTCGGCACCATGATTTCACGAACTTGAATCTGGCCCAGCTCGATGGCGCTGAGAATGAATTTTTCTTCTCCGAGTGCAAGCAGCCCGCGTTCTCGCGCCTGCTGGATCTGAATCTGCAACTCTTCGGTCGAATGCGCCACGCCGTGCGCTTGCGGTCCAACTATGCCGAGAGCTTTTACGACCACTCCGGACACTCCATCCAGAAGATCAATGGCCCAGCGAAAGGTATGCAAGAACCAATGGAACGGCCTTGCGATCAGCAGAGCCACGCGTTCGGCTCGAGCCAGGCTGATCGTCTTTGGCACCAACTCCCCGACCACGACATGCAGCGCGCTCAATAGTGCAAATGCGATCGCCAACGCAAACGCGTGAGCAAGCAGCGCCGTGCCTGCTCCCGGCGTGCCCGGCCAAATCTCCTGAAACGCTCTTGCAAGAGTCGCTTCGCCGAGCGCGCCGATCGCTAGGCTCGTCAGCGTGATGCCGAGCTGAACTCCGGACACCACTCGGTGCAAGTCTCCGAGCAACGCTTCGACCACGCGCGCCCGCACATCTCCCTTGGCCACCAGTTGGCGCACACGCGACAGCCGCACCGCTACTAGGGAAAATTCTGCGGCCGCGAAAAATCCATTTAACGCGACCAGCCCCAGCACTCCGATCAGCCGCACCGCAAACATTTTGCTTTTGCTTCCCCCTGCCGCATTGTAACAGCACCCCAGCGGCGGGTAGCGCAACTTTCCGCTCGAAGCTGACACTTATGCAATTCTTCCCGGGCTGAATGCGGCAACCCCGCCGCACGCGCAGGTTGCACCACCCTGAGGCCTCCTCTACACTAAATTTGTACGAAGGTGGGTGGACACAAACCTTGCGCGTCATCCTGCGTCTTTTCTACTGGGCGTTCATCTTGTTCGTCCTCGCGGCTGCGGGGGTCGTCTGGTGGTTTGTATTTCGCCCGCTCCCGCAAATCGATGGCACCGCTTCCCTCCCTGGCCTGCAAAAGGAAGCAACCGTCGATCGCGATGCCTGGGGCGTTCCGCGCGTTCGCGCTGCCAGTTTGAATGACGCCGTCGAGGTGCAGGGCTACATCATGGCACAGGACCGCCTCTGGCAAATGGACCTGCTCCGCCGTGTGGCGCGCGGCCAGGTCTCTGAAATCGTAGGCAAGGATGCGCTTCCCCTTGACCGGCAATTCCGAACCTTCGGCTTCGGCCATGCTGCCGAGAAAGATCTTTCGCTCATGGATTCCGCGGCTCGCAGTGTGCTCGAAGCGTACGCCCGCGGCGTAAATCAGTTTATCGCGCATAATCAAGGCCGCTTGCCGCTCGAGTTTTCCCTCCTCAATTACAAACCTCGACCTTGGCAACCTTCCGACTCTTTGGTGATTGCCGGTTACATGTACCAGACGCTTACCGACACCTGGGAAGAGAAACTCAATCGCGCAAAGGTAACCCAGTGGGTAGGTGCAGACCGAGCCAAGGATCTGTTCTCGCAGGAAGCTGTTATGGACCACTTCGTCGTTGGTGATCCGAACGTTGTCCAAGATGGATCTGAACGCTCACACGCAAAGAACGACGACGAAGACGACGATGACGATCTTCAGACCGATACGGTGCTCAAGGCCAGCAACAGCGCAACACCTTCGCTGCCCGCGCCGGAGTCTTTTGTGGACCTAACTTCATCGCTCTGGCCTTCCCTGCGCAACGCCATCGAAGATTCCCGCCGCGGGATTCGTCACAGTCTCGGGAGCAACAACTGGGTGGTTAGCGGGGCCCACACCGCGACTGGCAAACCTCTCCTCGCCAACGATACGCATCTCGAACTGACTATCCCTCCGATCTGGTACGAAATCCATCTCACCGCGCCGGGATGGAACGTCAAAGGATTAACCTTGCCAGGCGCGCCCCTCGTCGTTATCGGCCACAACGAACGCATTGCGTGGGGCTTCACCAACAACGGCGCTGATGTTCAGGATCTTTACGTAGAGACATTTAATCCCGCCGCGCCCGATGAATACCGGGTGAACGGCGCCTGGACCAAGGCACAGATCATCGACGAAGTTCTTCGCGTGAAGGGCGAGCCTGATGAACACTTGAAGATCGAAGTCACGCGGCACGGCCCCGTGGTTCATCACGATGGCGACAAGGGCTACGCCCTGCGTTGGACCGCAACGGAGCCGGGCGGCCTTTCCTACGCCTACAATTTTCTTGGCCACGCGCAGAATTGGAACGAATTTCGAAGCGAGATGAAACGCGTTTGGGGCCCGGGTCAAAATGCCGTATACGGGGACGTTGATGGCAACATCGGCTACATCATGGGCGCGCGCGTCCCCGTGCGGAAAAAAGGTCACGGGGAAGTCCCTGTTCCCGGTGATACCGACGAATACGAATGGACCGGTTACATTCCTTTCGACCAGCTGCCTCAGGCACTTAATCCCGAGAGCGGCTTGATTGTCACTGCTAACGCTCGCATCGTCGGCCCCAACTACAAACCGTATCTGACGGATCGCTGGGAAGAGCCCTACCGCACGGCGCGTATCTACGACCTTCTCCATGACAAGCACGACTTGCGTCCGGAGGATATGCTCAAGGTCCAGACCGATACGTACAGTTTCCCGCACTTTTTCTTTGCCCAGCAGTTGTTGAACGCAGCAAAAACGGTACAGCCGAAAGATACTCGCGCGCAAAAACTAATCGAACGAGCCAAGGATTGGAACGGAATAGCCGAAGCCGATTCTCCATTGGTGCCCTTCCTCGACGCCACGCGCAACGCCACACTTGGGCTGTTGCTCGAACCTTATTTGGGTAAAGAAACCGATCTATACGAGTGGCGATCCATCGCGTTCATGCAAAAAGTCCTGACCGAGCGCCCCGCCAAGTGGCTGCCGTCGTTGTACAAGAATTACGATGAGCTGCTTGTCGCCGCCGCTGACCGCGCCGTCGCTGAACTTGCCGAGCTCTCCGGGAGTCAACGCATTGAGGATTGGCCTTGGAAGCGCTTCGATTCTCTGGACATGTTTCACCCGATCGGCCACTCGGGGTTGTTGAAGAGTCTCCTCAGCATTACCGGCAAGCCGCAGTCTGGCACAGGCTACAGTGTGCGAGCCGCTACGCGGCACGACGGTCCCGCAATGCGTTTTATCGCCAACCCAGGCAATTGGGACGATTCTATTCTTCTCATCCCCGCAGGCCAGTCCGGCCAGTTCGGCAGCAGCCATTACACCGATCAATTTTCGTATTGGTATGATGGCAAACCGATTTTGGCGCCGTTTAGCGATGCCGCCGAATCCCATGCGCGCCGGCACACTCTAACTCTGAAACCTGCGTTCTGATAATCTTTACTAAGAATGCCCGAACTCCCTGAAGTAGAAGCCGTTGCGCGCACTCTGCGTCCGCTCGTCGTGCACAAGCGGATTCGTTGCGTCCACATCTTTCATCCGCGCGCCACGAAGCCGCAAAAACCTTCGCAAATCGCGCGTTTCGCAGAAGGACAGAAGATTCAAGCTGTCGGACGCCGCGGGAAATACTTGCTTCTCCATCTCGACCGCGGATTGCTCGCGCTTCATTTTCGCCTCGATGGCCAGCTCGTCTGGTTTGCCGGAGCAGAAGTCCTCCTCCTCCGCGCCAATCAACTTGAAAACGGCGTGCACGTCGACATTGCGTTCGAGCTGGACAAAGGCGTGCTCGGCTTCTCCGATCGTCGCCAGTTCGGCCGTGTCCATAGCTGGGATTCTGTCGAGGAGTGTCCCGCTCTTCAAAAACTGGGCATCGACGCGCTCTCTTCCAAATTCCGCCCTGCGCACTTGGCAACTCTTCTCGCCTCATCAAAGCGCCCGTTGAAAGAGTTCCTCCTCGACCAATCCAAAATCGCCGGAATCGGCAACATGTACTCCACTGAGTCGCTGTGGCATGCCCGGCTCGACCCGCGCCGCCACGCGAACACTCTCAAACCCGCCGAAGCGCGCTGCCTCCATAAAGCGATTGTTTCCCTTCTCGGCCGTGCTTTAGAATGCTGTCTGCATCCGGCCCCCGATTTTCGAGACCCCGAGTGGTGGTTTCAGGGCTTGGAACGCATTCTCCGCGCTTATGATCGCGAGGGGAAATCCTGCCGTCGTTGCGGGAAGTTAATTCAACGCATCGAGCAGGGCGGCCGATCGACGTACTGTTGCTTGCACTGTCAAAAATAGTTGCTTCCGAGAATCACACAGGCGAAAGCGTGAACGCACCAGCACCAAAGAAGCCCGAGCCTACCAAGAAACCCGATTTTGAACGCTCGCTCGCGCGTCTCGAAGAAGTCGTTCGGCGCCTCGAAAGCCCGCAAATCTCTCTCGATGATGCCATGAAGCTTTTTGAGGAAGGCGTGACCCTTTCGCGCGAGTGCCAGAAACAACTCGAAGAGGCGGAAGGTCGCGTCGAAATTCTTCTGAAAAAAGCCGACGGTAAGCTTGCCGCCGAGCCATTCGACCCCGAGCGGGAGAGCGAATCTTGAGTCGCCCCTCTGGCTTGCAGCGTGATTTACTACCCCCGATGAAGCTTCCGCTCTTTCTTGAAGAAGACCGCTTGCTCGTAGATGCGGCGCTCGATCGCCTGATGCCCGCGGAGTCTACGCCGCCGCCTTTGATCCATCAAGCTATGCGCTACAGCGTTTTCGCCGGCGGTAAGCGCTTGCGCCCCATTTTGTGCCTCGAAACGGCGCGTATCTTTGCTGTCGACGCCACGCCCGCGCTTCATCCCGCGTGCGCCGTCGAATTCATCCACACCTATTCGCTCATCCATGACGATCTCCCCGCGCTCGACAACGACGACCTTCGCCGCGGCAAACCCACCTGCCATAAAAAATTCGGCGAGGCCACTGCGATCCTGGCGGGAGATGCTTTGCTCACACTTGCATTCGAAACAATCGGAGCCTCCCCCTTCGACGCCGTGCGCCGCGTCGGCATCCTTGCCGAAGTCGCAGCCGCCGCAGGCACGGTCAACGGGATGGTTGGGGGCCAAATGGCCGATCTTGAAGCCGAGGGCAAGAGTGTCGCACCCCAAATGCTCGAATACATTCACCGCTCGAAAACCGCGGCGCTCATCCGAGCTTCCATCACTTCAGGAGCTCTCTCCGCCGGAGCGCTCCCGGATGAAGTTTCCCGCCTCCGCCGCTTTGGCGAAACCATCGGCTGGGCCTTTCAAGTTACCGATGACATTCTCGATGTGGAGGAATCTTCCGCGGCTCTCGGCAAGACTGCCGGCAAAGATGTTGCCCAGCAGAAAGCAACTTACCCCGCTGTTTACGGCCTCGAGCGCTCCCATGAAATTGCCAATGAGCTGGCTACCAAGGCGACCGCCGAGCTCGACTCCTATGGGGGTCGCGCCGCCCGTTTGCGAGAACTCGCCGAATATCTCGTTCTGCGACGCACCTGACGATTCGAACGCCCCATGAAATCAAAGGCACGCCGCAAGCGCCTCGATATTCTCCTTGTCGAGCGTGGCTTGGCCGACTCCTCACAAAAAGCTCTCGCCATGATTCTTGCCGGTGAAGTGCAAGTGGACGGCTCGCGAGCCGCCAAAGCGGGCGATGCGATTGCCCCCGACGCCCGCATCGAAATCTTCGGCCGCGCCCTAAAGTTTGCCAGCCGGGGCGGCTTCAAATTTGAAGGTGCACTCGAAGATTTTTCCATCAAACCGGTAGGGTGTGTTTGCATCGATGTGGGTTCTTCCACCGGCGGCTTCACGGATTGCCTTTTGCAGCATGGCGCAAAACGGGTCTATGCCACGGATGTGAACGTCAGTCAACTTGCCTGGAAACTTCAGCAAGACCCTCGCGTGACGCAAATCGAATGTAACGCCCGCGAAATCCGTCCCGAAGACTTCCCCGAACCGGTCGATTTAGTTGTGGTGGATGTTTCTTTCATCTCCGTCGCAAAAGTCCTTGCGCCTGTTGCCGCCATCGCAAAGCCTGGCGCCGATTTCCTCATCCTCATCAAGCCGCAATTTGAATTGCTCAAGAAAGATGTTGGCCCGGGCGGCATCGTTACAGACGTCATGCTCCACGAAAAAGCCATCGAGAAGGCCCGCCGAGCCGCTGGCTTAGCAGGACTCGAATGCCTCGATGTGCGCCCCAGCCGCCTTCCCGGCGCCGAAGGCAATCAGGAGTATTTTCTGCACGCGCGTAAAAGCCCATAGAGTAGAATCGCAGGCGCACATGACATCCAGAAAGTCTCTGAAAACCGTCGGAATCGTCTCTCGTCCTCGCCGCGAACAGCTTTCCGGCGTACTTCCGCCGCTTCTTCAGTGGCTCGAAGTGCGCGGCATTCGTGCTCTGTACGATGAAGAGACGGCGGACTCCTTGGAAAAGCCTTCCGCCGCCAGAACCCGCGAAGAACTCGCTTCCGAATCGGATCTCCTGCTTGTCTTGGGGGGAGATGGAACACTTCTCGCCGCCGCCCGTGTAGCTGCACCACGCGGCGTGCCCATTCTCCCCGTCAACATGGGCAGCCTCGGCTTTCTCACCAGTTTCACTATCGACGAAATGTTTCCTGCCCTCGAGGATGCCCTCGCAGGACACTCTTCCATAAGCGACCGCATCATGCTGCGCGCCGAACTGGCGCGAGGCGGCCATATAGTAGACGGTCAGCGCGTCGTGAATGAAGCCGTCATCAACAAAGGCGCGCTTGCTCGCATGATCGAACTCGAGCTGAAAATTGATGACGCCTTCGTCTGCCGTTACCGCGCGGACGGCTTAATCGTCGCAACCCCGACTGGTTCCACCGCCTATTCCCTCTCTGCCGGTGGACCCATCATCCATCCCAGCGTCGAGTCGCTCATCATCACGCCTATTTGCCCGCACACACTGAGCGACCGGCCTCTGGTCGTGCGCGACTCTTCTTCGATCGAAGTTATTCTCTCCGGCGACGCGGAATCCGTTTTCCTCACGCTGGACGGACAGAAGGGGATCCTCATGCAGTCTGGCGATAGCGTGCACATCGCACGCGCGCCAGAGCGGCTCAAGCTTATCCAGCCTCCGCAAAAATCCTACTTCGATATATTGCGCAGCAAGCTCAAGTGGGGCGAAGCGTAGCCTGATGCTCGTTGCCGTCCCTTCAAATTGATTCCAATTCTGTGTCGGAGTAGGGATCATGATCGCTCATAACCCCCTCCACGGATCCGGACAAGCGGCACTACCGCATCCGGCTCTTGCCTTAGGTGACGACGCCCATGCGGCGGAGAGGATAGGGATGAC
>JACXTT010012840.1_pt1 | contig 11091 bp, 13 predicted proteins | sample 9270951 | NCBI WGS metagenome assembly JACXTT01 (sample SAMN15532306, study PRJNA645909) | rock metagenome | isolation source: weathered quartz diorite | place: Puerto Rico | collected 2017-06-21 | reverse complement strand
GGTGACAGCGATCGGGCTTGCGTTATTGGCTGGTCAGGGCTGCAGCATGAAGTGGTTGCAGTCGGACAGCGATCAAACAGCGGGATCTGCGCAAGGCAATCGGGCGGGCAGCGGTTCTGGCTCAGAGTGGAATGGCCAAGGCATCAATCCAAACATCCCGGGGCTGTCGCAAGGCGGATCGAACAGCGAATTGAGTGGGTTCTCGCGCAACCCGTCGGAAGAACATTTGGGACAAGGAGGTGGCATTGCCTCTCTGGCTCCTTCGGAAATGAGCGCGCGCCAACGGGCTGAGCTGACCAAGGAAGAAAGAGCCGCCATCGAAGCCGGTTTTCAGGATGTCTTCTTCGGCTACGATGAGTGGACGCTCTCCGATAGGGGGATGGAAGCATTGGATCGCGATGCGCAGTGGCTGAAGGAGCACCCGGGTGCCGTGATGAAGGTCGAAGGCCATTGCGACGAACGGGGCACTTCCGATTACAACGTGGTGTTAGGCGATAAACGAGCCAAGACGGCCCGCACCTACCTGATGGAAATGGGGGTGGGTCCCAAGCAGGTTGCTATCGTTTCTTACGGTAAGGAGCGTCCCTTCTGCCGCGAGCACGATGAGTCCTGCTACCAGAAAAATCGTCGCGGACACGTGCTGTTGAATGTGAAGAAATAGCGACGGTTCCTGAACAGGTTCGAGGACCCCGGCGCGCTCATCGAGAAGAGACGTCGGGGTTTTTCTTTGCAACTTTCAGGTTGAGGAGTCAGAATCGATTGTTCCAACCGACAGCAGAGGAGGACAATTCGAATGGAGAAGCGAAAACAGCCGCGTTTTACTGCACAGTTCAGAAGCACGTTCTCCGGGGGACAGCGTGAAGGTCAAGGCCGCACGTTGGATGTGTCTGCCGGTGGATGTCGGATCGAAACGGAAGCTTCAGTGGTGGTGGGCGCGTCGTTCGAATGCCGGATCTATGCGCCAGGGTTCGACTGGCCTCTTCGCATCGAGGAAGCCCAGGTACGCTGGATCAACGGCAATGTCTTTGGGCTCGAATTTAAGGAGATCGCTCCTGACGAACAGGTAAAACTGAAGAAGCTTCTGTCAGGGCTGAAGGCTGAACTCACCACGTAGTCTCCTCTCTCCGAGACCCTCATCAACCGCTCTGTCTTTTCCCGGAACGCCAGCGTCCTATCGACCGGGCTTTGCTCGCCGTATTGGCCAGGGCTGTGGTATAAAGTCATCCGCTGAAAGAAATGGGCGTTGGTCACGACACAGGTTGCAGCCGGTATCAGTGAGAGGCACGTGATGGGACAGACTTCATCGGCAGTGAACAACAGCCAAGAGGTGGCGACATTAGCCGGCGGATGTTTCTGGTGTCTTGAAGCGGTGTATGACCAGGTGAACGGGGTGCGCTCCGTCGAGTCGGGTTACATCGGCGGCCAGACCAGTAATCCGACCTACGAAGCCGTGTGCGGTGGGCGGACCGGTCACGCCGAAGCTGTACGCATCACGTTCGATCCCGCCGTCGTGACCTATCGCGAGTTGCTCGAAGTGTTTTTCATCATCCACGACCCAACCACGCTCAATCGACAAGGCCACGATGTCGGATCGCAATACCGATCAGCCATTTTCTTCCACACGCCGGAACAGAAACAGATCGCGGAAGAAGTCATGGCAGAGGTGACGAAGGAGCACCTCTATCCCAACTCACTGGTAACAGAAGTGACCCCGGCCACCCAGTGGTACGAAGCCGAGCCCTACCATCAGGAGTATTTCGCGCGTAATCCGTTTCAGGGTTATTGCACGGCGGTCGTGGGACCAAAGGTCGTCAAATTCCGCACTCGCTTCGCCGCAAAGCTTAAACGCTAACCGCCTCTCTTCTATCGCTTCGTAACATAGCCAAGCAGATTCTGGATGGTTCTAGTCAGGCCGTCCGATTTCTGGACGATTTGGTGCTCGGTCAGGATCACTTCTGCCTGCGGTGGGCAGAAGGGCCATTCCGCCGTCGATCTCCCTTGCACCTGTGCGACCATAGACCCATCCGATCGATCTGAGGGGCGCTGCAACAGGATTAGCGGACTCTGAGGATCGAGCAGGCAGGTGCCACCGTATCTCGTCTGTTCGTAGAGCAGGGGTTTGGCGAGCGTGACGTGGTTCTGCCCATTGGAGAAAACCGTATCGCCATCACGAAGAGGGCCGGTGGGAGCGATGGAATACAATACGATCGGCACAATCAGCATCAGTGACACGACCAAACCGATCGACCACAGCGGGGGGCCGCTGTCCGGGCGATCATCAGATGCGACGGATCTCATTTCCATCGGATGACGTCACGACACTCATACGAGCGGAGTCGAATCATGGTCCAGCCAGGCGTCTTCCTGTCCTTCGGTCTGGCCCGACGTGCGCAGGGCCCCGAAGTCGAACAGCCGTTGATCCAAGAGGAGTGGTGGGGCCACGTTCGACAAAGCGGCAAACATACTATCCGTGCAACCTGGCGCGCGCCGCTCCCACTCCCGTAAAAAGGTTTTCATCTGCTTTCGCTTGAGGTCTTCTTGCGAGCCGCACAGGTCGCAGGGGATGATCGGGAAGGCGCGGAGTTCCGCGTAACGTGCGAGATCCTTTTCTTGCACCGCCGCGAGCGGACGGATCACGAGATGGCGACCGTCTTTCGACCGAAGCTTCGGCGGCATCGCTTTCAGTTTCCCCGTATAGAACAGGTTCAAGAGGAGCGTTTCGAGAATGTCGTCACGATGGTGTCCCAGCGCGATCTTGGTTGCCCCTAGCTCGGCCGCGACGCGATAGAGATGGCCGCGCCGGAGCCGTGAACAGAGCGAACAGGTCGTCTGACCTTCTGGAATGAGCCGTTTGACGATCGAATAGGTATCACGTTCCTCGATGTGAAAGGGGACGCCGAGAGTCATGAGATATTCCGGCAGCACATGAGCGGGAAAGCCCGGCTGCTTTTGGTCTAGATTGACTGCCACGAGATCGAAGCGGATCGGCGCGCGTCGCTGCAAGACGAGGAGCAGATCGAGCAGTCCATAACTATCCTTCCCGCCCGACAGACAGACCATCACCTTATCGCCCTCTTCGATCAGACCATAATCGACGATCGTCTGGCCAACGAGGCGCAAGAGCCGTGTTTGCAACTGTTGGGCGGCCTCGTCCAGTTTCGGCATCGCGCGAGGGAAATTGGTAGAGAGCGACATGGAGTGGTATTGTACGCGGACCTCCGCGTGACTGTCGATCCTTTTAGAGCCCGACTGTTGGGAGGGTATGGGAGAACCACGCATACGAGTGCAGTCGATTCTCTTCGTCTGTACCGGCAATGTGTTCCGGAGCGTCGCCGCCGAGCACGGACTGAAGACTCTGCTCGGGCAGCCGTCGCCCTATCGCATCGGCTCTGCCGGAATTGAAGCTAAGGCGCAGGAAGTACACGAATGGGTGAAGCACTGCCTGCGCGAAAAGGGTGCCGATGTTTCCGGGCACGTTCCGCGTCGTGTTACCCGAGAATTATTGCAGGAGACCGATCTTGTAGTCGCCATGAGTCGCGATCACCAAGCGTTCATCAAGCAAGCGTTCGGACGCGACGCCCCCCTGTTCAAACAACTCTGCTATGGCCGCGACGACCCGATTCCGGATCTTCACGAGCGCTATCCGAACTGGGAACAGGATCTCACCCTGGCACAAGCCTATGTCACCTCGGTGATCGACATGATCTGGGACGATATCCCGGCGTTTGTGTACAAACTTCCACGCCTGAGTCCATCCTCGTTTCCGTCCTAACGGGTTCGTTCAGTGCATTCGTGCACGTCGGGAGACAAATTTTCTCCGTTTTCGTGTCCGCATCCACGATCGGGTTGCGTGAGCGTGCTCTGCGCGCTATATTTTCTTGAGAGCCTGCATCGATCAGGAGACATCGGTTCCCCACCATGCAGCGATCACCCGTCCAGACCCTTGCCTCATCGGACCTTCCGCCGGCCGAGCCGGAGTGGGCGTCCTGGCCCGACGAGAAATTGTTGGACCTCCCGATGTGCCGACTTGGCGTGAGCCTCGAGAACGGATTCTTGTCAAAACAGATCGAACAGCTCTATGCCGAACTCGACGCCAAGCATCTCCAATTCCGCCCTCATTTCTGGATCTCGAATGAATGGTTTACACCGGACAGCATCCCCGGTATCGCCGTGCCGTTCTATCTCGCCCATCCTCGGCTCGCCAAGCTCGAACTCGCGCAGATGTTGGAAGTCGAAGGTGGGACGCCGGACTGGTGCATGCGGATTCTTCGCCACGAAGCCGGCCATGCCATCGAGAACGCGTACCGCATCCGTCGGGTCCGCAGCCGACAACAGATCTTTGGGAAGTCCTCGCAGCCCTACCCGCAATATTATCGGCCTCGTCCCTACAGCCGCAGTTTCGTGCGGCATCTCGACGTCTGGTATGCCCAAAGCCATCCGGATGAAGATTTTGCCGAAACCTTCGCCGTGTGGTTGACGCCGGACTCAGCCTGGGGGGATCGCTACAAGGGTTGGCCGGTGCTGAAAAAGCTGCAATTTATGGATGACCTCATGAAGGGGCTGGCCGATGTGACGCCCAAAGTGGTGACGCGCGAAGAGATCGATCCGCTGCCGACGCTCAAAAAGACCCTGCGTGAGCACTATGAGCGCAAGCGCGCCCACTATGGCGTCGAGCGACCCTCCTTCTACGACCCGGATTTGAAGCGCCTCTTTTCCGATGCCGCGGCGCATGCCGACAAGATGCAGGCTGCGACCTTTCTCAAGCGCTTTCGCAAAGAAGTCCGTCGCAAAGTGGCGGCCTGGACGGGCGAGTATCAATACACTATCGATCAAGTGCTCGAGGATATGATTCAACGCTGTCGTGAACTGGGCTTGCGTCTGCCTGTCGCGGAAGAGCAAGCCAAGCTGGACTTTACGATTCTACTGACCGTCCATACCATGACCTATCTCCGCAGCGGGCGACACAAGGTGGCAGTATGAAGCGGCTCAGAATCCTGGTCCTCATGCATAAGGATCTCGTGCCGCCCGACACGCTCAACGGGCAGAATCCTGACACGGCTGAGTGGAAAACCGAGTATGACGTCGTCTCCACATTGCGCAAGCTCGGCCACGAGGTACGGCCGCTAGGCGTCAAGAGCGATCTGGGCGTGATCCGTGAGGCGGTGGAAGACTGGAAGCCGCACATTGCGTTCAACTTGCTGGAAGAATTCGACGGCGTGGCGGTCTACGACCAAAACGTGGTGTCGTATCTTGAATTACTCCGTGTGCCCTATACCGGGTGCAATCCACGGGGGTTGATGCTGGCGCGCGACAAGGTGCTTTCGAAAAAGATTTTTTCCTTTCACCGTATCCCGTTCCCCGACTTCATCACGGTACGGAATGGACGGACGGTGAAGCGACCCAAGTGGTTGCCCTTCCCCTTGATCGTCAAATCGGTGACGGAAGAAGCCTCGCTGGGGATTTCTCAAGCCTCCATCGTGCAGGACGACGAGAAACTCAAGGAACGCGTCGCGTTCATTCACCACAGCGTCGGGACCGGCGCGTTGATCGAGCGCTATATCGAAGGCCGGGAACTTTATGTGGGCATGATGGGCAACGGGCATCTCCATGCGTTTCCCGTGTGGGAACTGATTATGGACAAGCTGCCCGAAGATGCGCGACGCATTGCGACCGAGCGAGTCAAATGGAGCCGCAAGTACCAGGACAAATATGGCATCAGATCCGGCGAAGCCAAGAACCTCCCGGAAGGGAAAGCCGAAGAGATCCAGCACCTGGCCAAGCGTGTCTATCGGGCGCTCGACCTCAGGGGCTATGCGCGCATCGACGTCCGGATGGATGCAGAGGGGACGGTCTACGTGCTCGAAGCCAATCCCAATCCGCAGATTGCGCACGACGAAGATTTTGCCGACTCAGCCGAGAAAGCGGGCTATGCCTACAAAGATCTCTTGCAGGAATTGATCGCGATCGGCTTGCGCTGGCAGCCGGCAAAAGTGGCTTAGCCCGCATGTCTCACGAGCGCGTCTGCTGGAAGCGCGGATTCGCGGCTGCGACAAGCCTGCCGACGGGCGGGCGCGTCGCCGGCGTTCATCGCGATCTACATCTTCACGTGCTTTTTCAAAATCTCTGAATTCTGAATCTCCGCATTGTTCTTCCCGAGTTCCTGCGCTCGCTTGAAGTGGGCGGTTGCGCCGCCATGGTCGCCCGCTTTATCCAATGCCAGCGCCAGGTTGTAGTGAGCCTCTGCCGACCGCGGATCGGCCTTCTCCGCTTCGGAGAAGTGATGCTTCGCCACGTCCCAATGCCCCATGCCGTAGTGCTCAATGCCTGCATTGATGTGGCTCTCGGCCTTTGAACCGGCCATGGCTTTTAACGGCATCGCGGCCTGACCCATATCGGCTAATGCCGGAGTGGCCAGAAACAACGTCGCGAGTAACAGCAATTGACTCGAGCGATTCATATGCGCCTCCTTGTGGTGAGGGAATGATCTACTCGCTCTTTACGGCGGACTTCGCCAATCGGATGCACGGTAGAGGAGCTTGAATATAGAAGCAAACGACAAAGGGAGGCTGAAACAATTCCCACGGCCCGCTAGGGGCCGAAACGGAAACCGAAGAGCAGGGTCACGCTTGTCCGGTCTTTGTCGGGTAGGGAAGGAGCGAGGTTGATATCGTGGAGATTGATTTGGAGTGTCGAGGCTAACGCCAAATTGTGGACGACTTGATACTCGAGCGACATGCCGATGGGGATAAACCAACTCGTATCGTTCCGATCGATGCGGCCAGGTCCGGCGCCGCGGTCGAGATCCGCGTGGGTCAAGCCGAAGCCCGTGAAGGGAACCATGTTGACGCCGTTATTGAATCGAAAATGGTAACGGCCGACGCCCGCCATCGAAATTTGGAAGAGATCGCCCATCGGACTGATCTGCAGCATCGGTCCGATCGAAAAATTCCGGTCAATGTAGTAGTCGACGTTGAATCCCAGCGTGAAGACCGTGCCATTGACGGTGCCGGTCGTGAGTCCCAGGTCCGACCCAAACCCCCAGCGGTTCTCGTCGGCATAGGCGGCTGGCGTCGTCGCGAGGAGCATACAGACCAAGAGGCCTCCGCGCACGGCGGCATGTATCCCACGCGTCCCTCTGGCGATGATCAAATCCATAAACGCGGCGACTGTATCATTTGGGCGAGGGGGTGAACAAGCCGCTTGAGCCTGGGCAGGCGGTACGGTATTCTCTCGTTCTATCAGCGAAGCAAGAGAACGGATGGCGTCGAACCCAATGACTCCGAAAGAGGCCGCCGCGGCCCTTGTGGCTGCGATACCGCGTGGCCTTACGCTCGCGCAGTTACAGGAGTATGGGATCGAGGCGACGGAGAGACAGGCGCAGGCCATCGTGCGAGAAGTGTTGGCCCTGAATCTCTTTTGGGTCTTCGGCGCGATCGACGCGCACATTCCCCAGAAGTATCAGGCGGCGGTCTCGGAGCTGGTCCTGGAGGCCGTGCAAGGGGAGTGGCCGATGAGGCTTCCGGACGGAGAGCGAGCCTGGACCGCGTTTTTGAACGATTGGCAGCACCGTCGGAAGCAGTATCAGCGGTTCGTCCAAGATGGGGCGAGTCCCTTAGCCGTCAGCACCGAAGCGGCGGGTTTGATGCAGGAGCAGGGGATCGTCAAGGAGGAAGATCACCGGAACGTCCTGACGCTCCTCATCGATTTCGTGCCGGTCGACAGCTATGGGAAGTTGTTGGAAGACATCGGGTAAGCCGCGCTAGAGGTAGCGGTGGCTCGTGACCTTCCCTGCTGAATCGAATTCGTACAGCAGCGGGGCGCCGGTCGGAATGTTCAACTCCAGCACCTGTTCCTTCGAGAGTTGTTCCAACTGCATCACCAGGGCGCGGAGACTGTTGCCGTGGGCGGCGATGAGAATCGTTTCGCCTTTGAGCACGCAGGGCTTGATCTTCTTCTCATAATACGGCAACACGCGCTCCGCCGTGTCCTTGAGGCTTTCACCACCGGGTGGGCGGATGTCGTAACTCCGCCGCCAGATCTTGACCTGCTCGTCGCCGTACTTTTTTGCGGTCTCAGATTTGTTCAACCCCTGCAACTCGCCATACATCCGCTCATTTAATGCCTTGTCTTTTTCGATCGGGATATTCGATTGGCTGATCGTCTCCAGCGCGAGCCGCAATGTCTCGTTTGCGCGAACCAGCACCGATGTAAATGCGCGATCGAATCTAAAGGGGCGGAGTTTCTCGCCTGCATTCTTGGCTTCCTGAACGCCGCGAGGGGAGAGCGGCACATCGACCCAACCGGTAAAGCGGTTCTCCAAGTTCCATTGGGATTCGCCATGCCGCAGCAAAATCAGGCGCGCCATCCGTTCCTCCTCCGGTGGAGAGTCAGTGCCAGGCCCTAACATACTGGATCGGCCCTTCAAGTCAAGTTGTTGCTTTCACCACGATCCGGCAGTACCATGCGCCAACTTTTTCCTTTGTGAGCTCATCCTTCGTGGCCGCTATGTCCAACCTCGGCAGTCCCGATTGGCAGGCCCTCGAGGCCTGGTGGTGCGGCATGGGTACACGACTCGCCGTGCCCGAACGGGTGCGGGGGTTCTTCAGTGCAATACGGGCGGGTCAGCTCTTCGAGCGGATCGCGCACGTCGGCGGGCAGATCGACTATATCCTGTTTGTGCTCATGCGCTATTGGGTGCCCACGGTGCTGCCGCCAGCGGGCCGGGAGCGGTTCACCAAGAACGATCCCGACTATTGGCTGGAGTCGGAGCAGATCCTCAAGCTCGCGGCCGTCCGCCTCCGCGAACTCAAGCCGCTGATCGAATTGCTGACGACCCCGAACCCCTTGGCGGAAACGGCGATGGAGCGGGGGGCTGCGGCCTCACCAGTGGCAGAGGTCGAACTCGGTAAGATGCTCGAAGGCATCGCCGAGGTGGCGGGCAGCTACGGAGGACCCGACTATACGTCGATCGTCAAGCAGTTCGATCCCGTGCCGCTGCGGCAAACGCAGCCCTTCAAGCATAACAAGAAGCACAGCGCCGAACTGTGGGTGGTCTTCCTCCTGCGGGAACATTTCCGCAGCCTGGGCCTGGGCAAGGATCGCTATTGGCCGCTCGTCGCGCCCATCTGTGCCGCTGCCGGGATTCTCAACCCGAACGGCCAGGCCTATACTCCCGACGAACTCAAATCCTGGTGGCAGAAGAACTGGCCGCGGACGTATACCCAGCTTGAACAAAAACAAGAAGCGACTGATTCGGGCGGTGCGGCCTATGAACAGGACGTTGGGTGGTTTGAGGCGTGGATCAATTGGCAGCGGTCGAGATAGTCCCTTTGTTTACACGCTGCCGGCCGCTGTCGGCTTGGCCGGTTTCCCCGGTGACCGTTCGCCGTCCGGTAGCCCGTCTTGAAACATCTTGATCATCGTCATGATGAACAGCACATAGAAGGCGATGCCGACGTAGATCACGTACGGTTGCACGCCTCCGGTTTCTTTGAGCGCTTGATCGTGTCCCGCCGGATTATTCCAGCCCGTCTTTTTGATCTCCGCGATCTGTTCCCGGCAATGCCAGTAATAGATGTAGTTGCCGGTCGCGCCGGCGATGACGCTCCACGCGATCCCGACGCTCATATCCCCCGTCAGGAAAGTCGAGATCATGGGTCCGACCGCATAGACGGCAGCGTAGAGATACATCTTGCGGTAGAGAAACCAAAGAAACGAGACGAACAGAAACGCCGGCCAATTCCACGTCAGCGCGAATTTGGGCTCCTGCTCCGTCCCAAATTTCTTGAACTGTTCCAAATAGCGATCGGCGTTTGGGCCGATGAATTGCCGCCATAGATCGGCACTAGGCGTGAAGGTGGATGTCTGAGCCGGTTCGGCAATGTCGACCGCGACGGGCGTCCCGCAGTAAAAACAATACTTGGCGTCGTCCTGATTCTGCTGCTGGCACTTTGCACAGGATGTCATCCGTGCAGACTAGCATAACAGAGGGCTCATCGGCATCGAGAAGCAGTCGGTCTTCGCTTCGCAGCCCGCTCCGCTTCCGCAAGTTGCTTTCACGGCCTGCCTATGCTAGCTTCCCTTTCTTTACAAGGGGATACGTCTGCCATGCCGACGGATGAACTGAAAGACGACGCGGCACAATATCTGATGCAGACCTACATGCGTCAGCCGGTCTCGATCGTGCGAGGGCGGGGGACGAAGGTCTACGATCTCGAAGGCCGAGAGTACATCGATTTTGTCGGAGGGATTGCGGTCAATATTCTGGGGCACGGCCATCCGGATCTGGTGCAGGCCATCCAGCGACAGGCCGCGCAGCTGATCCATACCTCGAACCTTTACTATACCGAGCCACAGGTGAAGCTCGCGCACATGCTGGTGGATCATTCCTTTGCGGACAAGGTGTTTCTCTGCAACAGCGGGGCCGAGGCGAACGAAGCGGCCATCAAGCTGGCGCGGCGCTATTCCCACGACAAGTATGGAGCCGGGCGGTACGAAATGATCACGATGAAGAACTCATTCCATGGCCGGACGATGGCGACCTTGACCGCGACCGGACAGGAGAAGGTCCAGGCGGGTTATGATCCGCTTGTGCCAGGGTTCACCTATGTTCCGTTTAACGATCTCGCGGCATTGCAGGCTGTGGTCACCGACAAGACGGCCGCCATCATGTTGGAGCCGATCCAAGGAGAGGGCGGGGTCCACCTCGCGGATCGGGACTACTTGGCGGCGGTAAGGGCCCTCTGCACCGACAAGGACATTCTGCTGATTTTCGACGAAGTGCAAACCGGTATGGGCCGAACCGGGACCCTCTTTGCTTATGAGCAGTTCGGCGTCAAGCCCGACGTGATGACGCTGGCGAAAGGATTGGGCGGCGGCGTGCCGATCGGGGCTTGTCTGGCGACGGATTCTGTGGCCAAAGCCTTCGGGCCTGGCTCGCATGCCTCGACATTCGGCGGAAATCCGCTCGCCTGCGCGGCAGCCCTGGCGGTGTTCCGTGTGTTGCTCGACGGCCGTGTGTTGGATCAGGCCCGTCGCCTGGGCGACTATTTTGCCAAAGGCTTGGCCGGTCTGAAAGAACGGTGCCGGGTC
>JACXTT010012839.1_pt1 | contig 11091 bp, 7 predicted proteins | sample 9270951 | NCBI WGS metagenome assembly JACXTT01 (sample SAMN15532306, study PRJNA645909) | rock metagenome | isolation source: weathered quartz diorite | place: Puerto Rico | collected 2017-06-21 | reverse complement strand
CATTCCCACCGGCGACCACCCATGACCGTTGAAGTCACTCCGCGAAAGCAGCCAGCCGGGATGAAAAAGAAAGATGAGCTCGCCATAGCGTTGGTCAGGGAAAAAGACCCCGAGTTGCTCGAGCTCGCTCGAACTGAGAATTCGGCCACAGACAAGTGAGGCGAGTTTTTCGGTGATCGACCTGCGGGCGGATTCGTCGAAGAACCAGAATCGCGCCATAGTCGAGTCGTAAACGGCCAAGTAGTCACGGGGCATTCGGTAGCCCATCGCCTCAACATCCCTCACGAGATCGTAGTGGTGCTCGACCGGCGTCATCCCATGGTCCGACAAAACCGTGAAGGACATTCCGGGGTCGAGCTTCTTCGCCACGAAAAAGAGCTTCCGTAGCTCCTCTTCGTACCAGCCGAGCCGCTGCGCAAGCTCCTGGTTGTCTCTGCGATGCGTGTGAAGAAACATATCCATCTCGCTGAGATAGAGAAAATAGAAGCTCGCCTTCTCCGTCTCAACATCATGTCGTGCTCGATCGAGAATCTGCGCATCGGTCATTTCACGATAGGAGTAAGCACAATACGGAACCCCGCTCTCCTTCATGCGGTCGAAGATGGACGGCGCTCCGTTGATGCCGCCTGGTGCATAGAGATCCCGCTTTTCCACCCAGTTGAACCACGGAAGAATGTGGGGGCTCACATAGCATTCAAACGAGGGACCCAGACCTAAAAGGCGCCGGCCGAGTTCCTTCACAACCTTTCGGGAGATTCGGCTATCTAGCACCCAATCTGGTAGAAACAGAAAATGCCGCATCCAGTGGAATGGCGATCCCTGAGGGTCGTAGTAGAAAAGATTCCAATGTCCGGTTTGAGCAGGTGACAATCCCGAGAGGATGCTCGGAATCGCGCCGGAGCTATAGCCGAGAACCGTCCGCAATGGCACGCGGTAAGGCAACAGATTGCAGAGGAAGTCGCGGCCTTCAACAAGACTCCACCCTAGGGCGTCGATCAACACAAAGATGCGCAGTCCCGTAGCGGAAGTCATAAGACCTTCCCCAGGCCGATTACACCTTCTCTCGGCTGCCAGAACGGTGAAACGAGACGCTTGGGTATCGTGAGCGTGAGCGCGCGTGCGGAACGAACTGCGTAGCTGAAGACGCTTCCAGCGAGCAACTTTCGCAAGGCCCACGGGCTCGTGTGCGAATAAATAGCCACCCGGTTGATGCGAGTGCTCCCCGGCTGCGTAGGCCAACTCCACGACGTGCACACGGCCCGATAGCCTGATTCGAGTGCAGCATGGGCGACTCTTGGCGACACGTGCCCGTAGGGGACCGCGAGAAATTCCACTCCGCGCCCCAATTTGTCCTCGAGAAGAACTTTTGAAAGAGTCAGTTGCATCCACATGGCTGTGAGCGGAAGTCGCGCCAGGTCCACATGGGCATGACCGTGCGATTGAAATGACATACCTGCACGAGTCATTTCATGCATTTGTTGCCAGCTTAGGTATCCCTTAGTTCCCACCGTAGACGTGTTGACGAAGAATTCTGCTTTCAGGCCGGTGTCAACAAGAAGGGGAAACGCGATTTCGTAGTTAGAGATTCGCCCATCATCAAAGGTGAGCACGAATGGAGCAGCTCCGCCTTTGCAGCTATCGCGAGCACTCCACAATTCGGTTAACAAGACAACCCGTCGCGCCTGTTCGCGGAAGCACAAGAGCTGGTTTTGAAACCGGGCGAGCGGAACCCAATATTTCCGGACGCGCCGCGAGTACTTGCGCGCGGGCGCGGCCGTAAGGCCGTGATACAGAAACACTGGATTGCCACTAAGACTCAGCAACCCTCTTCCAGCATCGTTTAGTTCACCCGTTGCCAAATCCCACCCTCCCTTCCCGTCAGGAATCGGAAAAAACCAACTAGAAAGGCAAGGTTCATTGCCAGGACGAAGTAGCCCACCCGTGCATACCGAAGTCGGTCCATGTGGCTGCGGAACACGAAGCCTACGCCCGCCCAAAGGTAGAAGAGCAGTTGGCCAAAGAACGAGATCTGATACAGCGACCGATTCAGCAGGAACGCGTTGCTGGCCAGGAGCGCAAGCAAAAGAAACGGAAGAACCCAGCGTAGAAGTTTGTGGGATATGAACGCCACACCGGTAAACCCTTCAAGGCTCACCGAGAGCAGTCCTTTCAATGCCTTGAAGCTACCCACGGCAAGCCGGACTCTCCGAGTAAATTCGCCCGCGACTGAAGAGGCAGCGAATTCGATCGCCGTGGCTTCCGGATCGTAGAGGACTTTGAAGCCAAGGCTTCGGGCGTTCATCGGAATTACGAAGTCTTCGATGACCGTATCCGAACTCAAAGGACAATAAGCGGAGCGCCGCAAGGCAAACAAAGCGCCACTCGCCGTCAGAGTGGCACCCAGCCGCGACTCCATGAGCCGCAGCATGCTTTCATATTTCCAATAGACGCCTTCGGTCTGCCTAGACTCAAGAGTTCTTTGGAACTCAAGGGCACCGCAAACAACTCCTATTCTTGAATCGGAGAAATGCCTCGCCAGGTTCTTGACTGCTTCGGGAGCAAAAAGCGTGGACGCGTCTGAAAATATCAGAATCTCGTGGCGCGCCTGCGATACGGCAACATTCAATGCGTTTGCCTTCCCCATGCGTTTGGGCAGCAGAACGGCTCGCACCTTGGGTTGTTCCACAGAGCTTAGGATCTCGTTCGTGTGATCGTTGGAGCCGTCGGACACAAACACGACCTCAAGCTTCTCGGTCGGATAGTCGAGCTCTCGCAAATTGAGAATCTTGTCCGGCAAACAAACTTGCTCGTTGTGCGCAGGAACGATCATCGTGACCGTCGGCAATTCTTCCTCGGCAAGTGCCGCAGTCCTGCGATTGGACCGTCGGGTTAGGTATTGCAAGTCCCGGCGGACCTGGCTGAGCACGTAGGCAATAAACAGGATGACGGGATAGAAAAAATACGTGTACCCGACGAGTAGCAGCGAGGCCAAGAAGATGTACTCAGCGATCCTCACGGTCATGTCCTCAGCGGGCACCCCTGCCCCACAGCAAGATCTTCGTGGTCCGCAACAAGATCAGAAGGTCAAACCCGAACGAGCAGTTTTGGACGTAGAACAAGTCGTGTGCGAGTTTTTCCCGATTGTCTTCGATCGATGCGCAGTAGCCGAGTTGGACCTGCGCCCACCCAGTGGCTCCCGGCGTAATCGTCCAGCGAAGGGGATAGTGTGCGATCCGTTCGGCGAGTTCATTTTCCTCTTCCACCGCGAAAGGTCGGGGGCCGACAAAGCGCATGTCTCCCTTCAAGATGTTGTAGAACTGTGGCAATTCGTCGAGGCGAGTTCGGCGCAACCAGCGCCCCACTCGCGTAAGACGCTCATCGTTCAGTTGCGTGGGTCTGAAATTCCCGTTTCTCCCACCGTCGGTCCACATAGAGCGGAACTTGTAGAGAGTGAAAACTTTTCTGTTCTTCCCGACTCGGCGTTGACGAAAAAGAATTGGTCCACCTGATTCCGCACGGACAGCAATCGCAATTGCGACCATCAGCGGAGCGAACAGGAGCAGGCACATTAGCGAAAACAGGACCGAGGCGGCACGCTTGTAAATCCGAATCGCAGCCGCGGGCCAAACGTGGCGGGACGAGAGGACTCGTGCAGAGACACTTGAATCCAGAAACACTTTACCCGTCAATTTTTCATAGAACACTCTGCCGTCCAGAATCATCGATCCGGGATTTTTCCGCCGCCACAACTCGGAAGGAAACCCTTTAGGCGGTTCGTCAGCGGCAACGATTACCCTGTTCACCTTGCCGCTTTTGAGGAGCTCAATCAGTTCATCAGCGCTTCCGAGGCGCGGCAATTCGCTGCAGCGAGATGAAACATCTGTCGTCTGACTCACCAGCCCCAACACTCTCATGCCAAGTTCAGGACGTTTTTGGATCTCACGCGCGACAGAAGCTGCTAGTGAGCCGTCCCCGACGATTACAACGCGTTCAGCGAGACGCCCGGAGCGATTTAGCGATAAAAACAAATGGCGGGAGGAAGTGACACTGAGGCCTGCAAGACCAATACCAAAGACAAAGCTCGCGCGGCCAAGTCGTGCTTCAGGATAGAGAAAATAGAGGAGCGCCAAAATAACAGAGGCGGTTCCAAGAACTTGAAATAAACGCGCCAGGGTCTCGCGCTCGTTCCACAAAACGACCGAATCATAGAGATCGTAGTAGTACATGCAGAGCACGAGCACCGCGGACACGACGCAAACTTTGAGCAGCCCGTTGTCGTAGGTCAGCCACAAATCCAGTTCGTCCGTAGAGCGGGCCGCACTAACTACCAGGAAGCCCAGCGCGATAAGACACACTTCGGAGACGGACAACAAAAGCGTCCGAGTTGGAAAATAGAGGTGGAACAATCGAATCATGACTTGAGGCTTCTAAACTCAATCACTTCTTCTTCGCGGCTGAGTAAGGCTTCTCGGCCGAATGCAAACGGTCGACCTCGCGGTATTCCGCATAGGGAGAACCTGTGCTGGCGTTGAAAATCAGTCCAATCAGGAAAGCGTTGTCGAGCGCCACCAAGGTTTTCATTGCCAGTTCCCTGGGTGTTACACCCTCCCGAGCCACGAGCACTACTCCGTCTACGACGGAAGCCAAGTAGCGCGCGTCCGCAAACAGATTGATGGGCGGAGAATCGATCACAACCCAATCAAAGGTGGTCGCAACCTGAGTGACGAATCGTTGCAATCGAGGACCTTGAAAAAGTACCGTCGGGCTAGCGGATGAAATTCCCGCGGGAGTGAAATAAAAACCGAGGGATTCCGTTTGCAGGACGGCTTGACCGGCCTCCACCGTGCCTGCCAGATAGTCGGCCAGCCCTACGCACGGTTCGATTCCGAGACGGTGGCGCTCGGGATGGCGAAGGTCGGCGTCAACCAGCAGCACGGATGTCGAACTGTGCGCCAGCGAGGCGGCAAGATTGATCGCGATTACGGTTTTTCCTTCGCGTGGAACCGGGCTTGTGACGAGAACGGTTTGCAAACGACGTTGCTGCCGAACCTGCAGCAGCCTCTGGCACAGCACTCTGAAACTTTCTTGGGCGGAGGCTTGGAACAGGCCGGACTCCAGCAGCCGTTCGTCTGATCGAGGAATGCAAGCTACGCTCCGTGCCTGTGCAATGAGATCCGGTTGTTCGCCAATTTCAGTTGCCAGATCTCGCCACGACTCATTCGAAGTCCCGGGCCTATGAACGCCTTGCTCCGCCCGAGAGCTGTTCAGTTGTCCGAGTGCCTCGAGGATCCCGGATTCCGGAATTGCACGCGTACTCGCACGGGAAGCTACCGAGGTTTTCTCGCTCGGCGTCTCCGGTTGCCGCGACCATTGAAAAAGTTGACTCACTGCCGTTCCTCGACTGTGGCCGGCCCAGCCGTCTCCACAACGCTGGGGAATCCGTTCGCGCCGACTTCTTGCTCAGGTTGCAGCGCCGAAATAACCGAGTGCCCGTTTCCCTTTGGCCAGACTCCCAGGTCCACGGCCGCTTGTTCGACTAGCTCGGGTGAGATTCGCTCCTGTCGGAGCATGAAGGCCGACATCATGGCGTTGTCGCACAGCGTGTTTATGAGTCGGGGCGTTCCGCCTGAGCATCGGTAGACCACTTCGAGCGCGGGGGAAGTAAAAATCTCGCCGCTCGAGTCACCGGCAAGCTTTAGACGATGCTGCATGTAACTTGACGTCTCATCTTGTGAAAGGGCGCGCAGGCGAAACCAGAGTGTGATGCGTTGCTTCAGCTGCCTCAAATCTGGCGAATCCAGCTTGCTTGCCAATTCCGGTTGGCCAATGAGCAGAATTTGCACAAGCTTGCCTTGAGAAGTCTCTAAGTTCGTGAGGATGCGAACCTCTTCGAGCAGGACCGGCGAAAGATGCTGGGCTTCCTCGACCACCAACACGGTCGTTATTCCGTGCCTGTGTTGCTCGATTAAGAGGTGACTGAGCCCAAGCAAGAGTTCGCTTTTTGACGTCGGGCGAGGCGAGAGCCCCAATTCAGCGGCCACGTAGGAAAGGAACTGCTGGCTGGACAGCCTAGGATTGAACACGTAAGCATAGGAAACGCGATTTTTGTCCAGCAGTTCCTGCAGGCACCGAACAAGCAGCGTCTTGCCGGTACCCACCTCTCCCGTCAAAATCATGAAACCCTTTGCTGACCGGACGCCGTGGCAAAGGCCCGCAAGTGCCTGCTCGTGCTGCGGCGCTGTGTAGAACATGGACGGATCAGGGCTGATCTCGAATGGCTGGCGCGTTAAATGGAAAAAGCTCTTGTACATGGTTAGCCCGCTAAGTACGTGTAAGTTCCCATCGCGACCGACGTGACCAGAAGAAACACCGTCGCCATTGCCTCACAGATGTGAAACAGGTGCGTTCGAATTCGCTCGCGCCTCGACTGAAGTACTGGAACGTGGACGAGAATGAGCGCCGGCAGAGACTGCAGGAGCGAACGCTCGCTGTGGACAGTGTCGTCGGCGGCCTCATGCAACGCCGTGAGTCCCACACCAACGCAGAGCCCCAGAACCCATCCAATGCCAATAATTGCGAGCCGATTGGGCTCTGATGGCTTGAGCGGAAGGTTCGGGGGATCGATGATCCGGAACTGCTCTCCTTGTTGCCTCTTCTCGAGATTCGTCGCTAGTTCGGACTGCATTTTCTTCTGCAACAGAGATTGATAGTTCTGCCGGGAATTCTCGTAGTTGCGATTGACTTCGGCGAGCTGCTGTTCTCGCATGGGGACCAAGTTGAGCCGCGACTCAAGATCGTCCATGCGCGCTCGCAATTTCTTCGCTGCCTCCTGGTAGTCTTCGATTTCCGCCGTGATGACCTTGAGTCGGCTCTCGACTTCCGCTGACGATATTGACCGAGGTGTCGTCGCCGGAGTGGTCGAGGCGTCCTTCGAAGTCGTATCCTCCTGCTTGCTCTCTAGCTGCTTTCGTTTTAGTTCCCAATCGGCGATCTCATCTTGGAGCTTCTCGACGTCGGGATGCCGCGGTGTGTATCTCGCCTCGAGGTCCGTCAACTGTTTCCGAAGGTCGCGCAGCGTCGCGTCAGCGGTGGCGATTGGAGAGGCAGCAGCGCTCCCATCCGCGCTCGGCACACTGTCTTCGAGCGCCCGGTATTCGCTACGCATAGACTCCAGATAGATCCTTTCGTGCTCAGACCGCTCGATAGCCGCCGAGTTGGCCTCCAGCTGGGACTGCAGACTCCCAAGCATCTGCAGCATGCTCTGCTGTTGCTCCGGCAGTTGGCCGATGAAGCGAAGTTTGTATTCGCGGAGACTCTGCTCCTGTTGGGCCAAATCCTGGCGCGCTTGCTCCAACTGGTTTTCAAGAAAATTCGTTGTACCGACCGACTGTTGTCCGCGCGCCTGAAGGTTCTCGTCAATAAATAGAGAAGTCAGTTCGTTCGTGATTTGCTGGGCGACCCTCGCGTTGCTGTACAAGAAGGAGATCCGAAAGGCCGTCAATTCGTCCTGCCGCCTTGGCGCTTGCACGAGCTCAATGCGAATGTCGGTCCGCATCTTGTCGACAATCTCATCGCTCGTCATATGCTGCTGCAGGTCTCCATACAGGCCGAATTGTTCGATCAGCTTCTGAAGCCGCGTGCGGCTAAGAATTTGCTGGGTCATGCTTTGCAGGCGGTCTTGTAGGTCCGTCACCACATTCGGAGTGACGTAGAGCTCCGGTACCTTCTGCTGCTCAACCAGGATCAAGGCCTCCGAGCGGTATTTCACCGGCCAGAAGTGAGCGACGCCGAAAGCCGCGAAGCCGCAGAGGAACAGCGGCGCCATCAGCCACCACCGCCGTCTCACAACCATCGCCCAGTAGTCTTGCCAGCGCACTGGGTTTTGCTCGAATGTGTCGTCCATCGCCGTCACTGACCCAAAGAGATCTGGTGAAATCTGTAAGAAAACTGGATCGAAACGAGGTCGCGATCAATCTCCCCGAAAATCGGTGATTGTCCTGTCCCCCGCTGATGAAGAAAGTCATAACCAACGCGCAGACTCATCTTGTCTGTGATCGGTCGTGCCAAACTGAAGCCTGCGGTCTCGCTTTGATAGTCGCTCGCTGGCCCTCCCGAAATTAGATTTGCATTCTTCGCGTAACTCCCGCTCCAAGCAGCATCCCAATGCCCTGGCAACCGTCTCCTTACGCTTATTCCTGCCGACGTTCCAACGACCGCGCCAAGCAGTCCTCCGCCATTCGAAACCTGGTGTTGAGCGGTCACCTGGAAGACGGTGGTATTAAGTTGCTTTGTAAGCGTGCCTCCGAGTGCCCAGTTCCAACCGGCCTGAGCGATGGGGATTTGGAGCAAGAAAGGGCCGAGCGCGAGGGAAAGAATTTCATTCGAGTCCGAATGCTGTGGTCCTCCAAAAACACTAAACGTCACGCTGGGAGACAGTTGCTGCGCGTAGGAAAGAAAGCCGCTATGCACTCGGGTTCCCGAGTTAGCGCCAAAATCGATTTTTTGGAAGAGATAATCGAGCCCCAGAGTGGCGTGGGGACTGATTCGATGCTCGTAGATGAGGCCAGCGTCTATCTCACGCGTGTTCTGAAGACCTCCTTCATTCGGAATTTGCTGCTCGAAGTTGAGCAGCGATTGGCCGGCGTAAAGGTCAACCGAATCGTGTGGTGCAACTTGATAGCTGGCATCGACTCGAGAGCTGAACGACAGCTGACGCGCGGTTGGCGTATACAGAGTTTGGTTCAAGGACGGAGACGTTAGGCCGGAAAGGGACTCTTCGTTTTGACCCGGTTGGAATAGTCCATTCAGATAGGTTGCGCTCGTGCGGCCGCGGAATGAAAGACGGGACGTCGCGCGGTAGCTCGCATCAAACGCGAGTTGATGATCAAGCGTGTTCAGTTCCGACGCGTTTCGGTAGATCCGGAAGTGCGGCTGGTAACTCAGCGCCAGGGCGACGCGGCTTCCTTCACGGCGCAGACTGAGGCTCGGACCAACCAAGAATTCTGCATCTCCTACCTTGTGGGCGTTTCTACCAAAAATGTTGTCGTCGTAGCTCGTTCCAAAGTCGAGTCCGAGGAGCAAAAGGTTTCGCGCTGCAGTAGTCCCCGCGTAGTTCAGGCCTCCTTTCTCGCCCTTTCCGTAGGTCTGTGGGCCTGCCTCTCTTTCGGACTGCGACGAGGAATCCCGAAGATTGGCGACTTGCTCGGAGAACCCAGTCAAGGAATTCGTCCCGGTTCTGGCCTGACCTTGTGTGGGTGCGTCCGGTTCGTCTGCCGCAGCGCGCACAGACTGGGCGAGCCCGCCTGCGTCAGGGGATCGGTCGAGTTCAACAAGCATCCGAGCAGGATCGTTCAGCGCGGAGATCCGGTAGCGAACCGCTGAATGCAAGTCGAATACAACCCGCGTTACCGGTCCCGGCGCGACTCCAATCCGAATCTGGTCGACCACCTCATCTTGAAGAGTAATTTGGCGGCTTGTCATTCTAGGGCTGACCTGGGTCTGTTGCAGGTCAAAGTACAGACGCTCGGGATTCGACAGATGCCCGACCTTGTATCGAACATCCGCTGAAAGATCTATCACCACGCGCGTGCGGCTAGATTCAGAAGAGAAGCGGACCCCTTGAAGCTGAGCCGGGGCTGCTTCCGCTGAAGGCGTAGGTGCGCTTGGAGCCTCCGCCGCGTCCAGCGGTAATCCTGCAACCAGACCGATTAGGAGCGGAGCAAAGGTGAGAGAACAAAAAAGCCCGGCCGACGTCCCGGCGCCCAGGAGGTGGAGAACCGCGAATTGGAAATATCTGCCGTTCACTTCTCTCTCAACTAAGGCACAACCAAAGTGTCACCTGGTTGAATTTCGATGTCCCGGTATGGGTTGTTTCCGAGAACGGCCGCTTTGAAATCGAATGGAATTCGTTTTCGGGATCCGTCGGGCAGCACATGTAGCAAATAGATCTGGTTTACTCTGGCGAAGTCTCGAAAGCCCCCTGACATCGCCAGGGCGTCGAGTACCGTAACGTGGGTAGCCAGTGGAAAGGCGCCAGGCCGTTCCACCATGCCCATGATGTAGAACTTGCGGCTGTTCATTTCTTGAACGATCACCGTGACCTTGGGTTTGCGAATGTAGGCGTCGAGCTCTTTGGTCAGCCGGTCCTGCAGCATCCGAGGCGTTAGACCACTCACATGCAAGTCCCCAATCAGCGGCAACGAAATTTTCCCGTCGGGCCGCACCGGAACAGACCGGGAAAGCTCAGGGTCGCGCCACACGTTGATGGCCAGCACATCCTGGACACCAATGACGTAATCCTGATCCGCGGAGCTCGAGTCAAAGTTTTCAACCGGGCTATCCGGCAGAGTCGCGGACGTGTCAGGCGGAGTGAGATCGACTGATCCTGCCGCGGCAGACTGGGGCTGCTCTGGTATGGGAGAGATATTGTCTTGGGTGGACTTTTCAGTGTGGCCAGGATCAGCCAGACTTGCGGGGCTAGGCTCTTGGTTCTTCACTGGTGGCGGATTGTCGGCTTGCGTTTGGACTAGTCCCCGGGGCACAGGATCATGCTTTTCCTCGACTGGGAGAGGGGCCTGTTCAGGTTGCTTGCTGGCGGCTTCGACGGTCGCGGCTTTCGGAGAGTTCGGATTAAAGATAACTACGACCGAATTCCCGTCGTGCCGAATGTGGTAGGGAGACCGGGTTTCGAGATCTACAACAACTCTCGCCACGTCTACCTTGAACTGCCCAACACGAATCGAGCGCACTGGAGATTGATCGGCGCGGGCCGCTGTGGAGCGGACGTGTGCATGCGCCGCGCAATCCAACACCAAGCGCGCAGGATCAGGCAGGCTAAATGGAGTGCAGGAGAGTTCGCCACTGCCGATTACACGTACCTGAACCTCTTGCCCGACAGTCGTTGTCTGTATTTGCTCGATTGAGGCGACGGCGGGCACGGGCACCCTTGCTGTCTTCGTGATCTCAGGTTCTCCCGGGGAAAGATTGGCTGCAATTTGGCGAGTTGCGGACTTCGTTCCACGTTTTTCATCAGCCCTACCTGAAGTAAGAAAGGTAGAGCAGGCGATTAGGATCGCGACGACCCTCCAGGAA
>JACXTT010012838.1_pt1 | contig 11092 bp, 12 predicted proteins | sample 9270951 | NCBI WGS metagenome assembly JACXTT01 (sample SAMN15532306, study PRJNA645909) | rock metagenome | isolation source: weathered quartz diorite | place: Puerto Rico | collected 2017-06-21 | reverse complement strand
GTACACGCATCAACAGACAGGTGAGCCTCCGTGGCCAACATCAAGTCCCAGATCAAGCGCAACCTCCAGAACGAGCGCGCGCACGAGCGCAACAAGGCCGTCCGCTCGGCCCTGAAGACCGCTGTGCGCAAGTTCCGTGAGGCTGTCGAGGCGGGCAACGCTGCCGAGGCCAAGACGCTCGCTGCCGAGGCCGGTCGCAAGCTCGACAAGGCTGCCTCGAAGGGCGTCATCCACAAGAACCAGGCTGCGAACCGCAAGTCGTCGATCCAGAAGCAGGCTGCTTCGCTCTGATCTGACACACATCGTCGAAAGGCGCCCGTCCCGCTGGGACCGGCGCCTTTTGCGTTCCTAGGCGCGCGACGGTTTTGCGCGGACTATTTCCAGCACCATCTTCTCCAGTGCGTACGCCGCGTCGTGGGCCTTGCCCTTGATCTCGGCATCGGCGGCTGCCACCAGCCGGATCGCCCGGGCAAGGCCGGCCTCGTCCCAACCCTTCGACTGGTCACGCAGGGTGCGCAGCTTCCAGTCCGGTACGCCGACCTCGCGCATCAAGTCACCGTCGCGCATGCCGCGCGGCGCACCCTTGAAGCGGGCCAGGCTGCGCAGGCCACCCGCTACCGCGCTGGTGATCAGGACCGGTGCCGTGCCACCCTCCAGGGCCCAGCGAAGCTCCTCGAGCGCCTTGGCGGCCCGGCCGTAGATGGCGTGGTCGGCCACGGCGAACGACTTGGCCTCGGCGCGTCCGCCGAAGTACTTCCGGACCATCTCGACCGTGAGCGGTTGACCGGCGAAGTCGCCAGCCAGCTGGTTGCAGGCTGCGGCGAGCGAGCGCAGGTCCTGGCCGACCGCCTGGACCAGGAACGTCGCCGCCTCCTGGTCGACCTTCACCTTGAGCTGGCGCAGCTCGTTGGTCACGAAACCCGGGTACTCGTGCGCCTTGAGTGCGACTGACTTGACCTCGGTGACCGCGGCTTCCTTGCGCAGCTTGGTCAGGACGGCGCTGCCCTTCTGCCCTCCGCCGTGCACCAGGACCAGCGCAACGTCCTCAGCCGGCGCCGCGGCGTAGTCGAGCATCCCGGCGACCGACTCCTCGGGGAGGTCCTCGAAGGAACGCACCACCACGCACCGGGTCGAGGAGAACAGCGACGGTGCCGCCAGCTCGCCCAGGGTCGCCATCGTCAACTGGTCGGCCGCGGTCTCGCTGAACTCGGCCTCGGCGTCAGCGCGTCGTACGGCGCCGCGAACTGCGACGACGGTCCTCTCGGCCAGGAACTCCTCGGGTCCGGTCACCAGCGTGATCCGTCCGAGCACCTGGGAGGGGTCGGGGGTCGCCATGAGCGCAGCCTCTCATGGAGGACGGACAGCGGATCGCAGGGTTCCGGCCGTGTCCACGACGACCGCCACGTCGCCGTCCAGGTCGGTCCGCAGCACCTTCATCCCCGCCCGTCCGAGCAGGTCGAGGGTGGACGCGGCCGGATGCCCGTAGTCGTTCCCGAGGCCGACCGAGATCACCGCGAGCCGCGCACCGACCGAGCCGACGAGGTCCTCGTCCTGCTTGCTGCTGCCGTGATGGGCGACCTTGAGGACATCGGCGTGCAATCCCGGCCAGGCCTGGTGCAGGTCCGCCTGGGCTGGTCGTTCCTCGTCGCCCATCATCAGGATCCGGATCCCGGCGACCTGGACGAGGACGACCAGGCTCTCGTCGTTGGGCGGTGAGTCCGAGCCGGGATAGGTCAGGTGGACCGGACCGAGGACCTGCCACCGCAACTCCCCGACCGTCGTGGTCTCCCCGACCACCGGAGTCCTCACCGGGATCCGCGCGGCTGCGGCCACGCGCCGGACCATCGCCGCTCCGCCGGCTGGGTCCGCCAGCGGCGAGACCTCGATCTGGCGCACTGTCCGCCCGTGCAGGACGCCGGTGATCCCGTCGACGTGGTCGGCGTGGAAGTGGGTGAGCAGCACGATCGGGATCGTGGTGATCCTCAGCCGTTTCAGGCAGGCGTCCATCGGCGCAGGGTCGGGCCCCGTGTCGACGACCACCGCCGCGTGCGCCGACACGTGCAGGACCAGGCCATCACCCTGACCGATCGAGCACGCCACCATCACCCATCCGGGCGGCGGCCAACCCAGCACGGGACGGGTACCAGCATCGCGCACGTCATCGAGGTGGCCAGACCCAGCGTCAGGATCGGTCGGAGCAGCACCCACCGCATCACGAGGGCGACCACGACGCAGCCGACGACCAGGACCGACAACGACAGCCAGCCGGAGGGCCACGACAGGGCGGCCACCGGCAGGCTGGCCGCGAGGTGCGCGATCGCCAGGATCGCCGCCGCGCACCAACCGGCGGGAGCTGCGACCACCTGCCCGGGTGCGACAGCCACCAGGGCAACGAGGCCGCCCGCCAGGCCGAGCACCGTGGCGGGTGCGACGAACGGGGCGGCGGCCAGGTTCGCCGCAACGGCCACCAGACTGACCTGCCCCGAGATCGCGGCAACCAGCGGGGTGCACGCCAGCTGCGCCGCCATCGGGACCGCGAGCGCCTCGGCCACCCACAGCGGCAACCACCGGGCCAGCGCATCGCGCCAGCCGGGAGCCAGCAGCAGGATCCCGGCAGTCGCACAGGCTGACAGGGCGAAGCCGATCGAAGTCGCGAGCCGTGGATCGACCAGCATGAGCACGACGATCGCCACGCCGAGCGCGCGCACGCCCCTCTCCCGCCCGCGCGTGCCGAGACCGAGCAGGGCGACCGAGCCCATGGCCGCCGCGCGCAGCACGCTCGGCTGCGGACCGGCCAGCAGCACGAATCCGACCACGCCGAATCCTCCGACGACGAACATGGCGCGACCCCGCACCCCGAGCCAGCGCGCCAGGACGAGGACGGCGCCCAGGATCAGCGTCAGGTTGGTCCCGCTGACGGCGAGAAGATGGGTCAGGCCTGTCGTCCGGAACTCGGCGACGACCGCGTCGGGCAACGCACCGCGCTCCCCGTCGACCAGCGCCGGCAACAGAACCCGCGGACCGGCGGCCTGCGGCGCCACGGCCTCCCGGATCGCCCGGCGCACCCGATCCGTGCCGCGATCGAGGACGCCGGGTCCGCCGGTCACGACGAGTGGGAGGCGGGCGATCAACGTCGCGGCCTCGTCCGCCGACGTGGCCGGGCGCAGCCTCCCCTCGACAGCGAGCCGGGTCCCGGGCTTCAGGGCGTCGACCCGTCCGTCGACGACCACGAAGACCGGAGCACGCAACCGGTACCGACTCGAGCGGGCAGCGACGTCGAGGACCGTCGCGGTGAACCACGCACTCGGACCGAAACGGCCCCTCGTCGCCACCGGCGGGGTCTCCACGACCAGGTCGACGTGGGCCGTCGCCCCGGTTGCGGCCAACCCGGTCAGCGGGGTGTCCTGGACGCTGGCCGTCGCCAGACCTGCCGACATAGCCACAGCGGCCGCGACGAGCAACCATCCGACGTGCGTCGGACTGCGCCGCGGACTGCGGGCCAGGACCAGCACGGCGACCGCGCCGAGTCCGACCAGGGTCCGCCCTGGGGCCACCAGTCCCAGCAGGGCGGCCGGCCACGCCACCGCTCCGAGCGCCAGCACCCGGAGATCGGGGGCCAACGTGGTCACAAGGTCGCATGCGGGGTCAGGTTGGCGAGCGTCTTGGCGCCGATGCCCGGGACCTCGAGGAGTTCGTCGATCGAGCCGAACGAACCATGCGCGGTGCGCCAGTCGAGGATCTTCTGCGCGGTGACCGGACCGACGCCGGGCAAACCTTCAAGCTGGTCGAGCGTGGCCGAGTTGAGATGGATCGGGACGCTGCTGACCCCGGCCGACCCGGACGACGCTCCCGCCGTCCCCGCGGCTCCGGCAGCCGGCGCAGTCCCCCCGACCAGCACCTGCTCACCGTCCACCAGGACTCGCGCCAGGTTGAGCCCGGTGAGGCTGACGCCGCGTCGGGCACCACCGGCGCGACGAAGCGCATCGACCACCCGGGAGCCAGCCGGCAACGTGAGCACACCGGGATGCGGCACCTTGCCGGCGACATCGACCACAACGACCGAGGACGCAGTCGCCGGTGCGGCAGCGACCGTGCGCGGTGCCGGGCTTCGGCTGGTCGCCGACGTCGAGCGCTGCGCCGCGGGCGAGGTGTGCGCCACCGGCACCGGGACGGCCTGCGGTGCCGAGCGCAGGGTGAACCAGGCCGTCACCGCCAAGGCGATCCCGACGGCGACAGCGAGCAGCGCCAGATGTGTGGCGGCGAGCTGGATCCGACCCCGAAGCGTGTCCGGCAGCCGGCTCTGCACGGCCTCGGTCCAGCGTTCGGATCGCGGCGTAGACCGCTGCCGGGCATGACGTCCGGGATCGGGCGGGACCATCGGCTCCGGCGGGTCGGGCACGTCTGCTGGCGCCAGCCCTGCGCGGGCCAGCTCCTCGCCGAGCAGCGCCAACCGCTGTCGTGCCACTCGAGCAGCTTCCGAGGAGTCCCTGCGCATGCGGCGAACCTAGGGAGATCCGGGTGCACCCCGATCAGCGCCGTCGCAGGGCTGTGGAGTTCAGTGCCCTTCGAGAGGGCTGTGCATGATCCGGCGGGCAACGCTGACGGCCACCATCCCGGGCCCGACGTGCGCTCCGAGGACAGCGCCTATCTCGCCGACCGCCACCGACCGGGACCCCAAGCCGTCCGCCAGGCGCGTGGCGAGTCGTTCCGCGAGCGTCGCAGCCCGATCGGGGCTGGCCAGGTGCGCGACGGCGACGTCGACCTGATGGTCGCCTGCAGCCTCGACGGCGAGCTCTTCGAGGCGACTCAGCGCCTTGCCCGACGTACGGACGCGTTCGAAGGGCCCGATCCGGCCGCCGTCGACCTTGAGGATCGGCTTGACCGCGAGGGCCGAGCCGAGCAGGGCTGCAGTCGCACCCATCCGGCCACCGCGGCGCAGGTACTCCAGGGTGTCGACGTAGAACAACGACGTGGTGTCGCCGGCGCGATCGCGAGCAACGGTTGCCATCTCGGCGGCAGCGGCTCCCCCGTCCCGTGCGTCTGCGGCGGCCAGCACGGCGAATCCGGCGCCCATCCCGACCTGGCGACTGTCGACCGGGTGCACGGGGATGGGCGCACGCCGTGCCGCCAGCTGCGCGGACTCGAAGGTGCCCGACAGATCGGCGGAGAGGTGGATCGAGACGATCTCCGAGGCGCCCTCGGCGGCGAGCCGCTCGTAGACCGCCAGCATCTCGTCGGGGTTCGGGCGCGACGTGCTCACCGGTGTCCACGCCTGCAGCGCCTCGGCCAACAGCTCGGGCGTGACCCCGCCCTCGACCCCTTCGTCGTACGACTCGGCGCCGATCACGACCTGCAACGGCACCACCGTGATCGAGCGCGCGGCAGCGACCTCCGGGGTCAGCGACGCGGTCGAGTCGGTGACGAGCGCGACGGTCATGGCCGCAGCCTAGCCAGCGGGTTTCGAGACGGGCGCAGACCGCCCTCCTCAACCACCGACTACGTGACGATGTTGACGAGCTTGGGCGCGCGCACGATCACCTTGCGCACCGCAGCACCGTCCAGGGCCCGTACGACGTTCTCGTCGGCCCGCGCGAGGGCCTCGAGATCGGCCTCGGTGATCTCGGGCGAGACCTCCAGGCGGGCGCGCACCTTGCCGGCGATCTGGACGACAGCGGTGACGGCGTCCTCGACGAGCAGGGCAGGGTCGACGACAGGCCAGGCCACCCGGGCAACGGTGGCGTCGTGACCCAACCGCTCCCACATCTCCTCGGCCGTGTACGGAGCCACCAGCGACAAGAGCATGGCAACGACCTCGGCGGCTTCGCGCACGGCAGGATCAGCCGGACCCGCGCCGGAGTCGATCACCTTGCGGGTGGCGTTCACCAGCTCCATCACCCGGGCGATCATCACGTTGAACCGGTACGACTCGACAAGCTCGGCAGCGTCGCGCAGGGTGCGCGCCGTCTGCTTGCGCAGCGGCACGTCGCCGCCGTCGCCGGTGAACGGGGCACCCGCGGGCGAGCCGACGTCGCCAGAGAGCCGCCACGCGCGCTGCAGGAACCTCAGCGAACCTCCGGGCGACATCTCCGACCAGTCGATGTCGTCCTCCGGCGGCCCGGCGAAGACCAGGGTCAGCCGGACCGCGTCGACGCCGAACTCCGCCAGCTGCTCGCCCAGGTTGACGCCGTTGCCCAGCGACTTGCTCATCTTCTTGCCGCGGTTGATCACGAAGCCCTGGTTGAGCTGGGCGGCGAACGGCTCGCGGAACTCGAGCAGGCCCATGTCGGCCAGCACCTTGGTGAAGAAGCGGGCGTAGAGCAGGTGCAGCACCGCGTGCTCGACACCTCCGACGTAGATGTCGGCCGGCATCCAGGCGTTGGCCAGCGCCGGGTCGAAGGCCTGGGTGTCGTCGTTCGGCGAGCAGTAACGCAGGAAGTACCAGGACGAGTCGACGAAGGTGTCCATCGTGTCGCTGTCGCGCTTCGCGGCGCCGCGACACGTCGGGCAGTCCACGTTGACCCAGTCCTCGGCAGCCGCCAGGGGCGACACGCCCTTCGGCTTGAGGTCGGCGCCCCTGAGCTCCGGCAGCTCCAACGGCAACTGGTCGTAGGGCACCGGGACCTCGCCACAGCTCGGGCAGTGGATGATCGGGATCGGCACGCCCCAGTAGCGCTGCCGGCTCAGCAGCCAGTCGCGCAGTCGGAAGTTGACGGTGCCGCGACCCGACCCGACCTGCTCCAGGAAGGCGATCGTCGCGCTCTTCGACTCGGCGACCCCGAGACCGTTGATGTCGAGCGCCGAGGCTGCTCCTGCTGCCGGGGAGTTGATCGTCGTACCCTCACCCGCGTAGGCCTCGCCGTCCCAGTCGGCCGGCGGCTCAGTGGTGCGGATGATCGGCAGGGAGAACTTCGTGGCGAACTCCCAGTCGCGCTGGTCGCCACCGGGCACCCCCATCACGATGCCGGTGCCGTAGTCGGCCAGTACGTAGTCGGTCGCCCACACCGGGATCTGCTGACCGGTCACCGGGTTGGTCGCCGTGATGCCGAGGTCGACACCGGTCTTCGGGCGGTCCGTGGCCAGCCGCTCGATGTCGGACGCAGCACGGATCTCCTCGCGGTACGCCTCGAAGGCCGCGCGCTGACTGTCGGTGACGAGCTCCTCGGCCAGTGTCGCGTCGACCGCGACGACCATGAAGGTGGTGCCGAAGATGGTGTCCGGTCGGGTGGTGAAGACGGTCAGCGGTTCGTCGCGACCCTCGACCGCGAAGTCCACGTGGGCACCCTCGGAGCGCCCGATCCAGTTCCGCTGCGCGGTGACGACCCGGTCGGGCCAGGTGTCGCTGAGCACGTCCAGGTCGTCGAGCAGCTCCTGGGCGTACTCGGTGATCTTGAAGTACCACTGGTTCAGCTCGCGCTTGGTCACCTCGGCACCGCAGCGCTCGCACTTGCCGTCGACGACCTGCTCGTTGGCCAGCACGGTCTGGTCGTTGGGGCACCAGTTGACCGGCGAGAACTTCTGGTACGCCAGACCGCGCTCGCGGAACTTCAGGAACAGCCACTGCGTCCAGCGGTAGTACTCGGGGTCGGAGGTGTGCAGCCGGCGCGACCAGTCGAAGCTGACGGCGTACTTCTTGAACGAGGCGGCCTGGGTCTCGATGTTCGCGTAAGTGTACGTCGCCGGGTGCTCGTCGTTGCGGATGGCGGCGTTCTCGGCGGGCAGGCCGAACGAGTCCCAGCCCATCGGGTTCATCACCTCGAACCCGCGCAGCCACCAGTAGCGCGCGATGACGTCGTGCAGCGCGGTGACCTCGGCGTGACCCATGTGCAGGTCGCCGCTCGGGTAGGGGAACATCGTGAGCGCGTAGCGCTTCTCCTTGGGCGAGGCGTCGTTCGCCTTGAAGGGCTCGAGCGTCTCCCACACGGGAAGCCACTTGGCCTCGGTGGCATGGACGTCGTACCCGGCCTGCTCTTCGCGCTCGCTCATATCGCGCCGAATCCTACCGTCGCCGGAGGCACGGTCCCGCGCTGCCGTGGAATGCTCCGCGCATGCCCTCCGCTGGACGATCGAGAAACATGAACCGCTTCCACCGCTGGTACTGCGGCACCTCGCACTGGCGTCGCCACCTCACCGGCGCGATCCTGCCGCAGGCGCTGGCGGGCGAGGACCTCGGCGGCCACGTCCTCGAGCTCGGCCCGGGACGTGGAGCCAGCACGGCCTGGTTGCGCGCTGCGACGCCCTCACTCACCAGCCTCGAGCTGGATCCCGACCTCGCGGCCGCCCTGGAGGACCGCTTCGACGACGTCGAGATCGTCCAGGGAAGCGCTACGGCCGCGCCGTTCGGCGACAGCACCTTCTCCGGTGTCGTCTGCACGACGATGCTTCACCACGTCCCGACCGTCGCCGAGCAGGACCAGCTCTTCGCCGAGGCCCGCCGGGTGCTCAGTGCCGGGGGCGTGTTCTGCGGATCGGACAGTCTCTCGACCCCGATCTTCCGGCTCGCGCACCGCGGCGACGTGATGAACGTGGTCGACCCCGAGGCCCTTCCCGAGCGGCTTGCTGCGGCCGGCTTCGGTGATATCCGGGTCACACGTGGGACGGACTTCTTCACGTTCCGAGCGGGCGCATAGGGTCAGGGCTGGCAATCGAGGAGGAACACATGTCTTGGCTGGTCACCGGCGGCGCCGGATACATCGGATCCCACATCGTCCGCACCTTCGAAGAGGTCGGGATCCGGGCTGTCGTCCTCGACGACCTCTCCAGCGGTCACCGTGAGTTCGTCGGGCCGCAGACGCCGTACGTCGAAGGCTCGATCCTCGACACCGACCTGCTCACCCGGACGCTGCGCGAGCACGAGGTCACCGGCGTGGTTCACCTGGCCGGCTACAAGTACGCCGGCGTCTCGGTCGAGCGTCCGCTGCACACCTACACCCAGAACGTCACCGGCACGGTCTCGCTGCTCGAGGCGATGGCCCCGGCCGGCGTCGGCAACATCGTGTTCTCCTCGAGCGCTGCGACCTACGGCAACCCCGACGTCGAGAACGTCACCGAGCAGACGCCGACCGGGCCGCAGTCGCCGTACGGCGAGACGAAGCTGATCGGTGAGTGGCTGATCCGCGACCAGGCCGTCGCCACCGGCCTGAAGTTCACGTCGCTGCGCTACTTCAACGTCGTCGGGTCCGGGGCCGACGACCTGTACGACTCGAGCCCGTACAACCTGTTCCCGCGCGTCTTCGAAGACCTGATCGAGGGCAAGACCCCGACCCTGTACGGCACCGACTACCCGACCCCCGACGGGACGACCGTGCGTGACTACGTGCACGTTCAGGACCTCGCCGAAGGTCACGTGGCGGCAGCCCGGCGCCTCGAGTCCGACGCTCCCATCGAGCCGGTCTACAACCTCGGCAGCGGCTCGGGGTCCTCGGTGCGCGAGATCATGGACACGATGCGCGAGGTGACCGGCATCGACTTCGAACCGATCATCGGCAACCGGCGCGCCGGTGACGTCGCCCGGATCGTGGCGAGCGGCGAGCTCGCCAAGCGCGACCTCGGCTGGACTCCGCAGCGCGACCTGCGCGAGATGGTCGCGTCCGCCTGGCGCGCCCGGAGCTCGAGCGTCCAGGGCGCGTGATGCTCGCGCTCCGACCAGGCTGCGAGTGCTGCGACGTCGATCTGGCACCCGATTCGCCCGAGGCCCGGATCTGCACCTACGAGTGCACCTTCTGCGCCGGCTGCGTCGAGCACTGCCTGGACGGCGTGTGCCCGAACTGCACCGGCAACTTCGTCGTGCGCCCGATCCGGCCGACGTTCCTGCTCGAGAAGGACCCGCCCAGTACCGAGCGCGTCGTCCAGACAGGCCTGCACCGCTCTCGCTGAGTCGGGCATGATCGGGTCATGACTTCAGAGATCAACGGCCTCTTCCGCCTGGACGGGAAGGTCGCCATCGTCACCGGCGCCTCCTCGGGACTGGGCGTCGCCTTCGCCCAGGCGCTGGCCGAGGCAGGGTGCGACGTCGTCCTCGGCGCTCGACGCGTCGACAAGCTCGCCAACACCGCAGGTCTCGTCGAAGCCGCCGGCAAGCGCGCCCTGAGCGTCGCCACCGACGTCGCCGATCCGGCGTCGTGCCAGGCGCTGGTCGACGCAGCGATGGCCGAGTTCGGCCGGGTCGACATCCTGGTCAACAACGCCGGCATCGGCACTGCGGTACCTGCTACCCGGGAGACGCCGGAACAGTTCGCCGGGGTCATCGACGTCAACCTCAACGGCTGCTACTGGATGGCGCAGTCCTGCGGCCGGGTGATGGGACCGGGCAGCTCGATCATCAACATCTCCTCGGTCCTCGGCCTCACCACCGCCGGCCTCCCCCAAGCCGCGTACGCCGCCTCGAAGGCCGGACTGATCGGCCTGACCCGCGACCTGGCCCAGCAGTGGACCGGACGCAAGGGCATCCGGGTGAACGCGATCGCGCCAGGGTTTTTCGCCTCGGAGATGACCGAGCAGTACCCGGACGGCTACCTCGAGTCGCAGATGCACCGCAACCCGATGGGTCGCAAGGGCGACCCGCGCGAGCTGGCCGCGACCGTCGTCTTCATGGCGAGCGACGCCGCCGGCTACATCACCGGGCAGACGCTGGCGGTCGACGGCGGGATGACGATCACCTGAGCCGTCAGCTCAGACCCCAGATCGTCAGCGCGATCAGGCCGAGCGCCGGGAACAGGCCCTGGACGACGGCACCGCGTGCCTTGCTCGGGTCCGAGGTGATCAGCACCAGCGCTGCTGCGACCATCGAGCCGGTGCCGAACGCGATCAACGCGATCGCTACGTGCCGGTGGGATCCAGCGAGCCCGAGTCCGACTCCCGTGCCGACCGCCAGGAACAGATTGTAGAAGCCCTGGTTGTAGGCCCACGGCTTCATGATCGCGGCGTCCTCGGCGCTGACGCCGAAGGCCTTGCGGCCGGCCGTGTCGAACGCCAGAGCCTCGAGCCAGAAGATGTAGACGTGCACGAGGGCTGCCAGCCCGGCGAAGACGTACGCAACGGTCAACATGCTCGGACTCTAGACCGTGCCGGTCGGCGTCCGCCCGTGCCAGCGCCG
>JACXTT010012837.1_pt1 | contig 11093 bp, 9 predicted proteins | sample 9270951 | NCBI WGS metagenome assembly JACXTT01 (sample SAMN15532306, study PRJNA645909) | rock metagenome | isolation source: weathered quartz diorite | place: Puerto Rico | collected 2017-06-21 | reverse complement strand
AACGTGCGGCGGGCGGGGGGGTCGAGGGGGGGCTTGGTTGCAATTAAAAATGGGCCGTCAGGTTTGGGCTTAAGGTTCCGCCAGAACAAATGCCGGGGATTGGTCGCCATCCGGGGCAACCATTCAATGCCCGCTTTTTGCATCCAGTTTGGCGCGCGCGAATACCGTCCGGTGATGTAGTTGAAGCACCCGCCGCATGTCACAAGCCAGCCGGCGCTGATGCGATGCCGGTTGCGGACGCAAAACTCTTGCTCTTTCGGTTTGCCGAGGCCGACCCAAACGACATCCGCGCCCGAGGCGTTGATTTCGTCGCAGATCGCCGCCTCGTCCCTGACGGAAAAATACCCATGGCGCCTTCCAGCCATTTGAAGCGACGGATAAAGGCCGCGCACGATATCCGCACATTCTGCGTTCACTTCTTCGGTGCCGCCGAACAGAAAGAATCGAAGCCCGGTTTTGCTCGCCGCCTTGGCCGCGTCGTGAAAGAAATCGGTCGTCGCACTGCGTTCGGGGATCGGAGAAGAGGTCAGGAACTTCGATGCCGTCACAATCACCTGTCCGTCGGCATGGATCAGGTCCGCGGCTTCAAGACATGCACGGTAGCCAGGATCAACCGCGGCAAGCGAAAGTCCGTGGCCGTTTGTATCGAAGACAAGTTTGGGCTTGCGCGGCTGTGAGCGCGCCGCGAGGCAATCCGAGGTCATGAGCTCTGACAGCCCGTCTCGCGAAATGCAGGCGGTCTTCACGCCACCAACGACGACACTCGCGTATGAAGGCGCCGGGTTGCCGGATCCAGGGTTGTCAGCGTCATTAAAACTCATTGCACGCACCAAAACTCGTGTCGGCCTAAATCGCCCCTCGCGGCCGTGCGGGTTTCACCTTCCGTCTACCAGATGCCAGTTAAGAGTTCTTAGTATGCGTTGCGATACGCTTTTCGTGAAAACACCGTCAGCCATAAAATGCGAATGTCGAACCAGATCGACCAATTATCGATGTAATAGAGGTCGTAAGTAATGCGTTGGCGGAAGTCGTCGTCGCTTCGAATGTTGCCGCGAAAGCCGTTGACCTGCGCCCAGCCTGTGATGCCCGGCCGCATGTTGTGGCGCCGTGCATAGCGGGCAATCTTTTGTCCCCACGACTCGTCATGCGCCAGCGCGTGCGGCCGCGGACCCACGAGTGACATGTCGCCGAACAGAACATTGATGAGCTGCGGGATCTCGTCGATATTCCAGCGCCGAAGCAGCCGGCCAATGCGCGTAATGCGGCAATCGTTTTCAGTCGCCTGTTGCACGTACGCGCCGTCTTCGATCGTCGACATCGTGCGGAACTTGACGATGCGGAACATCTGTTGATTGAACCCGTAGCGCCGCTGGATGAAGAATACAGGACCCGGGCTGTTTATCTTGATCAGGATGGCGATGAAGATGAAGAACGGCCTTAGCCCGATCAGCGCTACCGCAGAAAGCACGATATCAAACAAACGCTTGGTAATGATCGACGTCAGCGACAGCGGCGGCCGCAGCAGGTGCAAACTGGCCACCGAGCCGATCTTTTCGATCGAGACGTGTTCGAACCGGTCGAGGATGTGTTCCGGGCCGAGATGGATGGAGGCCGGAACGGTCATGAATGCTTCGATGCAATGATCGATGACTTTCTGATTTGCCCACGGGCTGATGATGAAGATGTCGTCCGGTCCGAGCGCGCGCGCATACGAGACGGCGTCCTGCAGATTGCTGGCAAGCCCTTGCGGTGTTTCATCGGCGTGCGGCGCATCCGGGAGGAATGCCGTTCCGACGATCTCTAGACCGGATTCTTCCGGCCGATACTGGCGCATGAAATCGCGCACATCGGTGACCGATCCGACCAGGAACAGCCGCCTGGTGGCGACGATGCCGTTGCGATGACCGGCCCTGATGGCCTTCGCGAGCAGCGCGTGGACCAAGACGATCGCAGCCATTCCGCTGCCGTAGAACATCACGAGCCAGCCGCGCGAATAGGTTTCGCCGGTCTTGGTCAGGAACGCCAACGCGATCAAGCATGCGAACGCGAGGTTCCAGAGATGAATTGCGTGCAGCGCGTAATCTTTGTTGTTGAGATAATGCGTGACGTCATACTCCTTCCGAAGAACCTTCGGCAGCAAGTAGAGCCACGCGACCAGAAAACCGGTCTGCGCGAAATCGGTGATCACGCCCATGTTGTGATGGACGACGCGATGATAGAGAACGCCGGTTACGATCGACAAAAGAACGATTGTCGCCGCGTCGGTGAAGCCCGCAAGCAAACTATAAAATCCGCGAATAAGCGCGGAATGTTTTGCAAAGGAGATCCCGAAACTAGATCTATAATGTTGAGTAACACTCATGGTTAACGCTCTCTATTACTCAGCAGTATAAAACTTGCGAGAAAGGTTTCAACTCTAACCGAAATTAAGGTCAATTTTACTTCGTCTGTTAACGCGTGACGTTTTCGACGATTGCGACTCAGATGAAGTGAATGATGAAGACGAGAGTAATGATTGCACATGTGAGCCAACAGAATTTGCACGACGCAGGAAGTGAGTAGATTGAAGTAGTTTAAGGCCGGCGCCGACCGGCCATCGAACTACACGGCATCCCAACTACTTGTTGGAGTCGCACGTTGGATACTTTGGGGTCACAAAGCAAAGAAAAAAGAATTCAGCCGCGGGGACAGTACTCGAGGCAGTTAATTGTGGTAACAGAGGTAAATTAATCTCGTTAACCGCCTCCGTTATGCTATCTTAACACCACAACCAGGAAGGGCTATGGCACGATTCTCCTGTCCCAGGCCAAGCGGCAGGAGGTAATTTTGGCCCGACCTGTGAGTAGTTTTGGCAGGTGTGACGTTGTTTCTTTTTTGTCACATCGTCTCAGAATAGCGACTTAACCTTACGTCAAATCATCTTAATTCTTAAGCAAAAGCTGTGCAAAACTGGGTGGGTAGGTTGATAGACCGAAGCTTGCTTGTTTGTATCCAAAGGCGTTAATGACTCGCCTGCACGCAGGGGCTGCAAGGGCGTGCCGGCAGTAAAAAATGCGATCCGGGGCCAGTCGTCAAGACTCGGTAAATCAACTGTAATGTAAGAAAAGCTGAAACGTTTAAATCTTGAGCGGTGGGTAGTGTCTTGAGCAATCTCCGAATAATGGCGACGGTATTCGCGGGAGCAGCGTTGCTTGCTTCCGGCGGCTGTACGTTTCTGCCTTCCTCGGGTCCGGCAACTCCGGAAATCGTCAACAATATCCAGGTGGGTCCGGAAGCGCTTCCCTATTCGCTCGTCAAACTAACGCCCGATGTCCTGGAAGTATTGGCCACGAACAGACCTCGGTTTGGGCGCGCGTTTCCGGCTCGCTCTGGACCGAGTGAAATCCGTTTTGGAATTGGCGACGTCGTCAGCGTGACCATCTTCGAAGCGTCCGCCGGCGGCCTTTTCATTCCGATCGAGGCGGGCGTTCGTCCCGGCAACTTCATCACGCTTCCGAACCAGAACGTTGACAACGGCGGCAATATTTCAGTCCCATACGCAGGCACGATCGCGGCCAGGGGGCGCACCCCGGTCGAGGTGCAGCAGTCCATCATTGACGCGCTCCGCAATCGCGCGATTGAGCCGCAGGCGGTGGTCTCCCTGGTAGAGCAGCGAACATCTCTCGTCAGCGTTCTGGGCGACGTGAATACACCGGCGCGGCTCCCGGCGAACTACGCGGGCGAGCGCATTCTGGACGCGATCGCGCGCGCGGGCGGCCCCAAGAGCCAAGGTTTCGACAGCTGGGTGATGCGGGAACGTGAAGGCCGTAGAGCGACACATCCCTTTGGCGCCCTGGTTTATGAGCCCTCCAACAACGTCTACATCAAGCCCAACGACACGATCTATGTTTACCGCGAGCCGCAGACTTTCGTGGCATTCGGCGCCACCGGGGCGCAGGGTCAGTTCGGCTTCGACCAATGGCGGCTTTCTCTTGCCGAGGCGGTCGCCAAGGCGGGCGGTCTGAACGATCTGCGCGCCGATCCGGCGGCCGTGTTTGTCTATCGCGGCGAGCCCCGCAAGATGTTGGATCAGCTCAAGGTCGACGGCTCAAAGAACGAGGGGCCGTTCGTTCCCGTCATCTATCAGGTTAACTTCCACGACCCTGCCGGCTATTTCCTCGCCACCCAGTTCCAGATGCGGAACAAGGACGTGGTCGACATCTCCAACTCGGCGTCCGTCGAATCCGCCAAGCTCATGCAATACGTGCGGCTCGTCACGGCCACCGTCAACGATCCTATGATCGCGACGCAGAACGGCGTGATCCTGCGTAACACCATACGCGATGGCGCCCCGAGCGCTGGAATGAGCGTCACGTCTCCGTAATCGTAGCTCGCTCTGCTTTGAGCGGACGCCACATCGCATTGTTGCCTCTGGGCGAATAACCTGACGGTTATTCGCCCATTTCGTTGCTTGCCTGTGGTCGATGCGCCGATATTGCCCGCCGGCCCAGGCGTCCGATCGGCCAACGGCGATCCACGTGTGCGACGGCTTGGCCGACAACGACTCGAAAGACATAGCCAAAACCTTTGCCAAAGATCCTGGTGATAAGGCCAAGTTCATGCGTCGCTGTGTTGCCGGCGCAACGTACGGCATTGAGACGCGTCCTTTCAGCACGATTGCGCTATTGCAGGCCTATTTTGGAGAACCGGATACCGCTCTACTGCGACGAAAGCGCATGCCTCCGCTGACTTAAGCGCGCGGAAAATTTCCAGGAGCAATTTTGTTCTTCAGAGTTTCGCGATTGATCCGTGGACAGTGAAAATAGATCTCAGTCTTGTTACGGACGTGCTTAATTTTACCGCGCCAATTCACATGAATTATCAAGGTAATAGTTGAGTTTTCGGGCCGCTGCTCACCGTTACATCAGATTATTGCTGCCTCAAAAAAGTAAATTTACCTGTGAGGCAAGACGGCGTTGGGCACCCCAGAGTCGCCAGGTTCGCAGATCGGACAATTGCATCGTTATCGCGACAGCATTTGCTTAATCTTTTGTCCGAATTTACATTAATGGCAATCAAATGCAGCTTACAGCAAGCATCTGAGATACGGTGTCTATATCAAATGGCTAGGTTCATCTTTGAGAAGCGGCTGAATTCTGACGTCGCGTAACCTTGTGATCGGCATGCTCCAGTTCAACAGACTGCAAACGACATCCGAACCGAACTTCCAGACACCGGAGACAGCCTCTCCGGCGGAGGCAGTGACGACGTTTGTCCAACTGGTCGTGCGGCAATTTCCGATCATCTGTTTGGTTGCGCTTCTGACCACGTCATTGGGCGCGCTCTACCTGCTTGTTACGCCGCCCAGCTACACCGCCAACGCAACGATAATCATCGATACCAAGCGGAATCCGATTTTCCAGCAGGGCGCGCCCGTTAGCGATATCGCGACCGAATCCGCCATCGTGTCGAGCCAGGTGGAAATCCTGAAAGCGGAAAAGATTGCGCTCCTTGTCATCAACCGCCTGCGTTTGATGGACGATCCCGAATTCATCGGGATGGGCAGGGGCTTGCGGGGAATGCTGAATACTTTGATGAGCAGCGTTTTCGACAACGAATCCGTCGATACGCCGGAGTCGCGCATCCGCCGCGCGCTCGATGCCTATCAAGATCGGATGGTTGCCAGACGAGTTTCCGTGACGAACGTCCTGGAGATCAGCTTCCGCTCGTACAATCCTGATCGCGCAATTGAAATCGCAAATACGGTTGTCGCTGCGTACATCGCCGATCAACTCGAATCGCGCTCTCAATCGGCGAAGCAAACCACGAGCTGGTTGGATGATCGACTCAAGGAATTGAGCGAGCAGGCGCTGAAAGCAGAGCGCGCCGTCGCCGATTTCAAGGCCAACAACAACATCATCGAGCTTTCCGGCAAGCGGATGATTGAACAGCAACTCTCCGAGCTCAACAGCCAGCTCGTCGTCGCGCGCACCCGCGTCCAGGAAACGCAAGCCCGGCTTGACCGTGTCGAAACCGTCCTTCAGTCGGGCATCCCCGATGCGACGATGACCGATACTTTGAACAACCAGGTCGTGAATCGGCTGCGTCAGCAATATCTTGATCTGGCCAATCGCGAGGCTGATTGGTCTCAAAGATATGGTCCCGAGCATCGGGCCGTGGCCATTATGCGCGACCAAATGAGGGAAATCCGAAACTCCATTTCGGACGAACTCCGAAGGCTCGCCGAAACGTACAAAAGCGACTACGAAATCTCGAAGCAGCGCGAAGAAGCTATTCAGCTCGCGCTTGCAAAAATCATCGCGCAATCTCAACTGACCAATCAGGCCCAAGGCAAGTTGGGTGAGTTGGAAAGTGCCGCCAAGACCTCTCGCATGCTCTACGACAACATGCTCCAGCGCTATATGGAGTCGGTACAGCAGCAGTCTTTCCCGGTCAGCGAAGTGCGGCTGATCACGCAGGCCACCGGCCCGCTGAAGAAGAGCCACCCGCAAAACATCCCGATCCTTGCAGGGTCGGTGATTCCAGGCATCATGCTCGGCTTCTTGCTCGCGGTGATGAGGTAAATCTGGCGCAACGTGTTCCGCACGCGCCACGAGGTCAACAGCCGGCTGCAAACGAACTGCATCGCGATCGTTCCGAGGAACAAGAGTCTGATCGCGAAGCCGGAGCGGCAAGGTCCGCGCGCGGCGCAAAACACGTTTGGCCCGAGAACAATCGTCAGCGATCAAGGATTTTTATGGCACGTCTTGGATTCTCCGATGTCGCGTTTTGCGGAGTCGATCCGAGCGATCAAGCTGGCCATTGATACGAGCGATGCGAATCGGTCCCACAAGATCATCGCGCTCACTTCGGCGCTGCCGCGCGAAGGCAAATCCACGGTGGGCACGGCGCTTGCCCAGCTGATTTCGCACACTGGTGCGAAAACCATTTTGGTGGATTGCAACTTCCGACATTCCTCGCTCACGCGGATGATCACGCCTAATGCGAAGGTTGGCATCTTGGAAGTCATTTCTGGTGCGGCCAATCTGGACGACGTGATCTGGACCGAGCCCTATAGCAACCTCGCGTTCCTGCCGTCGGTGGCGAACAATCGCCTGGTCAACACCCACGAAATCCTCACCAGCGATGCGACCAATGCGCTCTTCAACAAGCTGCGCAGCAAGTACGAATACGTCATCATCGATCTGTCACCGCTCGCGCCGATCGTTGATGCCCGCACCACGACGCAGTTCATCGATTCCTACATCCTGGTCGTCGAGTGGGGCCGCACCAGAGTTGAAGACGTCGAGCGCGCCCTAACCGATGCCCGCGCCATCCACGAAAACCTGCTCGGCGTCGTGCTCAACAAAGCCAACTTGCGCGTGCTCGCGCGCTACGACAGCCGGCACAGCAACTATCACAGCGATCGCTATTACGCCCGCCACTCCAATTCGAAGTAACCCGGGTAGTTTAGGGGCGACGAAATCAGCAAGGGCGGCCAATCGGCCGCCCTTCGCATTTGCCGCGCCGGAAATCCGGCTGATTTGATGGTTAGTTCGCCTCTACAGGCGCAATTAGGTCGACAATGCGAAGCAGTCCCTGGCAAACGCGCCAGATACAGCCGGTACCCAGAAACAGCTCAGTGGCGTCGTTCATATCCCCAATCTGGAGATGGTAGCCGTTCGCGACCACATTGATCGTGATCCGGACACCCGAGGTTATGACGAGCTGCGTGCGGGCATGGTGGACCGCTTCGACCAATCGCCGCCCGAGTTCGCTTGCGTCCTCAAAATCCAGGAGCAGCAGGCGCGGCGGCGTCCGCGACTGGTTGAAGGGATAGACCGCCTCGATTTGGATGGACGTGCCGTCCGATAGGAAAATCAGTTGCGCGACGGACTTCCCCGCCGGAAACAAGAAGGCGCGATCATCAAGGTCGACTTTGACCTCGAACTTGGGCTTGAGCGCCGTGATTGGCCGTGGAACAGGGTGCAGCGTCATGCAGGGTTCTCGCCGGTTACCGGGAACAATTAGCTCAGAATTCTAAAAATCCCGCGCCTATTGCACAAGAAAATCCGCTTCGCCTTTGTCAGGATTCATTAATCCTGTGGCTGAAAGGACCGCAAAATATGAGGCATTCGACCTGAATTTCACGGGTCTTCTATTGAAGGGATTTTTGCAGCTCGAAGTGACCGCGGGCAGGGCGGTCAGCGATTAAACATCAGCGTCGCAAGCGAGGTCCGGTTCGCAATGCTGAGCTTCTTGTAGATGTTGTGAAGATGGATTTTCACGGTGCCTTCCGACAAATCCATTTGCCGGCCGATTTCCTTGTTCGTAAGCCCCTTGGTCACCAGCCGCGTGACTTCCGACTCGCGCGGAGTGAGCCGTTGGCCGGCCCATTGCGAGGCTTTCTGGCGTTTTGCCCGCCGTTTCCTCATGGCTTCAACTAAATCCTTGGGGAACTGATATTTTCCAGAAGCGACCCTCCGGACGCTGCGTGCGATTTCTTCCGGCGATGAATTCTTGAACACCACGCCCTTCGCGCCGCCCGAGATCGCATCCATGACTTGATCGCTTGAAAGCGCCGCGGTTAAAAAAATGATCCCTGTCGCAAGTTTTTCAGTGGCAACCGCTGTCAAAACGTCAAACCCGCTGAAGTCAGGCATCGACGCGTCGACCATCGCAATGTCCGGCGCATGCTTGCGGATAGCTACCATCGCGGCCAAGCCGTCGTTGCATTGCGCCACAATGTTGATGTCGGGATCCGACCGGAAAACGTTCGACAGACCCTGCAGAAACACAGGGTGGTTGTCGGCAATCACTAGCTGTACCCGGCGGCGCCGCTTTGTCATGACGCTAATGTCAGATCCGCACGCCCCACTTGCGCGGGGTGCGCAATTGCGGACAGCGGAAGGGCGATGGTCAGAAGCGGGTGACACGGGCGCATGATTCTGTACGCAAACATTGGTGTTGGGGTCATCATTCCCTTTGAACATAGCAAATTTAATGCGTGCTCAAATCTTAATTAGGGAACGAGATTAACTGCGTCTCGAGTGGATTCTTGGAAATGCAGGTGAGGTGATACGCACCCGCGCTAACGCGCTTCTCGGTTAATTGATTCCGAGTCTGGCCTAAAACAAAGCACAAGACGGCACATTCAGGTTCAGAGTCGTTAATAGCCAAGTTTCCGAGCATAATCGGAGACTGGCGCATTAATTTTCTCGCGAAGAGGGTTCTTCCGCTCCATCACGGAATAAGCCCCTGGAATGATTAGAAAATATGTCTCTACGACACCATCGAGCCCTTCGCCTGAACTAGTATTGCGTCAACTATAAGTTTGCTATTTGCAGGAGCGAAGTACGATGCGGGAATATTCCAAGCCGTTTACGTTTCGCAAAAATTGCGTTGTGTCTAGTTCGAACTACCTGTCAAATAAAGTTGAGTTTGTCCGATTCGAGTACGAGATCAAGTTAATTTTCCCGTTGCCGTTTGAGCGCAATGCTCGGCCGAACACCGGAATGAACGAAAAAATAATCGCCGCAAACAAAGAATGTCTTCAGCTCGCCAAGAAATTGCCTATGGTTCGGCGGCAATGCACGTTCCATTTCGGCCGCAATCTGCGCATGCTGCCTCGCGGTTATTTTGAACGGCGGCTTTAGGCCATACGAGACAAGAGTTTCTAAGCCGCCATATTTCCGACCTTCGTCCGGAACGAGTGGCTCTCTACGAAATTCAACGAACAAAGCCTCGTGGTTGTCTTTTAGACATACCATTGTGTGGCTGCAGCCACGCTCGATCAGGCGGTCAAGGACAGATCGCGATGCCAGTCCGTGATCGATGTAGTCACCAAGAAGAACATGAATTGGATGTTGGATTGTTAGCGAGATGCGTGGCTATGCGCGATTGCACTTAATTGAGAAGATCAACGCGACCATGTATATCGTGATCGCATAGATGCGTACGCCCTCCGGAAGTTTGCTATTGATGTTTGCGAAGGCAGGGCTGAGTCATTTACGTGATTGCAAAACATTGCGACGCCGACTTCGCCCACAAATAATGGTACGCACCATCGCTTTGCGGTTCGACTTTCTATGAGAAAGGGCTCCTTGTGACCGCGACTGCAGATCGTTGGCAGTCCCAACACAGCTAAAAAGCCATTGGTTTAACTGATGAATTTCCACTATATTAGATTATAGAAAATTGCGTCTGTAGCGGACGATTATACGAAGGGCTCTGCGATTATGGATATTGACGACCTCAGCCCGGGAGAACGCTGGTTTGCCGTTCGCACTCAGCCAGGACGCGAGTTGCGAGCTTGCCTACAGCTCAAAAATCAGGATTTTCAAACATTTTTACCGCAAGGTCTCAAGACCGTTCGTCACGCGCGAAAATTCACAACGGTCACCGCTCCATTCTTTCCTCAATACCTATTTGTTGCACTTGATCTGACAAAACATAGATGGCGCAGTATCAATGGCACAATGGGAGTAACCGGTTTGGTAATGCAGGGCGATCTTCCACATCCAGTGCCGCATGGGGTTGTGGAAGCGCTATTAAGCATGACGGACGCCCGTGGATTGTTGCAATTCGGCTCGGATCTACAGCTCGGTGATCGTGTCCGTGTGACAGCCGGGCCATTTGCGGAGAAACTTGCAACTTGTGAGCGGCTTGATGATGGCGGTCGTGTGCGAGTGCTGCTTGATATTATGGGCGGACAAATTCCGGTTCAAATCAAGCGCGACCATCTCGTTGCAGCCAAGTAGTGCGGCGCGTTACGAAATCATGTTCAAGGACTCAACGTTATCGAGTAAGCAGCGCCAGTGATTGAATGCCTGCTCGCGAGTAAATTGAGCCTCAAGCATTGCGCGAGCGCGTCGGCCCATCGCAATACGACCTTCAGCATTTAAAGACAACTTAGTGATTGCATTAGCAAGTCCCTCGGAATCGCCGGGCTCAATTACGACACCGCAGTCGTTTCGTCTCACGAGTTGCGCGATCTCGCCATCTTTTGAAGTGACGGCAATCATCGGTTTACCCGCGGCGGCAATGCCGTAAAACTTACTGGGAACGATGAGGCCATCAAGCTCGGGTCGCAGGGAAATCCAATGCACGTCCGG
>JACXTT010012836.1_pt1 | contig 11093 bp, 10 predicted proteins | sample 9270951 | NCBI WGS metagenome assembly JACXTT01 (sample SAMN15532306, study PRJNA645909) | rock metagenome | isolation source: weathered quartz diorite | place: Puerto Rico | collected 2017-06-21 | reverse complement strand
CAGCCTGCCGTGAGAGGGTGGGCAAAATGTCAAACGAGCCGCAAATTGCGGCTCGTTTTGCTTAAATCGGAGTGCCAAAAGGTGTGCAAACGGGTGCCAAAACCGCCGCCGCGCTACAATTGCCCAGCGCCAACCCAGATAATTCACCAGATAGCGCGTGACGACGCCATTGAAATTGCGCAGCCAGCCTTTGAAGCGCCCGTGATACGAATTGACGTTCTGGACGTGAATCGCGCCTTTGCTCCGCACGCCCTGTCGCAAATTCACGCTTTGATGGGCGATCCCCGCTTCGCGCGCGAATTTTCGGTAGGCCCCATTGGCATCGCTCACCAGCAGCACATCGGATTGCAATTTCGGCAGCAGATACTGATGCAAGGCGCTTGCCTTCAACGCACCCCGTCCCGCAATAAAATCGATGGTCTGGCGGGCGCGGTCACGCGCCACCACGATATTCACCAGCGCCGACGAAATGCCCCGCTTGGCGGCGACGCCACCACGCTTTCTCGGTTTTCGCGTTAACTGTTTATGCCCTTTTTCCGATTCCAATAAAACTTCTCGTACAATGGGGGAGCAGGTATGACCTCAGCGGTATGAATAGGTTCAGCGACGACCAACAGTTAGCGGTGAAAGCGCCGTTTGATGTGAATGGTGCGAGCGGAGCAGTCGATCGCACATAAAAAAAGCGCCTTCACGATTACCGTGAAAGCGCTACTGAAATCACGCAGGCCACTCGCCTGGCGCATCCCTCAGAAAACCACGGTCGCCGTCACCGTATCCCGATAATCGCCCGGCGCCGGCGTCGCCTGTGCCGGCGCCATGCCGTACATCGGCACGCTCACCGTGGCCCCCGTGCCCACGCCCGACACCACGCTTGTGCCGAGCGTGCCATCGCCCCATAGCGGACCATCCAGGGTCGACGACAAACGATAGTTGACCAGCCCACCCGCCGCGCTCTTCATGGCGCGCGCGCCGACGTTGGCGGCGGTGGTGCCGCCGTTGAGGACGATCTGGTAGGCATTGTTGTTCACGCACTGGACCGACAATGCGCTGTTGGCGCGCACCGCGCTGGTCAGCGCGCCGACCGTACCGAAGCTGAGCGGCGCCGCGTTGATCTTGCAGTCGTTGACCACCCGCGCGCGGGCAGTGAAGGCGAAGCCTGCGGTCTGGCCGGTCGAACAATCCGGCTGGACCAGGTTGTAGTAAGCGTAGCTGATGCTGGCCTGGCCGGCGAAGCTGGAGGTGTAGTCGGTGTCGGCATTGCCGACGGTCGGCACGGCCGCCAGGGCGGCGCCGGCGGGGATCTTGCCCCACACCGTAAAGTTCTGCGAAATGGAACCACCCAACAGCAGGTTCGGCACGCTCAGCACCGATAGAATCGGGATGCTCGCCGACGGTAAAGTCGTCGAGCCGGCGATCGCCGCCGGCGTCAGCGTGGCGTCGCGGTACAGATTATATTCGAGCTTGGCGCTGCCGTTACTGAGCGTGCGCGGGGCGGCGGTCGCCGAGCCCGCGCCCAAGCCGATGTTGACGCACACCGTCACGTTGGGGAACAGCATGAGATACGGCGGCGTGGGACTGAGCAGGCTCCATCCGCAGTTGACGGTGCCGGTGGCGCTGACCACGACATCGGCCGAGGTCAAGGGACTGACATTGCCGAAATTGATGTCGCTCATGGTGACGCTGCAGCCGTCGGCGCGGGCGCTGCCGGCGCCGCAGAAAAGAACCAGCGCCAGCAGCGCGGCGTAGAGCAGGGAGACCAGAGGATTGCGCGCGCGGTTGCATGCATGTGGGGATTTGATTTTCACTGTCTTGCATCCTTGTTTTGTATCGCAGCCACGCAGCGCAGCGGGCCGATGGTCGGCAGCGGATCGCCCGCCACCGCTTGCCAGGCGAAATCGGCGACGCAGCGCGCGCCTGTAGCCAGTTCGACTTCCAGGTGATTGCGCGCCTGCAGTTCGTCGATGAAGGTCAGTCCCTCGAAGCCGACCATGCCCTGCTTGCCGCTCTCGCGATGGCGCACCGTCAGGCCGACCGGCAGCGGCGCGCCCTTGGCGTCGACCAGCACGATATTGGCCGCCTGATAGGTCTCGATGGGAAAGCGCACCAACATGCCGGACAGGCTGCGCGGGTTCACCGTCTGCATGGTCAGCGGCACGCGGCGGTCGGCGGCCAGCTCGGTGGTGTCGATCGCCAGCAGGTTGCCGACGTTGGCATTCAAGGTCGGCACCAGCAGGTGGCCGCCGGCGTCGGTGACGCCGATCACGCGGTTTTCATGCAGCACCGGGACATTGGCGACGCCGCCCGTGCTGACCAGGGCAAAGCCGGCGCCGACGCTGCGGGTGGCGGCCGCCACGCCGTCCATCAGCACCACCGCGCCGACGCCCTCGAGCGCCAGGCTGGTGCCATTGGCGTTGCCGTCGTTTTGCGCGGTGACCGCCAGCTGGCCGTAGCGGCCCAGGTACTGGCCCTGCGCCGAGCGCAGTTGCGCATCGCCTACCTTCGCCGCCTGCACCACCCAGCCGGCGCCGCCGGCCAGGTCGGGCGCGCTCGATGCGTTGGCGCTGAGCTGGTCGAGACCATTCTGGCGGCCGGCCACCACGCTGGCCACGGTGTTGCGGCCCAGCGCCATCGACAGGCTGAAAAACACGCCGCGGCTGCCGCGCTGCTCAAGGTTGTCGAAGGCGGCGACGCTGGCGAACAGGCCGCCGCGGAATGCGCGCGTCACGCCCAGCGAAATGATCCGGGATTTTTGGCCTCCCTGCCCTGTCGACGCGGCCGCTCCCGGCAGCGCAATGCCATTCAGCGCCGGGCTGCCGCTCGTCACGCCTGCCCGATAAGCGGCATAACTGGCATTCATGCTCACCTGCGCGCCCAGCGCCATCGCCAGCACGGCGCGGTCGCTGGCGCGCGGCGCCGGCGAACCGTCGCGCGAAGACAGGTCGGCGTAAGAAGCCTGCGCACGCTGCGACTGCAGGTCGACGCTGAAGCGGCGCGCCACATATTGGTAGCCGATACCGGCCTGCAGGCCTGAATGTGCGCCGGTGCTGGCGGTCAGGTTGGCGTTGGCCACGCCGAAGCGGCCCAACGTCAGCAAGGCGCCGGCGCCGGCGTTGAACAGGCGCGGCGCAGCCTCGCCGTGCGCTTCCACGGTGAGGCTGTCGCTCCAGCCGTAACGCCCGGATGCGGTGGCCACCGGTGCGCTGCGGTAGCCGAACGAGGAGGCGCCAAAGCCGCCGCGCGGCACCCCGGCTTCGACCGAAAAATCGGACAGGCCCGCACCCAGCATGCGGGCGTCGACATACAGCGGCAAGGTGACGCTGGTGGCGCGCCCGAAGGCGTCGCGGGTGACCACCGTCGCTTCGCCGGCGCCGTTGAGGCCGCCAACCTGGTTCAATACGAAAGGGCCGCCCGGCACGTCGGAGCTGTACTGCTGCACGCCGTTGACGAACAGCTGCAGGGCGGAGGGCACCGCCGCGCTGCCACCGATCGAAGGCATCGGGAAGGTCGCCAGGTCGGGCCGCAGCGAGAAGCTTTTGCCCCACTGGATACCGCCGATGCGCAAGGCGCGGTTCCAGTTCAGGCTCGATGTGATGGTGTCGCCCAGGCGCAGCGTACGCAGGGTGTCGGCGTCGGACTCGCTCCAGAAACTGTCGTGCCGCACGAAACGACGGTGCCCGCCGATGCTGCTGGCGACGCCGCTGGTGCTGAACACACCGCGCTCGTTGAACACCCGCGCTTCAAGGGCGCCCACCGCAGCAGCCCCGCCGCCCTGGCGAGCGCTTTGCACAATGCCGTTGTAGTTGATCACCGTGCCGGGCGTGGCGGTCGCGCGCGGCGCCCGCACGGTGGGGCGCGCCGTCAGCGAAAACGGCGTGCGCAGGCTGTCGTCGGCGCTCAGGGCCAGCGATTGGGCGGACGGATCGTACTTGTAGGTCAGGCCGGCGATGCTGTCGAGCGCGACGTCGTCGCTCGCCTCGGCTTTCGTGCCGGGCGGCGCCGCGTCGGCGGCGAGAGCGCCGCGGTCGAGTCCCAGCTGGCGCAGGTCGGCGCGGCTCACCAGCAAACCGCGCGGGCCCTGGCGCGCCGACAGCAGCTTGCCGGTAGGCTCGCCGTTCAGGGTCACGTCAAGATACAGCTCGGCGCCCGCCGCCACCGCCGCAGCTTGTGCGATGGCCAGGTTGGGAGAGGCGGCCAGGTCGTCGGCCAACACCGTGCCCGGTAAAACGGCGGCGGTGAGCGATACCGTCATCGAGCACGCCATCCGCGCGCGCCAGCGCTTGCCTTGCATGGCAGCGGTTCCGGAGCGGCGGCATCACTGCGCGCGGCTGACGAAATTCGTCGGCGCGCGCGCATTGATGACGGCCCGCACGTCCAGCGCGCCGGCCAGCTCGGCCTTGTCGTCGACCGGCAGCTTCCAGCTCCGTTCGCGGCCCGGCAGCACGTAGCCGAACAGGCCCTTGCTGATGTCGAAGCGCTTGCCGGCACGGTTGCTGAAATCGACAGCGCCGAGCTGCGCGTGGATGGCGCCGTCGTTGCGCACTTTGAGCATCCAGCTGCCGTCCTTGCGGTACACCGTCCATTCGAGGGCGTCGTCGCGCGGCGCCGCGGCGCCCTGCGGCTGGGCCGGCATCAGGAACACCGGCACCGAGTAGCGCAGGCGGATATCGACGCCTTGCGGTGCGCCGCCGTCTTCGCGGCCCAGTTCATCGATCAGCACCCGGTAGGTGCCTTCGGCGCCGCGCCGCGCGCCCGGCGCCAGCACCAGCCGGATCGCCTGGGTGGCGTTGGCGGCAATCTGCACGATGGGCGGGCTGACGATGACGTCGCGGGCCGGCGTCAGCACGTCTTCGCCGTCCTTCTGGTCCCACTGGTAGATCCGCACCTGGCCGTAGATGGGCGCTTCTCCCATGTTCTGCAGGGCGATCGACGAAGCCTGCTGTTCGGCGGCGAAGCGCACGCTCACGGGCGAGATCTGCAGGCTGGCGGCGGCGGCGAAGCCCGGCAGCAGCAGGACGGCGCCAGTGAGCGCCCCAGCCATGCAAGCAAGCAGTCGCAGCCGCGCCATCATCAGAAATACACCGTGGCGGTGATGGTCGATTTGTAGGTGTCGGGGGCCGGGGTGGCCTGCGCCGGCACTTGGCCGTAGACGGTGTGAACGACGGTCGAACCGGTGCCGGTGCCGCCCACCGTGTTGCTGCCCTGGCTGTTGCCCCACAAGGTGGCGCCGGCGGTCTGGAACAGGTTGAACTGCACGGTGCCGGTGTTGCCGCCGGTGCCGTTCATGGTACGGGTGGTGCCCGACGAGCCGGTGCCGGTGCCGGCGTTCAGGCCCAGGTTGTACGGCGTCGTGTTGGTGCAGGTGACGTTGATGGTGGTGTTGGCATTGGTGGCAGTGGCCAGCACGCCCTGGGTCTGGCCGAAGTCCAGCGGGTTGGCGGCGATGGTGCAGTTGGCGATGATCTTCATCGTCACGTCGAAGTTCGAGCCTGCCGTGCCATTCGAATAGGTCGCCGCATCGGCCGGTGCGATGGCGGCGGCCATGCCGATGGCGAGCATCATGGCAGTCAGGCGGGGCGCGGTGCGCGAAACAGCGAGGGAAAGACGCGAGACAGTAATAGAAGAAAAACGCAACATACCAGGCTCCAGAAAACAAGGGGAGTAAGTCACAGCGTTGGACGGCGGTATCAAGGGCGCGCAATGCGGACAGTTACCGCTCGGCAGCTGGTCCGCCGGGGGATCGGGCGGACCGGACAGGGGCTGCGCGGGTCGGAACTTGTGTCGGGTTTTATGTGTTACCCAACAATGGTAGGAATTCTCTTACGGCAACTATTGTTGCGCTTCTTCCTGCGGCGGTAAAAGTTTTGCGGCGCGAGAAAAGAAACATTTATCGGACAATGTGTTCTTCATGCGTACGCAATTGTGATTACAATGAAGTTGTGAATTCGACTATTTCCTCTGGCGGCGCGAAAATTCTGGTGGTCGACGACTCGACCTTCGAACAATTCACGCTGCGCGACATCCTCACCAGCCAGGGCTACCGGGTCGGCAGCGCCAGCGATGGCCGCCAGGGTTACGAAATGGCCACCCTCACCCAGCCCGACCTGATCCTCCTCGACATCCTGATGGACGGCATGGACGGCTTTGCTACCTGCCGCCTGCTGAAGGCCAATCCCGCCACCGCGTCCATCCCGGTACTGTTCCTGACCGGCGCCGATAGCGAGCGCGAGCGCATCGAGGGCCTGACCCTGGGCGCCGTCGATTTCATCGGCAAGCCCTTCTCGGCCGGTGAACTGCTGGCCCGCATCGGCATCCACTTGCGCCTGTCGAATGTGCAAAGCGCGGCCAACGACCCTGCCACACCGGAAAGCGCCGAAGGCGGCAGCGAAACACGCGCCGAGGAAGTACTGGCCGCGGCGGCGCAACACTATATCGACAACAACCTGGCCGAACCGTTCAATCTCGACGACCTGGCGCGACGCGTCGGCAGCTACCGCGAAAAACTGTCCAAGGCCTTTGCCGCCCGTCACGGCATGACCGTGTTCGCCTACATCCGCGACCAGAGAATCGCCCGCGGCGCCGCCATGCTGCGCGACACCGACGCCGGCATCGCCGAAATCGCCGCCGCGGTGGGTTTCAGTAATGCCGGTAATTTCGCGACGGCGTTCCGCGAGAAGATGGGGGTGACGCCAGGTGCTTACCGCAAGGGCGAACGGAGCGAACCGCCGCCCGAACGCTAAGTCAGCGTCAACGAGCCAGCGATTGCACAAGAAGCGCCTGCTCGACAAAGGTCGGCGACAAGGTGTTATCGAAGATGCACCATACCTGGTGCCCCGCCGCCACGTGGCCGGCGATCGCCTTGCCCACCGTGCGCAAATAATCGTCTACATAGGCGGCGTAGTAGACCCGCGGCGAGCCGTGCAGTCGCACATAGATGGCGGCGCTGGTCGGCACATGCGGGCCCGGCTGGCCGGCGGCGGGATCGGCGATCACCCGGGTGATGCCGTGCGACGTCAACAATGCCGTCGCGTCAGCGGCGAACCAGCTGGGGTGGCGCGCTTCGCAGGCCAGCATGCAGGCGAAACGGCGGCGCAGTTCCGTAAAATAGGCGTCGACCACCGGCGCGTCGAAGGCTAGCTTGGGCGGCAGCTGGGTCAGCACGCAGCCCAGCTTTTCACCGAGCGCGCCCGCTTCGGCGGCGAAGCGGTCGAGCAATTCGGCCGGATCGGCCAGGCGCCCTTCGTGGGTCACCGTGCGCGGCACCTTGACGGAAAAGCGGAATGCCGCCGGCGTGCTGGCGGCCCAGCGGGCGTAGGTCGCCGCGCGGTGCGGGCGGTAGAAGGAACTGTTGATTTCGACGGCCCCGAACGCGGCGGCAAAGCGCTCCAGGTGGCTGCCGTCGACGGGAAAATGCGCCGCCGACCGTTTCGGCACGGTCCAGCCGGCGCAGCCGATCAGGGCGCCCGCCGGCAAGTTGCTGGTAAAACCGCTGGGAGCGACGAGCGAGAGATCGGGTTGCGGCATAAATCGGGGCAAATATTTAATTGTTGGTTCCACAATTGTACGGCGCTGCCGGCCACTTGCCGGTTCGCTAGCGAACGCCCTGCCCCCGTCAGGCGATTTACAATTGCACCATCTTGTCATCGACCAAAGGAAACGCGCCCATGAGCGAATCGAGCAACGCCGTCCACGTCGTCTGCCCCCATTGCGACGCCGTCAACCGCCTGGCCCACGCGCGCCTGGCCGATCACCCCGATTGCGGCAAGTGCGGCCAGCCGCTGTTCCAGGGCCGTCCTCTCGACGTGGTCAGCGCCCGTTTTACGCGCCACCTCGAGCGCAGCGAGATTCCCTTGCTGGTCGATTTCTGGGCGCCGTGGTGCGGCCCCTGCAAGATGATGACGCCCGCCTATCAGCAGGCAGCCGCGCAGCTCGAACCGGGCATGCGCCTGCTCAAGGTCGATACCGAACAGGCGCAGGACCTGGCGGCGCGTTTTGGCATTCGTTCGATTCCCACCCTGGCCTTGTTCTACCAGGGCCGCGAAATCGCCCGCCAGGCCGGCGCCATCGATGCGCGCGCCATCGTGCAGTGGGCACGCACACATGCGCCGGCAATGCAATATGGTTGAACGACTAGCTCGCAATGTTATAATTATCACATCAATAACCGAGGAGTGAACATGTCGCAATCGCTAGTCATGGACAACAGCGTGGAAGATTCAAAAAATTTCGCCCGCATCATGTATATCGCCCACGCGGTGGTGTTCATCTTTTCGCTGGGCACCCTGTCGCTGGTGCCGCTGATCGTCAACTATGTCAAGCGTCCCTATACCCAGGGCACCTTTGTCTACAGCCATCACACCTGGATGATCCGCACTTTCTGGTTCTCCCTGCTGTGGGCGATCGTGGGATGGTGCCTGTGGTTTACCCTGATCGGCCCCTTCATCGTCTGGGGCATCGCATGGATCTGGTATGTGTACCGCGTGATCCGCGGTTTTATTGATCTGGATAACAACAGGGCGATGCCAGTGTAGCGTCCTAGCCTCGCCGGCTAAAAATTACTGTACAGCAATGGTCGAGATGCTGGCATACTGTCGTTCAGTTCATTCACCCATCGAGAGCACCAGATGAAAACTGTTCAGCAAGAAGTCGACGAGCGCAGCAACTTGACCGGCACCAACAAATTCGAGTTGCTGTTATTCCGCCTTGGCGCTGACAAGGCCGGCGACCGTAACGAGCTGTTCGGCATCAACGTCTTTAAAATCCGCGAAATCGTGGCGATGCCGGAAGTAACGGCGATTGCCGGCGCCATGGAACACGTCCTGGGCGTGGTCAACCTGCGCGGCGCCATCATCCAGGTGCTGGACTTGCCGGCCATCGCCGGCTGTACCCCTAAAACCGGCCTGAACATCATGCTGGTGACGGAATTTGCCCGTACCACCCAGGCCTTCGCCGTCGAGTCGGTGGAAGAAATCGTGCGCCTCGACTGGAGCTCGGTGATGTCGGCGGAACGCAGCGCCGGCACCGGCGGTCTGGTCACCAGTATCGCCCGCCTGGAAGACGACGCCAACGGCCCGCGCCTGGCCCAAGTGCTCGACCTGGAAACGATTCTGCGCAATATGAATCCGACCGACCGCCCTGACGTCAACGCCAACACCATCGGCGCACCGATCCGCATCAAGCCGGGTACCGTGATTCTCGCCGCCGACGATTCGGTGGTGGCGCGCGCCCTGATTGAACAGGGCCTGGACGCCATGGGTTTGCCATTTATCATGACCAAGACCGGCAAGGAAGCCTGGGATCAATTGAACGTCATCGCCAGCCAGGCCGAAGCGGATGGCCGCAGCGTCTACGACCGTGTCGCCATGGTACTGACCGATCTGGAAATGCCGGAAATGGACGGTTTTACCCTGACCCGTTCCATCAAGAAAAGCAACCGTTTCAAGGACTTGCCGGTGCTGATACACTCTTCGTTGTCGGGCACCACCAACGAGGAACACGTGAAATCGGTGGGCGCGGATGCCTATGTGGCGAAATTCAATGCCGATGAACTGGCGGCAGCCCTGCGCCAGGTGTTGAAGTCCTGATCCAACCATTGCTCGAATAAAAAGGGCGCGCTTCGCAGGAGGCGCGCCCTTTTTTTGTAGCAGTGCCGACGCTTACAGGAGTTTCAGCGCCTGTTCGATATCCGCGATCAAATCGCACGGGTCTTCCAGGCCGATATTGAATCGTACCAGGATGCCCTGGTCCGGCCAATCCTTGCGCATGCCCTGTATCCGATAAGGCATCACCAGGCTGTTGGCGCCGCCCCAGCTGTAGCCGATGCCGAACATTTGTAATGCATCGACAAAACGGTCGGTTTGCGCTTCCGTGTAATCCGGTTTGAACGTGACGGAAAACAAGCCGCCGGCGCCGCTGAAATCGCGCTGCCAGTTGGCGTGGCCGGGGCAATCTTCGAATGCCGGGTGCAGCACGCGGACAATTTCCGGACGGGCTTTCAGCCAGCTGGCCACCGTGCGGGCACCGGCATCGTGGGCGTCGAAACGCAGCTTCATGGTGGGCAGGCCGCGCATCACCAGGTAGGCATCGTCGGCCGACACGCCCATGCCGAGCCGCATGTGGGCGATGGCGATGCGTTCGATCAGGGACTTGTCGCGGGTGATGACGGCGCCCATCAGCACGTCAGAGCCGCCCGACTGGTACTTGGTCAGCGCGTGCATGATGATGTCGACGCCCAGCTCGAAGCCGCGCAGGGCCAGGCCGGCCGACCAGGTGTTGTCCAACGCCACCAGCGCGCCGCGCGCGTGGGCGGCAGCGCAGATGGCCGGTAGATCCGGGACTTCCATCGACACCGAGCCGGGCGCTTCGGTCCAGATCAGCTTGGTATTATCCTGGATCAGCGCAGCGATGCCGGCGCCGATCATGGGATCGTAGTAGCGCGCGGTGATGCCGAAGTCGCGCGTGAGCCAGTTGCCCAGCTCGCGGTTGGGGTTGTACACATTGTCCGGCAACAGCACGTCGTCGCCCGAGGTCAACAGGGCGAAGTCGACCATGGCGATCGCCGCCAGGCCGCTGGGCGCCAGCAGGCAGTGATTGCCGCCCTCGATCTCGGCCAGTTTCGCTTCCAGAGTGAACGTGGTCGGGGTGCCGTGCAGGCCGTAGGTGTAAGACTGCTTGTCTTTCCAGTTGCCCGACCGCATGGCCGCCACATCCTTGAACAGGACCGTGGAAGCGTGATGGATGGCGACTGGGTAGGCGTCGAAGCCCTCGGGCGCCGTGTAGTCGCTGTGCACCAGCGCGGTCTGCACCGATTTCTTCATTTACGCCACCGAAGCCCACAGGTCATGCGCATCGGCCGAGGTGACGACGACGTCGGCGAACTCGCCCACCACCAGTTTTTTGCCCGGCATCAGCGACTTCTTGATGTGCACGACGCCATCGATTTCCGGCGCATCGGCAGCCGAGCGGCCGATCGCTTCGCGGGCGTTGACTTCATCGATCAATACACGCACGGTGCGGCCGACCTTGGCCTGCAGGCGCTTGGCGGAAATTTCTTCCTGCAAGAGCATGACGCGCGCCCTTCTCTCTTCGCGCACTTC
>JACXTT010012835.1_pt1 | contig 11094 bp, 7 predicted proteins | sample 9270951 | NCBI WGS metagenome assembly JACXTT01 (sample SAMN15532306, study PRJNA645909) | rock metagenome | isolation source: weathered quartz diorite | place: Puerto Rico | collected 2017-06-21 | reverse complement strand
CCGACCGTTCGCTCGAACTGACTCGCTCCGAGCCCGGTGGTCGCCAGTAGCAGACCGTCGACCGGATGGTCGAGAAGCGTCATCAGCGCCTCGACCTCCTCACTCGTCTCGCGGTTGCTGTTCATCAACATGAGGCGGTAGCCCGATTCGTGCAGCTGCTCGTGTGCGCTTCGGAGGACCGCCGCGTAAAAGGGCGAGGAGATGTCCGGAACGACGAAACCGATCGTGTGACTCCTCCTCGTCCGCAGCGAGCGGGCGAGCACGGACGGCCGGTACTGCAGGGCGCTCGCGGCGGCGGCGACCGACTGCCGGGTCTCGACCGACGGCCCGGCCACGTCGTTCAACGCCCGCGAGGCCGTGGAGACCGACACCCCTGCGCGGCGCGCAACGTCGGCCAGCGTCGCCCTCGACGAGTTCGTGTGCACCCGTGCCACCGCCGCCGCTCAGACGCCGGTCAGCTCGCGCCGGACCGCCAGACCGATGCGCGCGCGGTCGGAGTCGACGAAGTCCGCACCGCGTCGGACCAGTTCGCGCAGCGTCTCCTCGTCGCTCGCCGTGCTGCCCATGATCCCCAAGCCGAGATCGCGCATTCGGCCGACGAGCGTCTCGTCCAGCCACTCCGTCGGCATGTCGCCGCCGTCGGCGTTGCAGGCCCGGATCGCCTCGACCGGGTCGCGGATCCGGTCTTCGAGGATGAGGAAGCAGGGGACGGCGGCGAATGCCGACTTGGCTGCGGACAGCTCCGCGGCGATCGAGGAGCAGAGCGAGAGCTGGTCGCGAGCCGGGGAACGCTCGAAGCGAGCGGCGAGCTCCGCCCCGATCCCCTCTGCCTTGATGTCGATCTCGGCGCCCAGCCCGTCGTGCCCCTCCACCCAGGCCAGAAACGCGTCCACGGTGATGATCCGCTGGTCGGAGAACGTGGAGTCGAACCAGCTGCCGGCGTCGAGCGCGAGCACCTCCTCCGAGGAGGCCGCGACCACCAGCCCGCTGCCGTTGGTGGTCCGGTCGAGGTCGTCGTCGTGGAGCAGCACCAGGACGCCGTCGGCGGTGCGCTGCACGTCGGTCTCGATGTAGTCGACGCCGAGCGCAACCGCCGCGTCGAATGCCGCGAGCGTGTTCTCCGGTGCCAGCTCGGGATCGCCGCGATGCCCACCGATCCTGAGACCGACCCCTCGTGCGTGCCAGTCCATGCCCACCTCCCTAGTTGGTCGCTCGGCTCGAGCTCCGAACCGGCTCGAACCTGGCGCCGGTCTCGGCGTCGAAGTAGTGCCAGTTGTCCGGCTCGGCGGCGAAGCCGACGACATCGCCCTGCTTGATCCCCTCGGCCCTCTGTGTGTCGACGAGCGCGAGCACGCGGCTCCCCGAGGACCGGATGTGGAGCAGGACATCGCGCCCGAGCGTCTCGCGGAGCACCACCTCGCCGCGGACGCCGTCCGGGTCGAGGGTGAGGTGCTCGGGACGGATTCCCACTGTCGCGGCGTGCGACCCGAGCATCTGCAGAGCTCCCAGTTCGCGCGCGAAGCCCGAGCTCACCGAGTCCGACGGCCACAGGTTCATCTGCGGCGAGCCGATGAAGCGCGCGGTGAAGAGTGTCGACGGCCGCGCGTAGACCTCGTCCGGAACCGCCAGCGTCTCGATCCTGCCGGCGTTCATGATCGCCACCTGGTCGGCGATCGACAGCGCCTCCGCCTGATCGTGCGTGACGAACAGCGTGGTGATGCCGAGCTCGAGCTGGATACGGCGGATCTCGGCCCGCATCTGCACGCGCAGGTGTGCATCGAGGTTGGAGAGCGGCTCGTCGAGCAGCAGCACCACCGGTTCCTTGACCAGAGCCCGCGCGAGCGCGACGCGCTGGCGCTGCCCACCCGACAGCTGTCCGGGCCGCCGCTTGAGAAGCCCGCCGATGTCGAGCAGCTCGGCCATCTCGGCGATCTGCTTCTCCGCCTGGCGCCGCGGCACCTTGGCCAGGTCGAGCGGGAAGCGGATGTTCTGCTCGACGCTCAAGTGCGGGTAGATCGCGTAGTCCTGGAAGACGAAGCCGATCTTGCGACGCTGAGGCGAGACCTCGGTGACGTCCTGCGCGCCGAAGTGGAGCGACCCCTCGCTCGCCTTCGTGAAGCCGGCGACGAAGCCGAGCGTGGTCGACTTGCCGCACCCCGATGGCCCGACGATGGCGACCAGCTCGCCGTCGGCGACCTCGAGCCCGAGATCGTCGACCGCCGTGAACGAACCGAACTGGACCGTCAGGCTGCGGATCCCGACCTTCATCGCGCCCGTACCGCCGCACCGAGCCCACCCTGCGCGAGCAGGCGCCGTTGCAGGAACCCGAACACCAGCAGAACGGGCACCAACCCGATCAGGCTGCCGGCCGAGAGCAGCGTCCAGTTCACGGTGCTCTGCTCCTGGATGATGTATTTCTGGAGCACCACCGTGTACGGCTGGATGTTCGGCGACTGCGCCAGGATCAGGGGAATCGAGAACGCGTTCCAGCCGTTCACGAAGGCGAGCGTGCCGACGACGATCACGCCCGGACGGGCGAGCGGCAGCACGATCTTGCGCGCAATCGTGATCGGGCCGGCGCCGTCGATACGCGCGGCCTGTTCGAGCCGAATCGGGATCTGACGGATGATGGCCGCCATCAGCCAGATGCCGAGCGGCAGCGAGCCCGTCGCGTAGGCGAGGATCACGCCGATTCTCGTGTCGTACATGCCGGTGTGGATGTAGAGCAGAAAGAGCGGCACGATTCTCGCCGCGTCGGGCAGCAGCGAGAGCGCCAGGAAGACCAGCAGGAGGGCCCGTCCGTACCGGGTGTCATAGCGCCCCAGCGCATAGCCGCCGAGAAGCGCGACGATCGCGGTCACGACCGCCCCTCCAAGACCGTAGATCCCGGCGTTGATGTAGGGCAGCCAGCCGATCCCGTCTGCGCCGGTGAGGATGTCCTTCAGGTTCGAGAAGGTGAACCTGGTCGGGATGAGCGGTAGCGGGTAGGTGGTGAAGGCGCCCTGAGGGCGCACCGCAATCGCGAGCACCCACAGCACCGGGACGAGCGCGTACACCAGTCCGAGCGCGACCAGCGCCCAGCGCACGGTGCTCTGCCGGCGGGTCAGCTCCATTTGCGCTCCTCACGGCGCCAGGCGATCACGTACCCCACCGAGAGAACGAGCGTGGCGAGGAAGAGGATCACGGTGACAGCCGATCCGGCGCCGACCTGACCCTGGACGAAGGTCAGGCGGTACATCAGCAGCGACAACGTCTCTGTCTGGTAGATCGGCCCACCGTGCGTGACGACGAAGATCAGGTCGAAGACGTTCAGGCCGCTCACCGTCGCGACGAGCGTCGCCAGGAGAAACGCCTGCCGGATGTTGGGGATGACGACGCGGCGAATCGTCGTGATCGGGCCGGCGCCGTCGATCTGGGCTGCACGCAGGATGTTCTCGGAGACGTTGGTGAGCGCCGCGCTGATGATCAGGAAGACGAGCCCGAAGCTGGCCCAGACGTTGGCCACCGCGAGTGCGCCGATCGCCACCCAGCGGTCGAGCAGCCAGGAGACGCCGTGACCCCCGAGGCGCTCGAGGAAGGTGTTCAGAAAGCCGATCTGGGGCTCGTACATGAACGTCCACGTGTACCCCGTGATCACCGACGCGACGACCCACGGGACGAGGATCAGCGCCTGCAGCAGGGCGCGCGTTCGCGCCCGCAGACCGTGGAGCGCGAAGGCGAGGAGCGTGCCCAACCCGAGCGACCCGACAACCGTTGCCGCCGTGAACACGAGCGTGGTCACGACCTCGGTCATGAACCTCGGCTCGTCGAGGTTGAAGAGCGTCGTGAAGTTCCCGAAGCCGGCCCCCGAGAAGCTCGAGATGCTCGAGAGCTGCGCGTCGGTGAACGCGTAGAGGAACGTGATCCCGTAGGGGACAACGACCAGCCACACCGACAGCCCGATCGCGGGCGCGAGCAGGAGCCAGGGAACGGCCCCGCGCGGCAGGCGCACCGCCGCGCGAGACCGTGCCTGTGTGACGCCGCCGGCCAAGCGGAGGGTTACCCAGCCAGCGCCTTGTTCGCCTTTGCGGCCGCGTCGTCGAGCGCCTGTTTGGCGGTCGCCTGTCCTGCGACCGCCTTCTCGATCGCGGTGTAGATATACGGCACGAACGTCGAGTAGGCCGGCACCCACGGACGGAAGTGGGTGTGCGGATACACCTCGGCCACCACGTTGAAGTAGGGATAGCCCGGGAGGCCGTTCTTGTACTTGTTGATGATCGACGTGTGCACGGGCACCGTCGCCTGGGCGCGGTTGAACGCGACGTTGTTCTGGCCGTCGGTGGCGAGCTTGATGAACTCCCAGTCGAGATCCTTGTACTTGCTCTGGGCGTTGATCGTCAGCAGCCAGCCGCCGGAGCCCGTCGCGGGCTTGCAGCCGGGACAGAGCGGCAGGGGCCCGTTGCCGATCTTGTTCGTGAACTGCTTGATCGACTTGACGTCCTTGTCGTCGCCGTAGCCGCTACCGGACTGCGAGAGCAGGATGCCGAACTTGCCCGAGAGCAGCGACTGCTCCGTGCTGCTCGAGTCCTGCGTGATCACGTCCTTCGGTGTCACCTTGTACTTCGTGACGAGGTCGACGTAGAACTGCACGGCCCGGACACCGGCGGGCGAGTTGAAGGCAGCCTTGGTCCAGCTCTTGTTGAGGATGTCGCCACCGTTCATCCAGAGGAACGGGTACCAGTAGTCGGCCGTGTCCTCCGAGGCGGCGGCGTTGATGCCGACACCCGCAACGCCGGGGACCTTGGCCTGGATCTGCTTGCCCATCGAGACGACCTGCGCCCACGTCGTCGGTCCCTTGTTGGGATCGAGACCGGCCTTGCGGAAGACGTCCTTGTTCCAGAGCAGGATCCGGACGTCCGTGTTCAGCCAGACGCCGTAGTAGTGCCCTTTCCACTTCGACGAGTTGAGGAAGCTGGCCGAGTAGTCCGACTTGCCGGGCCAGCTCGCGTAGTACGAGTCGAGGCTCTGCGCGATCCCCTTGTCGGCCATCTCGCCGAGCCAGATCGTGTCCGTCTGCATGATGTCGGGGTGCGGGCCGCCGGCCTTGCTCAGAAGCGCCTTCTGGTGGATGACGCTACCGTCGAGACCGAGGAAGTTGATCTTGTAGCCGGGGTGGAGCTTCTCGAACTTCGCCGCCGCAGTGTGATACGGCGACGGCTGGGCCAGCGGGTAGTCGCGGGTCCAGACGTTGATCGTGATCGTGCTCGTCGACCGGGCGAGCGAGATGCCCGTGAAGACCGCAGCCGCCAGCGCGACGAGGCTGAAAACGACAATGACCTTCCTTTTCATCGCAGCTCCTTGCGCGTGCTCGACCTGCCCGCCCGGCGGATCGAACGCGGGGTTGTGTCCGTTGACGACGTCTCGACCGGATCCGAAACCTCTGCTCCTCCTCTCTCTGCCGTGCCGAGTGGGACCGTTGCCGATCAGAACGTAGGGATCGACGGCGTGGCGTGCGTGTCGATCTTGTCACCAACAAGTGTCGATTTCAATCGATTGCAGTGCCCCGAGCGGGCGCCGTAGGATCTGCGGTCGTGGCGCGCGCGATCCACCATCCGGGCTACACGCGTGCACGGCTCGCGCACACGGCCGGGCGCATGCGGGAGCTCGTGTACCCCGAACGGATCGAGCCCGACGTGCTCACCGTGGCCGGGCCGGTCGGCTACCTCTCCCCCGCTGAGGCGGCCAGGCTCGACTACAGACCGGCGGCAGTCGGGATGGAGCTAGGGGTGTCCTGGCAGACGTTCTGGTTCCGCGTCGAGGCATCCGTTCCCGAGGCCTGGGCGGGCGACCGTATCGATCTGCTCTGGGAGACCGGCTCCGAATCGACGCTCTGGATCGGCGGCGAGGTCGTCGGCGCCCTGAACACGGGCATCGACTGTCCGCGCCCGGAGGCGACGGTGGCGGACAGGGCCGATCCCGGCGCGCGGCTGGAGCTCGTGCTCGAGACGGCATGCTCGGGCATGATCGGCCAGCGCGACGTCCCGGAGGTGCGCCTGCGCCGCTGCCAGTTCGCACGCTTCGACCCGGTGGCGTGGACGCTCTGGCTCGACTTCGCGACCCTGCAGGAGCTCGAGTCGGCGTTGGGCGCCGCCGACCCGGCGCGGGCCGGGCATCTCCTCGGCGAGCTCAACCGAGTCTGCAATCTCTGGCGGGCAGACGACAGGGCCACCTGGACCGAGACTGGGACGTTGCTGGCGCCACTCCTCGATCATCGCAACGGCACGTTCGCTCACGAGATCGCGGCCGTCGGCCACGCGCACATCGACACCGCCTGGTGGTGGCCGATCGCCGAGACCCGACGCAAATGCCTGCGCACGTTCGCGACGCAATGCGCGCTGCTCGACCGCTATCCGGACTACCGGTTCGCCTGCTCGAGCGCACTCCACTACGCCTGGATCAAGGAGCTGAGCCCGGCGCTGTTCGCGCGCATCAAGGAGCACGCCGGAAGCGGCCGCTGGCTGCCGGTGGGCGGCTCCTGGATCGAGCCGGACGGAAACCTTCCCTCTGGCGAGTCGCATGTCCGCCAGCTGCTTCTCGGTCAGCGGTTCTTCGAGGACGAGCTCGGCCGCCGATCCACCGAAGGGTGGCTTCCCGACACGTTCGGCTTCAACGGCCAGCTACCGCAGATCCTTCGCGGGGCGGGCATGAACCGGTTCGTCACGCAGAAGCTCTCGGACAACCAGTTCACCCAACTCCACCATCACACCTTCGTCTGGCAGGGCATCGACGGCTCCGAGGTCTGCGCGCACTTCCCACCTGCGGACACATTCAACTCGGAGGCGACGGTGGCGGAGCTTCGCCACAGCGCTGCCAACTTCAAGGACTCCGTGCGGGCGAGCGAGAGCCTGCTCGTCTTCGGGTTCGGGGACGGCGGCGGCGGACCGACGCCGAGAATGCTGGAGACGCTCGCGCGCGTCGGCGACCTGCAGGGAGTCCCGCGCACACGGATGGGCGACGTGGACTGGGTCTTCGAACGGATCGAAGCACGCGCTGAGGATCTGCCGCGGGTCGTCGGCGAGCTCTACTACCAACGCCACCGCGGCACCTACACGAGCCAGGCGAGGGCCAAGCTCGCGAACCGCCGCTGCGAGGGTCTCCTCCACGACGTGGAGTTCGTCTGTGCCGTCGCCGATCGGCTCGGCGTCATGCCCTACCCGGCCGAAGGCCTCACGGCGGCGTGGCAGCGGCTGCTGACGAACGCCTTCCACGACATCCTCCCGGGCTCCGGAATCCGCGAGGTGTACGAGGACGCCGCCCGTGACTACGAATGGATCATGAGCACGGGCGAACGCCTTCGAGACGACGCGCTGGAGGCCCTCGCCACGGAAGCGTCGGCGCCTGCACCCGTCAACACCGTCTCCTTCGCGCGCGAGCAGGTCGTCGAGAGTCCGGACGGCACGCCGGTGTTCGTTGCGTGCCCCCCGTACGGCATCGGTGAGATCGCGAAACCCCTCGATCGCGTCTCCGTTGTCGAGGGCGAGGAGATCGTGCTCGAGAACGGTCAGCTGCGCGCTGTGCTCTCGAGGGGAGGCGACCTGCTCTCGGTCGTCGAGAAGACGACCGGACATGAGGCGCTCGCAGCGCCCGGGAACCGGCTCGTGCTCCACGACGACCGGCCGGTCGAGGAGGACGCCTGGGAAGTCGACCCCTTCCACCTCGAGACCGGTACGCCGTGCGAGCCTGCGTCAAGCGCCGCGGTCAGCCGGAGTGGCCCTCTCGCCGCCGAGTTCGTCCTCGAGCGGGCCATCGGCGCGCGAAGCACCCTCCACCAGACGATCCGGCTCGCCGCGCACGCCTCCCGGCTCGAGTTTCACACGCTCGTCGACTGGCAGGAGGAGCACGCGCTGCTCACCGTTCGATTCCCGACGGTCGTCCGCTCGCCGGTCGCCCGCTACGAGATCCCGTTCGGGGTCGTCGAGCGCCCGACGCACCACTCGACAGCGGATGACCTGGCGCGCTTCGAGGTGTCCGGCCATCGCTTTGTCGACGTCTCGGAGGCTGGTTTCGGCGTCGCCGTGCTCACCGACTCCAAGTACGGCTACTCGGTGCATGACGGGACGATCCGCGTCTCGCTCCTTCGTGCCCCGCGGGAGCCGGACCCGGAGGCGGACATCGGAGCGCACGCCTTTTCCTACGCGCTCGTCCCCCACGCGGGAGGATGGCCGGCCGTTCGCGTGGTCGCCGAAGCGGCAACCTTCAACACGCCGGTGCTCTGGCTCCCGGGCGGACGGACGGCGAGCAGCTTCGCCCGGGTCGCCGGCGGCCTCGTCCTCGACACGATCAAGCGTGCCGAGGACGGCGAGGGGCTCGTGCTGCGGCTCTACGAGCCGTATGGCGCCCGGGGCAGCGCGCGTCTCGAGCTGGGCCTTCCGGCGGCGACAGCAACGCGCTGCAATCTCCTCGAAGATCGCATCGCGGAGCCGGTCGTGCTTCGCGACGGTCGTCTGGAACTTCCGTACAGGCCGTTCGAGATCGTCACACTCCGCGTGGAGTGAGGCCTGCGTCACAGACGAGCTGGGAGACCGTCTTCCCCGGCGTCCACCGCTTCCGCGACAGCTGCAACGTCTACGCGGTCGAAGGGCCCGACGGGTGCCTCGTCGTCGACGCCGGCACCGGTCTATGGCTCGAGCACCTGGACGCGCTGCCGGCGCCGCCGGCGGCGCTCGCGTGCACGCACTTCTTCCGTGACCACTCCGCCGGCGCGGTCGCGGCAGCAAAGCGCGGCATCCCGGTGTTCGTGCCCGAAGGCGAACGCAACATCTTCGCCGACCCGGCGCTGCATTTCCTTCGCCGCGAGTCGTACATCGTCTACGACAACTACTGGGACTTCTTCGCACCGATCGAGGCGATTCCGGTGGCGGGAGTCCTGCGCGACTTCGAGACGGTGCACCTGGCTGGGCTCGATCTCGAGGTCATTCCTCTGCCCGGCGCGACGCTCACGCAGGTCGGTCTCGAACTGGCGCTCCGAGACGGCGGACGGCGGGTCGTCTTCTGCGGCGAGACGATTCACTCGCCGGGCCGCGTGCCGCGCATCGCCCCGCTCCAGTACGGCTACAACGACCTGCCCGGTGCATGGAACGTCATCGTCTGCTCGCGGCGGCTGCAGGCACGCAAACCGGCCGCCCTGCTACCGAGCCTCGGCGAGCCGCTCATCGACGGGATCGACGTAGCACTGGAGGCGTTGGGGCGAAACCTGCGGCTCCACGTCCGTGGCCGCGACGACGAGGAGTCGGCGGCGCTGGCGTCGCCACCGCTCGACCGCGTCACCGACCACGTCTGGCGCGCTGCGAGCATGGAGGCGCACGGCACCTTCGTGGTCACCGACTCGGGCCGCGCCCTCGCGATCGACTTCGGCTATGGCCTCGGCTCATCCGGGCTCTCCACGAGACCGGCGCCGCATCTTCGGCGCGGCACGCTGGAGCACGCCTGGCTGCTCCGCGAGCACGCCGGCACCGAGCGGATCGACGTCGCCCTGATGAGCCACTACCACGACGATCACGTCGCGTCCGTCCATTTGCTGCAGCGCGTATTCGGCACCGCGTGCTGGTGCCCCGAGTGGTTCAGCGATCTGCTCGAGCACCCTGCACAGTTCACGTTCCCGTGCCTCTGGCCGGTGGCGACGCGCGTCGACCGGCGCCTCGCGGCGGACGAGACCGCGCTCTGGCAGGGCGTCGCGTTCCGGGCCAGTCCGATGAGCGGTCACACGCGGTTCTCCGCCGCGATCGCCTTCGAGATCGACGGCGTCCGCTTCGCGCACACGGGTGACCAGTACCACGTGGACGACACGTCGCAGGTGCTCCCGAACCACGTCTACCGGAACGGCGCGTTTCTCGACAGCTTCGCGGCCAGCGGGCGCTGGCTGCGTGTGTGGAAGCCCGACGTCGTCCTCAGCGGCCATCAGCCTGCGATCTGGACGAACGACGCTTTCTTCGATCGCGTCGACGAGTGGACGGAGGCGTACGAGCAGATGCATCGGGAGTCGATGGTGCTCGGCGACGACGAGATCCACTTCGGGCTCGATTCCTGGGGTGGCTGGATCACGCCCTATCGCTCACACGTCCCGGAGCCCGCCCCGGTGACGGTCGACGCGACGGTGCGGAACCCCCTTCCGGCCGCAGCCGAGCTCGAGATCAGGCTCGTCGGCCCGGCCGGCTGGGAGGGGTCGTCGGCGCGCGTTTGGGCTGAGGCCAGGGCCGAGGTCGCGTGCACCCTCTCGATCACGCCGGCCGGCCCGTGCCGCCGTCAGCCGATCGCGGTCGAGCTGACCGCGGGCGGGCGCCCCTTTGGGCAGGTGGCCGAGGCGCTCGTCACGGTCGGCGGGCCGGAGTTCTGACCAGCCCGGTCAGCCTGTGAGCCGCTGCAGCGCCGCGATCTTGTTCGTCGCGTCGAGTGCCGCCACCTTGTAGGCCTCGGCGAGCGTCGGGTAGTTGAAGACGGCGTCGACGAGGTAGTCGACGGTGCCGCCGAGGCTGATCACGGCCTGACCGAGGTGGACGATCTCCGTGGCGCCGGTGCCGAACACGTGCACGCCGAGGACATGCCTGGTGTCGGGGCAGACGAGCAGCTTCAGCATGCCGTAGGAGTCGCCGATGATCGACCCGCGCGCGAGCTCGCGGTACCGTGAGATGCCTGTCTCGTAGGGGACGCCCGCACCGCTGAGCTCCTCCTCTGTCTGCCCGACGAAGCTGATCTCAGGGATGGCGTAAATGCCGATCGGAAGCACAGTGCCGATCGCGCCCGCGCCGGCCCCGCAGGCGTGACGTGCGGCCAGCCGTCCCTGCTCGCTCGAGGTCGCAGCCAGGCTCGGGAAGCCGATCACGTCGCCGACGGCGAAGATGTGGCTGACAGCAGTGCGGTAGTCCTGGCCGACCGCGATGCGGCCGCGTTCGTCCGCCTCGAGACCGGCCGCGGCAAGACCGAGGTCGGCGGTCGCGCCCTGGCGGCCCGCGGCGTAGAAGACAGCGTCCGCTGCGATGCGCTTCCCGCTGGCGAGATGCGTGATGGCGCCGCCGTTCGGGCGCTCCACTGCCGTGACGGAGTCCCCGAAGCGAAAGA
>JACXTT010012834.1_pt1 | contig 11094 bp, 9 predicted proteins | sample 9270951 | NCBI WGS metagenome assembly JACXTT01 (sample SAMN15532306, study PRJNA645909) | rock metagenome | isolation source: weathered quartz diorite | place: Puerto Rico | collected 2017-06-21 | reverse complement strand
TGCGGTGCGTGCCACAGTGTGGCAAATTCGCCGTGCCAGATGCGCCCCAATGCCAACAGGCTAACCGTGTGCAGACCACTGGATGTGCGCAAGGTGGCGCGCTGCTCCGACATGCCGACCAGTACCGCATACTGCGCTGGGGCGTGCTCCACCTGCAATATCAAAATGCCAGGTCGCCCCAATTGGCGCAGCAAAGGCATGTTCAATTTGTTGGCCCGGTAGCATTGCAAGGCCTGGGCTTGGGCACTCTCGCAGGGCTTGTCCAGATTGCCAGACAGATGCCAGAGGGTGGCCAGATCGCGCCAGGCCACATCGATATCCTGCGGCAACTGTGGCAACACCGACTCCAGCGATTCCATGGCGGGCGGTGGGGCAGACCCCGCGTCCGTAAGTGGGGCCCCGACTGCCACCGGTACCGATGCCGATGGTGTGGCGCTGCTTGCCAGCAGCGGCGCAGATGCGGTGGATGCTGTGGTGGCCGGTGCGGCTGCGCCAGCAATGGTCGTTGTTCGTGGGGCAGATACTGGCTTGGCCGCTGCAGTGGCCGGCGCTTGCGAGTCCAGGCGGCGGTTGGACCAGGCGTAGCCTGCCATGGCTGCTCCAGCCAAGAGGCACAGCGCCGCGACCCATGTGGCGGCAGCAGGCCGACGCGCGCCGCGTGTAGCGGAAGCGTCTGTCCCGAAGACCTCTACGGATGCCTTGTCCACCACGGCACGGGTGACCCGCGCCAGGCCAGTGGCCCAGGCTCCCAGCAGGGCGCGTCCACACAGCAGGTTGATGCGCCGCGGCACACCACGTGCCAGGCGGTGGATGCGTTGCAGAGCGCCGCGCTCAAACGGGCTGGGGCCGGTGTGACCGGCAACCGCCAGGCGATGCGCAATGTACTGCGCGCTCTCGGCCTCGGTCAGTGCATCCAGATGAAAACGCGCAATGACCCGCTGCGCCAGTTGCTCCAGGTCCGAACGCTCCAGCATGCTGCGCAATTCGGGTTGACCAATCAACACAATCTGCAGCAGCTTGCGCGCATGGGTTTCCAGGTTGGTCAAAAGGCGCAGTTGCTCCAGCACGTCAGGCGCCAGATTTTGCGCCTCGTCAATGATCAACACACTGTTTTCACCGGCCGCATGGCTTTGCAGCAGGAAGGTATTGAGTCGGTCGATGTAGTCTTTGACGGTGGGCGAACCCGATGCCACGGTTGGCACGGCAATGTGAAACTCTTCACAGATCGACTGCAGCAGTTCGGTGACCGTGAGCTTGGGGTTGAAGATGTAGGCCACATGGCAGCCCGCCGGGATCTGTTCCAGAAAGCAGCGGCAAATGGTGGTCTTGCCGGTGCCAATGTCGCCAGTCAGCAACACAAAACCCCCGCCACCCCCGCTGGACGCACTGTGCGAACCGCTTACACCAAACAGCAGATGCGCCAACGCCTCCCGGTGGCGCTCACTCATGAACAGGTAGCGCGGGTCCGGTGCAATGGAAAAGGGGTCTTGCGACAGTCCGAAATGTTGCGTGTACATACAAGCCCCAAGCATCGCACAAAAAAAAGCAGCCCGAAGGCTGCTTTTTTTTTAAAAAGGGGCTAACCGTTTTAGAAACGGTAGCCCACTGTCAGGCTGACCGAGCTGGGGTCCAGCTTGATGTCCTGTGTTTGACCGGTGGAGAAGGTGGTGCGTGTGGTCAGCGGTGTATAGGTGTAGTTGGCATCCACAAACCAATTGCCGTTAAACGCCAAACTGGCTCCGAGCTGCACCGTTGCAGCCCACTTGGAGTCAATCGAGATGGTGGTCGGATTGTTGGGATTGCCACCGGTGATGGCTGTCAGCGTGGAGTTGGTGCGGGCGCCGTAGAAGTTGGCATAGGTGATGCCCAGGCCCAGATACGGACGAAATGGGGCATTCGCCTCCATGAACCGCCATTGGCCCAACAGCGTGATAGGCAGGGCTTTCACATCGGCGATCTTGCCGACGCCTGACACTGCGCCGTCGCCCGAGATGTCGTGCTGGAACGGTGCCGAGATTGGCAGGTCAATCGAGAAGTTGTTGTCCAGCATGTAGGTAATGCCGCCGGACACCTTGGTCGAGCTGTTGATGCTGGCCTTGCTGCCGGCCAGGCTTGGGGGCGACAGGTCACCACTGGAGACATTGGGTGTGATGGTGGTGGCGCCGCCACGAATCATCCAGGTCCCGGCGGTTTGCGCTTGCGCAGCCGCTGCACACGCCAATACGGCGGGGATCAAAAGAAATTTCACTGTGTTTTTCATGATAGGTGTGCTCCGTGAATTACAGCCAGCCCGCTTTGGCGAGTTGCAGGTTGATGGATTGACCGATCAGTTGGTGCAGCGCCGGAGTGGGGTGGAACTGGTCGGAGAAGGCATAGCTCTTCCACCAGGTAGGCGAGGTTTCACCGGCTGGAATATTGGTCGACATGCTGGCGGAGTTGCACGCTGCAACCGTAGGTGCGAAATCCAGAGCGGCCAGGCCAACATTGCTGATGCCGCCGGTAACCTTGGGGCAAGCGGGTGTGGTGATATTGGTCAGGGCAAACTGCGTGGGGTTGTTGGTAATCAACGCGCCTTGGGTGTACAGATCATAGAGCTGCACGTTGGTACCTGACAGACCCTGTGCCAGAGCAGCATTCATGGCCTGTGTCCAGGCGCGAACAGCGGCTTGCACGGCGTCACGTTGTGCGCTACCGCCGGCAGCGGCCACAGCGCCCAATACGGCCTGGAAGCGTGGTGTGACGGTGATGTCGGTGCTGTTGACAACAACGATCTTGGCAACACCCTTGGACACCACATTGGCCTTGATGGACGCAGCCAGTGTCGAGCCAACGGCTTGCGCATAGGCACCAGCTGCAGTGCCCAGGCTGGTTGCTGTCGGCGAGGCGCCCACGAGCTGGCCAACCGTGGCGGGTGGCAGCAAGGTGCTCAGCATGGTGACAAAGGTGCCAACGCCGGCAGGCGTGGTTGCACCCAGGTAGGCGCCGGTCAAGTCGGCCAGGTCGTTGCCGCCGCCGTCAATGATGACCAGATCGGTGGACTGCAAGGCAGCAGAGCCTGCTGCCATCTGGAATGGGATGGAGAAGGGAACGGCGTTGCTTGGCGCCGACGCATTGCTCAGGTTGTTGACGCGGCCACCGGCCACGGCGAAGCTGGTGCAAGCGGCATTGGGCACAAAGGTTGTGCCGTTGAAGTTGAAGAACGAGCACAGCTTGGGCACACCAAAGTTGGCCGCAACTACTTCTGGAAAGATCAGGAACGGGTTGGCTGGGTCGGAGCTCTGGATCGTGAACTTGTAGCCAAAAGTGCCACTGTCCATGATGCTGTCGCCAAAAACTTTGACCGATGGAGCGATGGTTTTGGGCGTCGTGTTCGAACCGTCGCTGCCACCACCGCATCCCGCCAACACCACCGCGCAGCTTGCTGCGACTGCTGCCCATTTCCATTGTTTCATTGTGCTCTCCATTAAATAGAACGACCGTTCGTTTTGAACGCTAAATCATAAAACGTATGCCCAACCCGAGCCATGGGGTAAACACCGACTTTAATTGGAGGCCGCTACTTAAATGTGTAAAGCTTGAGAGTTCTCAAAACTCAGCGGTATTTGAGTTTCATCGCCAGGATGGCGGTGGCCAAGGTCAGTGTGACGGTGTTGGCAATCACGATGGGCCAGGAGTCCAGCAACAGGCCATAAACCAGCCACAGTGAGATGCCAACTACGAATGCGCTGTACATGCTGAGCGAGATGCCGCGCACGTCCTTGGTTTTAAATGTATGCAGTGCTTGCGGCACGAAGCTGGCGGTCGTCAGCGTTGCGGCGGCATAGCCGATCACATCAGAAATGTGCATGGTCAGTTCTCAAGTATGCATGTAACGTGGGAGCACCAATTTCCCGCAGGGCCGCCCCAAGGGAAATTAGCCCCATGAGGGGGCAGCGACCCGCGCAGCGGCGGAGCGTGGGGGCTCATTATTTAGAGGCCCAGTCCACCAGCGCTTCGATCACGGGCCGCGCGGCCCGGGCATTGGGGTGGTTGACGATGGCAACCAGCACGTAGCGCTTGCCGCCCGCGGCGTGTACGTAACCGGCAACCGCCATCACCTCGTTGAGGCTGCCAGTCTTCAGATGGGCGCTGCCGCTGCTGTGGGATTTGAGCCGGCGCAGCGTTCCGTCCACGCCGCTGATGGGCAGCGAGGCCATCAGCTCTGGCATCAGCGGTGATGCGTAGGCCGTTTGCAACAGCCGCGCCAGTGCCTCTGCGCTGATACGCTCAGAGCGTGACAGGCCCGAGCCGTTGTCCAGCACTGGCATATCGTCCGCGCCCCAGTGTTGGGTCCACCAGCGCTGCACGACCGCGCGAGAGGCGTCAAAACTGCCCGGCACCATGGCGGGCTCGCCATCTGCCGCAGCAGCATTGCTGCCCGGTTGCAAGCGGCCCAAGCTCAAGTACACCTGTTGCGCCATCACGTTATTGCTGTATTTGTTGATGTCGCGAATGATTTCTGCCAGCGGCGCCGAGCGCAGGTCAAAGGCCGGCTTGCTGTGACCGCCTTTCGCATCGGCGGGCTGGGTCATGCGCACGGTGCCTTGCAGCTTGCCACCCATTTCTTGCCACAGACCTTGCACGGCGCGTGCGGCGTAGTTCTTGGGGTCGGCATAGGCCACAGCCCAGACCTTTTCGCCACAGCTTTGCGGATAGCCACCGGCAAAACGCAGGCGCGTGGGGTCCGCCAGGTCGGCCTTCAGCGTGCTGCGGTAGTCGCCACATTCACCGGCCACCAACGGCACCGTGGCTTGCATCTGTACGCTGGCCAGCGGTGGGTCAAACTGCACGCGGGCTACGCCATTGCCCGCGTCCGGCGTGAAGGTCATGACCACCGCTTTGAAGTTGATCAGCAAGGCATCGGGCGCGGCGTTGTAGGGCCTGAACGGCTCGCCGTCAAAGCTGGCAGGGTCGGCCGGCCCGACGTCGAATGCGCTGCGGTCCAGCACAATGTCACCGCCGATGGTGCGAATGCCCAGGCCCTGCACGCGGCGCAGCAGCAGCCACAGCCTTTCCAGTACCAGTGTTGGGTCGCCCTGGCCTTGAATGCGCAGATTGCCGTTGAGCGTGCCGTCTCGCACCGGGCCGTCAACAAAAACCGGTGTACCCCAGGTATAGCTCGGCCCCAGCAAGTCCAGCGCAGCATAGGTGGTCACCAGCTTCATGACGGACGCCGGGTTCATGGCCACGCTGGCGCGGTGGCTGATGCGCGGTGCGGCGTTGCCTTGGGCGTCTACCAGCAGCACGGACACAGCATCGCGCGGCAGCTTGGCGCGGGCCAGTGCGCTGTCAACTTCAGGGGGTAGGCTTTGGGCCAGGGCTAGCGACCCCGCCAGGCAAGCCGCCAGTGCACAGGCCGCACGGGCCGTCAAGAAAAAAGCACGGGTTGTCATGCCTTGGATTATCCCGTGTCGCGCGTGGGGCCGCGCCGCTGCATCCCCGATAATCGATCCGATGTTCCGCACGCTCAAGAACCCGCTGGCTGCACTGTCCCCCAAAGCCGTGGGACTGGTGGCTGCCGCCGTGACCGTGACGATCTGGACCTCGTTCATTGTCATTGCCCGCGCCTCGGCTGACCCGGCGCGAGGCGGCATTTTGAACCCCTTTGACATTGCCTACGCGCGCATCTGGGGCGCCAGCCTGATCTTGCTGCCCTGGGGCTGGTGGCTGGTGCGGCGCGACCGCCAAACCCGGCCCGAGGCAGGCGCGCTGCTGGGGCTGTCGCCGCTGCCGTTGCGCCAGACACTGGCCGTCGGCGTGTTCGGCGGCCTGCTCTATGCCATGCTGGCCTACAGCGGCTTTGTGTTCGCACCGGCCGCCCATGCCTCGGTGCTGATGCCGGGCAGCCTGCCGCTGTGGACCGCGTTGATGGCCGTGCTGCTGTTGGGTGACCGCATTTCCACGACCCGGGCACTGGGCCTGGTGCTGATTGTGGGGGGCGATTTGTTGGTCGGCGGCGCCAGTCTGCTGCACGCGCTGGATGGCGGTGGGGTCTGGCGCGGCGATATTCTCTTCATTCTGGCCTCACTGGTCTGGTCCTGCTACAGCGTGCTGGCGCGCCGCTTTGCGCTCGATGCCGTGCGTGCCACCATTGCCATTACGGCGCTGGCCTTTGTTGTTTATGTGCCGGTGTACACCACGCTTTTGGTGCTGCACTGGGTGCCAGGCAAAGTACTGGTGGCACCTTGGCACGATGTGGCGTTCCAGATGTTTTTCCAGGGCATAGGCTCGGTCGTGCTGTCCGGCATTGCATTTACCAAAATGATTCAGCACTTCGGGCCGGTGCGCTCAACCATGATCACTGCGCTGGTGCCGGGTTTGTCGGCGATGGCGGCGGCACTGTTTCTGGGTGAACCGCTGGTGTGGAATGTGTTGACGGGCCTGGCCCTGGTGACATTTGGTATCGTGTTTGGTGTGCGCGCCAGCGCGCCTAGGCCATCGTCGACGCAGGCTTGATAGGCTTACAGAGAGTGTGTAAACCGTGAAATTATTAGCCTTTGATACCGGTACCGAGGCCATGTCGATTGCCGTGTCGCATACCGTGGGTAGCCACACAGCATCTTGGCAGCACGAGGCGCCCGGTGGCGCCCGTGCCTCCAGCGACCTGATCCCGGCCATTCTGGATTTGCTGCAACAGGCTGGGCTGAGGCTCGGTGAACTGGATGCCATTTGCTTTGGTTGCGGACCCGGCTCGTTCACGGGTCTGCGTACCGCCTGCTCGGTGGCCCAGGGGCTGGCCTTTGGGGCCGGTGTGCCGGTTCTGCCGGTGGACTCGCTGTTGGCGGTGGCCGAAGAAGCGCGCCACAACGCGCTGGCACTGAGCCCCCGTGGCGTGGTCACGGCCCTGTTGGACGCCCGCATGGACGAGATGTACTGTGCCAGCTTCGCATACGCCGCAGACCAGTGGACGCAACTGCAAGGCAGCAGCCTGGTCAAGCCCGAGCAAGCGTTGGCAGCGCCACCCGGCATGCAACTGCCCTGGGCGCTGGCGGGCAACGTTTTTGAGGTGTATGGTGAGCGCATGCCGGTTGCGACGGCGCCCACGGCTGCCGTGCCGCGCATTGCGGCGCAGCCCTGCGCGTCGGCCCTACTGCGGCTGGCGCCGCAACTGCTGGCACAGGGCCTGGCGGTTGGCGCAGAGCATGCCATGCCCAGCTATATCCGCGACAAGGTCGCCAAAACGACGGCCGAACGCATGGCGGAAAAAGCGGCTTCGCAGGCCGTGGTGGGGTCATGACCATGGGCGCGGCAAAGCTGGCCATGGAGGTCCAATTTGAAGCCCTGGCCGAGCACAACGTCGACGCCGTGCTGCAGGTGGAGCAGCAGGCCTACGCCCATCCGTGGAGTCGGACCCATTTTGTGGACGCCATTGCGTCGGGCTATCAGGCCCAATTGTTGATGGCCGGTGGGCAGTTGTTGGGTTATTTCGTTGCCATGCCCGGTGTCGAAGAAGTGCATCTGCTCAATATCACGGTGGCACCGCGCTACCAGCGCCAGGGCTGGTCGCGTCTGATGCTGGAGGCCATGACGATCTGGGCGCGCGGACAATCAGCCCAATGGCTGTGGCTGGAGGTGCGCGTAGGCAACCTGCGTGCTCTGCAGGTCTACGAGGCATATGGTTTTGCGCGCGTCGGTTTGCGCAAGGACTACTACCCAGCAGGGCACGGCCGCCGCGAAGATGCGGTGGTGATGAGCCTGCGCCTGCAATAACGGAAGAATCCATGGCTCTTGAACTTGATGATCGCCAACGCGCCATGCTGCTGGAAATGGGTGTGCGTGTCTGGTTGCCAGAAATGGCAGCCGTGCCCAGTGTGGTCGAAATGCAGCAGGCCTCTGCGCCTGCGCCGACAGCAGTGCCCGTTGCTGCGCGGGCGGCAATACCGAGCGCCGTACCGACCACAACCCAAGCTGCATCGGCAAGCGCATCGCCTACACAGCAACTGGATGGCGAGGCATTGGCGCGCAGCGCAGCAGCCTGCCAAGCCTGCGGGCTGTGCGCGGGGCGCAAAAACAGCACCTTGCGCGCGCAAGATGTGGTGCGCCAAAGCGACTGGCTGGTCCTGGGTGACCCACCGGACGAAGACGAGGACCGCCTGGGCCAGCCGTTTGTCGAGCAGAGCGGCGTGTTGCTGGACAACATGCTGGCGGCTGTGGGCGCCAGTCGCGCCGGCGTGGGGCCGCAAGGCGCCTACCTGAGCAATGTGGTGAAGTGCCGGCCGCCCAGCGCGCGCTTGCCGCAAGCGGCGGAACTGGCCGCCTGCGCGCAGTATCTGCAGCGGGAAATTGAACTGGTGCAGCCCAAGCTCATTGTGGCCATGGGTCGTTTTGCCGCGCAGATGGTGTTGCAGGAGCACCCCCAGGACGCGGCCCTGCCGTTGGGCAAACAGCGTGGCCGCGTGTACCGCTACCGTGGCATACCTGTTGTAGTGACCTACCACCCCAAGGTCTTGTTGCGTGCCCAGGCCGACAAATCCAAGGCCTGGGCCGACCTGTGTCTGGCGCTGGATGTGCTGGAAGGACGGGCCGCTGCTCCCAGCGCTTCTCTACAATAGGGGCATGAAGTTTCTTGACCAGTTGCGCCAGGCCGAGCGCCAAAACGGCTCTTTGTTGTGCGTCGGGCTGGACCCCGACCCGGCCAAGTTCCCCCACCACTGGCGCGGCGAGGCCAGCCGCATTTTTGACTTTTGTGCGGCTATTGTGGATGCCACCGCAGACCTGGTCATTGCATTCAAACCGCAGATCGCCTATTTCGCCGCGCACCGCGCAGAGGCGCAACTGGAGCGCCTGGTTGCGCATATGCGCAGCGTGGCGCCCCAGGTGCCGGTCATCCTGGATGCCAAGCGGGGCGACATCGGCAGCACGGCCGAGCAATACGCCATTGAGGCCTTTGAACGCTACGGCGCCGATGCGGTAACCCTGTCGCCCTTCATGGGTTTTGACTCGGTTACACCGTATTTGAAGTACCACGACAAGGGGGCCTTTTTGCTGTGCCGCACCTCCAACCCCGGTGGTGACGATTTGCAAGCGCAGCGCCTGGCCTCGGTCGACGCGCAGCCGCTGCTGTATGAGCATATTGCGCAACTCGTGCAAGGTCCGTGGAATCTCAATGGCCAGTTGGGCCTGGTGGTGGGCGCTACCTACCCTGCCGAGATCCAGCGCGTGCGCGCGTTGGCGCCCACCGTGCCGCTGCTGATTCCGGGCGTGGGCGCCCAGGGTGGAGACGCCACCGCTACCGTGCAAGCCGGGTGGCGCGGCCAACAGAGTGAAACCACGGCGCCCATTGTGGTGAACTCGTCGCGCGCCATTTTGTATGCCGCAGCCGGCACTGACTTTGCCAGCGCAGCGCGCGCCGAGGCGCTGCGCACGCGCGAGCTGCTGGGCGCCGCACGTTACACGCCGTAACACTTCCAGGCAATCCTGGCGCTTCTGTCACATACGGACAGAGCGAATACCGCTAAGCTGCTCTATCCGGCTTATCAGGTGTTACAAAAATGCAGGTGATTGAAAATTCAGATCGTGAACGCATGGAGGACGCCGACACAAGTGCCACAGCGCCCACCAGCGCCGCTGCCGTGCTGGCTGCAACTGCGCTGGTCAGCGCCTGTGGCGGCGGTGGAAGCGGTTCAACAGCCAGTGCGCCGGTCACCGCGACACCGCCCGCTACACTGACCTCGGCCCCGGTCACATCACCCAATACCTATGCGGGCACGTCCGAAGAGGCGGTGCGCTTCCTGTTGCAAGCCCAATTTGCGGCAACCGATGCCGATATCGGCGCCGTGCGCAGCAAGGGCTATGCCGTGTGGCTGGGCGAGCAAATGGCCGCACCCGCCAGTACCACCGGGTCCAACTGGCTGGACATTCGCAGCTATGGATCCATCAATAGCGCAACGGCCTACTACGACGCCACCTACCCCGGTGACATCATGATGTGGAACCAGTTGATGACATCCTCAGACGGCGTGCGCAAACGCATTGCGCTGGCGTTGTCGGAATTCTTTGTGGTGTCACTGACCGGTGTGAACTTCACCTGGGCCAGCTACGGCATTGCCGCCTGGTGGGACTTGCTGGTGGCCAATGCCTTTGGCAACTACCGCAGCTTGCTGGAGGCGGTAACGCTGAACGCAGCCATGGGCACCTATCTCAACACCCGCGGCAATTTGAAGGAGAACCCGGCAACTGGGCGCGTGCCGGACGAAAACTACGGCCGCGAAGTCATGCAGCTGTTCAGCCTGGGCCTGTACCTGCTGAACATCGATGGCACCGAAAAGCTTGACGCCAACGGCAACAAGCAAGAGACCTACACGCAAAGCGATATCACCAATATCGCCCACGTCTTCACCGGGTGGGACCTGGACCAGACGCAAAACGTCAACACGCTGGAGCCGGTCAGCAACCGTACCATTCCCAATACCAACTTTACCCGCCTGCCTATGCGGCTGACGGCGGCCAACCATTCAACACTGGAGGCCAACTTTCTGGGTGCCAAAGTGCCGGCCAATACCGATGGCGTTGCGGCACTGAAGATTGCGCTGGACACGCTGTTCAACCATCCCAACGTAGGGCCGTTCTTCAGCAAGCAGATGATCCAGCGCCTGGTCACCAGCAACCCCAGCCCGGCCTATGTGGCCCGTGTGGCGACGGTGTTCAACAACAACGGCGCCGGCGTGCGCGGCGATCTGGCCAAGGTGTTCGCCACCATTTTGCTGGACGACGAGGCGCGCAGCCCCAATGGGCTGACGAACAGCAGCTTCGGCAAATTGCGCGAGCCCATGCTGCGCCTGGTGCAGTGGGGTCGCAGCTTTGGCATCGCTTCGGCGCGCGGCAGCTGGAAGATTGGCGACCTCAGCAACCCGGCCACGCAATTGGGGCAAAGCCCCATGCGCTCGCCCAGCGTGTTCAATTTCTTTCGGCCGGGCTACGTGCCCCCATCTACGGCGCTGAGCGCCACGCAGACTCCGGCGCCGGAGTTCCAGTTGGTCAATGAAAGCAGCGTCGGGGGCTATCTGAACTACATGCAAGGCGTGGTGCGCAACGGCATTTTTGTCAATGCGCCCG
>JACXTT010012833.1_pt1 | contig 11094 bp, 7 predicted proteins | sample 9270951 | NCBI WGS metagenome assembly JACXTT01 (sample SAMN15532306, study PRJNA645909) | rock metagenome | isolation source: weathered quartz diorite | place: Puerto Rico | collected 2017-06-21 | reverse complement strand
GCGCCGCAAGGTGGTCAAGGATGCGGGCGCGGGCGCGGGTGGCCTCCCAGCGCCAGCGTGCTTCCGCGCAGCACGCCGCATCCGCACCCGGGCCCGTGCAGAAGAACGCGATGGCGCCGCGGTGTCCGGCGAACGTCGCCGCCGACTCGTTGAACGCCGCCTCGCCGGGAACGAACAGGGTCGCGTGCCAGAGCTCATGCAGCACCGTCTCCGCCACCTCGACGGGCGGCGCGCTCGCGGCCGTCGAGAGCAGCGGATCGGCGAACCAGCCGAGCGTGCTGAACGCGACCGCCGGGCGCACCTCGACGTCGAGGTCGCGCGCCGCCAGCCGGGCGGCCGCCGCCTCCGCCGCCCCCCGGTCGAAGAACCCTCGGTAGGGGAGCCGGCCGACGAGCGGGTAGCGCCAGGTGTACGCCTCCAGCCGGTCGCGTCGCGCGGCCGACACGACCCACACGGTCGCGTCGCCGGGCACCTCGGCGAACGTGCTGTAGGCCTCACCAACGCGCAGGCCGAGCTCGGTCGCGGCGAAGCGGCGAACGGCGAGCGTCAGCCCGAACCGCTGGCGGAGGCCGGGGTCGAGGTCCGGACGGCTCAGCAACGCCGTGATCGACTCGCGGCGGAGGAGGAGCCGCACCTCCACCCACCCCGCGCGCAGGAGGTAGCCGGGCTCGACGCACCCCGCGAGCAGCAGGCACAGGACGACGATCGCCCGCGTCACGGCTGCGCCGCGGCGCGGGTGGGCGACGGCCGCTCCCCCGCGTACTGCATCCGGTAAAGGCGTGCGTAGATCCCGCCGCGCGCGAGCAGCCCGGCGTGCGTCCCCTCCTCGCGCAGCTCGCCCTTGTGGAGGACGAGGATCCGGTCGGCGCCCTCGATCGTCGAGAGCCGGTGCGCGATCACGAGCGCCGTGCGGCCGTCGAGGAGTTTCCCGAGCGCGTCCTGTACGAGCCACTCGGTCTCCGGGTCGACGCTCGAGGTCGCCTCGTCGAGGACGAGGATCGTCGGGTCGTGCGCCAGCGCGCGCGCGAAGGCGAGCAGCTGACGCTGGCCGCCAGATAGGTTGCTGCCGCGCTCGCGCACGATCGCGTCGTAGCCGCCCAGCCGGCGGACGAAGCCGTCGGCGTTCACGTGGGCCGCGGCGGACTCGACCGCAGCGCGCGGGATGTCGACACGTCCGAGCGTGACATTGTCCGCGACCGGGCCGCTGAAGAGGAAGACGTCCTGGAGGACGACCGCGATGCGGCGGCGGAGCGCGGCCGAATCCCAGTCGCGCACGTCGACGCCGTCGACCACGATCCGGCCGCGCTGCACGTCGTAGAGGCGATCGAGGAGCTTGATGAGCGTCGTCTTCCCGGACCCCGTGGCGCCGACGATCGCGACCCGCTCGCCGGCGGGAATCTCGAACGACACGTCGCGCAGCACCCAGTCCTCGTCGCGGTACGCGAACCAGACGTGATCGAAGACGATCTCGCCGCGGACGCGCGCCGGGACGCGGGGCTCGGCGGGCGTCGGCTCCACGGGCAGGTCGAGCAGCGCGAAGATCCGCTCCGCCGCCGTCATCGACGACTGCATCACGGCGTACTTCTGGCTGAAGTCGCGGATCGGAACGAAGAAGCGCTGGATGTACTGAATGAACGCGACCACCGTGCCGATCTCGACCAGCCCGGCCCCGTGCAGCCGCCCGCCCTCCCACAGCATGGCGGCGACCGAGACGGTGCTCACCGCCTCGACGAACGAGAACAGCGCGGCCTCGAGCTTGTTCGAGAGATGGTTCGCGTCGCGGTGATCGGAGTTCAGCCGATCGAACTCGGCGAACGCACGCGTCTCGCGCCCAGCGAGCGCGATCGCGCTCATGCCGGTGATCGCCTCCTGAAGGTAGCCGTTGATGCGTCCGATGCGCTCCCGGATCATCCGGTAAGTCCGCCGTGCCATGCGCCGGAAGTAGTCGATGGCGCCCACCATGAGCGGAAGGAGCGAGAGGCTCACGAGCGCGAGGCGCCAGTTGATCCAAAGCATGAACGCGACGATGCCGACCAGGCCGAGGGCGTCGAGGACGATCGTCATCGCTCCGGCGGCGAACATCTCCTGGAGCACGTCGACGTCGGTCGTCACGCGCGACACGATGCGGCCGACCGGGTTGCGGTCGAAGAACGCCATCGGGAAGCGCAGCACACGCGCGAAGAGCGCGACGCGGAGATCGGCGAGGCTCCGCTGCGCGACCAACATCGTCAGGTACTGCTGCCAGTAGAAGGCCGTGAACTCGCCGATCACCGCCGCGGCGAACACGAAGCCGAGGCGGCGGAGGCCGGCGTCGTCGCCGTGCAGCACGTAGCGGTCGATGCCGAGCTTCACGAGGTACGGCTGGACGAGCCCGAAGAGCTGCTGCACGGGCGAGAGGACGAGCGCGAGACCGACCACGCCGCGGTAGGGGCGAACGTACGTCCAGAGGCGGCGGAGGATGCGGAGGTCGTAGGCGTTGCCCGCCTCCTCCTCGGCCTGCAGCGTGACGTCGAGCTCGCTCGACATCAGATCGCCTCGAGCTCCCCCTCGAGGGCCTGCTGGCGGAACAGATCCGCGTACAGACCGCCGCGGGCGACGAGCGTATCGTGGTCTCCGACCTCGACGATGCGGCCGTCGTCGACGACGCAGATGAGGTCCGCCTCCTTCACCGTCGTGATCCGGTGGGCGACGAGGATCGTGGTCCTTTCGTGGATGAAGTGGCGCAGGCGGTCGAGGATGATTCGCTCGGTCTGCGCATCGACGCTCGAGAGCGCGTCGTCGAGGACGAGCACGCGCGGCGCGGCCGCGAGCACGCGCGCGAGCGCGACGCGTTGCTTCTGACCGCCGGAGAGCGTCACGCCGCGCTCGCCGACCAGCGTGTCGAGGCCGTGCGGGAAGGCGGCGAGGTCGCGCTCGAGCGCGGCCATGTGGACCGCCTCCTCGACGCTTCCGTTGCCATCGCCGTCCCGCGCGAGCGCGACGTTGTCGCGGATCGAGCGCGAGAACAGGAACGGATCCTGCGGCACGAGCCCGAGGGTCCGGCGCAGCCAGGCGAGCGGCAGCGTGCGCACGTCGCGGCCGTCGAGCAGCACAGCGCCCCGTTCGACGTCGAAGAGCCGGGGCAGCAGCTGCACGATCGTCGACTTCCCCGCGCCCGTGCGTCCGACGATCGCGAGTGTGCGCCCGGCCGGCACGGTGAGATCGACGCCGTCGAGCGCCGGCGGCACGTCGGGCCGGGCCGGGTAGTGGAACACGACGTCGCGCAGCTCGACGTCGCCGCGCAGGTCCGCGATCGGGGCCGCCCCGGGCGGGCTCGCGATGGCGGGCTCGACCGCAAAGATCTCGTTCAGCCGCTGCATCGCGGCCCGGCCACGCTGCAGGATCGAGAGCATCCAGCCCAGCGCCATCGTCGGCCAGGCGAGCTGCGCGAGGTAACCGATGAACATCACGAGGTTCCCGACGGACAGCTCACCCGCGATCACCTTGTGGCCGCCGTAGATCAAGACGACGAGCGACCCCGTCCCGCCGACGCTGTTCATCACGGGGAACATGAATCCGCGGATGCGGCCGAGGCGGAGATTGTGTTCCTGGAAGCGGTCGTTGACGCGCCGGAACGTCTCCACCTGGTGGGCCTCGGCGGCGTGCGCCTTGACGACGTGAATGCCGGCCAGGCTCTCCTGCACGCGGTTCGAGAGCTCCCCGAGTCCCTCCTGCACACGCAGCGTCCGCTCCATGAGAAGCCGGCTCGTCCGTTTCACGACCGCCAGCGCCGCCGGGTAGACGGCGAGCGCCGCGATCGTCAGCCGAACGTCGACCAGGAGCATCATCGTGAGCCCGCACACGTAGGCCACCGGCGTGTTGATGAAGCTGAGAATCCCGACGCCGAGCAACAGGCGGACCGCGGTCACGTCGTTCACCAGCCGGGACATGAGATCGCCGGTCTGGCGCTGCTGGTAGAACGCGAGCGGAAGTCGCTCGAGATGGGCGAACAGGTCGTTGCGCAGGTCGTACTCGATGTCGCGCGCGACGTTGAAGATGACGAACCGGGAGTACGTCCGGGCGACCGCCTGCACACAGGCGATGGCGACGATGATCGCGACGTAGTCGAGTATCCGCCGCGACGATTCACCCGCACCGATCGCGTCGATGGCGTGGCCGAGGAGCCATGGAAACGCCATCGCCAGGCTCGTCGCCCCCAGCAGGCAGACGATCCCGCCCGCATAGCGGAGCCGGTAGCGGGCGAGATAGCGCCACAGGCGGCTCATGGGCACGCCTCCCCCACCTGGCGGCTCACCACGCCGCCTCCCACACCTGCAGGCTCATCGTCCGCAAATGTAGCGACCGCCGGGGAGCCGAAGCAACGGGACGTCGCGTCGTTTCACTCGAGCGCGCGACCGACGGCGAGCAGCGACATGCCGAACGGCGCCTGCTTCCAGCGCTCCTCGAGGCGCAGAAGCGGGACAAGGCGATCGTGGAGCCGCGCCTGGAGCCCGGGAACCTGCCTGCGGCGCAGCACCCGGCTGTTCAGGAACCAGCCCGGCGCGCCGAGCAGGTTGAAGTAACGGAGCTGCTCGACCGCGAGCCCGCTTGCGCGCAGCTTCGCCGCGAGCTCGTCGCGCGCGTAGCGGCGATGATGACCGATCGCGCGGTCGATCGACCCGTAGAGCCCGTGCAGCGCGGGCACGACGAGGACGACGCGGCCGCCGGGCGCCAGCATCGCGCGCATCGCGCGCAGCACCGCCTCGTCGTCGGCGACGTGGCCGAGGAGATTCGCGCACACGACCGTGTCGAAGCTCGCCGGCAGGAGGCTGTCCTGCGCGAGCGCCGCCGGATCGACGAGCCGGACGTCGACCTTCGGGTTGGCCTCGAACGTCCGTCGCAGGAGAGCGACGTACTCCGGGTCGGCGTCGGTCGCGAGCAGGTGCTCGCGCGTCGCGAGGTAGCGCGTGATGGCCCCGGTCCCGGCGCCGACTTCGAGCACCCGGCTCCCCACCCACGGCCGGATCAGGTCCCAGAGGAACTCGGTGTAGCGATGCAGCCCCTCGACGCGCCACAGCGCCGCCGACGCCTCGTCCTCCCGCCCGACGTCGGGGCGGAGCGTGAACCGGACGATCGTCCACAGCGCGGAGAAGCCGTCCTTCCAGCCGATCTTCTTGCCCTCGGAGTACTGCCGGCCGTGATAGGCGATCGGCACCTCGTAGACGCGGCAGCGGAGGTGGGCGATCTTCGCGGTGAGCTCCGGCTCGAGCCCGAAGCGGTCGGAGCGGATCGGAATGCGCTTCAGGATGTCGGCACGAAAGAGTTTGTAGCACGTTTCCATGTCGGTCAGGTCGAGGTTCGTGCACAGGTTCGAGAACAGCGTGAGCGCGCGGTTCGCCAGCTTGTGGCGGAAGGAGAGCGCGCGCCGCGGCCCACCGCCGGCGAAGCGCGTGCCATAGACGACATCGGCGTAGCCGGCGAGGATCGGCTGGAGGAGTCGCGGGTAGTCGGCCGGATCGTACTCGAGGTCCGCGTCCTGAATGATGATCGCGTCACCGGTCGCGTGTGCGATCCCGGTGCGGACGGCCGCGCCCTTCCCGCGGTTGCGGTCCTGGAGGACGACCTCGAGCCGGTTCCCGGGCCGCTCCGGCACGCCGCGAAGCTCCTCCAGCACCGCGCCCGTGCCGTCCGTCGAGGCGTCGTCGACGACCACGATCTGCTTCGCGATCGGGACCGCCATGACGCGCTCGAGGAGCGTCCGCACCGTGCCCACCTCGTTGTAGACCGGAACGATGACGGATAGCGTGAACTCGGCGGGCACCGCTGCATTCTTGCAACAGCACCCGTGGCGCTCAAGCGCTCGCGTGCGAGTCGGCTCGGGGATGCGGCCGTGCGTCGAGCCTCGGGAGACGGGTCCTGCTCTACCGTCCGTCCGCGCTCGGCGCGTCGTCCTCGGTGTTGCGAGCGCCACCGGGCAACCGGATCGCCCGGAGACGAGGCCCGGACACGAGGCGCCCGGTGATCGTCACGTCGACGCCGCGGCTCCCGCTGGCGAGCGTCGCGATGACGGGCTCGCCGGGCCCGAACGGAATACCGGTCGAGAACGTCGACTGCACGTTCAGGAACGAGCTGAAACCGGCCGGGTTGCCGGGAAGCAGGATCATCTGCAGCAGTGCGATGGAGCACCGCGTGCTCTTCGAGTCGGACAGGTACAGCGGCCCGACCTCCTCACTGTGGTTCGCGACCAGGACGTCCGTCAGGAGGAACGTCCGCCCGTCGGGGACGACGAAGAGCGTCACGGCCAACGGCGTTTCCGCGCCGCTCTCGCGCTGGCCGACGTTCGCCGCGAAGGCGCTCACCGGCTCACCGAGCGTGGCGGCGGACGTCGCCTCGTACCAACCCGCCGTAACAAGCAGGAGGAGGCCCGCGACGATGAGGCGCGTTTGCATGGCCGAATCTTGGCAACGTCGCTCGGCCACCTCAAGCGAGAAGGGGCTGCTTGTGGGCGTCGTCCCGGTTCGTCAGATTCTGGCTCGATGCAACCCGGTACGCGCGTCCCGGACGTCGACGGCCTCCGCCGCCATCTGCTCAGCTACCGCTCGCCGTGGGAGGACGTCGCGACCCGCGAGGCGCTCGTCGACGCGGGCCTCCAGCGGATCGCCGCGACGCTCGCGTTGCTGCCCGACGCCGGTTCGGAGAGCCGCCTCCTCGAGCTCGGCGCCCCGCCCTTCCTGACGACGCTCTGTCTCGAGCGCGCCTGGCCGGGCCGCCTCACGCTCGCCGGCGACGCGGCGACGGACGAGCGCCGTCTCGCGGAGCGCCTCGTGTCCGCGGACGGGAGCCGAGACAAGGTGTACGAGTTCGACGTCTTCAACGTCGAGACGGACGAGTTCCCGTACCCGGACGGGACGTTCGACGTGGTCATCGCCGCCGAGATCATCGAGCATCTCGCGTTGAATCCGGTCTGGGCGCTCGCGGAGATTCACCGCATACTCCGGCCCGGTGGTCGCCTCATCATCACGACGCCGAACGTGCTCTCGCTCGAGCGGCTCGACGTGTACCTCCACGGTGGGAGCCCGGCCGTCGATCGGTACGTGCCGGTCCTGGGCTACGGCGCCCGCCACAACCGCGAATGGCATCCCGAGGAGCTGCGCGAGCTCCTCGAGGCGACGGGGTTCGTGATCGAGCACCTGGTCGTCCGCGACCTCGACCCGTTCGACCGCTGGACGTGGGTTCGGCGCGTGTGCCGGCGACTGGCCCTCCGCCTCGTGTCGAGCCAATCGCACCACGGTCATATCGTGCTGCGCGCCCAGCGTGGCGCGGTCTTCCGCTGGACGTTTCCGCACCGTCTCTTCGACCACACGGGACTCTACCGCGTCGCGCGCCACCCGTGGATCGAGATGGGGGTCAACGACTCGATCCAGTGTGGCGGCGGCTGGCTCGAGGCGGAGCCCCTTCCCGATCGCGCCGGCACCGTACGGCGGATCGATGGCGACCGTCTCGCCGCGTGCGGTCTCGCGTTCGCGACCGCGTATCTCCGCGGCCGGCCGGGCGCGACGCGCGTCGTCGTCGAGCTCCGCGCCCACGGCCGCGATGCGGCATCCGACGTCGAGGGCGGCGTCCGGCTGCGTTCGCCGAAGCGCGGCGACGAGGTGCTCGCGGCGGGACGCTTCACCGTGCCAGCCGGCGCCTGGACCGTCGTGGAGAGCCCGCTCACGCGCGACCCCGCGGACGCGGAGACGCTCGAGATCGACCTCCAGGGCACCCCGGGCACGGTGCTCGTCGTGCGACGGGTCGCGCTCGAGCCGTGAGGACCGTCAGCCGGTCGGGGCGATCCGGGCGGTAGACCTCGTCACGTCGCAGCGGATCGCTCCCGCGAGATCGGCGATTCCCTCGCCGCAATGGCTGCCGTCGACGAGGAACGTGATCACGTGGTTGATCCAGTCGTACGCGGTCCCGTCGCGGTCGGCCGCAGCAAGCGTCACCGTGTACTGGCCGTTGATGAGGCCGGCGACGAACGATATCTCGACGGCGCAGCGGTCGCCGGCGTCGAGTGCGGCAATCGGCACGCCGAGCAACGCGGTGTTCGTCGAGTAGATCGCCTGCCCGCCGAGCCACACGATGATGCCGAAGACGGGCTGGGGACAATGCCCGCTCGCACTCGCCTCGAGCCGGACGACAAGCCGCCGCCCGGCCCGGATGTGGACGACCGGTTGACCGTCCTCGGTCTCGAGCTGGGCCCGCGCGATGCGCAGCCGTCGGTCACCCCACCGCTGGCCGCTCGCCTCGGCGCGGTCGATCGACGTCGTCTCGAAGCCGGGGTTCTGTATCGTCATGAGGTATGCCTGCACGACGTCGGTGCTCTCGCCCTCCATCACGATACGGCCTCGGTCGAGCCAGATTACCTTGTCGCAGAAGCGCTGCACGGCGTTCAGGTCGTGGCTGACGAGCACGATCGTCCTGCCGGCCTCCTTGAGGCTCGTGAAGACGTCGATGCACTTCCGCTGGAATTGCGCGTCGCCCACCGCCATCACCTCGTCGAGGAGGATGATGTCGGCATCGGCGCGGATCGCGGTCGCGAACGCCAGCCGTACGAGCATGCCCGACGAGAGACTCTTGAGCTTGGCGTCGCGGAAGTTCTCGAGGCCGGCGAACGCGATCACCTCGCCGATCCGCTGCTCGAGCTCGTCGGGCGGGTAGCCGAGCACGAGGCCATAGATCTGCACGTTCTCCCGGACCGTGAGCTCCTGGTGAAAACCGAGGCCGAGCTCGAGGAGCGGGACCAGCCGGCCGGTGACGCGCACGTCGCCCGTATCCGGGACGAGCACTCCGGCGATCAGCTTGAGCAGTGTCGACTTGCCCGAGCCGTTCGCGCCGATGATGCCGACGAATTGCCCGGCCGAAATCTCGAGCGTCACGTCGGCCACGGCGTGCAGGAGGTCCGCCGCCCCGTAACGGAAGAACGACAGCGCGCGCTCGGCGAGCGTCGTGTGCCGTTCGTGGTGGATGAGGAAGGCCTTCGACGCGGCGCGGACCTCGATCGCGTTCATCGCCTAGAAGTGCTCGACGACACGAACCTGCAACCGGGAGAACGTGGTCCAGCCGACGACCGCGACCGCCACCGCGAGGAGGCTGGTCTTCAGGACGCCTACCCAGTCGGGCCACTGCGAGTAGATCACGATCTGGCGGCTGTACAGCATGATCCGGGCCATCGGATTGTAGACGATGAGCCAGCGCCACCGCTCCGGAATCATCGTATCGTTGTAGATGATCGGGGTCAGCCAGAAGCCGAGCTGCAACGCGACGCCCCAGAGGTAGCCGACGTCGTGGTAGCGGACGTGGAGGGGCGCAAGCAGGAGCGCGATCCCCGCGCTGAGCAGGATCAGGTCGGCGAGCAGGATCGGAAAGGACGTCAGCGCGAGCCCGACGTGAACGCCGGTCGCGAGCAGCAGCACGGCGAGAATCGTCAAGCTGATCGCGAACGTCATCATCGCGTTCAGGATCGCAGCAAGCACGACCAGATGCCTGGGAAGCGCGACCTTCGTCAGGATCCCGGCCTGCGCGAGGAGTGACGCGACGCCGTTCGACGTGCCCTCGGAGAAGAAGTTCCAAAGCACGATGCCGAGGAGAAGATAGCCCGGGTAGTTCGGAATGTCGAAGCGGATGAACACGGAGAAAACGAGGAAGTAGACGAGCGAGAAGATGAGCGGGTTCAGGACCGACCACGTGTAGCCGAGGACGGAGTGCGTGTACCGGATCTTGAAGTCCTTCAGCGCCAGCTGAACGACGAGCTGGCGGTAGCGCCGCGCCATCGACCCGTCGACGGCCCGCCCCGGTGATGTCGCGGCGACCGCGTTCACGCGTGTTCTGCTATAACAGGACGCGGGACGCGCCAGCAACGACGACCGACGCGTCGACGTTGACGCGCGAACGCGCGCGCCGCTAAGATTGGCCGCACTTCGCCGCGCGCCCCGTCACGCCTCCCATGAAGCTGAGGAGCCATCTCCGGACGTTGCGGGCCGTGCTCCGTCCGGGATCCGCGCGGCCGGCGCCGCGGCCGCTGGCACCGCGCGACGTCACGATCCTGGTCCTCAACTGGAACAACCGCGAGTGCACGCTCGATTGCCTCGCGAGCCTCGCGCGCGCGGACCTCGCCGGCGCCGACGCCCTGCTGGTGGACAACGGCTCGACCGACGGCTCCGTCGACGCCGCACGGGAACGCTTTCCGGAGGTGCGTGTGCTGGCACTGCCGGAGAACCGCGGCTACGCCGGCGGCAACAACGCCGGCATCGCCGATGCGCTCGGGCGCGGCGCGGGGGCCGTGCTCCTGCTGAACAACGACACGCGGGTCGCCGCCGACTTCCTCGGCCCGTTGCTCGAGGTCCTGAACAACGTGCCCCGCGCCGCCGCCGTATCGAGCGCGATCATGCGGCTCGAGGCCCCCGAGGCGCTCCAGGAAGCGTACTTCGACGTCTACTGGGGCTTCGGCCTCATCCGCCGGCGCGGCGTGAACGCGCTTCCGGGCGAGGGCTTCGACGTCGTGCGCGCGGTCGACGCCGCCATCGGGTGCAGCCTGCTCGTGCGCAGCGAGGCGCTCGCGGAGGTCGGCCCGCTCGACGAAACCTACTTCGCTTACCACGAGGAGGTCGACTGGTGCGTGCGCGCCCGCGAGGCGGGCTGGCTCATCTACTACCAGCCGTACTCCCGCGTCTGGCACCACTACTCGAAGAGCACCGACGTCTCCCGGCCGCGCTCGACGCGCCGCTGGAATCGCGCGCGCGGCGACGAGCTCGCGAACCCGCTCCCCGTGCCCTGGAACCCGGTCCGGACGTATCTCGGCGCACGCAACTCGGTCCGGTTCATCCGCGCGCATGCGTCGCTGCCGCGGAAGATCTACTTCGCGCTCTCGACGCTGTACAACATTCCGCTCGAGTTCCTCGCCGTGGTGCTCGACCGCGAGGAAGAGCTGAAGCTCGGGCTGCTGACCTACCGCAAGGCGCTCGCGTGGTATTGCCTGGAGGAGACGGGCGCGCCCGCCGTCGTCCTGCGCGGGGCGCGACGACCCTCGTTGCGCGACGGCCTGCGCGCCGCGGCCGGCGCGCCCGCGGTCCTCCT
>JACXTT010012832.1_pt1 | contig 11094 bp, 12 predicted proteins | sample 9270951 | NCBI WGS metagenome assembly JACXTT01 (sample SAMN15532306, study PRJNA645909) | rock metagenome | isolation source: weathered quartz diorite | place: Puerto Rico | collected 2017-06-21 | reverse complement strand
CCGCCGAGAGCAGCGGCCCCACGAACGGCACCACGTTGGCGAGGCCGGCGAAGGCGCCGAGCACGAGCGGGTAAGGCACGCGCACCGCCCACAGGCCGAGCGCGGCCAGCGCGCCCACCACGATGCCGTCCAGCACGAGGCCTCGGATGTAGCGACCGATCACCCCGTTCAGCTCGCGCCAGACCGCCACCGACGTCTCCACGTGCTCCGGGGGCAGCCGGTCCATCACGAAGCCGATGAGCCGCGGCATGTCGCGCAGCAGGAAGAACGCGAAGAACGGGATGAGGATCACCAGCAGGAAGAGGTGCCCCATGTGCTCGAAGAGGTCGCCGGGCTCGCCGGGGCCGCGGTTCAGGACGAACCGCTGGACCCAGCCGCCGCCCTCGGGCAGGAACCCGCGCACCACCGGCGCCGTCTCGGCCAGCTCGTGCACCGCCCCGTCGAGGCCCGCGTCGATCTGCCGCGCCAGCGCGGGCATCCGGTCCATGAGCGCCGCGCTCTCGGCGAACAGCCCCGGCCCCAGCAGGAACCCGGCGGCGGCCAGCGCCGCGATGATGACCGTGAACAGCGCGCCCACCGCCACGCTCCGCCGGATGGCCAGGGCGTCTGCCCACGCCACCGCCGGGCTCAGCAGATAGGCCAGCGCGGTGGCCAGGAACACGGGCAGGGCCAGGCCCCGGGCGAGCCAGGCCAGGATCAGGATGCCGCCCCACGCGATGAGCCGGCCGGCCTTCATGACGACGCGGGCGTCTCCGGCATCGGCCGGGTGGCGAGAACGGGGTTCCGCCGCGCGTAGACCGCGAGCAGGCGGGAGAGGTTGCGCATCACCAAGAGGGCGATCCGCGAGTTGCCCTCCATGAGCGCGTCGAAATCCGCCTTGTAGAGGATGAGCAGCCGCGCCGGCGTGGTGATCCGCGCGGTGGCCGAGCGCGGGAAGTCGTCGATGAGGGCCAGCTCGCCGAAGGCGTCGCCGGGGCCGAGCGTGTTCAGCACCCAGGCGGCCTGCGGGGTCACCCGGGTGATCTCCACCGCGCCCTCGACGACGACGAAGAGCGCGCGGCCCGGGTCGCCCTCCTCGAAGACGACCTCGCCCGGGTGGTACACCTTCTCGAAGAAGCGCGTGGCCAGCCGGGCCAGCAGGCGCCGCGGCAGGCCCGCGAAGAGCGGCGAGCGCGCGAGGAAGGGCGCGCGGCGGAGCTGGTCGGGGTCCGCCGCCCAAGCCAGCCATCGCGGCAGCGGCCGGTCGAACATGGCGCGCACTATAGCAGACGACGATCGGCCCGGCACACCGGCGACTTGCGCGGCGCGGTGCCGGTCACCTATGCTTGCCCTCTCGCCCTGGCCCCGCGACAGTCCCGACCCGACCGCTCCAGGAGGGAGGGCACCGCCGTGAGATCGAGACCTGCGCTCCTCGTCGCCGCGCTGCTGATCGGCCTCGCGCCCCTCCCCGCCCACGCCCAGCCCGGGCCGACCCAGGCCGAGCTCGACGCCGCGGGGTCCAACGCGGTGGACTGGCTCGTCACCAACCACGACTACGGCGGCCGGCGCTTCGTCGACGCGACGCAGATCACGCCCGAGAACGCGGCCTCGCTCCGCCCGGTGTGCACGTACCGGGCCGAGGACTCGCGGTCGTTCCTGACGAGCCCGCTCGTCCACCGCGGGGTCATGTACCTCACCACGCCGCAGGCCACCTTCGCGCTGGATGCGGCCACGTGCGGGGTGAAGTGGCGGCACCTGTGGGCCCCGAAGGCCCGGGAGAACTGGCCGCTGAACCGCGGCGTCGCCCTCAAGGACGGCGTCGTCGTCCGCGGCACACTCGACGGATATCTCCTGGCCCTCGACGCGGAAACGGGACGGCTGCTCTGGGAGCGCGCGGCGGCCGACGCGGGAAAGGGCGAGACGTTCACGATGCCGCCGCTGATCTTCGAGGATCTCGTCATCATCGGCCCGGCGGGCAACGAGGTGCCCGTGCACGGCTGGGTGGGCGCGTTCCGGCTGGCCACCGGCGAGCCGGTGTGGCGGTTCAACACGAGGCCGGCGCCCGGCGAGCCGGGGGCCGAGACGTGGAGCGCGACCAGCGCGCTGACCGGCGGCGGCGCGCTGTGGACGCCGTTCTCGCTGGATCCGGAGAAGGGCCTGGTCTTCGTCCCGGTGGGCAACCCGGCGCCCGACATCTACGGCGACGTGCGGGAAGGCTCCAACCTCTACACGAACTCCCTGGTGGTCCTCGACGCGCGGACCGGCAAGCTCGCGTGGCACGACCAGGCGGTGCCGCACGACCTGCACGACTGGGATCTCACCCAGGTCAGCCCGCTCTTCACCGCGACCGTGAGCGGCCGCGAGCGGCGGCTCGTGACGGTCGCGGGCAAGGACGGGCTGGTGCGTGTGCTGGACCGGGAGAGCCGCGAGCGCCTCTACGAGGTGGCGGTCACCCGCCGCGAGAACGTCGACGTCCCGCCGACGCCCGAGGGCGTGCACGTCTGCCCCGGCGCGCTGGGCGGGGTGCAGTGGAACGGGCCGGCCTTCAGCCCCCGGACCAACACGCTCTACGTCAACTCGGTGGACTGGTGCGGGATCTTCAGGAAGGCGCGCCAGCTCCAGCATGTGATGGGCCGCAACTACATGGGCGGAAGCTACGTCCCCGACCCGGGGGACGATCTCGGCTGGCTCACCGCCATCGACGCCTCGACCGGCGCGATCCGCTGGCGCCATCGCTCGCCGCGGCCGATGCTCGCCGCGGTCACCGTCACGTCCAGCGACCTGCTGTTCACCGGAGAGCTGACCGGCGACTTCCTCGTCCTCGACGCCCGGACCGGCGCCGTCCTCCATCGCCACAACGTGGGCGCCGCGCTGGCCGGCGGGGTCGTCACCTACCAGGTGGCCGGCAGGCAGTACGTCGCCGCCACCTCCGGGAGCACGACCTACTTCTGGCGCACCGCGCGGGGGCCGGCCACCGTGACGATCTTCTCCCTCCCGGCGGCCGGCAACTGAATAGGCCCCTGCGGACCGTCGTCTACGGGGAGACCATGAAGGCCCTGCGCATCCTGCTGCTCGGGCTGGCCCTGGTGGTGGCGGCGCTGCCGGCGCTCGCCCAGGCGAGTCCGCCCGATCCCTCGTGGATCTCGGGCTTCTACGACGACGCGGACTTCGACGACGTCGTGACCCTCGCGGTCACGGCGTCCGGCGTCCTCGTGCCGGACGTGCCGGTCGACCTGCGGTTCGTGCCGCACTGGGTCGAGATCCCGACGCTGCCCGAGGCGGCGCCCCGGGTCGCGGGCACGACCCCGGACCACTCGCGCGCGCCTCCCGCCTCCTAGCACCGCGCTTCGACCGCAGCTCAGGGACGGTCAACACCAACGGTGCACCCGAGGAGGGCCGAGCCATGTCTTCCATCTACACGCTGCCAATCGCATGCTTGCTGGTCGCGGCCGCGGGAGCGGTCACGATCGAGGGGACCCCGGCGAGCGCTCAGACCTACACGCCCAAGGCCGACTACGCCACGCCGATGACCGAGCCGGTCAGCACCGGCGCCAAGTCGCTCGGCGATCGGCTCTTCCACGTCGAGTGGAGCGCCGTCGCGGCGCGGAACGGGCAGGACCGCATCAGCGGCTACGTCTACAACGACTCCGGCGAGCTCGCCGGGAACGTCGAGCTGCGGATCACGCTGCTCGACTCGGCTGGACAGGCGGCCACCGAGGTGATCCGCCCGGTCGCGGGCTCGGTGGCGGGAAACAGCCGCGGCTACTTCGACGTCGCGGTGCCGCGCAGCCCGTCCTACCGGATCGGGGTGGCGCGCTTCGACTTCATCGAACCGCGCGGCGCCAGGTAGGCCCGCGCGGGAAGATCAGGGCCGCGCCGCGCGCTCGCGCCAGTAGCCCATCGCCACCGCCTCGTACATGGCGGTGGCGGTGGCGGCGCGCCCCAGCGCGTGGCCGGCCTCGCCGTGGATGCCGACGATGCCCCGCGCGGCCTCGCGCTCGAGGAGCTGGCCGCCCTCCTCGAAGGTTCGGGTTCTCGGTCTGACAGCGCGGGCAGGGCATCGGGGTGGGCCCAAGGCTAGCCGCGCCCCGAGGTCCCGTCAGGGAAGGCCGGTGCGGCTCAACGCGATGCGGGCGGAGGCGGCGGAGCGGCCGGCGTCCACACCCACTGCCAGGGCTGGCTCACGCCGTCACCGTAGAGATGGTAGCAGCCGCTCGGGTGGCAGACGTCCCGCTGGACCTGGGGCGCCGGCGGGCTCGGGGCCTGCTCGTAGACGAGCGGCCCGGAGTACGGATAGGCATACGGGTATCCGTACGGATACGGATAGCCGTAGGGCGGCGCGTAGTACGGGTACGCCAGCGCCGCCCCCAGGGCCAGGCCGCCGAAGAAGACGCCCGGGCCCCACCAGCCGAAGCCGTGCGCCCAGGCGTCGCCGGGCATGAGCGCGCCGGCGAGAACGATCAGCAGTGCGAGCAGTGCCACGGGTGAGGTCTTCATCGGTCTCCCTCCCTGGCCGCCGAGAACAGCCGCCGCATGGCCCGCGATCCGGCCGGGACGGTCAGCACCGGGCAGCCGGCCTGCCGGACCACGCGCTCGGTCGTGCTCCCGCGAAGCGCGTCGAGCACGCCGTTGTGGCCGCCGGTCACCATCACGATCAGGTCGGCGGCCCAGGCCTCCGCGACCGCCACGATCTCGTCGACCGGGTTCCCCGCGCGCGTGATTCGCTCCCAGCGACACGCGGTGGGGGCGGGCCGCGAGACGTCTGGCTCCGAGCCGGCCTGCCCCACGTGGAGCATCCGAACGATCGCGTGCGGCGAGCCGAGCCCTTTCACGAGCGCCTCGATCGCCTCCGCGCCCGCCTGCGGCGCCGGGAGATGGTCGACGGGGAACAGGACCCGCTCGAGCCTCACACGCCCCGAGCGAAGCGAGACGAAGCCCTCGACTCGCTCCGGCAGGAAGAGGGCCATGAGGCCGGAGTCGCGCGCGATCGGCTCGGCGGTCGCCCGGTGTGTCCACCGGTCGAGCCCGCGGCGCTGCTCGGTGGCCAGCACGACCAGCTCGGTCGGATGGCGCTGCACGAACTCGATCGCCGCGTGAGCCGGGTCGCCGTCGACCGCCACGATCTTCCCCACTCGGACCCGGGATGCACCCCCTCTTCCTTCACCCTCGATCCCCCACCGCTTCAGCGTGTCGCGGACTCCGGGGAACTCGCGCCACTCGGGCGTGCCGCGCTCCGGGCTCGCGTGCAGCACATCGAGCTCGGCGTGCGCGGCCAGGGCCAGCCGGAGCGCGTGGGCGAACGCCACCTCGCTGGCCGGTGAGAAGTCGCTCGTATGGAGGATGCGGAAGACGGGCTCCGGACTCATCGCCTCGCCCCCACCCCGCGGTCGAGAAGACGGCGCGACACCTGTGACCCGCGCACCCCAGCCGATTGCCCCGCACGCCGGGCCTGAAGGAGGCGCTTGGCCTTCAGCAGCTCCGCCCGCTGCCGCCGGCCGAGCTGGCGGCCCGCGCGGTTGATGTAGAAGAGGAGCATCCGCAGGCCCGAGGTGATCCCCTTCGGGCTCACGCGCTTCGAGGCCAGCGCCCGCGCGATGGTGCGCGCATCCCGGGTGAAGAGCCCGGGAGGCGGGGCCGTGGAGACCGTCGTCACGGTGCGGACCCAGTAGCGCGTGGGACGGCACCTGCGGCGCGCGCGACGGCCGCCCCGGGTGGCGGTCCGGGGAGGGGCGGATCGGGGGGCCGGGGGGCCCTTCGGGGCTGGTTCCCCGAACGGGCCCTGCCGGGTTGGCCGACCAGCGGCGCCGCGTCCGACTTCTTCTCCCGCTTCGCGGCCGTGGCGAGCCGGCGCAGCGCGCCGACCAAGAGCTCGTGCTCCTCCAGCATGCGGGGCAGCAGCGCCTGCGGGATCTTGGGTATCGCGGCGATCAAGTTGCTCTTGTTCATGGCAATCCCTTTCGACATGGGTGCAACGGCATTGCCATGCGGCGCCGGGGGAGAGCGCCGTGTTTCCGCGCGGTTGTGCCAGGCCGGCTGGGCTCGCCGTGGGGCGACCGCTCCCCGGGTGGGGCGTCAGATCCACGGCACCCCGCTTGCACCCGAATAGGAGCCATGCAGCATCTGACCCTCTTCCTCTGTGGCGACGTGATGACCGGGCGCGGCGTGGACCAGGTCCTGCCGCACCCGGGCGATCCGAGGCTCCACGAGCCGCACGTCAAGGACGCCCGCGACTACGTGGAGATGGCCGAGGCCGCGAGCGGGCCGGTCCCCGACCCGGTGACCCCGTCCTACATCTGGGGCGACGCGCTCAGCGAGCTCTCACGCGTCGCGCCGGACGCGCGCGTCGTCAACCTGGAGACCAGCATCAGCCGGAGCGGCGCCCCCTGGCCGGACAAGGAGATCCACTACCGGATGCACCCCGACAACGTCGAGTGCCTCCGGGCCGCCGGGATCGACGTCTGCGCCCTCGCGAACAACCATGTGCTGGACTTCGGCCGCGCCGGGCTCCTGGAGACGCTGGACACGCTGGCGCGGGCCGGCGTGCGGAGCGCGGGAGCCGGGTGGACCCCGGCCGAAGCGCGCGAGCCCGCGATAGTGAGCACCGCCGGAAAGGGGCGTCTGGTCGTCTTCGCGTTCGGAGACCAGAGCAGCGGGATCCCCCCGAGCTGGGCCGCAACGGACGACCGGCCCGGCATCGACTTCGTGCCCGACCTGTCCGAGGCGACCGCGCAGGGCATCCTGGACCGGGTTCGACAGGTGAAGGGGGAGCGGGACGTCGTGGTCGCGTCCATCCACTGGGGAAGCAACTGGGGCTATCAGGTCCCCCCGGCTCACCAGCGCTTCGCGCGATGGCTCATCGACGGGGGCGTCGATATCGTGCACGGCCATTCCTCTCACCATATCCGCCCGATCGAGGTCCATCGGGGCAAGCTCATCCTCTACGGCTGCGGGGACTTCCTCGACGACTACGAAGGCATCGGCGGCTACGAACAGTTCCGCGCCGACCTGACCTTGATGTTCTTCCCGACGGTGGATCCGGAGACGGGCCGTCTCGAGAGCCTTCGCATGGCGCCGATGCGAATCAGGCACCTGCGCGTCAACCACGCCGCGGCGGCCGACGCCGAGTGGCTCGCGACCACCCTCGGGGGCATCAGCCGGCCATTCGGGGCGCACGTCGAGCTCGACCTCGACGGCGCCCTGCGGCTCCATGCCTAGCGCGACGCAGGCGCGGAGGCGGCCACCCGGCGGTTGTGCCCGCGCAGCAGTCGTGAAATCATGCCGCCAGCCCCTGAGCCCCAGCACCGGGAGGACGCGATGGACGTGGGTCTCCAGATGATCTTCGCCACCTACGGGTGGACCGGCGTCTCCGACGCGCAGGCGTGGGACGAGGAGCTGCACCTCGCCCGGCTGGCCGCCGACCAGGGCTTCGACGTGCTCTGGTCGGTCGAGCACCATTTCAACGACTACTCGTTCTGCCCGGACAATCTCCAGCTCATGTCCTACCTGGCCGCGGTGTGCCCGGACGTCGACCTGGGGACCGCCGCGGTGATCCTGCCCTGGCACGATCCCCTGCGCGTCGCCGAGCAGGTGTCCGTCCTCGACTACCTGAGCCGGGGCCGCCTCCGCCTGGGCATCGGCCGCGGCCTCGCCCGCCGGGAGTTCGAGGCCTTCCGCGGCACGATGGACGAGTCGCGCGGCCGCTTCGACGAGGCCTCCGAGATGATCCTGCGCGCCCTCCGCACCGGCTTCATGGAGGGCGACGGGCCCTTCTACCGGCAGCCGCGCACGGAGGTCCGGCCGCGCCCGACGCGGAGCTTCGACGGCCGGGTGTACGCGGTGGCCTCCTCCGACGACTCGGTGGTCTCCTGCGCCCGGATCGATGCTCGAATGGTGATGTTCGCCGATCGCCCCTGGCCCATCCGCATGCCGGCGATCCAGAAGCACCGCGCGCTGGTGCGCGAGCTGCACGGGCACGAGGCGGAGCCGCCGCTCCTGGCCGACTTCTGCGTCTGCACGCCCACCATGGACGGCGCCGAGGCGCTGGCGCGGCAATACATGGGCAAGTTCGTGGAGAGCAACTTCTACCACTACGAGCTGCTGGGCCCGCACTTCAGCACCGTGAAGGGCTACGACGCCTACGCGCAGAAGATCGCGATGGCTCGCGAGATCGGCATGGACGGCATCGTCAGCGCGTTCATGGAGGCCGCGGTCTGGGGCACGCCCGACCGGATCCTGCGCAAGTTCGAGGAGCGGCGGGCCATCGTGGGCGAGTTCGAGCTGGCGACCTCGTTCCGCTTCGGGGGCACCCCGTTCGACCTGGCCGAGTCCGGGCTCCGCCTCTACGCCAAGGAGGTTCTGCCGGTGGTGCACGCCTGGGGCCCTGCCGCCCCCCGGCGTTGAAGCCCGGGAGCGCGCCAGCTTGACATTGCCACCCCCCGACGATACACAGGAGGGGATGATCGTCCGCCGTCTGCTCGTAGCCGTCGCGCTGCTGCTGCTCCTTCCGGTCGGCGGACTCACATCGCTCGCCTACGCGAGCCCGCCGGACCCGTCCTGGATCAGCGGCATCTACGATGGCGCCGACTTCGACGACGTGGTCGTGATGCTCATGTCCGAGACCGCAGCGAGCGCGCTCGCGCTCGCGGTGGAGCTCGGACCGCTCCTGCCCTTCGCTGGGCCGGTTCCCCAGCTCGTGGACGATCCGCTACCGACGATCCGGTTCTCGCCGCTTCAGTCCCGCGCCCCGCCCGGCTCCTAGTCTCGCTGTCCGCCAACGCCGCGGCAGCACGCGGCACTCGAAGGCTCGCTTCCGCTGATCCCGGCGTGATCGGTCCCCCTCTTGGCCGAGCTCGCGCCAGGCCGGCGGTCTATCGGCTCGCGGACCCGACCGCCTCGGTCCGCACGGAGAGACTGGGAGCAAGACATGAGAATGGTTGTACCGATCGCATGCGTGTCCGTGTTGCTGTGGACAGGCTGTAGCGACTCGTCGGCCGGACCGAAGTCGGCGACCGACTCTCCCGGCCGGCCATCGACCGCCGACGTCCCGGCGACCGTCAGCCTCGTGAACCCCGAATATCGGGTCCGCGTCGCGGCGCTCGGCACCACCGGGAAGATCGCCTTCAACGAGGAGCAGCTCGCGCGCGTCACGGCACCGGTCACCGGCCGGGTCGTGGAGGTACTGGCCCGGCCCGGAGAGTCGACCGAGGTCGGCCGGCCCCTGCTCGTCATCGACAGCCCGGATCTGGGTGCGGCCAAGGCCGACTACGCCAAGGCGGTGGCCGATGCCGAGCGCGCCCGGCACGCGTTCGACCTGGCGCGCGATCTCTTCGAGGCGAAGGCGATCGCCCAGAAGGACCTGCGCGAGGCCGAGAGCGACTACCGCAAGGCGATGGCCGAGCGCGAGCGGGCCGTGGCCAGGCTCGGCACCCTCGGCGTGCCGGAAGCGCGGCTCGGCGCGATCGCGGCACGGGAGGACGCGAGCACGCTGATCACGGTGCGGGCGCCCCGGAGCGGCACCATCGTGGAGCGCAACATCACGCCCGGCCAGGTGGTGTCCTACGGTCAGTCGGACACCCCGCTCAACCTCTTCGTGATCGTCGATCTCAGCAGCATGTGGGTCCTGGCCGACGTCTACGAGCCGGACGTCCCGAAGGTGCGCCTGGGCCGGCCGGTTGCGGTCACCCTGCCGTGCTGTCCGGGCGAGCGCTACCCGGGCACCGTGGTCAACATCGCCGACGCCGTCGATCGGGAGTCGCGGACCGTCAAGGTCCGGGCGGTGGTGCCCAACCACGGCCGGATCCTCAAGGCCGAGATGTTCGTCAAGGTCAGCATCGACACCGGCTCCTCCCGGGTCCTCACCCTGCCCCAGGCCGCCGTGCAGCGGCGCGACGGCCAGGCCTTCGTTTTCCTCGAGAGCGGGACGGGCCGGTACGAGCGCCGGGCCGTCCAGACGGGGACCGAGTTCGACGGGGTCGTGGAGATAGTCGACGGGGTGGGGCTCATGGATCGGGTGGTCTCCCGAGGCGGCATCCTCCTGAGGCAGAGCAACCGGTGATCCACCGGCTCGTCCACTTCGCGCTGCGCCAGCGCTTCATCACGCTCGCCCTGGCCCTGCTGCTCACCGCGGGGGGCATCGTGTCCTTCCATCGGCTGCCGATCGAGGCGTACCCGGACGTGGTCGACGTCGAGGTCGATGTCATCACCATCTGGCCCGGACACGCGGCCGAGGAGGTCGAGCGGCTCGTGACCATCGCGCTCGAGAAGGAGCTCAACGGCATCGCCAACGTCACCTTCATCCGCTCGATCTCGATCTTCGGCCTCTCCAACATCCGGGTCTTCTTCGCCGACGGCACCGACAACTACTGGTCGCGCCAGCAGGTGCTGGAGCGGATCGGCCAGGGCGAGATCCCCGCGGACGCCAAGCCGCAGCTGGGTCCGCTGGCCAGCGCGATCGGCGAGGTCTACCGCTACACGCTCGAGTCAACCGGCATGCCGCTGGTGGAGGTGAAGGCGCTCCAGGACTGGACGCTCGAGCGCGAGTTCAAGAAGGTGCCGGGGGTCGCCGACGTCGTCTCCTGGGGCGGCGGCATCAAGCAGTACCAGATCACCATCGATCCGGCCCGGCTCCGCGCCTACAACCTCACCCTGAAGCAGGTGTTCGACGCGGTGGGCGCGAACAACTCCAACGCGGGCGGCAGCTACATCCGCCACGGCGAGGAGGCGCTCATGATCCGCGGGATCGGGCTCGTGCAGTCCACCGGCGACATCGAGAACATCGTCGTGGCCGCGCAGAAGGGCACGCCGGTCCGCGTCCGCGACATCGGCGCGGTGGGCATCGGCACCGCCATTCGCTTCGGCATCCTCGGCAAGGACCACGACGACGACCTGGTACAGGGCATCATCCTGATGCGCAAGGGCGAGAACCCGGGCCAGGTCATCGACGGGGTGCGGCGGAAGATCGCCGAGGTGCAGCAGCTCCTGCCCCCGGGGGTGGAGCTCAAGCCCTACTACAGCCGCGACGGACTGGTGCAGACCACGGTCACGACCGTGATGACCAAGCTGGTCGAGGGCCCGGCCGCGGTTGTGCTGCTGACTTCGCTGCCCCCCTCAACCGCC
>JACXTT010012831.1_pt1 | contig 11095 bp, 10 predicted proteins | sample 9270951 | NCBI WGS metagenome assembly JACXTT01 (sample SAMN15532306, study PRJNA645909) | rock metagenome | isolation source: weathered quartz diorite | place: Puerto Rico | collected 2017-06-21 | reverse complement strand
CCGTGGGTGAGCTCCCCATGCTCGCCGAGACTCTCGCCGTGATCGGCGAGCGCCATCACCACGGCCGGCTGCGATGCGAGCCGCGGATGTGCGAGGAGGCGACCGAGCTCGGCGTCCATGTACGCGATCTCGCCGTCGTAGGGGACGCTCCGGTAGTGATCGGCGTACGGCGGCGGTGGAGCGTAGGGGGCGTGCGGATCGTAGAAGTGCACCCAGAGAAAGAACGGCGCGTCGGGAGGCAACGTGTCGAGCCAGGCGCGCGCCGCCGCGACGGTCGCCTCGGCCGGGCGATCGGGAACCATGAAGGGATGACGCGAGCGGCCGGTCGACAGGTCGTCGTCGTAGACCTCGAAGCCCTGATCGAGTCCGTACCGGCGCTCGAGCACCAAGGCCGACACGAACGCGGCGGTCCGCCAGCCGCGCGCGCGGAGGCGCTCGGCGAGCGTCGTCACGTCGGCGGGTACGTACTGCGTGCCGTTGTTTCGTACGCCGCTCTGCGGCGGATTGAGGCCCGTGAGGATGGCGGTGTGGGCGGGGAGGGTGAGCGGAGCCACGGCCCGCGCCTGCTCGAAAAGGGCGCCTTCGTCCGCAAGCTTCGCGAGCACCGGTGTCTCGGCGCGCCCGCCGTACGGTTGCAGGTGATCCGGCCGGGTCGTGTCCATCGTGACCAGGACGAATGAGGGTCGGGCAGCGGGCTTCGGCGGCGGCTCTGCCCCGACGGCGATCGGGACGCCGATCAGGAGGCCGAGCAACGGCGCGGTTATCGACGGCCAGGAGTTCATGTCGGTCCGAAGTGGGTGCGGGACACGACCTTCTGGAAGCCGCACCGCTCCATGTTGTTGAGCGACGGATTGGCTCGCGCTTCCGCAGGCTCGTCGGTTTCCGTGAAGATTCGTGTCGCGCCGGCGGCGATCGCGTCGCGAATGCGCTGCACCATCAAGGCGCTCTGCCCGCCACGTCGTCGGTATTTCGGGAGCACGGCGGCGATGCCGAGCCAGGCGCTGTCGCCGTCGAGAAAGAGCGCCGCACCTCCGACGGCGACGTCACGATCCATCGCGGCGTAGAGATGCCAGCGGGGTCGCCAGAGCAGCGACGCGAAGGCGCTGGCCGGCATTGGGTAGGCGTTCGCCACGGCGCGGTCGGTCTCCCCGACGAGCGAGCGGTCGACGGCGACGATGCGCAGATCGCTCGCCGCAGATGACACCGGGGCCGTCCCACGCACCATCTTGGCCCAACACACCCGCCGCGACGGCGCGGGAAACATCGCGTCCAGGCGGGGCGCAAGCGCGACGGGTTCGGAATACGGTCCCCACGCCAGACCGAACGTCGAGCAGCCCGCGTCGACGAAGGCCTTCACCACGGCGTCGACATCGTCCGCACTGGCCGGTTGCGTCATCCCGAGCCCGATGGCGCGGTTGACGAGAATCGACGGCATCCGCGGTGCCATCAGCAACGTGACGTCGGCCATGGTGCGCACGGCGATGCCGAACTCCGATCGCAGCTCGGGCGGCATCGCGGCGAACCAGTCGGCCCAGGCGCGAGCCTCGATGCGGTCGGCTTCGACCGCGAGCGCGCGGACATCGTCGTGTTTTGGGGTCATCGAAGCCCTCCGATGTCGAATTGTGCCGTCGTGGTGACAGACTGATAGACGGCGGGCCGCGTCCTGCCTAGCGTACTGGCGGGTGATTTTGAGGGTGATTTTTCGGCGCGGGGATGAGTCCGCGTCAGAGCTCGAGAAGGCGCAGGGCGGCAGCGCGACTGACGGCGGCACTGCGGGTCTTGACGCCCAGCTTCGCGAAGATGTGCCGGAGGTGCGTCTTCACCGTATTGCCCGAGATGAACAGCGCCTTGCCGATCTCTGCGTTCGAGTAGCCGGCGGCGAGCATCCGCAAGACCTGCAGCTCCTGGCGGCTCAATGGCTCTGCCGCCGGTTCGGGCGGTTGCGAAGCGTGCCCGGCGACTTCCGACATGCCCGGGTCGTCACAGAGGGCGTCGACGAGATGCTGCACCTCGGCGGGGAGCCGGCTCTGTCGCTGAACGCGCCGGAGCAAGGCGGCGATGTCTCCTCCGGCGTCCAGGAACATTCGACGATCTCGGAGGCCCACTCCCGTCTGGAGCGCGGATTCCAGCAGCAGGCTGGCGTGCCGGTTGTCACCCACCTGTTGCCGTGCCAGCGCCTGCAAGATCTGGAGCTCGACGACTGAGCGGGTGCGACCTCCCGCCTCGGCCGCGATCAGCATTCGTGACAGCATCGGGAGGATCGTGCTCCCTCGCCGGCCTGCGATGTGCCAGCGCGCGAGCCCGATGTAGTCTTCTTCGCGTGCCGCGCCGATCTCGTCGTCCGCCGCGAGCCCCAGCGTCGCCAACGTCCTTCCGGCCGCGTCGACGTTACCCAGAACCAGCCACATGTGCGTCGCCATGCGGTCGAACAGCCCGGCGACGAACGAAGCATTCGGCCGGTGCGTCGTGCCGGCGACCTCGTTCGCCATCACGAGCGCCCCGGCGCGATCGCCACGGAGGTGCGCGATCATCGCGAGACGCATCTGGGCGAGCAGCGGGACGGTATTGCTACCGGCGAAGCGCGTGAGGTCGACCGCACGCCGATACGCCGGTTCCGCAGCATCGAGGTCGTTCGCCGCATAGGCCTGCTCGCCGTCGCCGTACCAGAGCCAGCCCATCCCGAGCGTGTGGACCCAGCCCGACCGCTCGGCCTGCGTGCGGGCCCGCTGCAGCAGGTCGGCCGCGGCTCGCGCATCGCCGCGCAACCGGAAGACCTCGACCAGGTTCAGGACCGACGGAAAGAACATGACGCCGGCACCCGCATCGAGAGACACGCGCATCGCATGCTCCAACGAGCGCGTGGCGCGTTCCAGATCACGGTCCCAGTAGGCCGCGGTCGCATGGCACATCGGTGGGACGAGGCGGAGCATTGCGATCCCCGACGGGTCGCTCGTGTCGACGATCGTGGAGAACGCACGCGCCGCTTCCGCGTAGCGTCGTTCTCGCGTCAGCGCGCAGCCTCGCACCCATGCCAGCAGGTTCGCACGCGCCGGTCCGCTCCACTCTCCGCCCGCGACGAGGTCTTCGGCGCGGTCGAGCCATCGGCGATTGATGTCGTTGCCGATGAGGACTTCGGCGGTGAGGGCGATGGCGAGGCGATCGAGACCACGGGTCAAAGCCGGCTCCGCGATCCGATGCGCCCAGGTCGAAACCTGGCGCGACTCCAACGTCGCGATCATCCCCCAGCCGGCGTGCTCGAGCAGCGCGGCCGCGCGTTCGTCGTCCGGAATGGCCAGCGCGTGCTCCATCGCTTCACGCAGCAGGCCGTGCGCGACGTACCAATCACTGGCGCGCGCATGGCACGTCGCGAGAAGCGCGGGATTCTGGAGACCCAGCTGACGCCGCAGCAGGTCGCCGAACAGATGATGATAACGGTACCACTCCCGCCGGCGATCGAGCGCGACGACGAACATGTTGTGACGTTCGAGGTGCTCCAGGAGCGCCTGTCCATCCGCGACGCCGCTGACCGCGGCGGACAGCGACGCATTCATCCGTTCCAGAATCGAAGTGGTCAGCAGGAATTGCCGAATCTCCGCGGGCTGGACGTCGAGCACTTCCTGGACCAGGTAGTCGGACACCAGCCGCTCGTGCCCGTCGAAGGTGGCGATGAACGCGGCGACGTCCGCCGCGTCGCGTAGGGAAAGACCGGCGAGCTGCAGGCCGGCCGCCCAGCCTTCGGTCCGCTGGTTCAACGCCGACACGTGCGACTCGCCGATGTCGAGCGCGAGACCCTCTCTGACGAACGTCAATGCCTCTCGATCGTCGAAGCGCAGATCCCGAGTGCCGATCTCGGTCATGGTTCCCCTGGCGCGGAAGCGCGCCAGCGGGAGCGGCGGCTGCGTGCGGGTCGCCATCACGACCGACAGCTCGGGCGGTTGATGCTCGAGCAGGGCGGCCAGCAGGGTATGCGTCGCTGGGTTATCGATCTCGTGGTAGTCGTCCAGCACCAGGATCAGCCGCCGCCCCAGCTCGCCGACGGCGTTGATGAAGCGGACGATGTCCTGCCGATTGGCGCCGACCTCGCGTCGGAGGACTTCGTCGAGGTGATCCCGGCCGAACGCGGGAATCTCTTCCTGGACCGCCGCAAGGACGTGCGCCACGAATCGGCGGGGATCGGAATCCAGGCGATCGATCTGGAACCACGCGACGGTATCGCGCCGAGCCGCCGAGAGCTGGGTCACGAGCGTGGTCTTGCCGAACCCCGCCGGCGCGCTCACCAGGGTGAACGGCGCCAACGTCTCGCCGAAACGCGCCAGCAGCCGCTCGCGCGCGATGGGTGCCCGAGCGAAGCGCGGCATTCTCAGCTTGGTTCGGACGACGAATTCGCTCTGTGCGACCGTCACGGGCACCTGGCCTCGACGCGGTTCGACGCTTATGGCGCACTCGGAAGAGGAGTCAAGGTCACGCGCCCCGCCATCACAACCAGCCGGGGTAGTGGGAGCTTCGGGTCCGAGAATCACGTCGAGCCGAGCGCGGCGAACGGGCGCGACAAAGCCTCCCGGCTGATGGTCGACGAGGTGACGGCGGTGCCGAAGGCAACGCGCGGCAGCGCATCGGCAGACTCGCGGACCGCGACATGGTGCGTGTGAACCGCGCACTGCGAATCCTTCTCGGCCCGGCCGGATGAGGGACCGAAATGAACCCCTGTCGTTGGTGCCGGTTCTGGTGCCGGTTCGTGGTCGATTTCGATCGATCTCCATCGAACACAGTCGATATCGTGCGCGGGCCCAAGTGCCTGAGAGCATTACAAAACCGCTGATAAATCCCCTCTCTACGTTTCTTGCTCAGGTGGCTTCGTAATCAGTAGGTCGCCGGTTCGACTCCGGCGGGTGGCTCTTGGATTTCTAGTAATTCTCAACAGTTTAGGCTGGCACGTTCTTCGCTTTTCCTCGACCGTTTTCGATGGTTCTGGATGAGCCAACCGGAACCGCAACCGGAACAAGCCAAAACACGGTGGCGACCACCCTCACCCTGGCGGGTCCCGGCGCGACTCCTGAGTTGGGCAATGGCCGCCATCCTCTGGACCCTTCAGTACCCGCTGGGGCGCCGGGTCAACGAGAGAGCCGACGCCTTCGCGTACCAACAAGGGCTCGGCTGAACGCCAGCGACCGGAAGTCTCCCGCCGCCTGCTCCGCCGTGGTACATCAGCGCCATGGGCCTCTTGACCTTCGGACTCAACGTGACGCTGGACGGGTGCTGCGACCATCGCGAGGGGATCGCGGACGACGAGCTGCACGACTACTTCACGCAGCTGATGGACGCAGCCGGGGCGATGCTGTGGGGACGCGTCACCTACGAGCTCATGGAGAGCGCCTGGCCGGCGGTGGCGCGCGACGAGAACGCGCCGCGCGCGACGCGGGAGTGGGCGCGTAAGCTGGAGGCCAAGCCGAAGTATGTGGTCTCGGCCTCGCGCCGCGACTTCCCGTGGAACAACACCTTCCGCCTCGAGGGGGATTTGCGTGAGGCCGTGACGCAGCTGAAGGAGAAGACCCCGCAGGGCGTGCTCGTGGGCAGCCTCACACTCTCTTCCGCGCTTGAGCGGCTCGGGCTGATCGACGAGTACCGTTTCGTCGTCCACCCGGTCCTCGCCGGCCACGGGCCGACCTTGTTTCAGGGCCTGGAGCCCTCGCGGCGCCTCGAGCTCGTCTCGACGAACCGCCTGAAGTCCGGCCAGGTGGCAATGCATTACCGCCGCAAAGAGCGATGACCCGATCAGGCCGGGCGGCCCTCGTCGTCGAAGTCGAAGTAGTCGCAGACCTCGTTGAGGACGCCCTGGATGATCTGGTCGACGATCGCGTCCTCCCCAGCGGATCCGACGTTTATCGCTGACCTTGAGCGCCGCATCGACGCGCACTGGCGCCCGCCGCGGAACTCAAACTGACCCACTACCGGAAGTCCCGATTCGAAGACCGAGACCGAGAGCGAATAAGATCGATCTCCGGCTGCTCGGCGTCTATCGGCAGCGGCTACTAAGTATCAGGCGTCGCGTCCACGGAGGTGGCGCAGACCAGTAGCGGCACGAGGCGTTTCACAATCCCGGGGCTTGGCAGACGCCAGGGATGCCCGTCTCTCATAGTGTTGGCCGGCTGCTCCGCAGCGCACCAGAATCAGATGTTCTCGAAACGCGCTCCCGGCTACGCGGGGCCGATGACGTTGTAGTCGCGGTCAAAGACCGCCGGGCGCAGTTGGTCCGTGGCCGCACGCAACGTTCTCCGGCCAAATGAGGTCCCTGTGGGAGCCCGCGATGGTCTGAAGGGTCGGCACGATGACGGCGCCCGCAATCCCGAGAGCGACGAGCGGATCGACCAAGAGACTTCCCGAGGCAAGCGTCAGGACACCCGCCAGCACGGGCGCGAGCGAGACGAGCGTGTCCCCGAGGTTGTGGACGTAGGCGAGACGGATCGCGGCATCCTCGGCGGCGGGCTGCCGGAGCGCTAGCGCGACGCCGTAGTTGGCGGCGGCAGCAGTCAGTCCGCCAATCACGGGTACGATCCCCACGACGGCGACGGGTTGATGGAGGCGCTCGTCAGCTTCTACCAGACAACTTAGTTCAGGGCGCTGCTTTTTTCGCTCCGCGCAGCGCCTCCCCATCCGGGATTTCTTTTCCCGCCGCGTCCACGTAGTGCACGTCAAAGGGACCGTACAGCTCCACGTAGAAAACGCACGGAACAGTGCCAGTGCATCTCTCGCGGTGGATGTGATGCGCAGGCATGAAGACGAAATCGCCTTGCCGCAGGGACGCGGTCTTCTCACCTTTGATTTCCAGCTGCGTCGTGCCGCTGACCGCCACTACGCTGGCATCCGCCGAATGCCAGTGCGTTCGGCTGTCGCAAGACGGTGTCATCTTTACCAGAACACTCGATGGGCCTTTGGCCGGGTCGCCGCGCTCCACGGCGACCGTCATACAGTCGGGCTGATTCGGGAGGATGGCAAACTTTGCGGCGGATAATTTCATCGCCGCCGGCGCTTGAGCCGACTGCTGCGCTGCCGCGACTGCGCTGAAGCATCCGACCGCACACACGAAAAATAGTCGCCCCATGACCGCCTCCTCTTGCTAAGGGCCGATGCCCTCCGAAGTTGCGATTGTGCGGTGTGAACGCATTGGGTCTCCGGCCACGTCGGGCTGCTTGTTTATTGTAGCGCCGCTCCGTTCCTTGTCGTCCGAATAGCCCGACGTAGGTGGCTTTCCCAATGGAGTGACCATCCTAGCTCTGAACAGACATTCCCCAGGTGAACGGCCCGATGCCTGCGTGGATCGTGGTGTAGCCCCGCTCCGGCTTAGTCTGGCAAGGGACTTCATCAGCACCTCGGCCTTTCTCTCGACCCCTCGCGTCGGTCCTCCCTGGTTGTGGCCCGGCGAAGCCGTCTACACCGGCAGCTAGCGATCCGACAAGAGGCGATCCGGGCTCGTGGGACCGCCCTTCCTCACTTCCTCCGGCCCTCCTGCACCGCCCGGCACGTACCCGTCGACGCAGTCCACGGTGCCGCTTGCGTTCGGAGCGCAGTAGAGCTGGGCGAGGAGGATCGCGGCCCGCGAGCATGTTCATCTCCGCCTCCTCGCTGGAGCCGATCTCGGCCTCGAGCCATCGAGATGCCCGGTCTCAACCTACGCGACCAACGGGCCCGAAATCGTTGAGTCCGACTACTTCACCGGGAAGCTGATCCAGGACCTTGCGCATTACTCGGCGGGCGTGGCCGGTCGTGTGCGCGCTCTTCCATGAGCGCTGCGTGTGCCGGCGACGGTCGTCTATCGCGCTCGACGCCGAGCCCGGCGACGCGAGCCGGCTACCCTGCCAGCAGTCTACTTTTCCCCTTGACCTAAGGCCGGCGCACGCGGTATTCGCCAGCGAGGGTTAAAAGCCGACCGACGGGGGACGGTCTGCAGGGAGGGTCGGCATGCCATCTCCCAGAGCGGTCACGGGCGTCGTCCTCGGTACTCTCGTCCTGCTTGCCCTTGGGGCGGGTTCGGCCCGCGCCGACAGGTGCACTGGCGCGAAGCTGAAGGCCATCGGCAAGAAGGAGTCCGGCCTGCTCGGCTGCCAGGCGAAGGTCGCGGCGACGGGCGACTCCTCGGGGGAGCGCGACGAGCTGCCCCACGCCCTCATGCAGCGATGACACCCAATGCCCCACCGGGACCGCCTGTGAGACCGACCCCGGCAATTGCCCCGCCGGCTGCGGGGCACCCGCTATGTTTCAGGCCTGCTGCGCACCTCCATGCCCCCCCGGCTGAGTGCGTTATGCGGGAGGGGCGTACGCTCGCCGTGTCCTTATCCATCCCAGAGCCGCTCGCCGTCGACTCTGCTCGGACTAGGGACAGCGGTGCGAGGGACGACCGAACGGACCGTCGAGATGCTTTGGTGAGCGGCATCCGTACCGGCTCGTTCGCCCTCGGCATCGCGATAGCTTGGGTTGGGGCCGTGGGGGCGACACCCCTTGAGCAGGCCGGCACGCCGCTCGGCATCGGCAGCTCTCAGCATGTCAGCTACGCGTCTCCAGACTGGCGCGTTGCTTCCGCGCCGGGGCGCGATCAAGGCGCCCCAGCAATCGGCAGCTCGTTTCCGCCGATTGCTGGCGCTGGTACTAGTGGCGCCCTCGTCATCAACGCCACGTTCGACAGTTCGATCACGGGCGATGCGAATGCTGCGGCGATAGAGACGATGATCAACAACGCCGTCGCGATACTTGAGTCGTCGTTCAACGATCCCATCACCGTGTCCATTCGGTTTCGGTATGCGACAGCCCTTCCGAATGGCTCGCCTCTGCCCTCCGGAGCTCTCGCAGAGACCCTCTCCGTCCACTATGCCGTCCCGTGGAACACGTACGTCAGTGCCCTCACAGCGGATGCCAGCACGGCGAATGATGCCACGGCAAATGCCAGTCTGCCCGGGAGCGCGTTGTCCACAAACATACTGCCATCGAGTGCAGACGGGAGAGCCGTTGGGCTGAGTACCCCCCCCGCGATGTTCGCAGACGGCAGCATCGGAGCTGGCGGACCGTACGACGGGATCGTGACGCTTAATTCCAGCGAGCCATTCAACTTCACGCGTCCTCCCACGGCCGGCATGTTTGATGCCCTGCGAACAACCGAGCACGAGATGGATGAGGTGCTGGGCCTGGGATTCAGTATGAGCGGCGATCTCGAGCCGCAGGATCTGTTCAGCTGGTCAGCTCCGGGGACGAGGAACCTGACGTCTAGCGGCACGCGCTATTTTTCGATCGATGGAGGCGCGACCAACATCGTTGGGTTCAACCAGAACCCGAGTGGGGATTTCGGCGACTGGCTGAGTGCCTCCTGCCCGCAAGCGAACCCCTACGTCCAAAATGCGTTCAGCTGCGCCAACCAAGAGTCGGATGTGACACAGACTTCGCCCGAGGGCATCAATCTCGATGTCATCGGCTACGACCTGATCACACCGACGCCGACATCTACGAGCACGACGACGACTGCACCCATAACCACCACCACGCCCTCGACGACCACGACCACGGCGGGCTCAACGTCATCGACGACGAGCACCAGCGTCGGATCAACATCCTCGACTACGAGCACGACCGTCGGTGCCACGACGACGACGATCACCACGACGACGCTGGCGACGCCGTCCACCTCGACGACCACGAGCGTGAGCACGACGACGAGCACGACGTCAACGACGGTGCAGCCGACCACGACCTCCACGACCCAGCCGACAGGCGGCTGCGGCAACGAGCCCGTGGGGCCGACCTTCCTTTCACTCGACTGTCGCCTCGCCGCCCTCATCGCGGAGGTTGCCGGCGAGACTGACCTCGGCGCCTTGGAGCCGAAGTTGCTCGACCAGCTCCAGAAGGCCCGGACGCACAAGGAGAAGGCCGAGAGCCTCTGCCGTCAGGCGAGCAAGCGCCGGACCCGGAACGCGCTGCATCCCGCGGTCAACAAGATCGTCCAGTTCCTCGCGACCCTGCATTCACACAAAGCGCGCACCATCCCGCAGACCGCTAAGGACGCGCTGCGGACCGCCGCCGACGCGATCCGCCTCGACCTGCAAGCCCTGCAGCGAGCGGTACAGTGTCCCCAAGACGTACCACCGGCGTAGCTGTTCTGACGGGTTGCGAACATGCGGTCGAGACCGCCCTTGTGGAAAGGGGGTAGCCACCGCGGTTCTCCTCGTGCGGGCTTCTCAGAGGAGCACGCCCCATGCGGACCGCGCGGCGCGTCGCTCAGAGGCAATCACTCGCTGTTCGTCGGGAGCGCCTGCAGCAAGCTCGCCACGTCGCTCGCGATCATTGAGCCGGCGGCCTGGAGCGACGAGCGCGTCCCGTCGTCGAGTTTCTTCTTGGCCTTCTTCGAGCCGAGCACCGTGTCGTAGCTCCGGAGCGCGTGAGCAGCCTTGCGCAGGCCCTTCGCCACACGGCGCTCCGCCGTCCCGGGCTGCGCGGCTTTCTGTACCCCGCCGGTCGCCTTGGCGGGCCGCTTGCTCAGCTTCGAAGCGAGCGTGCCGGCGCTCGCCTCCTCTGGAGCGTTCAAGTAGCGGGGCGCAGAATGGGCGTGATGCTCTCGCCGGGAGTACCGGAACGGCCCAAGTGGTACTACCGTCCCGTCTGGGTCTTGGTCTTGCTCTTCCTGGTCCTGGGTCCTTTCGGGCTTCCGTATCTCTGGAGGAGCCCCCGCTTCTCTCGACGCTGGAAGGTCGTGCTCACGGCCCTCGTCATCTCTTACATGGCCGTCCTCGCCGACGAAGCGATCGGAGTCTATCGCGAGGTGAAGCGCGAGATGCATACGCTCGGGATGGACATCGAGTTCTAAGGGGGGAAACGCCCCGCGCAGGACCCGGCCGGTCAGTTGAATGCGCTTCGACGTCGGGATGGCCGTAGTCGGGATTTAGCCTGCGACCGAAACCTGCGGCGATCAATGCCGCCGTGATTCCGTAGCTTGACCGGCTTGCGCCGCTCCAACATCGAAAGGGCTCATCCGGGCGCTTGCTGCACACCGTCGGCGGCTTCGCGGATCACCTCGTAGACCCGGCGAGGCTGAGACAGCATCGGGACGTGGCTAGCC
>JACXTT010012830.1_pt1 | contig 11095 bp, 13 predicted proteins | sample 9270951 | NCBI WGS metagenome assembly JACXTT01 (sample SAMN15532306, study PRJNA645909) | rock metagenome | isolation source: weathered quartz diorite | place: Puerto Rico | collected 2017-06-21 | reverse complement strand
GCTACTGCCCCGATCACCAGATAGTCCGTCGACTTGTGCGGCCCTGGCATGACGTTCAACAGCACGGCCACCGTTCCTGCGAACAGGACCACCATCAGCGCCACCAGCGCAATCGTTCTCTTCATCAGTCGTACTTCTCGAAAATGATTTGTTTGCGGTCGAAACCCAGTCCCTTGAGGATGGCGCGGACGTCGTCCACCATCGTCTTCAGGCCGCAGATGTAAATATCCAGGTCGCGCCGATCGCCGATAGCCTCGATCAAGTGCATTTGCACATGCCCGGTGCGGCCTGTCCAACCCGGCTCTGGACGGCTGAGCGTCGGCCAGAAATGGAAATTAGGATGCTTCTTGGCTAGCTCTTCGAACTCGTCGCGATAGTAAATGGTGCGTTCGTGACGCACCCCGAAAATCATGGTGAGTTGTTTGGTCTCCTGATGCCCCAGGTAATCCGGTACCATCGAGCGGAAGGGCGCGATACCAGTTCCCGTCGCGACAAAGACCGCTTCCTTCGCCGGATTGCGCACGACGAAAAAACCCAGCGGATCGGTCATTTCAACCGAATCACCGGGTTTCATGGTGAAAAGGTGAGGCGAGAAAAGCCCTTCGTGTACCAGGTTCAGGCACAGCTCGAAGCGATTCTCCGCAGGGAGTGAGGCAATCGAATAGGCCCGGGTGATCTGCTTGCCACCCAGCGTCTCCTTGAATGAAACGAACTGTCCAGGCCTGAAATGAAGCCGTTCCACCTCGGGCGCTTCGAAGACAAAGTGCCGGACTTCCGGCGCAATCTCGCGCGACTCGAGCAGCTTCGCTTTCATGATCGATGCTTCCCCGCCGCGAGCGCTTCGTTCGCCCGGTCAAGCAGTGCTTCGAGCAGCGCCGGATGCCCGTCCAGGGGCGGCGTCACCTGCATCTCGATATTGCCGTGCGCACGCGAGGCGTCTTCGACCAAGCGAGGCAAATCCCGATGCATGTGAGTACCGAGCGTCAGGAAGTACGGGATGACCACGATATGAGATGCCCCGCGAGCAACCAACTGCGCCGTCGCGCCCGCCAAGTCTGGCTCACCAAGTTCCAGGAACGCTGCTTCCACCACATGCTTTCCCGAAACCGCCATTCGCGCTGCAATGTCGCGTACCGCCTGGTTCGCGCTCTCCACTCGTGAACCGTGAGCGAATACGATGAACCCCGTCATACTTGGATCAGCGAAGGTGCATCCGGTTGACCGTTCTGCTTTTGCGGAAAATATGACCGGAGATAGTCGACAAAGGCGCGCCCCCTCGGTCTTCCGTTGTTTTGATGCAGGCCGACTCTCTCCAGAAATACGAGGATTCCCAGAATCTCCGCATCTCTAAGCGACGTACCGCCTCTTTCGGTAAGCTCTTTGCGCAGTTCCTGCACCGCGTCCTGGATCTTCTGGTATATGTTGGCAGCCAGCAGATTGTTGGGGCGAGTTTCGTAGTACAGGCCGCTTTCGAGCGTTCGGTAAGTACGAATCAATGACTCGAGCGCTTCCCGAATGTCGGCGTCCACCGCGCCGGCCGTAGCCAATGCTGCTTCCAACAACTTCGAGCCCAGGTAGATCAGCAGTTTCTCATGGTCGCGCAAAAACTCTTCCGTGACGCGGACGTCCTGGTTCGGGACCTGTTCCGGATTTAGCTCCGGTGGCTTTTCGTGCAGGCGGGCTTCTACCAGATATTCGCAGTCGAGCGGGCAATCCACCGTCACTTCCCGCTCCGAGCCACAGCAGATCGAGCAGATATCGCCGCCCACGCCAGGACAGTAACGGCGAGGCTTTCGCGTATCACAGATCTTGCATTTCATGGTGGAAGGACCGGCACTTCCATCGTAACATTCGATGTGGAATAAACTATTTGGAAGCGCGCTCGGCTTTGGAAGCCGCGTTCGGTTCGGCGGCGTGCTTTCGATCCAGGCCAAATTTCGGCGCTTTTGAACTTCCGTCCACCTTGATATGAAGGTAGGTTCCCGCGCCATGCTTGGCAAAGAACGGATCGGCCGGCTTGAGCACCCAGCGCTTCCAGCCGGTCAGCGTACTCGACATTCGGGCATCCAGCTTCAAGGCCCCATGAAAGTCGACCACGTCTTTATCCAGATCGTAGTCCCCGGCGATTTCGACGTTAGCGCCCGGTACTTCAAACGACATCGAGCGGAAGGTCATCACCTGGTCCTCCAGACGAAAGACACCCTTGAGGTTCGAGACCACTTCATCGATTTCCTGATTGTTCGGCTGGCCTTGACCGCGGCGGCTGAGCTGATCGATCTGATCCTGAATGGTGGAACGCAGAAATCTCGCATCACGAACATCGAATTCCCCGTCTAGACGCAGCTTCTCTTTCACCGGGCCGGTAAGAGGCGGGATATCGATCCGCGCTCGCAAAGCGATCACTCCTTCCATAAATGGCGACCCCTTGGTCGCCAGCCGAAGCAGATCGCGCATGTCGCCGCTCGGCATTGCAGCTCTCAAACTGATGGTTCGCTGGCGTTGATCCTCGTGCTTGATCACTGTGCCGGTAGTGGTGAAATCCGTTCGGCCGAGTCTGGCCTTTACAGGCTGCAAGACCGTGTTTCCGTTGGTCCCATCCACTAACACTTCAAAGCGTGTCATGAGCGGAACAGCATTTCCAACGCTCTTTAAACGAAAATCCGGCACTGAAGCTTCGCCTCGCGCGCGCACCGAATCGAGCGTTCCGTCGAACTTGCCTGTTGACGCAAGAATGCCGGCAATTCCATGGAAAACTCCCAGGTCAGCTTTGTCGAAAGTGTAATCGCCGACGAGCGGCGTGTCTCCCGGCTCCGATGCGAGCCACGGACCGAAATTTCCGTCGCTGTGCAGGGTTCCCGGGGGTTTGGGAATCGTGAGAGCAGCCTGATACCGCATGGAAGTGTTGGGCCCGATCGATTTCAAGCGCAAGCGTTCGATGTCAAACCGCAACGGCTTCTTGCTTTTGTCTTTAGGAAGAATCACCAGGAAAGCATTGCTGATCTGTGCATCTTTGATGAGCACGTTCGGTTGCGACGTTTTGCTCGCGAGATCCGGAAATTCGCCGCGTGGCGGAATGTTGATTTCCACTCCATCGAGTGCGACAAATTCAACGGCCTTGCGGCGCTCGGAAAGCACGCCCAGATCAACCATGAAATAAAGCTTATGAATTTTGAAGAGTGGCGGAACATCCCGCGCTCCGCCGAAGCGCATCGAAAGTCCCTCGCCCTCAACGCCCACCATCGCACCGCGGCCTCGCCGTAAGACGAGCTGAAGTATGGACATTCTTGGTGGGTTCACACGCAGAGCGGCGAGTTCCACTTCGCTATGAAAGCGATCGTGCAGGTAACGTATGGCCTGCTCGCGAATCATAGGCTCGAATCGTTTGGCCATGATCGACGCCGCCACAAAGAGCGCGACTGTCACGACTCCCGCAGTTGCCGCAATCCCCGCTATCCAGTACTTCTTATGCCGTGTCACCCAGGGAACACCCAGTTCTTGGATGTTTGCCGGGCCGAATTGTTTCCTAGACTTGTGCCGCGAGGGTCTGATGGTAGGTTCGCAGAAAGAATCCGTCCGTCATGCCAGCGATGTAATCGCAGACGATACGGTGCGTGGGAGTTTGCCCCAGTGCCTCGACGTAGTGCTCGGGCAGTTTCTCGGGATGAATGAGATAAAACTGGAACAACTCAGCAATCATGGCAGCCGACCGGCGCCGCTCTTCGACCATTGGTTCGGAAAAGTAGACGGTGTGATGGAGAAATTGCTTTAACTCACGATTCGTGGCTTGGGCCGCAGGCGTGAGCGATGCCAGGCGGCGTGGATGCTCCCGAACCTGGCCAGCATCCGACAAGCCCGCCGATTCGGCCGCTTCGATGGTCCCCTGAATCAGCCCGGACACCAGCCAATCCACCAGACCCCGCACGACTTCTTGAAACCTCTCACGATCGGAGGCGCCCGGAAAGTGACCTTCCGCCTCTTCATATCGTCGAGCGAACTCTGGCACCGCCTGGCGAACGTCGCACGTCCCGAACAGGTGCGCCGAGAATGCATCATCCAAGTCGGCTGTGTTGTAGGCGATCTCGTCGGCCAAATCGATTAACTGCGCCTCGATCGGAGGCCGCAGTCCCGGCAAGTATTCGTCGAGCGAAGAATTCTCACCGTTCTCAAAATCCCGCGAGTGCTTCACGATCCCTTCGCGAACCTCGAAGGTCAGGTTCAAACCGGAAAAGCGCGCATAGCGATGTTCGAACGATTCCACTACGTGCAGCGCATGGAGATTGTGATCGAACCGCTCGCCAAAACCGCGCATCTGCTGGTCCAATTCGTCCTCACCGGCATGAGCGAAGGGTGGATGCCCGATGTCGTGCCCCAACGACAACGCTTCGGTAAGGTCTTCGTCCAAATGCAGGGCCGAGGCAACCGTGCGCGCGATTTGCGAGACCTCGATTGTATGAGTCAACCGATTGCGGAAATGATCGGAAATGCCGGCCGGGAAGACTTGCATCTTATTCTCAAGCCGGCGGAAGGCGCGGGAGTGAATGATGCGGTCGCGATCGCGCTGGAATTCGTTGCGGTAGGGATGTGGAAGCTCAGGATAGCGCCGGCCGCGGCTTTGATCGACCGGGAAGCGCAGGCGGCCGAGGCCGGTCACTTCGCGGACATGTCGGAAAGCGCGCTGATCGCCACGCGGCTGATTCCGCTACGCGGGCTGCTGCGCAGAGGCTCCAGCATCTTGCGCGCCCGCTGCGGATCCTTGGCTTGGATCAATTCCGCTAAGACGATGGTCGCGTATTCCTTGGAAACCAATCCAGTCGGGTGATCGATCAAGGATTGCAAGAGCTTCTCGCCGTCGGCCAGCTTGCCTTCCGCGGCAAAAACCTGCGCCAACGAGATCTTGGCCACCGAAGAATATGCATTGCCAGAATCCACTACAGCTTTGAACCGTTTTTCCGCTTCAGCCAGGTTTCCGTGATCGGCGGCATTCGTTCCCAGAAAGAATTCGGCGATCAATCCCTCATCACTTCCGGGATACTTTACCGCCAGATCAGTGAATGCTTTGGTGACCGCCTTGTCGCGCTCCGCCTGAGTCGGAAAACTGGTAGCAAACTCGTTGACCGGCGGCCCGATGTTCGCGTTCTGAAGCTGCATGGCTGCCCGAAGTGCTTCTTGCCGAACCGAGTGCTCATGACCCCGATACCAAAACACCGCCACGATGATGAGCGCCACGGCGACCGCGATGCTCCCCCAGCGAGTCAGTTGTGCCCGATGGTCGGAGAACACCTGGATGCTATGCTGGACTTCCAGTGCAAACCGGTCGCTTTTTAGTTCTTTGCGGGTAAGACGATCCACTCGAGACCTCGTCGGAGGGGAAACTTCATGCTAACACAAGCTGCGCGCCGATGCATGCTCCCCCATTCATTCGATGCCCCGCCGCGAGGGTCATGAGCCGCGGGACTTGGAGGCGCAGCCCCTCAGGCGAAGCTGCGAACCGCCGCGGCTTCGTCGTCGAACACCTCAAATACGGTGTATAGTTTGGTGATCTGCAACAGGTCTTTCACGCGCTTGCTCAGACCCAGCAACTTTAGCTGACCGCCATGATTGGTAACGGTGGTGAAACTTGAAACCATTTCGCCAATCCCTGAGCTGTCGATGTAAGAGACCTCGCTCAGGTTCACCAGAATCTTCTTGTCGCCTTTGTTGGCTAAATCCCGGATCGTATCCCGAAAAACACTCGCGCCTTCGCCCAGGGTGATTCGACCATTCGCATCGATTACGGTTACGTCGCCTACTTTGCGAGTCGTCAGTTTAACGCTCAATTGGACCTCCTCGGCCTTTCTCGGAACTCGTCAACTGGCTTTCGCCAGATATTTCACCATTTTCACTTCGGTCCCACCGGGCTGCCCGCGGCGAACCTGAAACTCGTCTACGAACGCCTGGATCAGAAGGAGCCCTCTGCCGGATTGCCTGAGCAGGTTCTCTTCCGCGAGCGGATCAGGCAGCGTATTCATGTCGAATCCTTCGCCTTCGTCCGCGATCACCACGGTCAACCGATCCGCCGTCGAGGTCACCGACACATGTACTTTCTTGCGCGCACTGTACCGGTTTCCGTGCACCACGGCATTTACCATGCTTTCCCGAACCGCCATCCCTAACTGGTTTAACTCTTCTTCCCCAAGACCGACTGCTTTAGCCTCTTGCAGAACCGACCTTTCCGCGATTTCCACGCTGTCAAGATTGGAATCGAGCAGCATGTCGCGGTCTGGCATAGATTCGCTTAGCGGGCCGCAGCGGGCCAAGTCGAATGTTTACAGTAAAATACTCAGGCGGGCAAAGTCAAGAACGCCACACTGCACGGAAACGTTGTTCACAATTGCCTAACGCCGCTCCAGCACAGTTGAATGCCTAACGACATCAGCCACACAGACAGCGCCACTCGAAATGCGCGTTTAGGCGCCACCGTTGCAACGTAGGTGCCGGCTATCGCGCCAATCAGTCCGCCGATCACCAGCCGCCCGAGGATCAGCGAATCATAATTCCCGGCACTCAATTGAAATCCACTGCCGACCAACGATACGCACAGGCCGAAGAACAGGTCCGTTCCCACTACCTGCGCGGCAGACAGCGGTGTGATCGCAAGCAGTACGAGCGATCCCATTGCGCCGGCGCCGGCCGAGGAGAAACCAACCTCCGCACCGATCGGAAGCGTGATCAAAGGAAGCCATCGTGATCGATCGTGAGCGGGTTTCCGCTCGTCGCGAAGCCAGAGTCGACAGAGATTCAGCGCCGCCATCACCGCAATCGTCGATCCGAGGGCCGCGTACAAGATTCCCTGCCGGCTGGGCGTGTTGAAGTTCGTAAGGATCAGGGATCCAAGGAGCGCTCCCGGCACGCCGCCTGCGAGCATGTATCCCAGCACCCGAAAATCCACTTGCTTGCGATACAGTTGCATAGGAACCACAAGCAGTTTCACCGCCACGGCAAATACAAGCGCTGTGCCGACGGCCTGTGCAGGGGGCAAATGGAAGTATAGAATCAGGACCGGAGCGGTGATGATGCCCGCCCCGACACCGGTGATGCTAATCGCTACTGCTATCAGAAATCCGAGGACGATCTCCATGATCAGCTCGCTTTATCAATCGCGATGTGGATGCCGCACTCGAGCTTGCGTCCATGCCAGCGACCGGACCGCAGGTTTTCCGGATCGGCCGGCGGCGTAGTGCACGGCGCGCAACCGATGCTTGTAAATCCATCGTCGTACAACGGAAGCACGGGTATTTCTCGTCGTTTCAGATACGCCCATACATCCGCGTCCGTCCAGTCCGCGAGCGGGCTGATCTTTAGCAGCTGATGCTCGACGGGCAGCTTGAAATTATCGACGAGTTTGAGATTGGCGCGCGTAGGCGATTGCACGCGGCGCAGTGCAGTGAACCAGACATCATACTCGGCGAGCCCCTGGAAAAGCGGCTCTACTTTTCGCATGCCGCAGCAGCGGTCGGGCGCGCTTTCATACAATATTCCGAACTTGGACTCCTGCTCCGCTACCGTGAGTTTGGACGAGAGGTTCACAAGGTTGAGATGCATCAGCTCTGTCATTTGATCGCGATATGCGTAGGTTTCTGGGAAGTGATAGCCGGTCTCCAGGAACAATACAGGGATATCGGTCTGCTGAGCGATCAGTAGATCCAGCAACACCATGCAATCGGCCTGAAAGCTGCATGTAACGCACGCACGTCCCGTGTTTTCCAAAAGAGTGTCGCGAATCAGAGCTGTGGCTTCTTCGATCTTCGTGTCGAGCAACATGTCAAATCCCTTCACCTTCCGTCAGCGACTCGTTCGGCAGCAATACACCGGATTGTTCCAGCCTTCGAACGACTTCATCGGCCGCTAGCGTATCGTCCGCGGGCAAATCAGATGCCTCATCTGAAAGAAGTAGGACAAGCAAGCCCGTAGCACAGGCGTCCACGCCTTTTTTGTCGGTAATCACCACTGAACAGCCGCGATCGAATAGTTTCCGCTCCAGGAGCCACGCAAGCTGCTCTCTGCGGCCGAGTACGACGGTTGCCCCAGCATGCCGGTACCGCGCAATCCGCTCCGCCACAGTCACCCGGCCGCGATTCAATCCGACTATGCGTGGGCCACGGTCCACGTGAACGGCAGTGAGTATCATACCCGCGCCGGCAGTCGCGTTCGAGTCTGGATCGATCAGGATGAAGCTGCCCGTCGCCCGGGTGTGCGTATAAGCGTCGAAATAAATCGGCCGGCTGGTCTCAATGCGTAGCACGCCAATCGCGTTCATCTCCAGGCGATCGGTAGATTCGTGTTGCAGCGTGCTTATGTTCACGCGATGCCGTACGGCTTTCACCTCCGCGGCAATCGTCTGGGTGGTGTGCTTGAGCAGGTACGTTTTCGACGGGTCGAGCGGCTCCTCATGAAGCCACACCACGTTCGCGTCGAACTGGCGGGCATTGTCGGGAACCCTTTGCGCCGAGACGATCATGTCGCCGCGGCTGATGTCCAGTTCATCCTCGAGCGTTAGCGTCACCGACATCGGCGCGACCGCCTCATCCAGCGGGCGGTCGAATGTCTCAATGCTTTTTACCCGCGATCGCCTGCTCGAAGGAAGCGCGACAATCTCTTCGCCCGGACGGATGGTGCCGGAAGCAATTTGGCCCGCATACCCGCGAAAAGTCTGATCTGGCCGGATTACACGTTGGACCGGGAACCGGAACGCCGTGGTGTGCACACGGTTGTAAACCGGCGCAGTCTCGAGAAACTCTAGCAGGCTGGGTCCCTCAAACCACGGCATCTTTCGGCTTCGACGTACGACATTTTCGCCTTCCAATGCGCTGATCGGCAAAAAATAGACGTGCGGCGCATGCAAGCGCGCAAGAAAACCGCGAAACTCCTCCTCAATTCCACGAAAGACGGCCTCGTCATAATAGACCAGGTCCATTTTGTTCACCGCGATCGCAAAGTTCGGAATCCCCAGCAGCGATGCGATGTAGGCATGGCGCCGCGACTGCTGTAGAACGCCATTGCGCGCGTCGATCAGGATAATTGCCAAATCGGCGGTGGAAGCGCCCGTCGCCATGTTGCGCGTGTACTGCTCGTGGCCCGGCGTATCCGCGATGATGAACTTCCGCTGGGCGGTAGCGAAATAGCGGTACGCAACGTCGATCGTGATGCCCTGCTCTCGCTCCGCCCGCAACCCGTCGGTCAATAGCGAAAAGTCAATAGAACCCGCCGAGCGATTCACCGAGGCCTTGGTCACCGCCTTCAATTGATCTTCGTAAACGTTCCGTGAGTCAAAAAGAAGACGGCCGATGAGCGTGGATTTACCATCGTCCACGCTCCCGGCCGTCGTGAATCGCAGGAGATCTTTGGCGCGCTCTTGAGCAAGAAAAGCTTCGATGTCGAACAGCGGAGAGCGATCGGCCAGAGCTGACATCAGAAATAGCCCTCGCGCTTCTTGAGTTCCATGGAGCCGTCCAGATCGTGGTCGATCACACGGTTCTCGCGCTCCGAGCGCCGGAACGAAATCAATTCTTCAATAATCCTGGGAACCGTATCCGCATCGGATCGGATCGCCCCCGTGCACGGACTGCATCCGAGCGACCGCATCCGGCACCTCACCCTTTGCGGCTTCTCGCCGGGCAGCATCGGAATGAACGGCTGCTCGAGTGAAATCAGCGAATCGCCACGCACCAGCACCTGCCGCTCTTTGGCGAAGTACATCGGCACGATCGGAATGTTTTCGACGTGGATGTATTGCCAGATGTCCATCTCGGTCCAGTTCGAGAGCGGGAACACGCGCAGACTCTCGCCGGGGTCGATGCGCGGGTTAAAGAGGTTCCACAACTCCGGCCGCTGATTCTTCGGGTCCCACTGACCTTTGGCGTCGCGGAACGAAAAGATGCGTTCCTTGGCACGCGACTTCTCCTCATCGCGGCGCGCCCCGCCGATAGCCGCGTCGAATCCCCCGGCGCGCAACCCATCGAGCAGAGCCTTGGTCTTGAGCAAACCGCAGCAGCGCTGGGTGCCGAGCCGGAACGGATTCGCACCTTGTTCGATTGCCTCCTGATTCGTATACACGATCAGCTTCACTCCCACTTCGCGCGTATAGCTATCGCGAAATTCGATCATTTCGCGGAACTTGTACGTGGTATCGATGTGCAGCAGCGGAAACGGGATCGCGCCAGGATAAAAAGCCTTCTGCGCCAGCCTCAGCAAAACCGACGAATCCTTGCCGATGGAGTACAGCATCACCGGTCGCTGAAATTCGGCAGCCACCTCCCGGAAGATGTGAATGCTTTCGGCTTCGAGGAGCTTCAGATGGCCGAGGTGCGACATCATCCGCAGATTACCACGTAATCTACCGAATGTCTATAGAGATACAGATATTAGCTAAACAAGTCCCTCATTTTTAATATCTTCTAGAAGCTGACCCTCGGCGTTTCGAGGATATCCGAAGTCCCAGAATGGGTCGCCTGAAGAGCTTTCCCAAACTCGTTTGTCACGGCTAACCAACAGGGCTTCCAGGCGCGAGTCCAGGTCGCGGACTTCATCATCCAGGCCGAGCATGGCGATGATTCCACGCAAATCCAGGTCGTTCCTGTAATCTTCGAGACCGAATTTGTAGCCACGCTCGACCGACTCGACGAATTTGCGCCAGCGATCGATCAGGCCCGCCCGTCCAGCCCGGACGATGTGTTCGGGATACCCGTTATCGCGCAGGTATGCGGCCATTTCCTCGTCAGTCATAGGATCGCTTGGCCTGCCGCCGGAAGTATCGCTCGCCGTCGTTGGGGATGAAGAACGTGCGGATAGTGTGGTCGGGATTGTATGCGCCAAAGTAACCGCGACGACGGTCAAAGCGGCTGAACTCGCCGTTGGATCGGCGGGCCTCCAGAATCGGACCGCCGGGCGGCGCATCTCTCAGCTCCTGCGCCAGACGCAGGTATTGCTGTTTGTTGATGTGGCCGAACTCCGCACCGTGTTTGTGGTAGTGCTCATCCCGTTGCCACTGGCTACGGAAGCCGGGGCCACCGGCGCCCAACCAAGCCCCGACGAAGGCGAAGCCAATCCCAAGGCGGCG
>JACXTT010012829.1_pt1 | contig 11095 bp, 11 predicted proteins | sample 9270951 | NCBI WGS metagenome assembly JACXTT01 (sample SAMN15532306, study PRJNA645909) | rock metagenome | isolation source: weathered quartz diorite | place: Puerto Rico | collected 2017-06-21 | reverse complement strand
CGGTGAAGTACCGCTGCTCGTCGAACACCGCGTAGTTCGGGAGCAACTGCTTGCGGTAGACGCCCAGCAGCTGCCCGCGCGCGCACACCGCCGCCGCGTTGTAGAGCCGGTCGGCCTGCTCGGGGAAGCCGATCACCATCGTCACGTCGCCGGTGCGCGCCGCGAGCTTGGCGACGGACTCGGCCGCCGCGGCGACGAACGCGGGCCGCAGCAACAGGTCTTCCGGCGGGTACCCGGTCACCATCAACTCCGGGAACACCACGAGGCCGCAGCCCTGGGCCGCCGCCGCTTCGTACGCGTCGAGCACGCGCTGCGCATTGCCGTCGAGGTCGCCCACGATGGCATTCAGCTGGGCGATTCCGACGCGCAACCGGGCCATTTGCCCAGGATAACGACGCCCGCCGAGTCGTCCGTCGGGAGGAGCGCGCGACACTCGGACCAATGACGGTCATCGACAGCACGCCGGTTCGGCGGTCGCTCGAGCGGTCGGCCGATCCGATCACCGGTCGTGCTGCACTGGCCCGCCTCTTCGACGCACACCCGACCCTCGTCGACGAGCTCGCGTCCGACGCGCCGTTGCTCGACGCGCTCGTCGCGGTCGCCGTGGCTTCGCATTCGCTGCTCGCGGTGCTCGAACGCGACGAACGCGCCGTCGACATGCTGCGCGCCGACGTGCTGCACACCGACGCGAACGTCGACGGGCTCGTCGCCGAGGCGCGCGCCGCGATCACCGTCGATGATCCGGGCGCCGCGCTACGGCGGTGGAAGCACCGGCAGCTGGTCCGGATCGCGGGCCGTGACCTGCTCGGCCTCGCCGATCTGCGCGTCGTCGGCGCGGAGCTCGCAGCGGTCGCGCAGGCCAGCCTCGCCGCCGCACTCGCGATCGCCGCGCCCACCGTGCCGATGGCGGTGATCGGCATGGGCAAGCTCGGGGGAACCGAGCTCAACTACGCGAGCGACGTCGACGTCGTCTTCGTGCACGACGGCGACACGGCCGAGGCGGAACGGGCGGCCCGCGCACTGTTGCGTGTGATGACCGAGCCGACCGCCGACGGCATCGTGTTCCGCACCGACGCCGACCTGCGGCCCGAGGGCCGAGCGGGCGCGCTGAGCCGGGCGCTCGACGCATACGAGGCGTACTGGGAACGGTGGGCACAGACCTGGGAGCTGCAGTCGCTCATCAAGGCGCGCCCGGTCGCGGGCGACGCGGCGCTCGGCGCGGCGTTCGTCGCCGGCGCCGCGCCGTTCGTGTGGCCGGACGTGCTCGACCCGGCCGCGGTGCACGAGGTGCGGGCGATGAAGGCGCGCACCGAGCAGCTGCTCGCGAGCAAGGGTCTGCAGACACGCGAGCTGAAGCGGGGGTACGGCGGGATCCGCGACATCGAGTTCGCGGTGCAGCTGTTGCAGCTCGTGCATGGGCGGCACGATCCGTCGATCCGAGCGCGCGGGACGCTCGAAGCCCTCGAGGAGCTGTCGGCCGGCGGCTATGTCACGATCGCCGATGCCCGCCAGCTCGACGAGGCCTACGTGTGGCTGCGCACGGTGGAGCACCGGCTCCAACTCGTCGACGAGCAGCAGACCCACACGCTCCCGACCGACGGCGCGGCGCGCACGCACCTCGCGCGCGTGCTCGGCTTCCGCGACAAGCCGGGCGCGTCCGCGGTCGACCAGCTCGACGCGCAGCACCAGCGGCACCAGCGGATCGTGCGGTCGATCCACGAGAAGCTCTTCTTCGCACCGCTGCTCGAGACGCTGGCCGGCGTCGGTGCGCTGTCGATGGACGCCGCGCAGGAGCGACTGACCGCGTTCGGCTTCCGTGACATCACGCAGACGCGCGCTGCGCTCGAGGAGCTGACGGCCGGGCTGACCCGTCGGTCGCGCGTCATGCAGCAGTTGCTGCCCGCGATGCTCGGCTGGCTCTCGGCCGCGCCGGACCCCGACCTCGGGCTGCTCGCGCTGCGACGCCTCACCGAGGGCTACAACCGCAGCTCGACGCTGGCGCGCCGCTTCCGCGACTCCCCACTCGCAGCCGAGCGGACGTGTCGCATCCTCGGGTCGTCGCGCGTGCTCGGAACTGCGCTGTACCGCCAGCCCGAGTTCGTCGACGCGCTGGCCGACGACGGGAACCTCGAAGCCGAGGCGACTCGCGACGAGTTGACAACGGAAGCGCTCGACTCGCTCGACTGGCGCGAGAACGAAGCCGACCGTCGCTCCGGGCTGCGCCGGTTCAAGCGGCGGCATCTGTTGCGCATCGGCGCGCGCGACCTCCTCGGCTTCGCGCCCGTCGACGCGGCCGGTCGCGAGCTGTCGCGCCTGGCCGACGCGTGCGTCGAGGCCGCGCTGAGCTCCCTCGAGCCGACGCTGCCGTTCGCGGTCATCGGCCTCGGCCGGCTGGGCGGAGCCGAGCTGTCGTACGCGTCGGACATCGACGTCATCTTCGTGTACGACGGTTCGACCGCGTCCGACTTCGACGTCGCCGAGCGAACCGCGACCCGCCTGGTCGGCGCCATCGGCGACAGCACGTCCGAGGGACGTACGTTCCGCGTCGACACCCGGCTCCGGCCCGAGGGCAACCAGGGTTCGCTGGCGCGTTCGCTCGGCGGCTACCGCGCGTACTTCGAGCAGTGGGCGCAGACGTGGGAGTTCCAAGCGCTCACCAAGGCCCGCGTCGTCGCGGGCGACCCCGACGTGGGCGACCGGTTCGTGCAGCTCGCTCGGGAGTTCGTGTACCGCGAGCCGTTCCCCGAGGAATGGCGTCGCGACATCCGCCGTATGAAGGCGCGCATCGAGAGCGAGCGCATCCCGCCCGGCGAGGACCCGCAGTTCCATCTGAAGCTCGGCCGCGGCTCCCTGTCCGACATCGAGTTCACGGTGCAGCTCGAGCAGCTCGCGCACGGCGGCTCGAACCCGGACGTGCGCGACCCGTCGACGCTGCGTGCGCTCGACGCGCTGGTCGAGATCGGTGCCGTCAGCGAAGACGCCGCCGCCCCACTCCGCGAGTCGTTCGTATTGTGCGAGCGGGCGCGCAACTACCGCTACCTGCTCACGGCGTCGCCCGGTGACTCCTTGCCGGTCGACGGCGACGAGGCCGAGAAGCTCGCGCTCATGCTCGGCTACACCCACAGGCCGCAGCAGTCGCTGCGCGACGACTACCGACGCGTCACCCGGCGAGCGCGCGCGATCGTCGAGCGCCTGCTCTACGCACGCGAGGATTGACGCGTAATGAGGTGGGACGGCGATGCGTATCAGGCGCGCTTCGATCGCCTGGCAGCCAGCGGCCTCGACGTGCACGGAGAAGCGAGCTTCGTGGCTGCCCTCAGTCCCGCGCCCGCAACCGTGCTGGATGCCGGCTGCGGGACCGGCCGGGTCGCGGTCGAGCTGGCGCGCCGGGGCCTGCAGGTCGTCGGCGTCGACGTCGACCGGTCGATGCTCGAGCGGGCCCGTCGCGTGTCACCGGACGTCGAGTGGATCGAGCACGACCTCACGGACCTCGATCTCGGCCGCACGTTCGACGTGGTGCTCATGGCCGGGAACGTGCCGCTGTTCACGGCGCCGGGCACGCACGCCGCGCTCGTCGCCGGCTGCGCTCGTCACGTTGCGTTCGGCGGTGCGCTCGTCGCCGGCTTCCAGCTCGGGCCGCGGTACGACCTCGCGACGTACGACACCCACTGCACCGCCGCTGGGCTCGCGCTCGCCGAGCGGTACGCAACGTGGGATCGCCATCCGCTGGGCCCGGGCCACTACGCGGTGAGCGTCCACCGGCGCTAGCCCGCCGAACTTGCGTCCCTGGAACCCCGTCAGACGTGGTTTGCGGACGCACGTTCGCTCGGCAGGTTGACTTCCGTGCGATCGCGATATATCGTAATCGGTCATGAGACATCATCAACGAACCCGAGAAGGAGTGACGATGGACGACCGACGCCACCGGGGCCGGGGCCGGCACCGGGAACGCGAGGGCTGGTGGGCCGGGCCCCGCATGCGCCGCGGCCAGATCCGCACGGCCCTGCTCGCCGTGCTGGCCGAGGAGCCCGGCCACGGCTACGACGTGATGCAGAAGCTCGAGGACAAGTCGGGCGGCCTGTGGCGCCCGAGCCCGGGATCGGTGTACCCGACCCTCCAGCAACTCGAGGACGAAGGGCTCGTGCGCTCGACCGAGCGCGACGGCAAGCGCGTCTACGAGATCACCGAGGCCGGCCGCACCGAAGGCGCGTCACGAGTCGAGGAAGCGGGCGGCCCCCCGTGGGAAGCCGCAGCACAGGGCGGCCGCCGCCGTGAGGCCATGCAGGCGATGCGCCAGTTCCTGATCGCGTACCGGCAGATCACCGAGGCCGGCACGACGGAGCAGGTCGATCGCGCCGTCAAGATCATGACCGACGCACGCCGCGAGCTCTATCAGATGCTCGCCGAGTGACGCGGCGAGCCCGGGATCACGAAGACCCCGGGCTCATCGTCCGCATGGATGCTCTGGAACGAGGTGCCGCACCATCGGACGGCCCGCGCTCCTGTCTAGCCGACGATCTTCGCCTTCATCTTGCTGAACTCGGCGTCGTCGATGACTCCCTGCGCCTTGAGGTTGGCGAGGTTCTGGAGCTGATCGGCCGCGCTCGAACCGCCGCCCGAACCGACGGCGTCACGGATGTACGCCTTCTGGGCCGCGTCCATCGCCGCCGCTTGCTCGGCCGCGTGCTCGCCCATCTTGTGACCGCGCGCGATCAGGTAGACGAATACGCCCAGGTACGGCATGAAGATCACGAAGACGATCCAGAGGAACTTCGCGAACCCGCCGATGTCGTGACTGCGGAAGATGTCACTGAAGACGACGATGAGCAGCCAGATCCAGATGAAGAAAAGTGTGAACCAGAGGAAGGAATAGAAGACCTGTCCGGTTCCGAACTCATTTCCGAGCACTTCGGCACCTCCTCGCGAGAAGGGTTCTCGCCCCGAGCCATTCTGAGGGAGGGGGACCGAGGTCTCCTCCCCCCAAATGGGGGAGAACGCTGTGCCGCGTGTCGGGACATTCGCCCCGAATCGCCAGAGCGGCCAGCTCCTCGGGACCGGCCCGCCGTTGGGCGCACACTCCGCCCTTCCATGGCAGAAACCGGCGCCCGGCCACTCTTTTCCGACGCTGACGGCAAAAGGCGGGCGGGCCCAGGAGGGCGACATCCGCGAGGCCGGGTATCCCGGCCTCGCCGGAGGCCGACCAGATCAAATGTCGTAGTACAGGTAGAACTCCCACGGGTGCGGCCGCAGCTGCACCGCGTCGATCTCGTTCTCCTTCTTGTACGCGATCCAGGTGTCGATGACGTCCGGCGTGAACACGTCGCCCTTGAGCAGGAAGTCGTGGTCGGCTTCGAGCGCCGCGAGCGACTCGTTGAGCGAACCCGGCACCTGCGGGACCTTCGCGAGCTCCTCGGGCGGGAGGTCGTAGAGGTCGCGGTCGACGGGAGCCGGCGGCTCGGTGCGGTTCTGGATGCCGTCGAGACCGGCCATGAGCATCGCCGAGAACGCGAGGTAGGGGTTGCACGACGGGTCCGGGCACCGGAACTCGAGGCGTTTTGCCTTCGGGCTCTTCGAGTACAGCGGGATGCGCACCGACGCCGACCGGTTGCGCTGCGAGTACACGAGGTTGACCGGCGCCTCGTAACCGGGAACGAGCCGCTTGTACGAGTTCGTCGTCGGGTTCGAGAACGCGCAGATCGTCGATGCGTGCGACAGCAGGCCGCCGATGTACCAGCGGGCCATGTCGGATATCCCGGCGTAGCCCTTCTCGTCGAAGAACAGCGGCTCGCCGTCCTTCCAGAGCGACTGGTGCACGTGCATGCCGGAGCCGTTGTCCATGAAGATCGGCTTGGGCATGAACGTGACCGAGTAGCCCGCGGCGCGCGCCACGTTCTTCACGACGTACTTGTAGAGCATGAGCTTGTCGGCCATGACCGCGAGCGTGTCGAAGCGCATGTCGATCTCGGCCTGGCCCGCGGTGCCGACCTCGTGGTGCTGCACCTCGATCGCGATACCGACCGCTTCGAGCTGACGCACCATCTCAGAGCGGAGGTCCTGGAACTGGTCCATCGGGGGGACCGGGAAGTAGCCCTCCTTGTACCGCGGCTTGTACGCGAGGTTCGGGGCACCGTCGAGCTCGCGCTCGCGGCCCGAGTTCCACACGCCCTCGACCGAGTCGACGTAGTAGTAGCCGGAGTACTGGTTCTGGTCGAAGCGCACCGAGTCGAAGATGTAGAACTCGGCTTCCGGACCGAAGTACGCGGTGTCGGCGAGACCGGTCGACTTCAGGTACGCCTCGGCCTTCTGCGCGATGTAGCGCGGGTCGCGCGAGTACGACTCGCCCGTGAGCGGGTCGCGCACGTAGCAGTTGATGTTGAGCGTGACGTGCTGGCGGAAGGGGTCGAGCACCGCGGTGTTCGGGTCGGGGATCAGGAGCATGTCCGACTCCTGGATCTCCTGGAAGCCGCGGATCGACGAGCCGTCGAAGCCGAGCCCGTCCTCGAAGACGTCCTCTTCGAGCTCGTGCGCTGGGATGGAGAAGTGCTGCATCAATCCCGGCAGGTCACAGAACCGGACGTCGACGATCTCGACGTTGTTGTCCTTGACGAGCTTCAGTACGTCGCTCGGCGAGCGCTGCTCCATCGGTGTTCCCTTCTCTGTCTCGCTGTTAGGTCAGCGCGCTGCACACCGTGTCGGTGATGAGACGCGCCACGACATACGGGTCCATGTTTGCGTTGGGCCGGCGGTCCTCGATGTAGCCCTTGCCCTCGACTTCGACCTGCCACGGGATTCGGACCGACGCGCCCCGGTCGGAGACGCCGTAGCTGAACTCGTTCCACGGCGCGGTCTCGTGCAGGCCCGTGAGGCGCGCTTCGATGCCGAACCCGTAGTTCTCGACGTGATCGATTGCCTTCTTCTTCAGCGCTTCGCACGCGGCGATGATCGGCTCGTACGACTCGCGCATCGCGTTGGTCGAGAAGTTCGTGTGCGCGCCCGCGCCGTTCCAGTCACCCATGACCGGCTTGGGGTCGAGCGTGGCGGCGACGCCGTAGTCCTCGGCGATGCGGTAGAGCAACCACCGCGCGACCCACAACTGGTCGGCAACGTCGAGCGGTCCGAGCGGCCCGACCTGGAACTCCCACTGGCCCGGCATGACCTCGGCGTTGATGCCCGAGATCGACAGACCGGCCTCGAGGCACGCGTCGAGGTGCGCTTCGACGATGTCGCGGCCGAACACCTCGTCGGCGCCGACCCCGCAGTAGTAGAAGCCCTGGGGTGCGGGGTACCCGCCCTCGGGGAAGCCGTGCGGACGGCCGCCCTTGAAGAACGTGTACTCCTGCTCGATGCCGAACAGCGGCTCGTGGTCGCCGAACTCCGTCGCAACCGACGCGAGCGCCGCACGCGTGTTCGACGGGTGCGTCGACATGTCGGTGAGGAGGACCTCGCACAGCACGAGCACGTTGTCGCCGCCGCGCAACGGGTCGGGACACGAGAACACCGGCCGCAGCACGCAATCGGACGCCTTGCCGGGCGCCTGGTTCGTGCTCGAGCCGTCGAAGCCCCAGATCGGCAGGTTGGGCAGGGCCGTATCGCCGGTGATGATCTTCGTCTTCGAGCGCAAACGCGCCGTCGGCTCCGTGCCGTCGATCCAGATGTACTCGGCTTTGATCGCCACGCTGGCTCCCGTGCTCGCAGCCCGACGACTGTCCCGTCGAGCCTGGTAAGCCGAAGCTTTCCGGCGAGCCATTTCCCTGCCGTTGCCCGAATATGAACCCTCTGTTACCCGGACCTGCCGGGCGGGGGGACACTACGCGATCGTTCGTAGACTGTGCGCATGGAGCGCCAGCTCGAGTACGTGTTGCGCACGGTCGAGGAGCGCGGCGTCCGGTTCGTCCGCCTCTGGTTCACCGACGTGCTGGGCTTCCTGAAGTCGGTGGAGATCACGCCCGCCGAGTTGGAGGTCGCGCTCGAAGAGGGCATGACGTTCGACGGCTCGACCATCGAGGGCTACAGCCGGATCCAGGAATCCGACATGCTGGCCAAGCCCGACCCGAACACGTTCGAGCTGCTGCCGGGGAGCGACCACGACGCCCCGGTTGCCCGGATGTTCTGTGACGTCCAGGTCTTTTCGGGCGATCCGTTCCACGGCGACCCGCGCTACGTGCTGAAACGCAACCTCGAGCGCGCACGAGAGAAAGGGTTCACCTTCTTCGTCGGGCCCGAGATGGAGTTCTTCTACTCCCGCACGAGCGAGCGGATGGAACCGATCGACGGCGCGGGATACTTCGACCTGACCGCCCACGACCTCGGCTCCGCGCTCCGCAAGCAAACGGTGCTGCGGCTCGAGGCGATGGGGATCCCCGTCGAGTACTCGTTCCACGAGAACGGGCCGAGCCAGCACGAGATCGACCTGCGTCACACCGACGCGCTCACCATGGCCGACAACGTGATGACGTTCCGGCTCATCACCAAGGAGGTCGCCCAGGACCACGGCGTGCACGCGACCTTCATGCCCAAGCCGATCGCCGGCGCGTTCGGTTCGGGCATGCACTCGCACCTCTCGCTGTTCGAGGGCGACGTCAATGCATTCCACGACCCGGGCGACGAGCACGGTCTCTCGAAGGTCGCGAAGCACTTCATCGCGGGCCTGCTCGTGCACGCCAGCGAGATCGTCGCGATCACCAACCAGTGGGTGAACTCGTACAAGCGGCTCATCCCCGGCTACGAGGCGCCCGTCTACAAGTGCTGGGCCCGCAACAACCGGTCCGCGCTCGTGCGCGTGCCGCTCCCGAAGCGCGGCAAGAACGAGTCGACGCGCATCGAGTTCCGCGCACCCGACCCGGCGTGCAACCCGTACCTGGCGTTCTCGGTGATGCTGGCCGCGGGACTGAAGGGCATCGACGAGGGCTACGACCTCCCGCCCGAGGCGACCGACAACATCTACGCGCTCACCGACGCGGAACGCCTCGCCGAAGGCATCACCTCGCTGCCCGGCTCGCTTCGCGACGCGCTCGACTCGATGGAGCGCTCCGAGCTCATGGCCGAAGCCCTCGGTGAGCACGTCTTCCAGAACTTCCTCCTGAACAAGCGGCGGGAGTGGACCGAGTACAAGGCGTACGTCACACCGTTCGAGATCGAGCGTTCGCTGGGAACGCTGTAGAACCGCACGATGCCCGACCCTGGCGATCTCGTCCTCGTCTTCCCTGACCCGCCGCCCCAACCCGTCGCGCGCACCCTCGACCTCGCGGGGCAGCAGTGGAAGGCCGTCCACAACGCCGGAATCGCGTAGCGGGCCGAGCCGTCCGACGGGTGGGCCGGTGCAGTCATCTGCGCCGAGGAGGACCCCGAAGGCGCGTTCGCGCTGTGCCGTTCGCTCCGCAAGGGCGACGCGCGCGTCGACTCGATCCTGCTGCTCGTGTCGGGCGCGCAGCTGCACGAGCTCGAGCACCGCGACGACCTGTTCGACGACTTCTGCCTCTCGCCCTTCCACCCCAAGGAGGTCGAGGCGCGCTTCCGGCATCTGCTGTTCCGCGCGGGACGCGGCAACAGCCCGGAGCTCGCGTCGTACGGCGACCTCGTCCTCAACTTCGAGACGTACCAGGCCGCGATCGGCGGACGCCCGCTCGACCTCACGTACATGGAGTACGAGCTGCTGAAGTTCTTCCTCACGCACCCCGGCAAGGTGTTCACGCGTGAGCAGCTGCTCTCACGCGTGTGGGGCTACGAGTACTACGGCGGCGCGCGAACGGTCGACGTCCACGTCCGGCGTCTGCGCGCCAAGCTCGGCGAGGAGCACGCGAACCTGATCCAGACGGTGCGCTCCGTGGGCTACCGCTTCGGTCAGACCCGCTGGCCGGGCGCCGGGCGTCCCGACGACAGCTAGGCGTCCGAGCCGGCGCCTTCGCGGCGCTCGGTGTCGTCGACCAGGCTCCAGCCGAACACGGCGGACCAGATCCCGGCCACGACGAACAAGCCGATGGGTCCGACGACGAACATGAACAGCAGGATCAGCACCACGCCTAGCATCACGCTCCGCTCTGGGCCGCTCGGGCCCGTTCGCTGCTCGGCGGGTTACCCGCCTCGCAAACGCTCACTCGGCGCGGATGTTAGACCGGGCGCGTGGAGTCCGAGGTGTCCGACCTCCGGCGGGCGCTGTACCGCGGTGACCGCGAGGCGGCGCGCGCACTCGTAGACGCGGGTGCGCCCGTCAACGTGTTCGACGCCGCCGCGCTGGGCGACGTCGACCGGTTGCGTTCCCTGCTCGCGGCAGACGCTGAGGGCGCGCACGACTGGTCGGCCGACGGGTTCACGCCGCTGCACTTCGCCGCGTTCCTTGGCGGCGCGGAGTCGGTACGCCTCCTGCTCGACGTGGGCGCCGACGTGCACGCCGTCGCACGCAATGACATGCGCGTGCAGCCCTTGCATTCCGCGGCCGCGCTCGGCGATGTGGAAGCGTGCCGTTTGCTGCTCGACGCGGGTGCCGACCCGAATGCTGCGCAACGGGGCGGCTACGTGCCGCTCGACGAGGCCGTGTTCAACGGCAAGGACGAGCTCGCGGCGTTGCTGCGGGCACGCGGCGCGGAGCCCTCGGGCAATCAGCTGTAGTTCAGCTGTAGTAGCGATGCGGCTTCGACCTCCAGCCCGCAGGCTCAACGGTTCGTCGCGGCACCCTCCGGGCCTCCGGATCTACGCCTGGCCCGGCGCGTAGACCCAGGCCTCGATCTCCACGAGCGCGCCGCCCGGTAGCGCCGCCACCTGCACGGTCGACCGCGCGGGCCGGTGGTCTCGGAAGGCGTCGGAGAACGCGGCGTTGACCGTCGGGAACTGGGCAAGGTCCGTGACGAACACCGTCGTCTTCGCGACGTCGGTCATCGCCGCGCCGCAGTCACGGACAATCGCCTGGATGTTGGCGAGCACCTGCCGCGCCTGCGCGTCGACGCCGCCGTCGACCATCTTGCCGGTCGCGGGATCGAGCCCCACCTGCCCGGCCAGGACCAACCAGTCGCCCGCGCGCACTGCCGGCGAATAGGGGCCGGCGACGGGCGGCGCGCTGGGTGTCGGGACGGGTTCGACCGGCATCGCTACCTCCTCAGTC
>JACXTT010012828.1_pt1 | contig 11096 bp, 12 predicted proteins | sample 9270951 | NCBI WGS metagenome assembly JACXTT01 (sample SAMN15532306, study PRJNA645909) | rock metagenome | isolation source: weathered quartz diorite | place: Puerto Rico | collected 2017-06-21 | reverse complement strand
GAAGCCCTTCGGACAAAGCGGGACCTGTCTATCGCTAACCAACGAAACCACCGGGAACAAAATTGACGCCTAAATCTGCAAGATTATGGACTGCGTCCGCGCCACCTCCAGGTACCACGGTGCGTTCGCGATGCTTGAGGATGAGGACAGGCGCTTCACGCGAGACCCGGGAGATTTCGCCGAAAATAAACTCGTCGGCCACCAGGTCACCGAGCACGGTGACTGTGACGTTTGGAAAGGATTCGACGATCTTTCTCAGGCGCCCACCCAGCAGTCCGGATTCTTCAGGAGCTTTGTTCATCGTGTCTCTGGTAGCGCTAAGCCGCAGCTATTCGATCACCGATTTTCTCACGCCGGACCCGTTCGCTCTGCAATCCTGGCCAGAATGGTATCCACAGCGTTAGCCGCGTCGGTCAATTCCATTTTCACTGGGACCACGGCCAGCGGATCCAAGGCTGAAAGAAAACCGCCCAGATTCACCGCGTCCTTCTCGGTTGTCACAAAGCCGTCGGCTTCGCTGCGCTGCCCCAGGCTCAACAAGTCTCGCACGTCCTGCTCGTTGTAGGCGTGATGATCGCGGTAGAAAGCCTCTGCCACAGGCTCGATGCCTGCAGTCCTCAGTTGCAGGACGAAACTCTTGGGCCGGGCAATAGCACAGAAGACTACAGGTCTTGCAGGAACGTTGGTGGGCACAATGCCGCGGCGAACCTGCCAACCCAGCTTTGCCTTCAGCGGGAGAGTGTCCTGCGTTGCGCCGCCGGTAAGCACGACCGCATCGGCCCGGTGCAGCGAGGTTAACGGCTCCCGCAGCCGCCCCGCGGGAAGCAGGCGATCGCGAATGTCTTCGGGAGTGATCAACACAATGTCGAAGTCGCGCGCGAGTGACCGGTGCTGGAAGCCGTCATCGAGCAGGTGGAGCTGAGGCCCAAACTTATTCTCCGCAAAGACACCGGCTTGATGGCGTTCTTCGCCAACAATCACGGGCACGGCCAGACGTCGGGCCATGAGCACGGGCTCATCGCCAAAATCACTGGCTGAGCCTGCGGGATCGACCAACGCTACGCCCCGCGTCAGGCGACCATAGCCGCGCGAAAGAATGTCGAATTTAATTTCTCTAGCCTTCAGCAACTCGCCCAGCAGCAATACGAAGGGAGTCTTGCCCGATCCTCCCACTGACAAGTTTCCGATGCTTACCACCGGGCCGCGCAGCTTGCGGGCACGGGCGATGCCACGGTCGTAGAGCGCGTTCCGCGTCCGAACGCTTAAGCCGAAGAGGGAACTTAGCGGATTCATCGAGTAAATGTCTGTGCCGGCACAGCCCGAGTTGGCTTCAACGTCCTTGTCCGGTCAAGTCTGAAGCGGACTCGAGCAGTTTCTCCAGCGCTTTCACCGTTCTCTCCGTCGCTCCCATTTGCGATCGCAGGGTCTCGGCACCGCGGCGGCCCAGTGCTGTGCGTTCAGCTTCATTCGACAGCAGGTCCATCAAGACCAGCGGAAACTCCGCAGGTCCAACGACCCGTACCGCATCCTGAGTCTGAAACAGGCCAACGATATCTCTAAAATTCTCGGTGTGGCTGCCGACGATGATGGGCACGCCGTGCTGGGCCGGCTCGATAATGTTGTGTCCGCCGCGAGGCACCAGGCTGCCTCCCACAAAAGCTACGTCGCCCAGTGCGTAAAGGGAAGCGAGTTCTCCGATGGTGTCAACCAGAAACACACCTCCTGCAACGGAATCACCGCCCCACAAGGAGCGTCGCCAGAAACGGATACCCATCTGCTCGAGCAGTTGTGAGACTTCCCCGAAACGCTCGGGATGGCGCGGCGCCAAAATCATTACCGCGCGCGGATGGCTGGCTAGCACATTCTGGAAAGCCAGCAGCAGCAGCCCTTCCTCCTCCTCTACCGTGCTGCCGCAGACGATTACCGGCCCGGCTCCCGACTGCTGGAAGACCGAGCGCAGGCTGGCGACGATTGCTGGAGGTGCCGGCGCCGCCACGTCAAACTTCAGATTTCCACTCACCTCGACGCGATCCGCGGGCGCGCCGATATCGCGCAGCCGCCGAGCGTCTTCCTCGGTTTGTGCCAAAAACAGGTCAATATTCCGCAGGACCGGCGGCAGAATGCCGATGCGGCGCGCCCGCCGGTATCCCGGCCATGATCGATCCGAAATACGAGCATTTACCACGGCGACGCGCGCGCCGCTGTTGCGCGCCAGCCGCAGGAAGTTTGGCCAGAACTCGGTTTCCGCGATCACAATCAGAAGCGGCTTCAGGGCCGTCAAATAGGGCCGGATCGCAAAGCCAAAATCCAAAGGGAAATAAAAGACACTTTTTTCTCCGAAGCGCTTTCTTGCCAGCTTCTGGCCCGTCGCCGTAGTGGTTGAAATCATCACCCGATAGCGGGGGAAACGCCGCTGTAGCTTTCCCCCCAGTTCGCCCACTGCCAGCACTTCACCCACTGAAACCGCGTGGACCCAGATTGCAGGTCCGGCCCGCTCTTGCAGGCGCGACGGAATTTTTCCCAACCGCTCGCTCAGCCCTTCACGGTACTTGCCATGGCGTCGCTTGACAAACATCCAGTAAGGCAGGCTAATCAACAAGCCTGCCGCCAGCAGCGCGCTGTAAAGCGAGTACATGAAGGAAAAGACATTCTAACCGCAAGCCGCGCCGGGCCAGCTTGTACCGGGCAAAGCACCGCTAGCCTCGCCCGATGCATCCTATAATCAGTCATGTCTCGCTTGGGGTTGAGGACGGTTTGGATTCAGCTCGTGGCGATTGTGGCCATCGCTATTTTTCCCTCCCTGGCCTATGCAGGAAAGGGATTTGCCATGCCTTCGGCCCTGCCGGCCAGGAATTACCCCGCGCACGATCAGCATCCTACGGAAGCGGTTGCTGTCGCTGTTGACCCCTACGATCTGGCGGACAAGGCAAACATCTTTTCCGTTCATTACAGCGAAATTGATTTCCTTCCCCTGTTCGTGGTCATCACCAACGACGGCAACGAGCCCGTCGAACTATCCGGAATGAGGGCCCAACTGGTTACAGCGAGCCGGGCAAAGCTTTCTCCCGCCGCCGATGAGGATATCGCCCGGCGGCTCACCCGGCCTTCAGCCAACACAAACCGCTATCCGGTTCCGTTTCCGACCAAAAAAGTGAAGGGCGGCCTGAGCAAGCAGGCGATTGAGGAGATCCAGAACGCCCAGTTCGCGGCCAAAGCGGTCGAGCCGCACAGCACGCAGGTAGGATTTCTCTTCTTCGATGTCTCGGGAATTTCTGTGCCGCTGGCAGGCGCGCACTTTTACCTCACCGGAGTGCGCGATGCCAGGGGGAACGAGTTGATGTACTTCGAAGTCCCGCTGGAGAAATACCTTAGCGCTCCGCCGAAATCGAACTGATCTGGGTCTGGGATTGCGAGCCATCATTGCAAGCCAAAGATTGCGAGGCCGGCTTTATAATCATCTGATATGGCCACCACGCCAGACATTTCGGTATCTGCCCGTGCCAAGTACGAGCCGGTGATAGGGCTGGAAGTGCATGTCCAGCTCCTGACCGCAACGAAGATCTTCTGCTCCTGCTCGACTCGCTTCGGCGACGCGCCCAATACAAACGTGTGTCCGGTCTGCCTGGGTCTGCCGGGAGCTTTGCCGGTCTTGAACCGCAAGGCAGTGGAGTTTGCGACCCTCGCGGCCATGGCGCTGAACTGCCGCATCAACGAAACTTCCATCTTTGCCCGCAAGAACTATTTTTATCCCGATCTGCCCAAGGGCTATCAGATTTCGCAGTATGACAGACCTCTGGCCGAGCACGGCGCGATCGAAATCAAGATCAACGGCGGCACCAAAAGGATCGGCATCACACGCCTGCACCTGGAAGAAGATGCGGGCAAGAGTCTGCACGAAGGCTTTGCGAACTCTTTAGAAACCACGGCCGTCGATCTGAACCGGAGCGGCGTGCCGCTGATCGAAATCGTAAGCGAGCCTGACATTTCCTCCCCCGAAGAGGCCTACGAATATCTGACCCGTCTGAAAGAGATCATCCTCTACACCGGAGTCAGCGACTGCAACATGGAAGAAGGCTCATTGCGCTGCGATGGCAACATCAGCGTGCGTCCGCGCGGCCAGAAGGAGTTTGGCACTAAAACGGAAGTGAAGAACGTCAACTCGTTCCGCTTTATCCGGGAAGCGCTGGAGTACGAGATTGAGCGGCAAATTAGCGTGATTGAATCTGGGGGCAAGATTACGCAGGAAACACGCCTCTACAACTCCGACGAAGGCAAGACGTACGGAATGCGCTCCAAAGAGCAGGCTCACGACTACCGGTATTTTCCGGAGCCTGATCTGCTTCCTCTGGTGGTAGACGCAAGATGGCAGGCGGAAATCCGCAATACCCTGCCCGAACTGCCTGAAGCCCGGCGAAAACGCATGGTGGCGGATTATGGCATCACGGAACAGGACGCCCAGGTACTCACCATCACCAGGGCGCGGGCGGATCAGTTCGAAGCTGCAGCCAAGGCGGCCAAGAGCGCCAAGCGTGTGGCGAATCTGGTGCAGAGCGAACTGATGGGCCGCCTGAAGGCCAGGGGCCTGGAAATCGAGCAGTCTCCCATTTCGATGAAGGGTGTAGCAGCATCGGCAGATTTAGTGGAGAGCGGCGCTATCTCTGGCAAAATGCTGAAAGATCTCTACGATCTCGCCTTCGAGCGCGGAAAGGATTTTTCCGCAGTCTATGAAGAGGAAGGCCGGCCGCAGCAATCGAGCGACACCTCGGCCCTGGAAAAGATCATCGACGAAATCATCGCCGCCAACCCCAAGCAGGTTGAGCAATACCGTGCGGGGAAGAAGACCGTCGCCGGTTTCTTTGTCGGCCAGGTGATGAAGGCGTCGAAGGGTCAGGCAAATCCCAAGTTGGTGAATGAGCTGCTGGCGAAGAAGCTGGAATAGGGATTGTTGTGGGAAAGGCCTGTGTGGGACCGGGTCGGAGACCCGGTCCCACACAGGCAGAGCAGTCCCCCAATGTACTGCCCCACATAACCGCGCGGTCAGTACCTTCCGTCATGTGAGTTTTCAGGCGCTCTCTCGGTAACATATCAGTAGCCGGAGGCGCCGCCATGAAGAAGTGGAAGATTGACCGCATCATCAGCGTGGCCACGCTGGTCACGTCGCTGATGGCTCTCCTCCTCGTTCTGAAGAAGCCAGCGCCCGTGGCGCAGCCTCAGGCGGCCGCAGCAGCTGTGGCCAATGCCCAGTCCTTTCAGGAAAAAGTGCAGCAGCTGGATCAGCCTAAGGAAGCCGGCCAGCCTCCCGCTGAAGTCCGCCTCAGTTCCAACGAAGTGAGTGCAGCGCTGGCACAGGCCGCAGGGCAAATCCCCTTGGCAGCGGCGGCGCAGACGCTGTCCGGCCTGTCTTCTCAGGGCGCTTCTCCCGACGCGGCGGTGGCGCCCGGACAGCCCGAAGTCAAAGACTACCAGGTGAGCTTCGACGGCGATGTCGCCCATGGCCAGTTTCTTACCCAGATTGCCGGCAAGGATGTTTGGGTAACTCTCTCCGGCCATCTCGGGTCCAAAGACGGCTACGCCACCTTCGATCCCACCGAGTTTAAAGTGGGTGATCTGAGTGTTCCCGTGTCACTGGTAAACGATGCCTTGCAGAAGAAACTCAGTGAACAGCGCGATCGCCTGAAACTACCGGACAACGTTGGCGGCATGAAGGTCGAGAACGGCGAGCTGGTGATGACCCAGAAGTGACAAGGGGCGTTCAGGAAATAGGATCGACTGCTAGCAGTCTCAGGTGATGATGTCTGGGAAGTTCCTCCGAGGCAATGGCGACGATCCGTGTTGAAACCGGCCAACCACCCATCTTGTTTCTGAAGGTTTTCGAAAGTGGGGAAAAGAAATCGCTGTTTACCTGGATTACCTGACCAGCACCCAGTCCGAAAATGGCCGACAGCCCATTGCGTGGGCTGGCAAGATATCTTGCCAGCTCATCGTCAGTGACGTAGACAAAATAGCGGTTTGCAGGCGATGGTAGCTTTAGCAGTCTCACCATGTCGTGGAATGCCGCACCTGCCTTTTGAGGCAACGGTTGGTTAGTTCCACCAGGATTCCCCCGATCATACTTGAACTCAATTGCTGTATCTAGAGTACCCTCGTTCCCCAATAACACCGTATCGATTTCTTTGCCCGCAATGATGGGATGTCTGTATTCCAGCACAACACGCTCAGGAGGAAAGGAGTTGCGTAACAGCGCTGCGAAAAAGGTATACCTGATGCTGTCCTCGGTGGTAAATGCTCCAAACTCCAGACGCAGCCTTAGCAGCCGTGAAAAGTCGGCGGCAACCTTGCCCATAAATTCCTGCATTTTCCAACCTACGCGCATCAGCACGAATCTGCACGGGCGAGGGCGCCCGCGCTACACAAACTGTCAATTGTGCTTGATGAATTCTCCCTTCTTGCCGATCAAATCGTTGTACAAAGTCACCAGCCACTGCTCGGTGGTGATGAAGTCGCCGTTCCACTTTTGCCATGGGGCCAGGACATTTTCCTGCTTTAACTGGTCCAGCGTTTTACCCGCCTTGAGGCCCTTATCGACCACCGCCATCGTCTCCTTCAACATGGTCACGTAGCGACGCACGTCGTCCAGAGTTGAGACCGGGCCGTGTCCTGGAATTACCTTTACATCGGAAGGAAGCTGAGCCGAAACCTGTTCCACGGCGGCGATCATGCCCTCGACGCTGCCGCCGCTTTGCAGGTCCACAAAAGGGAAGCCGTAGGTGACGAAGTCGTCGCCCATGTGGACCACGTTCGACTGAGGAAAGAAAATCACGCTGTCGCCGTCGGTGTGGCCATGCGGGAAGTGCAGGGCGCGGATGTCCTCACCGTTCAGGTGCACACTGACATCGTGATCGAAGGTGATGATCGGTAGCGCGGCTTTCGGCGCGGGTTTGATGTCAAACTTCGCGCTGCCGTTATTCCCCATCGTGCCGCCTGTGATCAGGCGCTTGCGCACATTGTCCTGGGCAATGACGGTCGACGTCGAGCTGAAGGGTTCATTGCCCCCGGTATGGTCAAAGTGCCAGTGGGTGTTGATCACACAGCGCACCGGCTTGTCGGTAATGCCCTTGAGCGCCGCCCGGATCTTGTCCGCTAGTGGGGCAAACTCATCGTCAACGATCACAATGCCGTCCTCGCCCACAGAAGCGCCGATGTTGCCTCCGGCTCCCTGCAGCATGTACACGTTGCCGGAAACCTTGATGACCTTCATCTCCACTTTGCTGAAGTCTTCATTTTGAGCCGCGGCCACAAAAGTGAGCAGAACCAGAGCTACGGCAGACATACAGGTGTGACGCATTTGTTTGCTCCTGTGACAGAGTTATGAGCTGGGAGATTGTAAACGGAGAGCAGGTCTTTTCACCACAGCGGCCTGAAAAGCACGGACGAAATGCCGCAGATTACTCCGTATTCTCTGTGTCCTCTGTGGTTAATTTCTTGAAGACGTGCGATATCACTGGCCCGGTGTCCCCTGGAACAGCGGCCACAACCGGTCGCCGATCACGCGATACAAGACGAATGCTTTGCCCGCATCAGAAATCTGACGGAAGAGCAATTCGCCGCGTCCGTCGCCGTCGGCATCCACCGCATCGATCAGTTCCAGACACGGCAGAACATCCAGATGCTGCGTGTCTGTCACGCTGGCAAAAGCCTTGTGCAATTCTCCATAAATGTCGTTGCGTGCGACCACGGTGACAACGTATTGCAGATCAGCGTGTTGCGGATCAGAGCCCGCGGCGTTTGGTCGGGCGGGCATACGCGCCTTCGTGGTCAACACCAGTATCGGCTCATTGCTGTTAGAGAGATCGAACGCGTGAAGCTGTACATCTTCAAAACTGGGCTGGGGCAATTTGGCGCGCGTTGCCGGCTTGGAAAAATTGGGTACCGCCGGCGATCCCACCGATGCGGCTGCTAATTGTGCTGCTCGGGCCCGCACTTCATCGGCCGCCAGCGCCAGAACGTTCTTGCGCAACTTGTCTTCCTCATCCGGTTTGAGGCTGTAGGCATAGGGGCGTGGATCGGGCCCGTCGGCGTCCGATATCGCTGGGATGCTCCGGACCGCACTGGCGGCTGCCGAGGCGAACGTCGGCGATGCCTGCGCGTCGCCCTTGGCAGACGTCGACGTGGGTGTGGACACGGACATGGATGCGCTTCGCTTCTTCACTTCAGCCGGTGACGGCACGCCGCGCTTCAGGACCGGACGGTCCGGATCTTGTTCTGCAACCGGCGGCGTCGGAACAGGCGGAGCTGCAGCCGGAGCGCGGGTAGCCGGAGTTGGGGCGGAGGCTGTGGGAGCAGGGTTAGATCCCGCAGGCGGAGCAGACGGCGCAGGCTCGGGTGTCTTTGCGGCACCCGCGCGCCGCAATACCGGGGGCCCTTCAACCGGCCCGGGGGCTGGCTTCGACCGCGCTTCCTTCTTCTTGGCTGCCAAAGCGGCTGCCGCCGCCAGATCGGCCGCCGACTGCCAGGTTCCTTCTCCCCTCCATGTGTTGTTCCCTTGCAACGCGCCTGAGACCGTGAACAGTCCCTGGGAAACGCCGGTCCGCATGGCTTCATACACCGTGCCGCTTTCCAGTGCCATCGGCACCGGCGCGGCTTTGTACGCGCTGGCATCGTAAAATTCGCCGTCATACAAAATCGTGATGGGGATCAGATGGGCCTTGCCATTGGGCGCCAGTTGCAGCAGGCCCATGGCACGTGGCCCCTTGGGAGGTCCTTTCCGCGCGGACGATTGCGCCGGAACGTGCTGAACCAACATCAGCTGAACCAGCATCAAAGCAAGGGCACCCAGGGTGAAGGTGACGGCCCACCGTGCGTTGCGATATAAATTTGTGCCACGAGGAGATACAGCCATGGATATCAATGATAAAGCCCCGGAGTTCACTTTGCCCGACCAGAATGGAGAACAGGTTTCCCTCAAGGACTTTCGTGGAAAGTGGGTGGTCCTATATTTCTACCCTCGCGCCGATACTCCCGGCTGTACCATCGAGGCCTGCGAGTTCCGCGATTCCCACAAAAAGACTGAGAAAATCGGTGCGGTAGTCCTCGGTATCTCCCCTGACACACCCACCGCGCAGAAGAAATTCGAGGAAAAGTTCGACCTGCCATTTACCCTGCTGGGCGACGCCGATAAGAAAGTCAGCAACCTGTATGGCGTGTTCAAGGAAAAGAATATGTACGGGAAAAAAGTGATGGGCGTAGTGCGCACTACGTTCATCATTGGGCCGGAGGGCAAGATCAAGCACATCTTCAACAAGGTGAAGCCAGAAGGCCACGCCGAAGAGGTGCTAGCGTATTTGAAGACCGCCGCCAAGGGCGCAGCGTAGCAACCACAAACCGCGTAGGGGCGGGTGTCCTCACCCGCCCAGCCGGGCAGCACCCGGCAGTATTGCTTTCGCCACAAACCGCGAGCCTTGCCCGCCTGCCCGGACGAGGACGTCCTGGCCTACGTGGTTCGTGGCGGTTTATTTCACCGACGCTGCCGCTGTCGTGGTAAACGTCAAAGCTGCCTCGGCAGGTATCACGGCCTCTTCCTTGCCGGTTGCCACGGCTATGCCGGTTCCCGCTCCGGCGCCGACACCAGCACCGATTGCTGCGCCTTTGCCACCTCCCGCCAGCGCGCCGATCAGCGCCCCGGCTGCCGCGCCGCCGCCAATTTTTGTGGCGTTGCTCTTGGCATGACCCTTTCCTTTGGCGACATAAGAGCGCGTGGAAATCGGTACCATCTTTCCATTGACCTGGACGGACGTAAGCCGCAGCGCGAGCTCTCCCGGCGCGTGCAGCCGCCCGCTCGATTTGGCGGACGTCACCTTGCCACGGGCGGGCGCGCCAGCCTTGGCCAGAGTCTTGCCGTTGACCACCAGATTGTGCGCCAGCGTAGCGTCAAATCTGTCGCCGACTTTGGCTGTGCCGGAACTGATCTCCGGCCCGACGCGTACCGTTATCGTGCTGCCCGCAGGGATGGTTTGCGCCATCGCAACCAGCGCCAGCAACATGAGTACAGAAACGATCTTGAGCGATTTCCCCAGCATGACTTCCTCCTTCAGGACCAACCCGTGGCAATATTATGCGGGAGACATCAGGATCGCAAAGAACATAAATTTGTCGGCGCTGGTTCCGCTACCCCGGGATTTCTACTCGCGCGATCCCCGGTTGGTGAGCCGCGATCTATTGGGCAAGATCCTGGTGCGGCGCCAGCGCGGGAAACTCCTGGCCGGCAGGATCGTTGAAGTGGAAGCCTATCTAGGCGCGGATGATCCCGCGGCGCATTCTGCCAGCGGACAGACGCCCCGCAACGCCGTGCTGTTCGGCCCGCCCGGCCATTCCTACGTTTATTTCGTCTACGGCAATCATTTCTGCTTCAACGTGTCGTGTCTTCCGGATGGAGAAGCTGGCGGAGTTCTGTTCCGCGCGCTTGAGCCGGTCGCAGGAATCGAAGGCATGGCGGAAGCGAGGGGCGTGTTGTTCAATCGAGAAAAGGGGAGAGTCGATCTGCGACAGCTGACCAGCGGGCCGGGGAGGCTAGCGCAGGCCTTCGGTATCACGCGGGAACGTGACAACGACAAAGATCTAACCAGAACCCGGTCGGATCTTTTCATCGCGGACGATGCCTTCCGCCCCAAGTGCATAGAAGTTACGCCGCGCATCGGCATCACCAAGGCGGTTGCGCATCCGCTGCGTTACATCATTGCCGGAAACAAGTTTGTCTCGAAGCCGTGACCACGTGGTTTAACTAGGCCCCAGCACAACATTGTCAATCAAGCGCGTTTTACCAAAGAAGGCTGCTACCGCCACCAGGGCTCTGCGGGAGACAACGTCAACCGGATCGAGCGTGTCGGGATCCACGATTTCAAGGTAGTCCAAGCGCACCGCCGGGTCTTCCGCAAAGACCAGTTTTCCCGCCGCGATGAGCTTGTCAGCCTTGTGTTCTCCGTGATCGAAGCTTTTTTGAACTTCCATAAGCGAGCGGTAGAGCGCGGGTGCGAACTTGCGCTGCTGCGGATCAAGATAGGCATTGCGTGAACTCATGGCCAGCCCGTCCGCTTCGCGCC
>JACXTT010012827.1_pt1 | contig 11096 bp, 9 predicted proteins | sample 9270951 | NCBI WGS metagenome assembly JACXTT01 (sample SAMN15532306, study PRJNA645909) | rock metagenome | isolation source: weathered quartz diorite | place: Puerto Rico | collected 2017-06-21 | reverse complement strand
ATCGATTCCTGGTCTCTCCTGTTGGATGTGAAGATTCTGCTGAAGACCATTCCAATTGTTTTACTGGGAAAGGGGGCCTGAGTTGCGGGATGCTGGATGCCTGGGATGCTGGTGAATGCCTTTAGGAGGGCCCAACTGAAGCTGAGGCCACGAACTCAGACCGCAGCGGGTGAGCCCTAGTTCGGCCAAGCTAGACGCTAGCATCCAGCATCCCGCATCCATCATCTGGCATCCAGTATCCGTCACTGCGCTTTTAGAACGATCAGGGTAAAATCATCCTGAATGGTTCGATCCGCCGCGAATGCCAGAATGTTGTCTTGAAGGTGTAGTGCAATTTCCCTCGCAGGTAGCTCACGGTATCGCTTGACCAGCCCCAGTAAGCGCTCAACCCCAAATTCCTCTTCAGCCTCATTGTAGATTTCGGTGACACCGTCGGTGTAGAGCAGGAGCAAATCGTGTGGCTTGATTTCGATCAGTCCCTCCCGGTACATCGAGTCTTCGAATGCTCCCAGGACCAACCCTCCGGTTTCCAGCTTGATCGGGCTTCCGTCAGACTGAAGAAGGAACACGGGATTGTGTCCCGCGTTACAGTAGGTGAGAATTCGCCGGCGTTCGTCCAACACTCCGTAAAACGCCGTGACAAACTGGTCGCTGTCCGTGCTCTCCCATAAAAGTTTATTGACCTTGGACATGATGGTGCCAATTGCGTAATTGTTCCGGATTTCCGCCAGCAGACTCGCTCGAAAACTAGCCATAATCAGAGCCGCCGGAATTCCTTTGCCCGAGACATCTCCCACCACAATTCCCCACTGACCCTCAACAATTCGGATGAAGTCATAATAGTCGCCGCTAACTCGCCGGGAAGGAATGTTAAGCCCCGCCACATCAAACCCTGCCAAAGGCGGCACCTCGCGGGGAAGAAAGCTCAGCTGAATTTCGCGAGCGATGGAAAGCTCTTTCTCCAATTTGTTTTTCTCAAGCAAGGCTTGATGGAGCTGTGCCTTTTCAATTGAGAGGGCTACTTGTTGCGCGAACTTTTCGAACAAGGCAAGGTCATTGACTGTATAGACATCCTGCTCATCACTCTCCAGAGTGAAGACACCGATCAGACGCTTGTTGCTTAGAATCGGCGCGATCATGGCCGACTGCGTCATTCGACGAGCGCTCACATAGCGGTCAGATTGCGAAATGTCCTTGAGAATCGCAGCGCTCCGGCTTTGCTCCACCAATTGTCGTGCAGCTCGTCCAACTTCCAAAATATCCTGCTGGTTTGCATCCGCTGGATAACCATACACCACCATACGTTGAATTTCATGAGACTGCCTTTCCAAAAGAAAGACACCAGCGGCGTCATAAGGCATGAGAGAACGAACAGCATCAATAATGATGTCCAGCAACTCGTCGAGATCAAGTGAAGCGCTGATGCGCTGGCTGACTTGGGCCAGTTTCTCTTCCTCCAAGCTCTTCCGCTCCAGTTGTTCGGAACGCTTGAAATGGTTGAGCGCGATCGCTATTTGATGCGATAAACCGTCGAGGTAGTCCAGAATCTCGTGGGAGACACCTTCTCGGCCAGTGAAGAAAACCTCAATTACGCCCAGCAGCTCCCCGCGGCGAGACAGCGGAATCGCAAGTACGCGATGGCATCGAACACCCAGTGTTTCATGGATTAATTTTGAAATTCCAAAATCTTCTAAGTCTTCAACAAACAAAGAGGCCTGTGTGGCCGCGACTTTTCCCGCTAATCCTTCTCCCAGCCTCAGCTTGAAATCGGTGGCCGTAAACCCGGATTGCGGAGAGTGATAGATCAATTCTTCGCGATAGGGATCGTAAGTAGAGATCAGGACAGCCAAACACCCGGATTCCTCCCGGATGATTCTCTCGATATTGTTCAGCAGTTCGTGCAGATTGGAGGCATTGTGCAAATCTTGAAAGATTGTTGAAAATACGGTGCTCTTAACTTCCTTCGGAATGGCAAGATAACTCGGTGTCTCGGTAGGTTTTGAGTTTTCCATGTTGCGGACAGCTACTATTCTTCTGGTTTACAAGGGAGGCAGGGAATGATAGCGGGTCCTATCCTCGATACCAGCCCGGAGGAACGACCTTCGTCTTTCCGCGCATTTATTGCAGGCACCGCAGTGTGTGCGATGCCTGGGCCTCACGCAGGAGAACGTGAGGTGAAGAGGGAGGTCTCTACCTAGTTGAATCACATCAGCTTTGGACAACCTGGAAAACGGGGTGATAATCTTAACATTAAAAGTCAGGGCCTGGCAGGCCAGTTCCTGGAATTTGGTAAAGAAATGAGGAGTACTGTCGGGGAAAGGATTGCCTTTGAGAGGACCAAGCGCGATAAGAGGGAGTTGATTGAGGGCACAGTAGAGCACGGTCTTGGCTAAGAGGATCAGATTTCGACCGGGCAAATACATGTCTCGGTCCTGGGAACGGTAACCGGGCACGCGGTTTCCTGTGGTGCTCCAGTGGGATTCATAAACGTCCTTCAAAGGAAGTAGGACTTCCTTTGTGGGCCTGATTGTTTTGCAGGCAAGAGCTGACAAGAAACGCCTAACCCAATGCAGTTCGGCCCCTTCCCACACAAGCCCGTTGCGCACGTACACTGGGTAAACCTCTCGGAATTTCTGACACAAAATAGCGGCCAGCACACAACTGTCCAAGCCACCGCTAACCAGCACGCAGACTTTCGTCGGCTTCGGTTGCCTCCCACGCTTGTTTCCACTCACCAGGACGCACCGCCTTCCCGAACACGAGACAAAATTCTAACTTCGAAACCAGGTGGGTGCAAGGCAAATGCTCCCAGGCGTTGGTTATGCTACGAAACCGCAAAAACAAAGCAGGCGCTCGCCTGAGGTGACGAACACCACTGCCCATTATCCGCTGCTTGCCTACTCCCGGGCCATCGCGGCCCCCCAAAGACACACAACTGTTGCAATCCAAAGTAGAAATCTATAGACAAACACTGAAGTGCTGGACATAATTTGGGCTTCCTAGAATTTCAGCGATTCACTCTGCCGGGGGTTGAGCCGATCGTTGCCCCTCCATGCGGTTCGGCCAGTCACAAAATCTAACCAAAGAGTTGCGCTCAGGTCCGAAGCCTGATGCCGGTACAACCGGTGGGGCAGGAGGAAGACGATTTCCCAACGACGCGAGATCCGCCGGTGTAGATTGGAAACGCGTGGACGACATCCAGAATGCAATGAAGCACTAGCAGTGCGCCCCAACATAAGGGACTAATTCCTGAACCAGGTCAGCTCCCATACTCTCTAAAGCGAGGTTTGAACCATGATGCTCCGACTGCGCCATGGAAGAACATGGCTCCTTTTCTTCACATGTTGTTTTCTTCTGCTCCAGCCTGATTGCACCCAAGCATCTTCGAGTAAAGAAGGACAGCTTCCCCTCTCAGCATCGGCACCGAGCGCCGAGGCCCCAAAAACGGATACCGGTGATACGGCCTGGCTTCTCGTCTCCAGTGCTTTCGTTCTGCTGATGACGCCGGGCCTCGCTCTGTTCTACGGCGGAATGGTGCGCCGAAAGAACGTTCTCGGAACCATGATGCAGAGTTTCATATTGGTGGCTCTGGTCACCGTTCAATGGGCTCTCTTTGGTTACAGTCTGGCTTTCCACGAAGGATCGTTTTGGGGTGGCTTTACATGGAGCTGGCTTCATGGTGTCGGAACTGTTCCAGATCCTTATGGCTACGCCAGTACCATTCCTCATCAAGTCTACATGACGTTTCAGCTGATGTTCGCGATTATCACTCCTGCCTTAATTACCGGAGCATTTGCCGAACGGATGAAGTTCAGTGCCATGGTCCTTTTCATGTTGCTGTGGGCGACTTTCGTCTATGATCCATTGGCGCACTGGGTTTGGGGCAAGGGAGGCTGGCTGCGGTTTGGAGATCCCAACGCGCTTTTCGGAGCCCTCGATTTTGCTGGAGGTACAGTGGTACACATTAGCTCGGGAGTTTCCGCACTGGTGGCTGCTTTGGTTCTCGGTAAGCGTCTCGGCTACGGAACGGAACCAATCATTCCACATAATCTCACCATGACCATCACAGGAACGGCTCTCCTGTGGTTTGGGTGGTTCGGCTTCAACGCAGGCAGCGCGGTCTCTTCGGGAGGTCTTGCCGCCGGCGCTTTCGTGGCTACTCACTTTGCAGCGGCAGCGGCAACCCTGTCCTGGACGTTTGCCGAGTGGATCTGGAAAGGAAAACCGAGCGCTTTGGGTGCCGTATCCGGCGCTGTGGCAGGACTGGTTGCTATCACTCCAGCATCCGGCTACGTCGGCCCGATGGCATCGCTCGCTATCGGAGGAGTTGCAGGGGTGATTTGCTTCTGGTCGACTTCATATGTGAAGAACAGGTTCGGATACGACGATTCCCTCGATGCCTTCGGCGTCCATGGTGTGGGTGGTACGGTAGGGGCTCTTCTCGCTGGGGTCTTTGCTACGAAATTTATCAATCCTGCAGCGGCCGACGGGCTCCTGCACGGGAACCCAGGCCAGCTCTTGAATCAAATCGTCGCAATCGCCACGACATGGCTATTTGCCATGGTGATGACTTTCATTATTATTAAGATTGTGGACCTGATAGTCGGGTTACGTTTGCACCCCGACGACGAGATTTTGGGACTCGATACCTCTCAGCACGGCGAAAGCGGCTACAACCTGGAGGCATGAAGAATTGTCGATTGCCGATTGTGGATTGTCGATTGTGAGCATCGGAAAGTTGGAGGTACCAGGCGAATTTTTGGACCGGCCTCAGACCAGCGGAGCTGCAAAAATCCGGTCCAGTCCAGTCCCCCCTTGAACAAGGAGGACTATAAGGGCGTCACTGGGTGAGTGCTTCCAGCACCCGACTGACCGGGCAACTGCCCGAATTTTTGAGCTCCCTGTTTTGAAAACGCAACGATCGGCAGAAAGGAGGAAGGGAAATGGCGGGGAAGATGGTGCAGTTTACAAGTAACGGCGGAACCTGCAGCGGCTATCTGGCTTCACCAGGCACGAAAGATGGCTCCGGCGTCATTGTCCTCCAAGAATGGTGGGGCCTGGTCGACCACATCAAGGATTTGACCGACCGATTCTCGAGAGAGGGATTTGTGGCCCTGGCACCAGACCTGTACCATGGCAAGAAGACGAAAAGCCCGGACGAAGCAGGCAAGCTCCTCATGGCTCTCAATATCGCTCAATTTGAGAAGGATGTGTGGGGAGCCATTGACTATCTACTCACCGTCCCTGAGTGCCGCGGAGATCAGGTCGGGACAGTTGGATTCTGCATGGGAGGGCAACTGTCCCTTTACGCGGCTTGTGCTAATTCAAAGGTAGGCGCTTGCGTCGTCTATTATGGTATTCATCCGAATGTCCGTCCGGACATTCATCGTTTGAGCGCCCCCGTTTTGGGGTTTTTCGGTGAGAAAGATTCGTCTGTCCCGCCTCAGGCAGTTCGCAAGCTGGAAGGGGAACTCAAGGCGGCTGGAAAACAGGTCGAATTTCACATTTACAAGGACGCTAACCACGCTTTCTTTAACGATACCCGCCCGCAGGTTTACGATGCAGCCAGCGCGAAAGATAGTTGGGAGCGGATGCTGAAGTTCTTCCGAGAAAAGTTGTGAGCTAAGATGACCAGGCTCACAGATGCTTGGCGAAGACAAGGCCTTCCATGAGTTTAGGATGAAAGTGAGTGGACTTCTGGGGAAGAATATCGCCTGCTTCGACAACTTCCCTGACCTGTTCGATCGGTGTTGCGTTGAGCAGGAACACACACTGGTGACCCTTCGCATCGCCCATCCTCACAGCTTCTTCATGAAGGCTCACGTATTCAAGGTGCGTCTGGTCTGAAAGCTGCTGATCTCTCATACCTAGAATACCTCCCAGGATAACCACTTCCAGGATGGCAACATCGAGTTTTCGCCAGGCGGGTGATTTGTCTGACGGCCAAGTAATCCGGCCGGCCGGCTCTTCCTTAAAGCGAAGAAGCCCGAATTTTTGAAGTGCCGGAAGATAAAGGCCAAACGCGTTCTGACCAGCTATTTGGAATTTGTGCAAGTTTTCCATAAGCGTTTCAAGCACAGAGAATTTCTCATCCGGGCTGAAGGAGAATTCTTGAACCAAAAAGTAGTCTGCCAGCCTCTTTAGAAATTCGGCTGACTCGAACTGCAAGAGGCTGTGGATGACACGGTGAATCGGCAAGATTGTAATGCCCTCGGATTCCAGCCGAACGAAACTCATGAGCTTGTATCGGTACAGCTCCAGCCTTTTCTCTTGGGGTATTTTCGGAGCAGTCTCCTGGCGAAACGCCAGCGCCACTTCGTAGCGATGATGCCCGTCGGCGATGATGACGCTCTTGTCGCCCATTGCGCGGGTGATTTCAGCAATGACACCAGGATCGTCAATTTTCCAAAGGCGATTTCGTTCCTGGTTTAGGTCCAGTGCCGTCACATCAGGGGGGCGGGTCGTCAGCGTGTCCAGCATTGACTCAATTTCGCCACGTGGATCCGAATAGAGCATCAAGACCAGCCCCGTGTCCGCCAACGTAGCCCGTAACAAGTGGAGGCGGTCCTGCTTGGGTTTCGCGAGAGTGCGCTCATGAGGTAGCACGATCCGCTGAGAGTAATCGGTTACTTCTCCCACGGCTACGAATCCCTTGCGCGTCCGAGCCGGCGACGGCGGCAGCGCATAGTCCTGAAAGTAGGGGTAAATACTGGGGCGTGGATCGCGCAGAAAAATCTTTTCCTGGAGCCACTCAGCCAGGATCGCTCTGGACCGTGTGTAGCGGTTGTTCGAAGGCGAATCGTCTGGTGTCTCCTTGTTCACGATGACACGGGCAATGTTGTAAGGATGACGCTGATACAGGAGATCATCCAGCCCCTCTTTGAACTGGTCATAAGGAGGAGAGATGACATCATCCAGTTTGCCGATCTTCGCCAGGTTGTATCGGTAGCCGTGAAAGGGCAAGATGTTCATTGCTGATTTCCGAAGCAAAAAGGGATAGGAATGCAAAGACACACCCGAAGGGTGCCGTTAATCAAGGCTCAATAGTTCAACACAACGAGCGGACAAAGGCCAAGAGAAAAGCTACTGGCTGACGGCGAGATTTATCTTGGGACGTGAATCTGGCAGGGAACTCGAGACCTTTTTGGGATTTAAGCTTCCAAGCTCAGTCTGACGGACCTGCTGAACCGACCTGGTGAGCTTTGGAGTGTTTCTCTAATACTTCTTTGGCTTTTGTCTTCAACTCAGTCAGGTCCGACGACTTGACCACGTAGGCTTCAGCAGCCCAAGTGAGGAAGTTGTCTCTGTAGCTCGTATAGGCACTGTTCAAAATCACTGGAAGTTTGGAGGTCGCTTCCATGATCTTCTTTAATGTCTCCACACCGTTGAGATCCGGCATTCGAATATCGAGCACCACGAGGTCGAACGACTCTCGCTCGATCTTTTGCAAAGCCTCTACCCCGCTGCTGGCCGTAGTGACCCGGTAGCCTTCGTCTGTAAACTCCTTCTCGTAAAGCTTCAGCAAATTCTTCTCATCATCGACGATCAAAATGGCTTTCATACTACCATCTCCTTCCGTGTGGTCAGGGGCAAATTGATGACGAATGTCGACCCCACCCCCACCTTACTCTCAACGTAGATGGAGCCTTTGTGGTTAGTAATGATCTGTGAGGCGATGTTAAGGCCTAGGCCGGAACCGGTCGACTTGGTCGTGAAAAAAGCATCGAACACTTTATCCAACTTGTCTTCGGGAATGCCGATACCCGTATCGGAAATAGAAATGTGAATGAATTCGTTATGCTGGTTAAGGGAGATTGCCAGCTGGCCTCCGTCAGGCATCGACTCTATCGCATTATTAAGGATAACCATGAAGACCTGCTTGATCTGATCCGGATCGACCTGAATGTCAGAGAGGTCATCACTGGTAAGGAGACTCACTTGAATGTTTCGGTTTTGGAACGACGTGCTCATCATGAAGAGCACCTGGTCCAGGATGGCTCTGAGATTAGAAGGTTGAGTCCTTGGAATTCCTGGGCTGACATAAGCAAGCACATCGCTGATGATGGCTTCAAGACGGCGGACTTCCTCTACGATGATCTTGAGGTATTCGTAGTGTTCTGAGTCGGGTGACTCTTTCTTCAGCACCGCATTGGCAAAGCCTCCGATACTCACCAAGGGCGTGCGGATTTCGTGAGCCATCTTCGACGCCAGCTCTCCAAGTTCTGAAAGCTTCTTGGATCGCATCAGACGATCTTGCATCGCCTCCAGCTCGTGGATATGACGTTCGCTTTCCTTAATCCTCGAGCGGACTTCTTCGTAAAGCCGGGCGTGTTCAATGGCCGAAGAGGCATAATTGGCCAGGGTTTGTAACATCTCGAGATCATCCGACGTGATTTCTTTGTTCGTAATGAGATTGTCGGCCAGGAGGAGACCGAGACAGCGATTGCGAAATAGCAGTGGCACGGCCGCGAAGCTTTGAGCTTCCAGTAGCTTTAAGACCTCGCTGGGATTCTCCGGGATCGCTGCGTGATAGTCGATGATCTCCGCCTGCATACGGTTGACGAGTTGAATGAGGACATGGGAGCGGTCATTCAGGGGTACTCGGATCTTATGAACAATCTGGTTTACGTGGATGTTTCGGTTCTGCCAGTCTTCATCAAACGAAGAAAGCAACTGCGGAAACGAAAGATGGCGAGTGTTCAAGTCGGTCCAAATTCGCAAAGCCTCATCCAAGCTGGACGGGCCGATCGCTGTCTTGCCCTCCAGTACTCTCTCTTGTTCGTTGACCAATAAGAGAAAGGCTCGATTGAATCCCAGCCCCTCTTTCGCTGTGGCTCCAATCAATATGCGAAAGAGAATCTCCTCCAAATTCATCGTGCTCAGCAATGAGGAAGTGATCTCATTGACCAGCGAGAGTTCGAAGGTCTTTCGTTGCAGTTCCTTTTCCAGCTTTCGTTTCTGTGCATACAGCTCCAGGAACTCGTTCGACTTCTTTTCTAATGTTCGAGCATAATCAGCAAAATCCACGCCAGACTCGGGTTCAGCACGGCCGGCGATGAGCCGATAACGCAGAAACATGTTCTCCGAATAACGCCTGTGAACCCGAATCGGCTGAAGATAAACTGTGCCATCAATGCTTCTCACATCCAGGAAAATCGAAACCGCATCTTTGACGCCAGCCAGGATGCGATTGGACACCTGATTTCGCTCCAGCGCGATGTAGGCCGCTGCCCGATGATGAACGATTTCCTGGCTCAGCTGTTGGACCCACTCAATGAATGGCTCTTCTGAATTGGCGAGATTCGCCAGCTCTGAAACACTGTCCAAAACGTAGAACGTCGAGGACCCGTTCCCGCCGACCAGTTGACACAGGTTGCTTTTGGCCGCTTCAAGATCGCTCAAAGGGAAAAAGCTGTGTGCGACGAAATGTTGGGAGCAGGATGGACTAAGCAGTATCGGCCTGTCGGCAAAACGCACGTAGTGGATGGGAATCCCGTGAGTCTGCAAGAAATCGGCCAGCGGCTCCAGAAACGTGCCGTATTCCTTGCGATCGTTCAAACAAAGCGCCACGGTATCCGTCCAGCAAGGCCCTTCGATAATCTGATCCAAGCCTTCTATACCGGATGATAAAACCTGAAGTTCCGTGGGAGCATTCATGGAACTGGCTTCACTGGCCTGAGGCCATCTCTAGTGGGATCGCCGTGTTAATCTTCGTGGGCTGAACCAGTCGCTCGAAATCGGCGTATTTCATCTTGATCGTATCCACATGGGTGCCTGCATTAAAGACGATATTCTCATCGGCAGAAAGAGATTGATCGACATACACGGGTAAACGATAAAGATTACCAAAGGGCACCATCGCACCTAATTCCGAGTCAGGAAAAAGGGAAGCAAAATCCCTTTCGGTTGCTAATTCCGCGTGTTTGAACGGAAGTTCGGCCCGGAGGGCCTTCATGTCAATTTTTAGAACCGCTGGCAGGATCACCAGGACAAACCGATCATCGCCTTTAATAACAATGGTCTTGGCCATTTCACGACCAGGAACGTGCTGGGCCGCTGCCACTTCCTGAGCCGTGTACGCCAAGCGGTGGGTACAGTGGGTATAGGGGATTCGGTTTTCTTCCAGGTATTCTTTCACGCGTCGCGCGATACTCATAAACACCTCCTCTAAGGCATGAGAGATAGCCGGATCACGGATGACCACGACAGAGCAGGAGCTAGCCGCTCTTTGGCAAAACTCCCCAACGAGAAGTTCCCGAAAGGGTTCCTTGCAACCACTCCGCTCATTTGTGGCGATAAACTTCTGCTCAAACGGGACGGGAAGGCCGCGATCAGGAAGACGCTGAGCGATGGGCGGAACGTCAGAAAGGAAGGTCTTTCTTTGAGTCTAATCATTTCCGCCTCCTTTCATGAATGTTGGTGTGTGCGCTTGCGGATAACAGCCAACGAGGAAGCAGACGTAGATACCTCAATTCAAAGAAGAGCAAGCTGCTGCGATTCGTGAGTTCAGTCAAACGGACTTGACGTTTGCGCCCTCCTGCAATCGATTTCGGTTTACCTCTCGCCTATTTTTGAATGAGATTCCATACTTTGTCAATGTGAGGAAATGTCGCGCTTGGTTGACGGGGTGGCGGAAACCGCAAAGACTCTCACTTCGAGACTGCAAACAGACCGAAGTCCGTGCTGCTCGGCTGTTTTCGAGATTTAGTCGTTGCTTTAGGCCACTCTGATTGGTATATATGAAATCTACTTAGCTCACCTCGGCAGATGGTTCGAGGTTGAAAATCCAGAATGCAGAAACAACGACAGCGGGTAGCCTTCCAAGGCGAGCGTGGCGCTTACAGTGAAATTGCTGCTCGAGCCTTCTTCGGACACTCCGTTGATTTACTCCCGAGTGAGACTTTTGATCTTGTTTTTAGAAAGGTGGAAGGAAAAGTCGCCGCTTTCGGAGTCATTCCGATTGAAAACTCCCTGGCAGGAAGCATCCATCAAAATTACGATTTGCTGCTGAAACATCGACTCACAATTACCGGCGAGCTGAATGTCCGGATATCGCACAATCTATTTGCCACTGACTGCAGCTCACTTTCCCCTTT
>JACXTT010012826.1_pt1 | contig 11096 bp, 7 predicted proteins | sample 9270951 | NCBI WGS metagenome assembly JACXTT01 (sample SAMN15532306, study PRJNA645909) | rock metagenome | isolation source: weathered quartz diorite | place: Puerto Rico | collected 2017-06-21 | reverse complement strand
GCGCGAATCTTTCGGTCCGTAAGGCTCGCGCGAGAATCATCGGACTAGCCGGCTGCGTTTCTTGCTCATTCTGACCGCGGCGGGCGAAACCAAGCGAATTGAGCTAAGCATGTAGGCTTTGGGCCGTAGCGCTTTTCGGACGGGGGTTCGACTCCCCCCGCCTCCATGATTTAAGCTATTTGCAATCAATAGATTACAGTTATTCTCGGTGTGCGCGTGATCTAAATAGGCTCCCAATCTTTCTTGAGCGGACCAGATACCCAAGACAGACGAGGTCCATGCAATTACTAACCATCAGTCCTCCGGACAATGTGTCAGAGATTGTCAGAGGTACCTGGGATGGTCTGCCTAACTCAGTAGGGGTGCAGGAACGGTTTTCGTTTCAGCGAACTGTATGATGCGCGGACTTGACGTGGATGGCATACTTCACCGTCTAAGATCATCGTACCCACAGCGCGTTTCTCTCGTTATATTCCTCTTCGGAGGATGGGACCGACATCGCCAAGGCTGTGGCGGCCTGGGCGGAGCGGTTTAGAAAGTAAAAGTAGGCAAGGACCGTAGCGGGAAGAAGGACCAACGCACCTTTCCATAGCGCGGAGGGGACGTAGGCGCCGCTCACCAGCCCGGCAAAGGCGATTCCGCCCGTGAAGTAAGGAAACAGCCACGTGTAACATCGCTTGCATACTTGCTTCAATGGCTGACCGTCCACCAATCCGATCACTGTGGAGACAAGCGCGGAGTTCATCGGGAAGTAGATGCTCCCAGCAAGAAGCACACACGCGACCGGGGCGTTCACCCGACTAACGTTCAGGAAAAGATGGGACAGCGCGAATGCTGCAGCGCTGCACAACACCAGAGTGGCGGCGCTAAACGCCACCTGTACCAGACGCGGGCGTGTGGCGCTCGCCCAGAAGGATTGGACCAGCGCAGCCGTAAGGCTGATCACGACCAACTGCGAGAATGTGCACGTCACCATTCCCAATAGGATGAAGACGAAATTGGGAGACATGGTGCATTCCATGCCTGGAATCCGGATTTTGAATGTGGAAGCGAGGGCAGCTAGTCCGAGGTAAATAACGAACTGCCGGAGATTGGCTGTGGACCATGATCCAGCCGCTGACAGCAGGACTGTGGTTCCGGAGGCAGCGACTAAAGCGATGTATGCCTTGGCGATTCTGGGCATCGTTTTCTCTCCTGGCTATCCCAGAATCGAACTAGTTGCTATCACCCGAGCTGCCGTCGCTGTTGCCCCAGACGACGGAGTTGCCCCAAACCACGGAGTTACCCCAGACCACGGAATTGCCCCAAACAACAGAGTTGCCCCAGACCACGGAATTGCCCCAAACAACAGAGTTGCCCCAGACGACCGAGTTACCCCAAACCACGGAGTTGTTCCAGACGGTCGAGGGATCTCCCATGATCGAGACCGTGTTCGTGGTGGAGTTATATGTTGCGGTGGGGGACTTGGCGGCGCCGACGTTTGCGGGAGCAGTGTCCATGCTGGCCAGTGCCGCTGCGGCATCAACAGATCCGGCGCCCACGGCGAAGAGGTCCTGCTCGATCTGATAAACCGTGCCGGTACCCTGGTCGGTTGCGGTTGTGTAAGACAAAAAGCCCTTCCAGGCAGTCTTCATCAGGCGGGCTTTCACCTGATCCGGCGTCAAGGACGGCGTCTTCTGGAGAAGCAGCGCGGCAACTCCGCTAACCACCGGAGTGGCCATGCTGGTGCCGCTCAGGCGCATGTAGCGAGAGCTACCGTATTGCGAACCGCAAGCCGAGCGACTTGAGTTGCAAGGATATACGGAGAGTGCGGGATATTGTGTCACCAGGGTGTTTCCGCTTGAAAGCCTGCGTGACACGACCTGGTTACCAGGCGCGACCAAGTCCGGCTTGACGATGTGGTCGAAGGACGTGGGACCTTTAGAGCTGAAGCTGGTCATGTTCTGGGCTGCTTGTGTGCCGGTACCGTGGGTGTTGCTTGCGCCTACAGTGATCACATAGGGATCATTGCCCGGAGCGCCGATGGTGGCATACCCACCTGTGCCTGCGCCGTTGTACTGCCCCATGTTGCCAGCGGCAACGACGACCACAATGCCGGCGCGCCACGCTGACTCCACGGCCTGACACAGCGGATCGAGCGTGTAGCTCTCATACACGCCACGGGCGAGGGAAAGATTCATGACGCGGATGTTGTACGTACTTTTGAGGTTGATCGCGGTCTGAATCGCGGAAATAACCTGGCTGTCGGTTCCCGATCCGTTACCATCCAGCACGCGAAGATTGACGATTTGCGCCTCTGGAGCAACGCCGCGGTATACGCCAGGATAGTTATAAAGGTATTGAGAATCGTACGCATTGCCGGCGATGATGCCGGACACGTGGGTACCGTGGCCGTAAGCATCGCCCGTGCTCGTGTCGGCCGTAACGAAGCTCTGGCTGTACACAATGCGCGAGGGATTCGTATTTCCGTCGGAATTCAGGTCATTGATACTGCTGACCCCGCTGTCCAGCACAGCAACGCCGATGCCGGTCCCGTTCCAGCCATTCGCGTAGGCGATATCCGCATTCACGGCTGTGACAACGTGGTCGAGCGCACCGCGAAGCTTGCGGTTCGGAGACACATAGGCCACGTTGGAATGTGATGCCAAGCTGCTGACATTGGCGCCTTTCACAGTAACGAGCCGCGCATTGACCAACGAAAGCTCAGCTTTCGTTGCCGCCCCTTCATTGTCTAACTCGTTCGCTGCCGGCGCATGACGGAACTGCACGATGACGTCCACCGACTTCTCGGGGTCGATTCCCTTCAGGTCCGGAGCAATCTTAGCCGCAATTGAAAGCTGGGGGTCTTGGCTGGCTCCAGACGACGAGGCATCTTGAGGCTGGCCGTTCGTGTCTAGTACCGGGGTTGGAGCTGAATTCGCTCGAACCGGAAAGGTGTCGGAGTGGGGCAGAGACGCGCTTGTCCCCTTGCCCGTCCGGGTGCCTCTGTCAAAGGACAAGACATCTGATCTCGTAGAGTGCTTCCGCGCTTCGCTTCTGAAAGACTCCCGCGGAGCATGGGCGGTGTCTGCCGCCATCGGCGCTTGGGGAGATTCGAGTTGCGCCAAAGCCCAAGTTCCCATCGCGCCGTCACGTACAGCGGCGAAGTGGCCCGCCCATGCCGCGGCCATGAGGGAAAGGGCAATCAGTGTGCCCCACGTGGTGGTCTTGAGCATGCCGCCGCCGTTCTTTGTACGATTGCTGGGGTTGGTGCCTTGCATCTTCAACTCTCCTAAGAAGTAAGAAACGGGGGCCCGGGAGTCCTAAGAAAAAGGCCGTAGAACAGAATGGTGTAGTTTTAGGGCAGGCGCTCGACCGCGTCGATGGTACAGGGGTGGGGGTCTGCTAGTACTTAGGTACAGTCAGTTTTCGCCGACAGTGGGCCTGCAATATTGAGACCTGGTTTTGACACAGTGAATTTGAATGAAGGCTTGGGTGGGCTTCCTCGGCAGTCTTGGAAACCGGTTTACCTTGGAGCACATCCCCGCGCCAGTACTATTGGCAGAAGCCCGCGCACAGCACAAGCTTGGATAAACAAGGCGACTTGCCTCTCTCGCCTCCTGTTAAGGCTAGTCTAATGATGTCAAGAGTTTTCGTCGGTCACAAACAGGTCTCCGAAGGTGCGCTCGAACCGCTGGACCGCCAAAGTGTCGACTCTGCCCGGGAGCAAAGGAAAGAATCATCGAACAGCATCTTGAGGTGGTGGAGAGGTGTGTGGAGCTTGCCCGGACAGGAGGGTCGCTTTCTGGGATGGCCAGCGACCATTTTCATTTTGACACAGTTGTCGGCCGGCATTCCGTTGCTGCCTTACGCGCTTCTTCACTGGCACACTGAGAACCCACTCCGTTTCGCCAGTTTTCTTGCGGTAGCCCTGGGCGCATCTATTTTCAAAGTACGTCTGCCCGGCATCCAGGCCACGATGTCTGCCAATTTCCTGTTCATTCTCGTGGGCATTCTCGATCTTTCCTATCCAGAGACGCTATTAATGGGCTGTCTGGGGGGCTTGGTGCAGTCGCTCTGGCAGGCAAAACCCCGCCCGCGGTTGATTCAAATTCTGTTCAATTTTGCCAATCTCGCAATTTCCATCTCTATCGCCAATCAAGTCTTTCACAGCCAAATCGCTTACAACTTCGGATTGCGGTGGCCGCTGCTCCTGGCAGCAGCCTCAAGTACCTATTTCTCGATGAACACCATGTCCGTTTCGGGAATTATCGCGATGACCGAGCGCCGAAATCCCATATCAGTATGGAAAGAGTGCTACCTCTGGTCCTTTCCCTATTATTTGTTGGGCGCTCTGATTGCCGGCGGCGTGAGCATCATCAATCGAACCCTGGGGTGGCAAGTTGCGATCCTCGTGCTCCCGATCGTCTATTGGATTTACAGATCTTATCGCACCTATCTCGACCGGCTGGAAACCGAAAAGAAGCACACGGAAGAGATCGCCGATCTGCACCTACGGACGATTGAAGCGCTATCACTTGCTATCGAAGCGAAAGATCACAACACACACGACCACCTGAAGCGAGTGCAGACCTATGCCATACAAATTGGCAAGGATCTCAGCCTCGACGAACCCCAGCTCAACGCCATTCGGGCCGCGGCGATGCTGCACGATATTGGCAAGCTTGCTGTGCCCGAGCAAATCCTTTCCAAACCCGGGCGGCTCACGCCAGAAGAGTTCGAGAAATTGAAGATCCATCCGGTCGTAGGGGCGGAGATTCTTGACCGCGTTCAGTTTCCTTACCCCGTAGTGCCGATTGTCCGTTCCCACCATGAGAAGTGGAACGGTACTGGATACCCCGATGGGCTGTCCGGCGAAGCGATCCCCATCGGCGCAAGGATTCTGTCTGTCGTTGATTGCTTTGACGCGTTGACTTCCGAGCGGCCCTACCGACGCGCAATTTCGACGGACGAAGCTATGGCCGTGCTGCGCGCGGAGAGGGGCCAAAGCTATGACCCGCGTGTCGTGGAATGCATAGAGTGCTGCTACCGAGAATTGGAAAAGGTTGTAAGTCACTCGGCGACTGAGGGAAGTCCCTTTGAACTTGTTTCGAAAGTAGAACGGCGCGTGGCTCCATCGGCGGGATTTGCCGAGATACCGGACGAAGCGGAAGTCCGCGCGGCTTCCTTTCTCGCATCGATCGTTTCTGCCCGGCAGGAGGCACAACTTCTCTTCGAGCTCGCGCAAACTCTGGGCAACTCCTTGAGCTTGCGCGAAACGCTTTCGGTCGTTGCCGTACGATTGAAGGAGATGATTCCCTACGATTCGATTGTCTTCTACATCTACGAGGACGGGAAACTCATTCCGAGGTATGTGCACGGGGTTGACTACGATCTTTTTGCCTCGATGGAGATCCCCCTCGGGCAAGGCGTTTCAGGTTGGGTCGCCCAGGCGGAAAAGCCGATCATTAACGGAGATCCCGCAACAGAAACAAAACACTGTGGAAGTCGTGCTCAAATTCCCGCGCTTCAATCCGCACTTTCGGTGCCGCTGCGCGGGCGCGACACCGTTGCTGGTGTTCTCACCCTCCACCTTCGCGCCAAGCAGGGCTTTACGAAAGACCATTTGCGCCTATTGCTGGCGGCCAGCTCAAAACTCGGGCTGTCTGTTGAAAACGCGTTGCAATTCGAAAGGGCACAGGACAGCGCAAGCACCGATTTCCTGACGGAGCTACCAAACGCCCGCTGGATCTGCGTCCACCTCGAACAGGAGATCGCGCGATCTCGTCGTGGCGGAATTCCGCTGGCCGTTCTGTTAGCCGACCTTAACGGGTTCAAAAACGTGAACGATAACTTCGGGCACCTGGTTGGGAACAAGCTGTTGCAAGAGATCGCGAAGAATCTGAAAAACGCTTGCCGCGAGTACGACCAGGTCGGCCGCCTCGGAGGCGATGAATTTGTTTTTGTGCTTCCAGAGCTAACCAAAGACGGTGCGGAAGAATTGAAGCCTCGTCTCGAACTCGCCGTCGAAGATGCAGGCCGGTCGATTTGCGGCGGCAAAGTGGTCACGGCGAGCATCGGATGCGCGTTCTATCCGAAGGACGGCTCCACCGCGGAAGAACTCCTATCCGAGGCTGATAGCCGGATGTATGAGACCAAAGAAACCTACTATGAACAGTGCCGCAAAGCTCCCCGGCTACAAGCGGTTGATTAGCGTTGCACACTTTTTGCTCAATGAAGCGACTACATCGGTGTGAAATTGGATGAAGAAGGCAATCCAAAGAATCGGGCAGCAGGTGTTCAAGCTTGTATCTGTGTGCCTGCTCGGCGGCCTGCTGAGTGCGTCGATGGTCCGCTTTGCTCCAGGTTATGGAGTAGATGAGCGCGAATTGGATCCACGCCTGAGTCAGGCGAGCGTCGAAGCGATTCGAAACTCGCATCGCCTTGGTTCCGGGCTTCTTTCCTATTACGGGCACTACCTTGCCGGGGCCGTGCACGGCCACCTCGGTTCCTCAGAATGGCTCCAGCGTCCGATCAGTTCCCTTATTAAAGAACGCTTTCCCGTCACGGCTCGGTCCGTCGTCTTCGGTGTTCTTGTGGCTTGGGTGATGGCGCTTTCCATTTCCCTTGCTGGTCTCTATCTCAAGAGTTTTTTCCTGAATATTTCAGGCACGCTCGTGAGCGGCTTGTTGATTACCCTTCCGACTGCGGTCGTTGCGATCTTCTCCGTTTATCTTCGCGCACCCGTGTTTATGGCCATTGCAGTCGTGACGTCTCCCAAATTGTTTCGATACCTGCGAAATTTGCTCAGCCACGCCTACGCGCAGCCTTACGTCCTGGCGGCGCAGGCACGGGGAATTGGGCAGGCAAGAATCCTCTTCCGTCACGTTCTTCCCCTAGCCGCGCCAGCCCTTTTTGCGCTTCTGGGCGTCTCCCTGAGTATGGCTTTCGGCGCCGCGATTCCGATCGAGGCCCTTTGCGATTCCCCTGGAGTCGGACAACTCGCTTGGCAGGCGGCGCTGAATCGTGATTTGCCTTTGATTATGAACCTGACATTGCTCGTCACTCTCATCACCGTGACGGCGAATTCGCTTGCCAACATCACAAACGAGAGGGTGCTGTGAGGACGAGCGCGAAGCTTCGCGGAATCTCCGCCGGAATCTTGTGCGCCATCTTCGCTGCTGGCTTGTTTGCCGGCACGGTCAGCCCCTATTCGTACGCCAGGCAATTTCGTGACCTTCCGAGTGCCGCTCCGTCAGTGTCGCACTTGCTGGGGACAGATAGCCTTGGAAGAGATCTCTTTACTCAGTTGATGTACGGAACCCGGATATCTCTGCTGCTCGCACCTGCCGCAGCCTTGTTGTCCACCTTGATCGCCGGCGTTTTCGGCGCTATTGCGGGACTCGCAGGAGGATGGTGCGAAAGGATAATCCTCGCCGCTGCTGATTTATGCATGGCGCTTCCGCTGTTGTTTGTCCTGCTTGCGCTCCGCGCTTTTCTTCCCTTGGATATTCCGCCCATTCTCTCCGTTATCGCCACCTTCGTTCTACTGGGACTGCTGGGCTGGCCGTCTTCTCTGCGCGTCACCTGGGCCGCGACAAAAAGTTTTCGAAATTCTGACTTTCTCTTGTTTGCTCGCGCGACCGGGTGCGGCCGATGGAGAATGATCTTGCACCACGTTCTCCCTAACCTGCGTCCGGTCCTGTATGCGCAGTTCTGGATTTCCATCCCGCTTTTCATCTTGACCGAAGCCACTCTCAGCATGCTAGGGCTCGGCGTGATGCAGCCTGTCCCATCCTTGGGCAATCTGTTGCGTGGCCTTGAAGACATTTCCGCCGTCAGCGCCAACCCCTGGCGACTCTCTCCACTCGTCTTGCTGATCCTGGTGGTCGTTTGCTTTCAACTCATCTTGCCCGCACAGGAGGAAACTGCGTGATGCCCAGTTCGTTAAGAAACCTGGCCCTTCTTACCCTTCTAGCTTTCGCGTTTCCGGCTCGCGCGCAAACTGGTGGCGAGCTGCACTTCTGCCTCCACGGCGAGCCTAAGACCTTCAACCCGATCCTAGTAGATGACGAAGCCTCGGAAAACATTCGCTATCTGACGGGCGGTGTTCTCATTCGGCTAAACCGGCAGACGCAGGGGCTTGAGCCCACTCTCGCAACTTCGTGGATAGTTTCTCGCGATCGCCGCACCGTCACTTTCCATCTGCGCAAAGGCATTTATTTTTCCGACGGCACGCCCTTCACCTCTGAGGATGTCGCCTACACCATGCGCCTGCTGATGGATCCCCAAACCCATTCACCTACGGGAGATGCGTTCCGGTCTGGTGAAGGAACCGTGCAAGTTCAAACTTCTGCGGCGGATCTTGCCGTGATCAGTTTCCCAGCTCCTATCGCGGGACTGGAGCGTCTGTTCGACCAGGTCGCCATCCTTTCCGCACACTCACCGAAGAAGGAAATGGCGGTTCTTGGCCCCTTCTACGTGGCCGATTACAAGGCGGGTTCCTACGTGTTGCTTCGGAAGAATCCGAACTATTGGAAGCACGACGCACAGGGGCATTCTTTGCCCTACATCGACAGCGTTCGCCTGGACATCCAGCGCAATCGCGACATCGAGCTATTGCGATTCCGCCGCGGCGAATTGCAATTGATCAATCGCCTGGACGCAGAGCAGTTCGACCGCTTGCAGAAGGACAATCCGGCGGTAACTCGAAACGCCGGCACGGGATTAGACGCGGAAGAGTTTTGGTTCAATCAATCGCCCGCTGCACCCTTGCCCGAGTACAAGAAAGCGTGGTTTCGCGCGACGGAATTCCGCAAGGCCATTTCTATGGCCGTTAACCGCGCGGATCTTAGCCGTATCGTTTATACAGGTTATGCGAAGCCCGCTTACGGCCCGGTTTCTCCTTCCAATCATTTCTGGTTCAACTCTGCCCTCGAAGATCCGAAATATGATCCCCAAGGCGCTTTGCGGCTCCTTGCGAAGGCCGGATTCCGCCAAGAGAAAGATGTATTGAAAGACCACGCCGGTAATCGCGTGGAATTTGCGGTTGTCACCAATTCAGGCAATACCGCTCGGGAAAAAATGGCCACAATGATTCAGGAAGACCTCTCGCAAATCGGAATCAAAGTAAATGTGGTTACCCTGGATTTTCCTTCCTTGATTGAAAGAATGACGCGCACCTTCGATTACGATTCTTGCATACTCGGCCTGGTCAACACGGACTTGGATCCGAATGGCCAGATGAATGTCTGGTTGAGTTCCGGCGAAAACCACCAGTGGAATCCGAGCCAAAAGACACCTGCTACTGCCTGGGAAGCCGAAATCGACAACCTGATGCGCGCGCAGGCCGCTGCTCCCACGGACAAAGAGCGCAAGGCGAAATTCGATCGCGTGCAACAAATCGTCGCCGAGCAGCAGCCTTTCATCTACTTGGTCAACAAAGATGTGCTCTTGGCGGTCTCCTCCAATGTGGTTGGAGCGGCTCCCGTCGTTCTGAATCCCCCGGGATTTTGGAACGCGGAAACCCTGCGGCTCGGACCCGCGCCGGAACTGGGAGTTCAGAAGTGACGCCCGAACGCCCACTGCTTTCCGCGCGGATTTCTGTGGACTACCGGAACAAATCGAAAGTCCTGAAGGACATTTTCTTGGAGATTGCACGCGGTGAGATTGTCGGACTCGTGGGTGAAAGCGGGTCGGGAAAGAGCACGCTGGCGCTGGCACTGCTCCAACTCCTGCAATTCAAAGGAGCAAAGGTTCAGGGCGAAGTCGTTTTTCAGGACGAAGATCTTCTCCGGAAGACGGAGAGCCAGCTCCGCGCGATTCGTGGCCGGCAAATGAGCGTCGTCTTGCAAAGCCCCGCGACCTCTCTGAATCCTGTACTTCGCATAGGAACGCAACTCAGAGAAGCATGGCGCGCGCACGCAAAAGGATCTGCAGAAGAATGTGCCACAGTGATATGCAACGCTTTAAGGAGCGTCAGCCTCCCAGACGATGATGAATTCCTGAAAAGGCGCTCCTCGCAGCTTAGCGTTGGCCAAGGACAACGAGTCATTATCGCCATGGCGATTCTTCACCGGCCCGCGTTGCTGATTGCCGATGAGCCGACGAGTGCACTGGACACAATCACGCAGTCCGAAATTCTTGCGTTGTTTTCCCAGCTTAACCGCGAACTGGATATGGCTATTCTCTACATTTCGCATGATCTGTTGTCCGTGGCGGCGCTTTGTGACCGGATTGCCATTCTGCGGGACGGCGAGATCGTCGAGTGTGATACACCTGAACTGATCTTCGATTCAGGGCGTCACCCGTACACGCGCAAACTGATTGCCGCGTTGCCTACAGGGCCATCCAAGAGGAACCACGGGGACTCTGCCAGTAGTTCTACTGAGCAATGCGTATCGGCGGATGTCGTACGAGCATAGCCGTCCCAACTTGCCAGTAGAGCGCTGATAATCTCGCGTTCCAGATACGTTCCAGTTGGGTGCAATTTTGTAGTATTGTGCGCTTTGAGCACTTCGAAAAATCAATAAGTTACGTGTTTTCAATACCCCTGAATATTCCGACTCCCCCCGCCTCCATGATCTTAAAGTGTTTGTAATCAATAGATTGCGGAGATCTTACGTTTCTAGTCACGGCAGGGGGCGTGGCCTGAAGCCTTGTCGCTCGCGTACTGCGATGAGTGACACCTGCTCCAGATCTGGATATTGCCCTTCCTCATCGGCCTTTCGGTCCCCGGGTGGAAGCTGCTGAACGGTGGTCTGTGCCGGCAGCATTTCACTGAAATACTTCCTGTACACCTTACCGAACAGCGGAGTATCGGACAAATCATCCAGATAAATCGTTGTGTAGACAACCTGGTTAAAGTTCATGTCCGCCTCTTCCAAGTTGTCTAGGAGGTTACGCATAGTCTGACGGGTCTGGTCCGAAGTGGCTGCTGCATAGACGCCGCCATTGGGTCCCGGAATGAATCCGCTCTTTGCCGAACAATACAGTGTTTCGCCGGCGAAAACACACGGGCTGGCTGTCGGACTTGGCGGCATATTCTTTGGCCGAATTGCACGCCGCTTGCTCAGATCTCGTACGGCCACGCCGGTGTATGCAATGTGCGCGCCTTC
>JACXTT010012825.1_pt1 | contig 11097 bp, 14 predicted proteins | sample 9270951 | NCBI WGS metagenome assembly JACXTT01 (sample SAMN15532306, study PRJNA645909) | rock metagenome | isolation source: weathered quartz diorite | place: Puerto Rico | collected 2017-06-21 | reverse complement strand
AAACTTCATGGGGTTGTAAGGTTTTCTCTAACGCCTCGAGACAGTTCGGCGAGAAACGGAATAATTGGGGCAAGGTGGACCGGGCCCTGTGCAACGTAGCATTCTTTGGGGACGCGGCACGAGTCGAGGTTGCGCACTCCGTGCCAAACCCTCACGACGATCCAGTTGCGCAAGTCTTCCTTCCATCGTCAGGGCTATCACGTGACGTTCAAGAGACGGTGTTAGCGAGCCAAACCGTTCCTGGATTGGAAAACCTACCTTATTCCGCTACTGTCGAAGCCACACTTCGCGTCGAGCCGCGACCGACACTCGTGAAGATCAGGTCCGTTCGAGTTGAGACGTCTTCGATCTTCAGCCACGTATATGAGGATGGCGTAGTGATTATCCGCGACCCCGAGGATGACGATGGCTAATGAAACCGTGGGAAAAGGATCATCCTCACAGCAGGATCGATTGTCCAGGACATTATTTTTGTTTGTGGCGGGAAAACACCCAACGACGCCCGGCCGCCCCAGAGGTGGTCAGGTCCGCTGTAGCGTGCTCGAAGCCACGGAAAGGTGCCGCTTCGTTCCACGCAAAACAGGCTGAGACTACCACTGGAACCAGCCATGGGCTCCATTGCCATAACCACCCACTCATACGTCGGCTGATCAGTGTACTGCAACCGCAGTTGCGGTCCCGCGTCAGCCGGAACGAGATCGAGGCCGCGTTCATGCGCGCGAGTGTAGATCTCGTCGCGCGTTGCGCTATTCTCGAAGCCCAATTCGGCAACGGAGACATTCACGAGCTCAATCTCAGTCTTGGTTGTGAGGACGACAACCTTCCTCAGGAGGTCTGCCGCGTTGTCGCCGATCCGAAAACCATTGTCCTTCAGGGCTTTCGATAGATCATTCACCGACTTGTGAGTACCGAGCTTCAGCGTGCGCCACGTGGCATAAGGGCATTCCTGTGTTTCGATCATCGCTTTTCAATAAGCCCCTTGACTTCAGTCAGGTTATGAACTCTAGCGAGATATTCGTTAAGTTGATCATCTCGGGGGCTAAGAATGCTTGCATTGTAAAGCGGATCTGCCTCGCTGATCGCCCCGGAAGCGAATTGCCAAAATGGGATCTAATAGAGCGTCCGTCCGCCCAAATGCAGCTCCTATTCATACGATTTATTAGTGCTGACGCGTCCGTCGTTGCCTTTAGATCGCCGTTCATAGGATTTTCTTTTGTCTCGCGCCGGTCTTGCTCGCGGCTTTTCCCGTCTAATGTATTCTCGCGAAGTTGCTGGAGCCAAGCCGAATTCGGCACCGGCCATTGACTCTGATACAAACTTCGCCTGCGCGCCTACCCTCGGAGGCCATTTTGTGTCCTGTCCGGTTTCTCGCAAAGTCTTTTCGTTCTGAAGAATGTAGTCTCTTTGCTCTTTAAACTGGGTGGGCAGAGAGCCCGCAAGCTGGCGCAACTCATCCGCCGTTGCTATTCCCGGTTGTCTTATTGATGCCAAGTTCGCGAGCAAGGTAAGGGACTCTTCTAGCCAATCTGCTATTGAAGGCAGAAAGGGGCGTACCTCCTTGATAATCATCGCTTTACGATCGCGCGAGCTAAGGGCTGGCCTCTCAACACCCAGGTGTTTACACAGTTCATCGAGCTCAAAGGGCGGGATCAGAACGCCTTGGATGGGAAAGCCCGTTTTGTGCTCGATCAGATGACGGATGCGAGGCAGGAAGTGCTTGAACTGAGGTGATTTAGCATCGCCTTGTTCGCATATGGGGCAAGTTTTCCAATCGGCGGGAAGAGCATCATTGGAAGGAATTTTTGGGGGTCTATCTTCTTCGTGCATAAGAGTTTAGTCCCACGATTCAATTCAGTGCGCAAAAGGGCCATTGGCTGACGCCCTAGGGGTGAGGGACTCGTTGTGAATGGTAGACCGAAATGCTCGACAGAAGCAAGAGATGGGTTAGGTCGCTGCCCATTCTGTGCAGGGCACTTGGAAATCAACGTCTCGGCTTCCGCCGTACGGATCTTCCGCTGCCGCGATTGCGGCCTATTTGGACAGGCGATCACGCCGCCCCGGCATTTTCGCCCAAAGAAACGGGAATTGAGAAGGGAGAGAAAAAGATGGCTCGTCGCCAGCTGAGTATAAAGGATCAACTGAAGGGCGTGCGGGCGGCAATCCGGAGTCGCCGCACGCCACCACAATTCCGAGATGGGCTCCGAAAGAGAGCTCGCGAGCTGCGGGCGATGTTAGAGGCGCGAGGGCGATCTAAATGAGACGTAAGGCGTCGATTCGCTTCCCCCAGGAGGTCTATTCATCGTTGGATCGGCTCGCGAAAAGCCACTCGATGTCGTTATCTGCTGTCGTTGTGAAGCTGGTCCAACAGACGCTTGTCGGACAGCGGCCATTTCTAGAACTTGATGCGGCTACACAGTTCAATTCGTTTTGTCGAAAAGCCGGATTGAGTGCGACCGCTGCCATCCAGCGGTTGTTATTGAGATCAACGGAGGGTATGTGAATCCAAGCTCCAGGCTGCAAGTGTTTAATAGTCGGAAACTTCAGGTGCTGGAATTCCTTGCGAAGAAATCTTGGATTGTTCCTTCGGAGCTCGTGAAAAATATTTGTCCGACATTGCAGGCAGCATATGTGTATTTGAAAAAGTTACATCGTCAGGGGCTTCTGCTTCGAGATGTGGGCCACGTTCCAATTCGCTACGGAATTTCACAGCGTGGATTGGATCGAATGGAGTACTTGAGAAGGGTTGCAAAATAGGTGGCCGTTCTTTTCGACCCGAGGCGTCGGACGATTCGCAGTCTTCGGTGAAGCGTAGGCGGCTCTGCTGAAGAGCAACCGCTGAGGAATAACCGGAGGGCACGGCTCCATACGAAGAGCCGGGGGCCGGGTAAATCCGGCCCCTTCACCTCACTTCGGTGGTGAGTGCCTCATGCCTGAAAAACTTTCGCAGGCAGCTAGGCCGGTAGGCCGAAGCTGCCGAGAACCGAGGCCCCGTAGGGGCCGAGACGCGAAAGCGCCCAAGCGCCCACCCATCCTAGTAACACAGAGTGTCTCTATTTGAAGTGAGGATTTGAATTGAAAGGAGATTTGACGATGAAAGTTGAAGATGTTTCTGTCGATCTGAAGTTTTTTAATAAGCCGGGTTCCAGTTTGCGGGCATTCGCAGATATCACATTGCCCTTGAATGGGGATGGTTTCGTAAAGTTGTGTGGTTTTTCAATCATCCAGTCGGACACTGAACCGCCGCGTATTGCACCACCTTCTCGCAAGGGTGGAGAGCGGTATTTCGACACTGTCATGCTCATTGGTAAAGTTCGCGGGGTGGTGCAGGAGGCAATTTTGAATGAGTACAAGCGCGCAATCGATTCTCAGGAGCGCTCATGAGCCGGAAATCGCATCGATTGTCCGACCACAAAATGGAGCAGGAGCGTCGTGCGCGCCAGCTCTTCAACCGGAAGCAGCTCCCGTTAGCGTTCGGGAACTTTATCGCTGGTCTGGCCGATTGGGATTGGTTCATCAATCCATTCACGTTTCGTAATACAGGAGCAGCACCGAACAGGAATCGCGTTCGAGAGCTTGTGCGCGAAGGAAAGTTCGCTCGCTACGAGCGTGATCCGCGCTTGAATGATTGGCGGCCAGCCTCACGCCACAGGCCCATTCTGGGCCCCCCAGTGCCCGACGCGGCGCTAGCCCGCATTGAAAAGTTTTTCGCCGATTTACGAGCGGCGGCTGGAATCCCAATTGGTTGGGTTCTCGGTGAGGAACTGGGGAGACTTGGCGGTCGTTACCACTGCCACGCTCTTGTTACAGGGGTCGCGCATTTGCGCCGTGACGTTTGGTGGAATGAGGCTTTTCGCCGTTTTGGACGCACGCGAATCGAGCCGTTTGATCCGGAGCGGGCGGCTGCTTTCTACACCGCAAAATACGCGGCGAAGCAGCTCGGCGGCTTACATTTCGGAGCCACGCTAGCGGGAGTGGACTTAGATCGTGCTGAGAATTCTAAGCGAGTGGTCCGCCGTGGCGTGGTCATCGCGCACTCGGCGAATCTTCCGCGCGAATTCTTCAGAATCACTCTTTCAAGGAGGCATAGATGAAAAGAAATACCGCAAGAATTAAGCGCGGCGACGCGCGCTCCAAACCAGTCCGGATATTTGCAGACGGTGCAGGCTCGCGGCCCGACGGAAAGGGGTCCGGTTGGGCGTGGATTCGCGAGGACACTGGAGAAAAGCAGATTCACCGCGAGGATGGGCTAACGAACAACCGCGCCGAATATCGGGCGGTGCTTGCCGTAGTGGAGGCACTACCGAAGGGTGCGTCTGCTGAAGTCTTAACTGATTCCGACTTGGTCGCGAATCAATTCAATAAGCGATACAAGGTCCTTGACCCAATGCTTGCCGAGTTGCTCGCGAAAGTCCGAAAAGTAGTCGCTGGCAAGAAGCTTGACGTGACGGTTTCATGGGTTCCACGCCAAGCGAACTTGGCTGGAAAGCTCCTCTGAGATGAGGGAACGGGAGACGATGAAATGGGAAGGCGTACCCGCAGAACGTTTCGTGACGCCCTGAAAGAAGCAGGAATGGACACGCAAAAAGCCGCGCGCATCGTTCTTGAAAACATGACCGAGGTCGCCGGGTTACTGGGTCGAGTGGGCCTCCAGAATTCTGAATCGAGGTACGTCGCCGAGCATGCCTTCAGGGTCTACTACCGCTAACGACATCGAAGATAAGAAATGACATCGGCATGAAAGCAAGATCCGAAAATCGTGCGGACAAATTGTAGCGAGGGGAAATCATGCAGACGAGCGCAATCAGATCAAAGCTGCACCTGACGAACACGGAGCCCGCTGCTCGGAAGCTCATCACCATCACAGAGCTCGCCTTGCTTTGGAGTGTTCCCAAAGCAACGCTCTATAACTGGGTGAACCAAGGAAGACTGCCGCATGTCAAGCTCGGGCGGTCGCTCCGATTCGACCTTGTGGAAATCGAGCGGTTCCGCGAACAGAGTACAATAGCCGTGGCTGGCAAGAGGTAAAGGAGCAACATGGCACTTTACCGACGCGGCCGAATCTGGTACGTCGATCATTATGTTCAAGGCAAGCGGGTGCAGGAAAGTACGGGCACTGCGAGCAGGCGTGAGGCAGAAAAATTCTATGCCTTACGCATTTCGGAAGTAGAGCGTGGCGTTTACGTCAAACCGGTCAAGATTTCGTTGACGGAGTTTGGCGAGCGCTATCTCGGCTACGCCAAGACGCATAAACGGTCTTGGAAACGGGACGAGCAAATGATGAGTCAACTTCAAAGCTTTTTCGGGAACGCTCAGCTTGGGGAGCTCAGTCCGCTCAACGTTGAGGATTATCAGCAAAAGCGGGTTCGTGAGGTATCCCCGGCGACGGTCAACCGCGAAGTTGCCCTCTTGAAGCACATGTTTAACATGGCGGAAAGATGGGGCTTCCATCATGGCAAGAACCCCGTTCGGCTCGTGAAATTCCTTCGCGAAGACAACTTGCAGTCTCAAACGTTGTCCGAACAGGAGGAACAGCGGCTCCTGGCTCAATGTCCCGCTTATCTTCAAGACATGATCGTGTTCGCGATCAATACCGGACTTCGGTCGGGTGAAATCTTCAACTTGAAATGGGAGGAGGTAGACCTTGAAAGAGGACGATTGAACGTGATGGTGAGAAAAACTCGTCGTTCGCTCGAACTGCCGCTGAATGAGGCGGCCAGGAGTGTGCTCGAAGCTTGGCACGGGATGAAGCGCGGTCCGTACGTGTTCTTCAACCTGGCAACCGGGGATCGCTTCAAAGACTTGAAGCTCGGGCTCAAGAACGCTCTGAAACGCGCGGGCCTCAGCGGCATCACATGGCATACTTTCCGCCACACCTTTGCTTCGCGCTTAACGCGAGATGGAGTGGATATCGTGACGGTCAAGGAGCTGCTTGGGCATTCGACGATTGTCGTGACGATGCGCTATGCGCATTCGAATGCTGAAACGAAAGCGCGAGCAGTTGCCAAGCTCGGGAGTAGTGACAAAGTAGTGACAGTTTTGCCGCGACGGCGAAAAACAGCAGTTTAGTACCAGTGACAGTGATTGCGAAGAATAAGGGAAATCAGGTAGTTTGGAGATGGAGGAATGGGTGAGTGGTTGAAACCGGCGGTCTTGAAAACCGTTAGCGGGGTAACTCGCTCGGGGGTTCGAATCCCTCTTCCTCCGCCAGATCGCCGAACCTCAAAAGTGCCATCGTCATCTCTGTGTTAAAGTGACACATATGCGGATCGTCGCTGCACTCGCTCTCTTAACGTTCTCTATTCTCAGCGTCGGGTGCGCCGTCACGCTGCAGCCTTCTCAGCAAGGTGAGTGGTCTAACTTCCACAACGCCAAGCACAAGGTCAGCAAGGATGCCGCAGCCGAGAAGGCGCCGGCTGAAAAACCGCCCGCCGAGAAGTAGTTTCAATCTCCCGCCGTGGGAGAATCGAATGGCGTGCTCACTCGCCGCTCAGTTGTACTGGCAGGCTTCGGCGCTCTAGCCGCCTGCACTCGCCAAAAAGCCAAGGGATTCTCCGGCTACGCCTTCATCGCCAATCGCGCAGGCGGCGCAATTGCCGCGGTCGATCTCGAGGTCTTCCCCGTCGCGCGCCACATCCCCGTGGACGGCGCTCCCACGTCCGGCGTCCCGCCAGAAAAGCTCCGGCGTGTTTTCGCGTTGACGCCCGAGAACGGGACGGTTGACGAGTTACGAACGCGGCATCTGACCTTTGCGCACAAGCTGCAGGTTGCCACCTCTGCGATCAGCATGCGGATCGCGTCCTCTGGCCGGAATCTCTACGTTTTGTGCCGTGAGCCGCGCCGGCTTGTTGCGCTCGCGTTCGATCCCATGCGGGTGGATTGGCAGATCCCGCTGCCGTCCGATCCCGTCGATCTGGATGTCTCGCCCGACGGCGCGATGTTGGCCGTCAGCTCGGGTGGCGCGCGCAGCATCGTGTTCATCGACCTGGCGACTCACCGAGTGTTCCCACTGGTGCGAACTTCCGGCGATGTTGGGCTCCTCCGCTTCCAGTCCGACTCGCAGCAACTGATCGCTGCCAACACCAGCGAGCGGATGCTCTCGGTCTATCACACGCCGACACGCCGCCTGATCGTGAATCTACCGATTGCAGTGCGCCCCGATCACATGTGTTTCAATGCCGACGGCGGGCAGTTGTTTGTCACCGGCGATGGCATGGATGCGGTGGTGGTTGTTTATCCTTACTACACGCCGCAGATCGGTGAAACGGTGCTAGCCGGTCACAATCCTGGTGCGATGGCTGCCACCGGAACGCCAGGCTATCTGTTCGTCGCTAATCCGAAATCCGGCGACGTCAGTATTCTGGATATCGAAACGCGGCGGGTCGTGGCCGTCACGCCGGTTGGAACTGAGCCATCCTACATTGCAGTGACGCCCGACGATCAGTACGCCCTGGTGCTGAATCAAGCCTCGGGAGACATGGCTGTGATTCGCATACCGAATGTGACGCGCGCGGTGAACGAGCAGCGGCGCTGGAAGAAAGGCCCGCTGTTCATGCTGATTCCGGTGGGCTCGAAGCCGGTGAGTGCGGCGATCGTGGGGATTTAGCGGCCCAGGCTGCGTTGACCACTGCAAGCCCGGCGATCGCGGCCGTCTCCGCTCTAAGGATCTCCGCACCAAGCGACACAGCCGTCCAACCGGTCTCTGCTGCGCTAGTGCGCTCTCGTTCGGTCCATCCGCCCTCCGGACCGACCAATAGCGCCACACGCTGCCCGGCTTCTGAAGAGGCAGGCAGCACGGACAGGATCGGTGGACCGCCGTTTTCATCGAGCACGAATCGATAGTCGGCCTCGCTGCGCAGGGAGTTCGCCAAGCTGATTGGCAAATGGATCTCAGGCAACCGGGCGCGGCGCGATTGCTCGCTCGCCTCGCGCGCAATTCGCTTCCATCGTGTCAACCGCTTCCCCGCCGCGGCAGCCAGCCCCTTTTCGCTGCGCTCGGATTCGACCGGGACGACTTGCTCTACCCCCAGCTCCGTGGCCTTCTCGATCATCCACTCAAAGTGCTCAAATTTGATCAGCGATGCCAGCAGCACGGTTCTAACCACAGGACCCATGGCCTCGATTCGCTGGACGATGGCAAACCTCACCAGGTCCTTCCGCGCGCTTTCCACCTCGGCCAGATACACCTGCTGGTTGTCCGAAATCTCGAACTTCTGCCCCTGTTCCACTCGCAGCACTCGCGTTAGATGATGGGCGTCTTCACCGGAAATTTGAGCGTGCCACGCATGTACGGCATCTACAAAGAATCGGCGGCGTGCCATGTAAGCTACTGTACGCCAAGACGTGATCGATTCACGGAACATACCCTCTGGAAATCCGTATACCCGAGACAAATGTTCAAAGACATCCGCCAAGCCCTCCGCGTGCTCGCGAAAAACCCCGGATTTACAGCTGTCGCCGTGCTTTCGCTCGCCATCGGGATTGGCGCCAACAGCGCGATTTTCAGCCTTGCGGATGCGCTTCTGCTCCGCCCGCTTCCGGTGCGGCAGCCAAGCCGCCTGATGGACGTGAGCACGAGCACGCCTGAAAACCAGTTCGGAGCCACATCATTTCCCAATTATCGGGATTTTCGCGAAAAGAGCCATTCGTTCGAGGGCCTGGTGGCCTATGAATTCTACACTTTTGGGTTCGCTACTTCGCCTAGCGTGCAACCGCAAATGCGGATGGGCTTCCTGGTCAGTGACAATTTTTTCCAAACCCTCGGAGTTCAGCCGACGATCGGCCGCGGGTTCACGGCAGAAGAAGCCAAAGTTCCTGGCCGCGACGCGCTCGTTATTCTCAGCTACGATCTGTGGGCCAACCAATTCGGCAGCGACCGGTCGGTCATCGGCCGCGCCATTCGCTTGAACGGCATCGACTTCACGGTCATCGGAATTGCGCCCGAATCGTTTACCGGCATGGATCAGTTCATTCGTCCGGCTCTCTACGTACCGCTCACCATGTCGCAGCGGCTGAGCGCATCGGTCAAGGATCCGCTCGAGAATCGGTCGGCTCATGATTTGCAGATAAAGGCGCGGCTCAAACCCGGCGTGTCGCGTGAGCAGGCCCAGGCAGAACTGATTGCGATCTCAAAAAATCTTGAGAAGGCTTATCCGGAGACCAATCGCAACCACAGTGCCGCGGTTCAGACCGAAATTCAAGCCCGGATACAGCAGGATCCCTACGACGCGGCTCTGGCCATCATGCTGATGGCTTTGGTTGGCCTGGTTCTGCTGATCGCCTGCGCCAATGTTGCGAACCTGCTGCTGTCGCGCGCTCGCGCCCGGTCGCGCGAGATTGCGATTCGGCTAGCCATCGGCATCGGCCGCGTCAGGCTCGTTCGCCAACTGTTCACTGAAAGTCTGCTGCTTGCGCTATTCGGCGGCGCGCTAGGGCTCGGGCTGGCGTATGCGGGCATCCGTTTTTTGAAGGGAATCCCGGTACCCACCGACATTCCTGTAGTCATCGGCGTTCAGCTCGATGAACGTGTCCTGCTCGCGAGCCTGCTCGCTGCGGTCCTCAGCGCGCTTGTGTTCGGCCTTGCGCCTGCATTGCAAGCAGTGAGGATCGATATCGTCGCCGGACTCCGGTCGGCAGGCCTCACCTCCAGCGCTCGCCGCCGCACTTTGGGCCGAAATGCTCTGGTGATCGGCCAGGTAGCTTTCTCGATGATCCTGCTGGTCGCGGCAGGAATGCTGGTGGATGGTTTTCGCAAGACCTTGAAGCTGGACCCCGGATTCCGAACCGATCACATCATGCTGATGCAGTTCGACACGCAACTGGTCCGATACACGGAAGATCAGTCCAAGACTTTTTATCGGAACCTGGTGGATCGCGTCCGTGCGCTCTCGGGCGTACGGTCAGCGGCTCTCGCCGAAACTATCCCGATGACACCCGGTCAACAAAATTATTCGGTGATTCCGGATGGCTACCAGTTTCCGCGCGGCCAGGAAGCGGCGACGGTGCTGGGTGCCGCTGTCGACGAACGCTACTTCGACACGCTTAAGATGCGACTCGCGAGCGGCCGAGCCTTCACTGCCGCCGACCAAGCCGATTCCCGGCGAGTTGCGATCGTCAACGAGGCTTTCGCCAAGAAATACTGGCCGGACAAAGATGCGATCGGCAAACGCATCCGCCTGAAGGACCGCAATGGCCCGCTGGCGGAAGTCGTCGGCGTCGCCAAGACTTCTCGCTATCTCTTCGTATCTGAAGGCCCGCTTCCATACGTCTATTTGCCCTTTTCGCAGAACCCTAGCGCATCGATGGTCATTTACGTCGAAACCTATGGAGATCCGGCCGAGATGGCTCCGCAACTCCGCAACGCGGTCCGCTCGCTGGATCCCAACCTTCCTATTTTCAACTCCCGTACTTTTGAGAACATTTATCATCAGCGCGCCACGGTAGTGGTGTTGATGATTCTGCAAATGGTCGCATCGATGGGATTGCTCGGTCTGGCGCTGGCATTGATTGGTCTCTATGGCCTGATCGCTTATTCAGTCAGCCGGCGCACCCAGGAGACTGGTATTCGCATGGCGCTGGGCGCGCATCGTTCGCAAGTTCTCGCTATGGTTTTGCGGCAGGGCTTTGTGCTTTCGATCATCGGCATCGGGATCGGCCTGGTCGCGAGCATCGGCGTCCGCAATCTTCTCGCCGTAGGTCTCGTGGGACTTGGAAGCACCAGCCCAGCAGTTCTGGTGGTTGTGCCGCTCGCACTGCTGCTGGTTACGATGGCCGCGTGTTATCTGCCGGCGCGACGCGCGTCGCAAGTGGATCCGATCCGCGCGCTGCGCTGGGAGTAACCACTTATAATGTAGCCAAGTGATCGCATTCCTTCGCGGCAAGCTGCTCGAGAAGCACCCCAACCAGGTCATTGTTGAAACCGGAGGCGTCGGCTACGACGTCGTGATCCCGATCTCGACTTTTTCTGCGCTCCCCGATTCCGGCGCCGAAGTGAGGCTTCGCATCCACACACATGTTCGCGAAGATGCACTCTCGCTGTTCGGATTCCTGACAACCGAAGAGAAGCTGATATTCGAAAGGCTGATTTCGGTCAGCGGCATC
>JACXTT010012823.1_pt1 | contig 11098 bp, 6 predicted proteins | sample 9270951 | NCBI WGS metagenome assembly JACXTT01 (sample SAMN15532306, study PRJNA645909) | rock metagenome | isolation source: weathered quartz diorite | place: Puerto Rico | collected 2017-06-21 | reverse complement strand
CAGTGCCTTTGATGTCGCGACCATAGAGCAAAGCGTTCAGTGTACGCCGAAGCCGCTCGACCAGCGTGGGGACTTCCACGCGCTCGGGGCGGAGCTTGATCAGCTCCGTCTCGCTCAGAACGCTCTTCATGAGCGTCGAGAGGAGCGTTTGAATCATCTCCAGCGCGCGCTCCTGATCGGAAAAACATTCGCGCATTTCCCGGTCCTGTTCCGGGAGAGTCGCTTGAAGGTAGTCGAGGTTCGCGCGCAGCACGACGAGCGGGCTTCGCATGTCGTGGGAAATTCCGCGCAGGCCGTGAATGCGCCAGTCCAGCAGGCTCTTGAGCTGAGTGGCCACCTGCTGTGCCGCCGCCGTACGTTCGCTGATCTGCTCCTCCATCAGGCTGGTCCACTCGCGCTGGCGCCGCGTGAGCTCGAGAATCTCGAGGCGCGATTTGGCGTCCTCGTTCGCGACTGTTTGCAGGGCACGCTGAATTTGGTCGCCGAGCTCGTGGGAGCCTCGCATCCGCTGAGTGAGATCCCACACGATACCGATCAGAACACCGACGATCGCAGCCGCGATGGTCGCCACGGGAGAGCCGAGCCCGACGAATCCGAGGGCATAGCCAAACAGCGCCCCCAGCAGAAGACCCACGACGAGGGGCAGGGGGGCGCGGCGGTCGCGCCAGCGATACGTGTACTCGCAGCACGGGTCGCCATGGGCGATGCACCCGCCCTCGATCAGCTCCGCGGCGGGAAGACCCCAAAGGGTGGGCAGCGCGCGGCCCGACTCCTGGCGCAGGAGGCAGTTTTCGCGACTCTCCTTCTTGGTGCTTTTGTAGCGCGCCGAGATGAAGTTGCGTCCGGACCCGGTGATTTCGTATTGGCTGATTGCGGAGACGACCCGCATGTTCTTGCAGCCGAGTTGGAAAATCTGAAGCGGCGAGGTGGCCCACAACACATAGCGCAAGGGGCCGAAGCTGAGCTCGGCGTTGCGGTGGACGAGCGCGGCGCGGAAAGAGGCTTCGTCGGGGATCACCGCTCGCGCGGCGAGGAGAAACTCGTCGAATTGATCTGCGGAGATCCATTTGACGCGACCGTCGAAGTCCTCGGGGCGCAGCCCGGCTCGGGCCGCCACTTCGCTCAGCGTGGCAAGCCCGTGATGGTCCGAAAGGCAGGCTGCCAGCGCCCGAAGAAGGCGGATGTTGAGGTCGGCCGCATCGGGCCATACCTTCGCTGGCAGTTCGCTGCCCGAGCGGACACTCTTGAGATTGGCGACCACGGCGTTTTAGGGCAAGCGACTGCCCAGGGTCAACCGATCAGCGTACCACAAGCACGGCGCCTTTCTATGACAAACGTGCGTCACATCGACGGTTTCTTTCCTTCACGGTTTCTTTCCTTCGAAGAGTGCGTAGTCCGAACAGGTGGGCTCGACCTTGACGTCGGTGAATCCGGCGTCGAGCAGGAGCTTCAGCAACTCGGGCGCGGTGCGCTGTCTACCGGCGGTGGCCGAGATCATGGCGGCGGAATAGGCTGCCGCCGTGAGTGGCCCGTCTTTTGCGTCTCCCAGCGGCATCTCATGCACGAGTACCCGACCGCCCGGGAGCAGAGAGTGAAGTGCGGCGGCGCACAAGAATGCACAGCGTTCATCCTGCCAGTCATGAAGGATGTCGCTGAACAGCACCGCGTCGAACCCCTTCGGCCAATCATCAGAGAACATGTCGAGCGGGAGGACCGCGGTTCGCTCCGCGACATGGTAGCGCGCGAAGTTGTCGCGGGCGACGTCGCAAACCGGCGGCAAGTCCATGAGAACGGCGCGTAAGGACGGGTGACTACACACAGCAGCGATCGAGTAGCTTCCGGATCCGCCCGCCACGTCGAGGAGCTGGGTCGACTGCTGCAAGCCGAACCTTGCCGGCACCGCGCGCATCGCCAGTGAATACGAGTGTGCGTGCATGGCCTCGGTGAAGCCGCGCAGGCGCTCCGGCGGGGGTATCGGGGACTCCCATACGCTGACGATGCTTCCGTCGCCCGCGCCGGAGCGCATCGAGGCCATGAGCCGGCGGCAGTCGATGGGGTTCTCACGGATGCGGCGAAGGAAGGCGCCCCAATAATAGGGACTCTCGGGTAACAGGTAGTGGCGCGCGACTTCCGTGAGGTAATAGCCACCCGCCAGCCGAGTGAGGAAACCGAGCGACGCGAGCAGCGCCATCATGGCGTCGACGGTCCGCTCCTCGAGTTTCAGCGAAGTCGCGACGTCGGGTATGCTTCGGGCTCCCCCGGCGATCGCGGTAAACAGACCAAGGCCGTCGGCCACCGCGAGGCATGGCCCGTGAAACGCCGACCAGCACACCCGACGCAACAGGGAGTCGTCGCAGGGTACGAACGCGGTTTCTTGCGGCTGGTTCATGACTCGTCCTTGCGAGTCGGGCGATGGTTCACGCTAGAGCCGAGCCGAGCAGGGCTTGGTCGATGCGGCGCAAGAGCAGCGAGTTGGAGAACGGCTTCTCGAGGACGGCGCCGCCGGCGGTGGGGACGGCTTCGGGGCTGAAGCCGGTCATGTACAGGACCTTGAACGGGACGCCGATCTCGTCGAGGCGGGCGCCGAGCTCGGGGCCGCTCATCTCGGGCATGCGCACGTCGACCAGCGCGACGCGGATGTCGGCGGCGTGCGCGCGCACCAGGGCGAGCGCCTCGCTCCCGCTGTTGGCGACGAGCACGCGGTGGCCGGCGCGTTCGAGCGCGTGGCTCAGGGCGCGGGTCACCTTCACCTCGTCGTCGACCACGAGGATCGTCGACGGGTTCACCGCGGGCGCGTAGCTCTCGTCCTCGGCCTCGCGCTGCTCCGGCGGCAGCTGCGGCAGGTAGATGCGGAAGGTCGTGCCGCGGCCGACGTGGCTCTGCACCTCGACGCGGCCGCCGGCGTTGGTGGCGAAGGCGTGGATCGTCGACAAGCCGAGGCCCGTGCCGCGGCCCTCGCCCTTGGTCGAGAAGAACGGCTCGAAGATGCGGTCGATGATCTCGGGCGGGATGCCCTCGCCGGTGTCGCTGACCGAGATCAGCGCGTAGATGCCGGGGGCGAGCCCGCCGGGCGTCGCGGTCACCACCCGCTCGAGCGCGGTCTCGATCTGCAGCTTGCCGCCGTTCGGCATGGCGTCGCGCGAGTTGATGCACAGGTTGACGACCGCCTGCTGCAGCGCGCCGCGATCGGCCAGCACCGCGCCCGCCTCGGGGCCGAGGCGCGTGGTCACGTTGGTCGACACGCCCACCAGCACCTTCACCATCGGCTCGAGGCCGGCGATGACCTCGTTGACCGCGAGCGGCTCGTGCTTGACCGGCTTGTGGCGCGAGAAGGTGAGCAGCTGGCGGGTGAGCTGGCGCGCCTGCTCGACCGCGGTGGAGATGATGTCGAAGTCCTCGCTGACGTCGGCGCTGGCGGGGAACTCCATCGCCAGGCTCTCGAGCGACATGGTGATCGCCGCGAGCATGTTGTTGAAGTCGTGCGCGACGCAGCCGGCGAGCCGGCCGACCGCCTCCATCTTCTGCGCGTGCTGCAGCGACGCTTGCAGCGCCTCGCGCTCGCCGAGCAGGCGCGCGAGCTCCATCGCCAGCGGGATCTGGTGCGACAGCGCGCCGAGCAGATCGGACGCGTCCTCGCCGAACTCGGGCGACGACGGGCCGCGCTCGAGGCACAGCGCGCCGGCGGTGCGATCGTGCAGGTACAGCGGCAGCGCCAGCACGCGCGAGCCGTCGCTCGGCCGGCCGTCGCCCTGCGCCTCCGGCGCGTCGGGGTCGCTCCGCAGGATGATGCCCTCGACCAGGCGGCGCAAGAGCGTCTCGCGCCAGCCCTCGGCGCCGAAGAAGTTCTTTCCTTCGCGGTTGCGACCGATGACCAGCTCGCCCGCCGGGCCCTTCTCGGGGCGGAAGAGCAGCGTGGCGCGATCGGCGTCGAAGTCGCGGAGGATCTCGTCGAGGATCGACACCGCCTGCGGCTCGGGGCGCAGATCGCGCACGCCGGCGCGGGCGATCGCCAGGAGCGAGGCGAGCTGCTTCTTGGCGTGACGCAGGCTCGACGAGCTGCGCGACCGCACCGCGGTGGCGACGGTCACCTGCGGCTCGGGCAGGCCGAACTCCTTGCGCAGCAGGCGCGCCCGGGCGTTCGCGCCGTGATCGCGCGCCAGCGACTCGGCGATGCGCGCCTGATCGCGCGCCGCCTCGGGCTTGTTCTCGCCGAGCAGGATCCACGCGCGGAGCCGTGCGACGCCGGAGAGCACCCACGGGCAGGTCTCGTCGGAGGCGGCGGCCTCGGCCTTGGCGAGCCACTCGCGCGCCGCCTTGACCGAGCCGTCGAACCACGCCGCCCACGCCTCGATCAGCATCCGGTGGGCCTTGAACAGCGGCAGCTTGGCGCACGCCCGCAGATCGGCGAGCGCCTGCCGCAGCCGCGGGAGAAGGCGCGGGCGCTCGGCGACCCCGGCCGCGAGCACTTGCTCGACGCGAGCGTGGGCCACCGCGATGTAATACTCGGCGAGCAGCGGGTGGGCGGTGCGCGGGTTGTGGCCCTCGGCCGCGAACCGATCGACGAGGACGTCGAATTCGGCGCCGAGCTCACGCTCCTCCAGCAACCAGCGGGCTCGGGCTCCCCAGAACACCAGACCTTGTCCGCTCGTGGCGCGGCAGCTGTCGGCGGGAATGCGCTCGAGGTGCGTGCGGAGCCACGCGTCCGGCTCCAAACCGTTGCGTCCGAGGCTCGCGTGGTTGGCGCGCACCCGATGCGCGAAATAGTCGCCGAGAATGGTCGTCGGCGACCCCGCGCGGCGCAGGCGCGCCAGCGCTTGCTCGATGACGACGCTGGCCATTTCCGGCCGCCCGCGCAGCGCCTCGATGAAGTCGATGTTGACCGCGTTTTGGCAATACTCCGAGAGCTCGAGCCAATGACCATAGCGATCGAGGCACTCGTGGAACAAGCGCAGGGCGTCGCCGAACTGGCCGGCGAAGCACGCGCCGAGCGCGCGGTGCTGCACCGAAAACGCGGTCATCGCCGGATCGCCGATGGCGTTCGCCATTTCCTGCGCCACGTCGAATTCGCCGCTTGCGGCGGCAGGACCTGCGGTCGCGCTCAGCATGATCCCGAACATCGAGCGTGACCGCGATTGCTCGGTCGACGGGCCGAGGTGGAGGCTGAGCTCGCGGGCTTGGACGATGCTCTGGAGCGCGCGGACCACGTGACCGCACTCGAAACCCAGCCGGAAGTTTTGGTAATGGAGATCGCACAGGAGGGCGATCTCCTTTGCCGGCCTCGGAAGGCGCCGCCGCGCGAACTTGCCGACCGAAAGGCGAGCTGCAGCCAGTGCCGCTTCACCGACGGTCGCGACGCTCTCGACCGGCATGCGCGTGCCGAGCGCTTCGAATGCTCGTCGCAGGGATGTCCACGCCCGCTCGGAATCGGCCGCCGCGTGATGCACCCAGGCCATCCTGCCGAGTACCCGCGCGCGGGTATGACCGTCGGTGGCCCGGGCCAACGCGACTTCGAAGGCAGCCAAACTCTCGTCGAACGACGCCAGGCGCAGCCGGCCCTCGCCGACGCTGTGAAAGAAGGTGGTGTCGAGCGGGATGGCGCCGGCCTCGGCGGCTTCCTTGGCTAGGGCAAGGAAGTGCAACGCGGTTTCGTTGTCGAACCGCGCGAGCGCGCCTTCGGCGGCGGCGCGTGCGGTCGCGTAGGCGCGCGCCGGGCTCTTCCCGCCCTCGCCGGCGGCATAATGGCCGGCGATCGCACAGATGTCGGGGAAACTGGTTCGCCCGAGCGCCTCCATCGCCTCGGCCGCCCGCTGGTGCGCCGCCCGTCGCTCGTTGGGGCCGAGTTCGGCGAGGAGCATGTCGCGCACGCTGTCGTGCACGAAGCGGTGACGTCCCGGCTCCGCGATGGCGCAGAGACCCGCTCGACGCGCGTCGGCCAGCGCATAGCCGAGATCGACGCGCTCGATGCCGACGACTCGCGCCAGCAGCTCCTCCTCGAACGTCGGCCCGATGACGGCCGCGAGATCGAGCACGCGGCGGGTGGCTTTGGGCAGCTCGGTCGTACGGCGAGCGAGGCAAGCCAGCGCGCCACGCGGCAGCGCGACGCGCTCGGCACGTTCGACGTCGAAGTTCCAGCTTCCTCCGCGCGGCCTGAGTGCCCCGGTGTCGAGATACGCCCGCAGCACCTCGAGTATGCCCAAGGGTGTGCCGTCGGCGAGCGTCGCCAAGTGACCGACGATCAGCGGATCGGGACGGCGTTCGGCGAGGTGCGACGCGACCAGCGCCGCGACGTCGGCTTCGCCCAGCGGGCGCGGATCGATGCGCTCGATTCGGTCCAACGTCTCGAGCCGCTCGAACGTCGCCGCGCCGCGACCCTCGTTACGACCGGCGAGAACGAGCGCGATGGGCGCGTCGGCGGCGCGATGTGCGATGCGCGTCAGTACGTCCCGGCTCGCCGGGTCGGTCCACTGGAGATCGTCGACCAGGAGCAACATCGGTCCGCCCGCGCGTGCCATGCGCACGACGAGCTCGGCGGCGCTCTCGGAGAACGCCGACGGTGCGGGGCCCACGCCTTCGTCGGCGGGCGGAAGGATTTCGGCCAGCGGAGGGGCGATGAAACGGGCGAGTGCGGCGAGCTCGCGATCGGCCACCGACCGCAGGATCGCGGCGGCCTGCTCCGCGTCACGTTCGACGAACGTCTCGAGGACGCGTCGCATGACGGCCATTGGCGCGTCCCCTTGGCGGCTCGGAACCGACACCGCTCGTGTCGGGTGCAGCTCACGCCAGATATCTGCGGCCGTCGTGAGCAGCCGGCTCTTTCCGCTGCCGCTCACGCCGCCGATCAGCACTACGCGACCCCCGCGGAAGTTCACGCTCTGCAACGCCATGCGCAGGCGAGTGACCTCGAAGGCACGCCCGATGAGCGCCGGCGCCGCCGGTGTGGGCGTCGAGCGGGCGGCGCCGAGCACGTCGTCGCCGCGGCGCACGCGATCGATGTCGGCGAGCGCCGCTTGGGCATCGGGATAGCGGCGATCCGCAGAGCTGGCCAGGAGCCCCCGAAGCAGGGTCGCGAGCGGATGTCCCAGCCCGACGAGCGTCGGCTCGTCGTCGATATCACCCGCGGGCAGCTCGCCGGTCAGGCACTCGAACAGCACCGAGCCCACGCCGTAGAGGTCGGCACGTGCGTCGACGCGAGCAGGCGCGCGGAACTGTTCGGGCGCGGCGTACGCGCGGGTTCCGACGCCATAAGAGACGTCGGAGGCGTGCTCGATCGTGGTCGCAAAACCAAAGTCCACCAGGCGGATCCCGCGCCGCGGATCGATCACGATGTTGCGCGGTTTGACGTCACGATGGACGAGACCCGCGCGGTGGACGCTCCATAGCGCGTCGAGGAGGCGCGCCGCGATGTCGAGGCTTTCGAGCTGAGGTAGGGGCCCCGCTGCCAGGCGGTCGGCGAGGGTCTGTCCCTCGATGAGCTCCATCGCCAGGTACGGCAGGCGATCGGCTTCACCCACCTCGAGCACGACCGGGAGCCCGGGATGACGCACTCGCGCGAGCGCCACGGCTTCGCGGTAGATCCAACGCGTCCAGTTGCCGACCGAGCGGGGCACCTTGAGCGCGCAAGGCACGCCGTGGAGACGGGCTCGATACACGACCGAGGACGCGCCGTGTCCTAGCTCACCGTCGATCTCGAAGGGCGGAAGGTTGAGGGGCACCGGAGGCCCGATTATACCCCGTGGCGCATCTGAGCGGTCACGGGATAGGGTGGATCCTGAGCTCGTAGGGAAGGTGGGCCGCGAAGGGCGCGTCGCCGAAGGTCAAGGGCAGCGCGCTCGGTGAGGTGGCGCGCACCACGAACAGCTCTCCGGCGAGCCAGTTTGGCGTGATGTCGTCGAGCTGCAAATCGGACGCGCTCGGCGCGACCGGCACTGCATGAGCCGCGTGCTCCCCCGCCAACCAGCGTTCGAGCGCCGCGCGCCGACCAGGCCACAACAGCCAGTCGAGGTGCGCCATCGCGTGTGGCGCAACGGGCGGTCGCTCCTTCGGGAGCGGCTCACCCCAAAGGAAGGCCAACAGCTGGAGTGCCTCTGCCTCGGCGGCGGCTCGAGCGGCGCCGATGTCGTCGCGCGCGGCGTAGCCGAGAACGAAGGGCAACTCAGGGCGTACCGGGAACCCAAAGACACCGACGACTTCCACCTCGTCTCGGCCGAGGCTCCACGCGTGCGGCGCGGGAAAGCGGTACGCGCGGTAGTCGTAGCTCGAGCTGACGAGCGCCGACGACTGCGACGAAAGCCGTTCTGGCAGACTCTCCCCGTACCATGATCGTAACACGCGATCGCGCTCGATGAGCTCCCAGCGGGCGCGCCGGCACGCTTCCTCCCAGTTGTGGAATAGAGCGACGCCGTTCGAGCGGGCATAGCGCCAGCGCGCCGGCTCGGAGGTCTCGGGAAAGCTAGTCCAGCCGGCAGCAACCGCGCAAAGAACGCTCACGCGCTCCAAGAGCTCGTAGTAGCTGCGACCGTCGGGTGAGGCTCCGCGTGCAGCCGCAGACCCGGTGATCTCTTCTCCGTTGGGGCCGACACTGGCGACGCCCGATCGCCAGAGCTCGATGCCGTCGGCGACGATCGTGTCTTCGACGAACGCCGGTTCGGACCAGTTCTCAGGCAGCCGGTGCCGCTTGGAGAGCGATCTCATCCTCGGCCCTGTCGGCCTCGTCGACAACGGCGCAGGTGAATCGCTGGAAGTGCGCGATGCTCGCGAGCATGATCTCGCGCATTCGGTCGAGCTTACGAGGATCGTCCACCAAGTCGTCGATTCGGTCGAGCGCCTCCTCGGTGTGGTGACGGTCGGCTTCGACGTGATTGGCCACGACGGTCATCGACGACGTGGGGATCCCGCAACGTTCCTCCAGCACTGCGAGCCAGCCGTCGCCGAGCAGGACGATGAGGTACTCCACGAACAACATGTAGGAGAGGTACAGCGTCGGATCCTCCTCGATCGTCGACTCGATGAAATCGATCAGCGAGCGCGTGGCCGCGAGCGGCGGCTCGATCACGTGGAGGCGGTTGGAAACCGCCTCGATGTCGTGATCGGCCCAGGCCTCGTGGCCGACCTCTTCGGATGCCTTCTGGCGCAGGTGCTCGGCGAGAGCCAAGTCGCCGCGGGTCTCGGCGAGCTCGGCGGCTCGGTAGAGGTGAGGGATGGACCGCGCGATGACCGCGCGCATGTTGGTCAAGTAGCAGGTGATATGCGTGCGCGTCAGCCTCCCTTCGAGGGCGCGAGCGTAGAGGGGGCTTTGGTAGGGCATCAGCGCTGCGTAGCGCTCGACTTCGACACGGAGAGCATCGGCGATCATCGTACACCTCGGGAGAGAAAGAGAGCTTGGCGGCTGACCCGTCCGGCGAGCCGCCAAGATGGTTGGGGGTTGCCGTTACAGGGTGAGCGTCGCGAACTTTTTCATGATGCCCTCCTCTCGGGTTGGCGTTGCTTGGAACGCACGCCACAGAATTGGCGTGCGAAGACGTCCTCGGCGTCGCCGCGGAGGAACTTGGTGAAGCGCACGGTGGCGCCCCAGCGCTCGGAGTTGGCGGTCGAGGTGACCACCCAGCCGAGCTTCGTCAGCGTGCGCATCATCGGCGCGTTGGTCGGCGAGCACTCGCCCTCGACGCGCTCGATGCCGGCGGCGTGGAGCGGCTCGTACGAGCGCTCCATCACGCGGGCGAGCGCGTGGTTCGCGCGGTGCGCCGGCAGGAGCGCGACGCTGCGCCAGTAGTAGGTCGACCAGTCGAGCGGGTGGCCGACGAGCAGGCCGACGACGCGGCCGGCCGCCTTCAAGCACAAGACATCCATCTCGTCGCCGAAGCGCCTCTTGGCATCGGTCAAGGGGTCGGTTAGAAATCGTTTCTGGATGTCGGCGGCGTCGAACAGCTCGGCAAAGTGGGCGGCCATGAACGGCTGGGCATCCTTCGCGAAGCTGCCGGCTTCGACGGTGAGATCCCCGACGATCCACGGCAGATGCTCGCGCCAATCGAGCCCGAGCACACGTTGCGACATGGTGGGCTTCACGAGTGTTACATTGAAGGGAGCCGGGGATTTTGCGCAACGCCGCGGTTTGCATGGGACTTGCGTCCCGCGTGCAACGTGAGAGAATTCTTCAGACTCGACGAACGAATATTTCGCGTGTGAAATGTTCCTCGACCGGCCCGCGAATTTCGGCGGTGGCTTGGTCGGACGCTGGGGGATTCCGATGCTAGCGGCGGCCGCGATGCGCATTCTCGTGGTGGAGGACGAGCCCACGTTGCGACGCGCCTACGCGCGGGCGCTGGGAAGACGCGGTTACCTCGTGCAATGCGCGACGAACGCCGCGAGCGCGCGCCGCCACCTCGAGTCACCGACGTGGGACGCGATCATGCTCGACCGCAAGCTGCCCGACGACGACGGCCTCGCGCTGTGCCGTGAGCTGCGCGCGCGCGGCGACAAGACGCCGGTGCTGATGTTGACTTCGCTCATGAGCGACGACGAGATCATCGAGGGCCTCGCCGACGGCGCGGACGACTACCTGGTCAAGCCGGTGAGCGTCGCGGTGCTCGCGGCGCGGCTCACCGCGGTGCTGCGCCGCGCGCGCAAGACGCTGGCGGTGCCGGGGATCGAGCTCGACGTGCTCGGGCGCACGGTGCGCTACTCGGTGCCGGCGCCGCCGCCGAGCGGCATTCGTTTGACGCCGCGAGCCGAGGAACCGGCGTCGGAGCGGACGCGCGAGATCGAGCGGCGCGAGAGCCTGTCGGAGCGCGAGGCGCGCCTGCTCGCGGCGCTGATGGAGCACCCGGGCGAGGTCGTGCCGCGCGAGCGGCTCTACAGCGCCTGCTGGGGCGACGAGCTCGGCATGCGCTGGAACCGGCTCGACGTGGTGGCGCTGCGCCTGCGGCTGAAGCTCGGCCCGCACGAGGATCGGCTCGAGACGGTGCGCGGCCGCGGCCTGTGCCTGCGCTCGTGAAGCGCCGCCTGCCGTGGCTCGCGGCGGCGGCGTTCGCGCTGCAGTTCGTGGCGCTCGGGCTGTTGCGGCCGATCGGCTTCGATCCGGCGGCGGCGATCGGCAGCGTCG
>JACXTT010012822.1_pt1 | contig 11099 bp, 10 predicted proteins | sample 9270951 | NCBI WGS metagenome assembly JACXTT01 (sample SAMN15532306, study PRJNA645909) | rock metagenome | isolation source: weathered quartz diorite | place: Puerto Rico | collected 2017-06-21 | reverse complement strand
GATCTGCGATGTGCGGGCCTTCATCTTTGGGCGGGTCGGGCATGGCCAAGGTGAGGTACCAGAGGTGGGCGATGCCTCCCACCAGCAGGATCGAAGCGACGGTCACCCATCGCCAAATGGGTCGCAGTGAATCAGGGCTCGGGCGCGAAAGAAGAATGGTCACCAACGCCACCAGGACCATGGCGATGAGGGTGATGTTCATCTGCGCCCGGCGAAGATCCTGAGGGGGAGCTGCGATCTCGTCTTTGAGGAACACGGCGCCGAGCGACCAGGCGTTGGTGCGGAGGGGTTGGCAAAAGATCCACACGGGCTGCCCGGTGATGCCGCTGATGCTTTCCACTTGGCCGGCTTCCCTGCGGAGTGCCATGTCGCCGATGCGCTTTCGGGCGGAGTCCTTTTTCTCCTCGGCCACCTGGAAGATGGTCTTCTCGTTGCGGACGTACTCGTCCATGGGATCCGCGAGGTATTGACCCCGCTCGTTGATGAGGAATCCGTAGCCCGTCGTTCCCAGATGAACTTGGGAGAGAACGGTCCGCACTCCTTCCATAGAGAGATTGACCCGCACCAGCCCGTCGGGGTTTCCAGTCGAATGGGGAAGGCGGAAGGGAATGCTGTAGCCCACCACCACTACTCCCGTGGACTTGCTAAGGTGAGGCTGCTTCCAACCTTCGCCATTCGTGCCGTCCAGATACCAATCCGCCTGGGTGTAGTCGTACAGGTCATCCACTTGGTAATTGCGGATGCCTGCGTCGCCGCGGGATGCGAAGGGCGCAAAGAGTCGCTTTTTGGAGGCACTGCGGCCTGGCGCGAAGGCGATGCCGATTTGGAAGGCGGAGGGATGACCCTCAAGCTCTTTCCTGAGGCGGGTGGGGATGTTGGATTCGCTCAGATTGCCTTGCTGAAGATCTGAAGAAAGGGCCTTGGCCACCTGCACGAGCTCAGCCAATTCCGCATCGATGGCGGTGGCAGCGCGGTGTGCTTCGGCGCCACCCTGGGCCAGCGAGGCTTGGACTTCCCGTCGCTGACGGTTGTAGTACTTGACCACCTGGGCCATTAAAAGGGCGGCCACCACCACCACGAGCACACCCAGTGTCCGACGTAGGTAGGTCTGCCGCGGGGGGGTCAGCATGGGGCTCCTAGGGTGGAATGGGGTTCATTAGAACCTGACCACTCCTCTGCGGGAAGAAGGCGCGGAGGAACATTGCGGTCTCAACGGGGGTGGGCCCTATAATGGCCCGTCTACCTCCCCAGAGTTCTAGAAGAAGCCAGGAGCACGTGATGAACGGTCGTTTCGCCGGTGTCTTGGGTCCGCTTGCGGTGGCCGTTCCACAGCTGCTGCTCGCCCAGACCCCCACGCTTTCCCCGGTGTCGCAGGCCGCTCCTCAGGCTCCGCCGGCGGCGGCTGCTCCAGCGCCCGTCCCTCAAGAACCGCTGGTGACGAAGGACCCCGAATCCTCCACCGGGAAGACCTATCGCATCCAGGTGAAGCGCAAGGATGCGACCACCCTGATTCGGGCCCTTGGCACCCTGGCTGGGGTGAAGGTCAAGGTGGTGAGCTATTTCCCTGGATCCGTGACCATGGATCTGCAGCATGTGACCTTCGAGCAGGGGCTGGACGCCATCTGCCAGAGCGTCGGCATCGCGTTCAAGAAACTTGAAGACGGTTCCTATGCCGTGGGTCCCGAATCCGACCTCATTGTGGATGCGGCAGGCCCCAACGACACCACGGTGGTGGATATCACCTACCGCTGCCGCCACCTCAACGCCGACAGCGTGGCCAACGTCATCAGCAAAGCCTTTCCCGACCTGAAGACGATCACAGGGCCGCTCTTTCTTTCGCCTACCATCGAGGCGGGCAACTCCATTTCCGCCGACTCTTCCAAGGCCCTAAGCGCGACAGATCAGTCCTTCAAAACCCACGACATCCTCATCAGCGGCCCGGCCAATCTCGTGAAGCGGGCGCTGGTGCTGGCCAAGAAATTCGACCGACCGCGACGGCAGGTGCGCATCAACGCCCGGCTCACGGAAATCAGCGGAAGTCTGGAATCGCTGCTCGGCATTGCGTGGACCTTCTCCAACGTCGCCCTGCAGGAGATTCCTGATCCGACGATCACCAACCCCACCAACAGCGTGCAGGGCCTCAAGTTCGGCACCTTCGCCCACAGCGCCGCGTCGGTGGGCGCTGCCGTGCGGGCCCAGGAGACCAAAGGCAAGGCGAAGACCTTGGCGAGCCCCACCATCTCCCTGGTGGATGGCGAACGCAGCTTCATCCTCATCGGTGAGCGGCGCCTCTTCCCCAAACAGACCGGCACCAATTCCCAAGGCCTGCCCATCTTCGACGTGGCCGAGGTCCGCACGGGCGTCTACCTGCAAGTGGCGGTGCAGCTAGGCCTGGACAACGACATGACTCTCACGGTCTATCCCCAGGTGTCCTCGGTGACCTCCACCGTGGCCATCAACAACTCTCTTTACCCGATCATCGCCACCCGCGAAGCCCAGACCACCGTACGGTTGAGGAGCGGCGAGATGTTGGCCATCGGTGGTCTCGTGTCTGAGCAGGATACGAACACCGTCACGCGCATTCCCTTTCTGGGCTACATCCCCTTGATCGGTGAGCTCTTCACCCAACGGAACAAGACGAAGAACAACAATGAACTGCTGCTGCTCATCACGCCCGAGCTCATCCCCCAGGAAGGTGAGGGCGGTGAAGTTTCGGTGGAGCCGTAACCCGAAAAGTACCCCTATGCTGTTCCTAGACCTCGGAGGCCGCATGTTCCGCACCCTTTGCACTAGCCTCTTCCTGCTCGCTACGCCTGCCTGGGCGCAAATGACTCATGTCGGAGTGCCAGCCTCGCAGACGGTGGTGCTCGAGGGCATCATTACCAGCCCCACCGAACGGAAATGGACCTTGATGCTGGGGGGAAAGATTCAGCCCACCCAAGCCTCCAAGACCTTCCGAATCCATCCCGACAAGAAGTTTGTGCTCACGGATATGAAGTTCAGCTTGCGTGGCCAACCGGGGAAGAGCGCCAATGTCGGATTGGCGGTGCGGGAGGGCACGCAGGAGTTCACCTTCTACCGCCTGACCATCCGGATGCTCGCGGGACTTGATACCAACGTTCACTCCGAGCATTTCACTGCGCCTATTGTGCTGGCGGAGGATAGCGAGCTCTACGTGGGCCTCACGAGCTCCAGCGGCGGCGTCGCCTTAGAAGACGTTCTGCTGTACGGCTACTTCATCCCCGTCACGAAGTAGGTCCGAGGATCCGATCAACATTGGCGCGCCAATGTTGTTGGCGCACGCGGCGCAATGCTTTACGAGCAGTGCGCTTCCGCCATTGGGCGGCGCCGAGGCGCAGCTCTTCCGCGCGGAGCTCGTGCAGCCCGTCCGGCGCGCCCCATAGTGCGGGATCTCCGAAAAGCGGCTCCCGATTCCACGGGCAGGCTTCCTGGCAGGCATCACAGCCCGCCACCCACCGGCTCTCGCGCATGGCGGTGGAGATTTCGGCCGGGGGCTCTACATCTGTCTCGATGCTGTACGTAGTGAGGCAGCGGTTGGGATCGATGCGGAAAGGCGAGATGGCCTGGCTGGGGCAGGCTTCCAGGCAAGCGGTGCAGGTGCCGCAATGCTCTGTGCTGAAGGGCTGATCGGGAGGCAGATCCACGGAGAGGAGCAATACGCCGAGAAAGCCCCAGGAGCCTTCCTTGCCCATGATGAGGAGCGTGTGCTTGCCCTGCCAGCCCAGCCCCGCGCGCACGGCCATCTGGCGTTCAAGAATGGGCGCCGTGTCCACGCAGACGCGCCCTGCAAGGCCGGGCCATCTCTCCTGAGCTGCTTCTAGGATCCGCTGCAGACGCGGCTTCATGAGGATGTGGTAGTCGGTGCCCCAAAGATAGCGGCTCAGTTTCAGGCTGCCTGGAACTTGGCCCGGCACGGCTTCGGGGCGCGCGTAGGGAAAGAACACGACCAGTGCCGAACGGGCCTCGGGGAAGACCCCGCGGGGATCCAGCAGCGTCTCCGTGTCGAGATAGGGCAGGTGGGTGGCGCCGCCTTCGGCCATCCACTGCGCCAGGCGTTCACGCTCAGATTCGAAGGGCTCGCAGGAGGCGAAGCCCGCCCGGACGAATCCCCTGGAGAGGGCCTCGGCCCTCAGCCAATCCTTGAACTCCTGCGGCGAAGAATGCTCCACTTCTTCAGCATCCCATAACCCATGGACCACCCCACTCTGGACCTCTTCGACCTGAGCGCCTACCAGGCGCTGGTGGCCCTGCGGGAGATGATCCAAACCCATCCGCTGGCGGGCTTCGTCGTGCGTGGCGAAGACGACACCATCCGCGCCAACGTGCAGCGCCAGCTGGAAAAGCAGGGCCGGCGCTGGGCCGAGCAACGCCAAGGCCGCACCTGGCAACTCGAAGTGGAATCCCTAGGCTCTTCCAGCGCCCTCCCCAAACGCCCGCCAGTGTTGGTGCTGCGTAGCGCCTTCACGCCTGGGGATCGCGCCTTGGGCCGCAAGCTGTTGCTCCAGACGCTGCGGAACCTCGATCGCGGCGTGCCTTGGGTGTGTCTGGCCCATGAGGCCGTCGAACTCTTGGATGATGAGGAGGCCGTGGAAACGCTTCACGCGTTGAGAGAAGAGGGCATCGCCATTTTTCTCAGCGCGGTGAGCTGCCAGTTCCACGGGAAGGCGATGGTCTTTCCCGAGCTCGGAGACGAGGCCTGGCAAACCGCCTACGGGAGGGGTGAGCTCACGGTGCTGTAGAAGATTCTGGAAGGGGCTTGACGCGGGCTCGGAGGTGTCTACTGTATTAGTACAGTAATACACTTTCGATCGAGGCTCCCCTCATGAGAGATCTCCTACATGTCGACCCCCGGGAGGCTGCGCCCATATGGCGACAGATCGAGGACGGCTTGCGTCGCCTGGTTTCCTCTCGGGCGCTCGTTCCTGGGGCGGCGGTGCCCTCCGTGCGCGATCTGGCCAAGGACCTGCGCGTAAACCCCGCCACCGTCGCCAAGGCCTATCAGCACTTGGTGGAGGGGGGCTGGTTTGTAACGCGGAGAGGTGAGGGCACCTTTGTCGCAGAGGCGGTGCCTTCCTTCAAGGCGAAGGACCGCCGTCTGCATTTGAAGGAAGGCGCTACCCGCTATGTGCATTTGGCACTCAGCGTGGGGGCGCCGCGCCAGGAGGCGGAAGAGGCGATGGACGGAGCTTGGAAAGACGCAGAGGTGGCGCGATGAATCAAGAGAGGGTGGACATGGCTGCGATCGTGGAGATGGATCAGCTGGGAGTGCGCTATGGGACTCACACGGTGCTCCATGAGGTTTCCTTTGCGGTGAGGCCGGGGGAGATCTACGCCCTGCTTGGGCGCAATGGTGAAGGCAAGACGTCCATGGTGCGCTGTGCGCTCGGATGGCAACGGGCCACGTCGGGGAGCGCGAAGCTCTTCGGCCAAGATGCATGGGCAGGGCGAGCCTCCGTGATGAATCGTGTGGGAGTGGTGGAAGAGCATCCTTCTTTCCCAGCGCATTGGCGTGTGAAGGATGTGCTTGCCTATGTGAAGGCGCTGCGGTCTCGGTGGGATGAGCAGGCGACCTTCCACCGGATGGAACAGGGCCAGATCGCCTTGAACACCAAGGTCGATGCGCTTTCACGAGGGCAGAAATCCCAATTGGCCATGGCCTTAGCCCTCGCTCACGGCCCCGAGTTGCTGATCCTGGATGATCCGACCCTCGGCCTAGATGCTGTGGCGCGGCGGCGATTTTTCGAGACGTTGGTGGCGGATGTGGCGGGAGAGGGCATCGGTATTCTCATCACCACGCACGACCTCGCTGGCATTGAGGGCGTGGCGGATCACGTCGGCATCCTGGCGAAGGGACGACTCAAGATCAGCGAATCGCTGGAAGTGCTGAAGACAAGGGTGCGTCGACTGCGCTGGCCCAATGGCGAAGGCATTCCCTCCTTGAAGGAACTTGACCCCCTGCGCATGGCGGAGGGGCCCTTCGGTGGAGAAGCGCTGGTGTCGAAGTATTCGGACGCCGCCTTCGAGGCGCTGCAGATCCAGGCGGGCGGGCGCTTTGAATGCGAGCCCGTGGCTCTGGAGGACGCGTTCATCGCATATGTGGATGCCACCCAGGAGGTGAGGGCATGAGGCTCCTAACGATCGCCGCGGGAGAGTGGAAGGGACGCAGACTCCTTTGGTTCGGAGCGGTATTCGTGGCTCTGATGATGCTGCTGGCGCCCCTGCCGGGTGCGCACATTATCAAAGATCAGACGCTCCAAGAGCGGTGGGCGACTGCGGCCATGGGTCTCAGCCTGATGTTCTCCTCCGTTCTCGCCGTCTTTCTTGGTGCGAGCATGCTCAACCGCGATTTGCGGGAAGGGAGAGCGGGTTTTTTCTTTGCCTTGCCCATGCATCCTCTAGAGCTGTTTTTGGGAAAGCTCCTGGGCGCGTGGTTCCTCTGCTTGTCGACCGGAGCCCTTATCTTGGCGCCCGCGCTGGTGCTCACTTGGCAGTGGGAGCTGCTTAAGGCCTTCGAGATGCTCGCGACCTTGAGCCTTCTGCTCCTGTTGATCGCTCATGTGTTCTTTTTCATCGTTTCAGCCCGAACGCTCTGGTGTTTTCTAGACTGGGCTTCATTGATGGCGGCCGCAGGAATCGGTTGGCTGTGGCTGCATCGACTGCAAGCTGTGCGTGAGGTGAATCTCGACAAGGCCATCCTGGGCGGGGCCGGGGTCTTGCTGGTCGCATTGTTGGTCGCCAGCTGCATTCAGATGATGTCGGGCCGGGTGGATCTGGCGCGAGGACATCGCGCCCTCTCGCTCACCCTGGTGGCTTGCGTGGGAGTGGGGGCCATGGGTGCATGGGTCTACACCCGGCTCGCCCAGCGGACCTCGTGGGGGGCCTTCTCCCACGTGGTGCTGTGCAGGCCCGCACCCAAAGGGCCGTGGGTGGGGGTTTTAGAGGAGCAGCGCCATTGCGCGATTCTCAACACCGAGACGGGAAAGGGGCTTTCCCTTGCGCCGCTCGGATCCGTGGCCTTCTCCTCCGACGGCTCGCGGATCGCTTGGGTAGCCATCAGCGGTTTCACCTCGGCGGAAGTCTGGACGGCCAAGCTCGCGGGGGACGCTTCCGAGGTGCGGCCCACGGGCCTCTCGGTTTCCCTCGCCCCATGGGTGGCTCACGTGGTGTTGAGCCCCACCGGACGAAGGGTGGGCCTGTGGGAGGACCACCGCTTGAAGGTGGTGGATCTTTCAACGGAGGAGTGGCGAGAGATCGAGCTGCCCGTCACCGCTAGCAATAAGGGGTCCCAGTTTTTCTTCGTTTCCGACGATGTCGTGCGTTGCTGTTGGTCGTCGGAGGGCGAAAAGGGCGGTTTCGAAATCCGGGAATGGGATCTACGTTCTGGCGTGGACCGCAGGACGGGAAGCAGCTCGATTCACGTGGAATGGCCGCTACTTGACCGCAACGTCCAGCAGGATCGCATGCTGGTTCGTGGCACCCTCCAAGGGAATACCGGCCTTTGGCTCTGCGAAGGGAGAACAGGTGCGGTCCTGAAAGATTTCAGTGTGCACACCTCCCACGCCGCGGCGGCCTTCCTTCAGGACGGCTCCCTGGTGCTCGCTCAAGAGATGCCACAGGGGATCCAGGTCTCTCATTGCACTCCGGAGGGCGAGGACATGTGGCATCAAACCATCATCGCCGCCTACCTCCCGCCCGTCTTTTTGAAGAGCTCCGGCTTGTGGTGGCAGACGGAGGAGGCGCCTGGGCGACTGCAGCTGATTTACCATCGCGGGTCCAAGCCCGCCGGCATCATCAAGGTGGACGTGAAGACCCGCACTTTGCAGGATGATCCGACGCCCTTTCTGCCCTTCTATGGACTCGGTGAAGGACCTGCGGCACGGCTGGGAGATTTGGCCCGGCGGCTCCAAAGCACGCCATCTGGCGGCCTATCTGTTCGCTTGGCGGACGGCTCTTCCAAAACCCTGGTGGAAGGACGGTCCGGACGCTAGCGCCTAGGTTAGGCTGGGGAGGTTCCTCACGGACCTCCCCTCGCCATGAATGTGCCCACCTACCTCACCCTCGCCCGCATCGTGCTCGTGCCCGTGCTTGTGGTGGTGCTGCTCACGCGGGTGACGAACCACGAGATCATCGGGGTGGTGGTGTTCTGGATCGCGAGCCTCACCGATTGGCTGGATGGCTATCTGGCTCGTCGATGGAAGCAGGTGACTGTGCTGGGCAAGCTGCTGGATCCCCTCGCGGACAAGCTGCTGGTGAGCGGCGCATTGATCAGCCTCGTGGAGTTGGATCTGGCGCCCGCGTGGATGACCTTCATCATCCTCGGACGCGAGTTCGCCATCACGGGCCTGCGCGGCATCGCTTCGGAAGAAGGCCTGACCATTCCTGCGGGCTCCATCGGCAAATGGAAGCTCGGCGCGCAGGTGGCGGCCATCAGTTGCCTCATTCTGGGGCCTCGGCTGGATGGCTACCTCTACGAACTGACCCACCGCGAGTTCTTCCGCTACTTCATCCAGCTGAACCGGCCCTACAGCTTCTTCTGGGGCATGGGCGTGCTCCTGCTTTGGGTGGCCGTGATCCTGGCCATCTGGAGCGCGGTCGTGTATTTCCGCGGGTTCTGGAAAGCGCTGGGACCTAAACTCCTCTCTGCGGATAGCCGACTGACGGGCGAAGGGGAAGACTGATGGGCACGCTGCGCCGCTACCTGCTTGCGGGGATCTTCACGCTGCTGCCCTTGGCCGTGACCCTCTGGCTGCTGCGCTGGATTTTCGGCGTGCTGGTTTCGCTCTGTCAAATTCCGCTCACATGGACCTTCTCCAAGGTGGGCTTGGCCCAGCCCCCTTTTTGGGTGCTGGCCTTCGCCTCGCTGGTGGCGCTCGCAGGTCTGCTGATTGTGGTGGGTGCTTTGGTGGGCAACCTGGTGGGCCGCCAGCTGCTGCTGTGGCTCGATGAATTGATGCTGCACATCCCCGGCGTAAAGGGCATCTACGGCGCCATCAAGCAGCTCATGGGCGCCATCCAAAGCGGGCAGGGTGGCAGTTTCAAAGACGTGGTCCTGGTGGAATGGCCCCATCCCGGTTCCTTCACTCTGGGCTTTTTGGCCCGTCGGGATTGCTCCTGGGCCATCCCGGGCGGCGATTCCTACGTGGCGGTCTACATTCCCACGGCCCCCAACCCCACCAGCGGCTACGTGGTGATGGTGGAGGAGAAAAAGATCCAGCGCGTGGATCTCAGCCCCGACCAAGCCCTCACCTGGGCCATCAGCGGCGGCGTGGTGGCGCCGATGCGCAGCGGCACGGGCACCTTCCGCATGCCTGAGGGGAGCTGATATGGCGCGCCTGCACGGCAAGACCATCCTCGTCACCGGCGCGGGAAGCGGCATCGGTCGGGTTGCGGCTCGACACTTCGCGGCCCAGGGCGCTCAAGTCATTCTCGTGGGCCGACGGTTGGATTTCCTGAAGGAGACGCTGAGCGGCGCCCAGTGCGTGGCCCTGGATCACGCCGATGATGCGGCGGTCGCCGGTTTTGCCAAGCTCTGCCCGCCCCTCGACGGCATGTTTCTGAACGCGGGATTCCTCATCCCGGGCAGCGTGGCCACCACCGAAACCGCCACTTTTGACCGCGTGCTCGCGCTGAATCTGCGTGGTCCCTGGCTCATGGCCCATCACCTCGGTTCGCGGATGAACGAAGGCGGAAGCGTGGTGCTCATGGGCTCCAACATCGGCCTGCGCGCCATTCCCGATAGTGCCGCCTACAGCGTCGCCAAGGCAGGCGTGCATATGCTCGCCAAGGTCCTCGCCCTCGAGTGGGCCCCGCGCAAAATCCGCTGCAACGCCATCGCGCCCGGCCCCGTCTTCACGCCGATGGTGGAAGAGCGCCTCAAAGTGAGCATGGATCCCGAAGGCGATCTGGAGCGGCTTGCGGGCGTAAACCCCTTGAACCGCCTGGGCACTGAAGAGGAAATCGCGTCCCTCGTGATCCACCTGCTTAGCGATGAAAGCCAGTGGACCAACGGTGCCATCATCCCCATCGATGGTGGTGCGGAGGCGGTGTACTGAGAGTGGCGCCGCAGCGGAGGATCCAGTAGGGCGGGGATCTGAAAGCCGAAGTTGCTTTGTCTTTGATCACCGTTTATCGCCGTTCATCTCCGGTAAGAAACATAGGCCGGTGATGAACGGAGATAAACGGTGATAAGGAAAACATCCCAGTTCGGTACTTGGCTTCTCGAACGGCCCTAGTCCACCTGCTCCATGAAATCCAAATCCCGACCGTGGGTTTCGGTGAGGCCGCTGAGGGCCCAGAAGGCGATGGCCATGACGGTGAGGCCGACGATGAGGGCGGCGGTGAGGACGCCGAGGTTGCGGCCGACGAAGTGCATCCCGAGCAGGTGCACTTCCTGGTCCTTGGCGAGCCAGAGGAAGGCGAGGCTCATGGGACTCACGGACCAGCGCACGAAGTTGGGCACGGAGATGGTGACGGTGGCGCGCAGATTGGTTCCGAACTGCTCGCTGGTGGCGGTGACGAAGACGGCCCAGTAGCCCAGCGGCAGGCCGAAGGCGAAGCAGAAGGCGTAGAAGGCGGAGGGGCTCAGGCCCTTCGCGAAGAGGTTGAAGAGGATGCCGAGCAAGGTGCCGATTAGGCAGATCAGCAGCACGCGTTTGCGGCTGGCCAGCCACTGGCTGAGGAAGCCGCTGCCCAGATCGCCAACGACGAGACCGGCGTAGCACCAGGCGATGGCGTCGCCGGCGGTGACGGGGCCCGTGTAGCCCAGGGCTCGCGCAAACTCCGGCGCATAGAACATGAGGATGCCCACGGAGAACCACAGCGGCACGGCGATGAGGGTGCAGCGCAGGGCGCGGAAGAAGCGATCGCGAGAAGTGAAGAGGCTGAAGAAGTCGCCCCGGGCCACGGCCTGCTCTTGGGCCTGATGGAACATGCCGCTCTCCGCCACGCCGATGCGAAGGCAGAGCAGCATCAGGCCGAGGATGCCGCCGACGAGGTAGGCGTGATCCCAGCTCATGTGCTTGCCCACGAGGTCCGCCACCACGGCGCCGCTCACGCCCACTCCCGCCACGATGCCGGTG
>JACXTT010012821.1_pt1 | contig 11099 bp, 11 predicted proteins | sample 9270951 | NCBI WGS metagenome assembly JACXTT01 (sample SAMN15532306, study PRJNA645909) | rock metagenome | isolation source: weathered quartz diorite | place: Puerto Rico | collected 2017-06-21 | reverse complement strand
CCGTCGCGTCGCTGGCGCAGCACCTTCATCAGGCCCGCCGGGTTCACGCGTCGTTTGCGGTGCGGTTGATAGGCGGCGATCGCGGCCGCGGCCTCCTCCAGCGTGGCGAAGCCACCGAGTCCTGAGGCCATGAAATCGCGGATACGCTGCACGCCGGCCGGGTTCGTGCGATGGGTGATGTCGACCAGAACGAGGCCACTGCTCACGACGCGGTCCGAGGCACCCTCGGCCAGGATGGCCGTCACCCCGCCGAGCGAGGCGCCGACGAGCACGGGCGGCCGCCCGAGCTGATCGCAGACGGCGATGCAGTCGGCCGCGTAGGTCGTGAACGAATAGTCTCCGTTGAGCGCCCACTCGCTGTCGCCGTGGCCGCGCAGGTCGAGCGACACCGCGCGCCAGCCGCGGCGCGCCAGCACCTCGGCCGTGTTGCCCCATGCGTGTCGTGTCTGGCCGCCCCCGTGCATCAGGAGTACCGGCCAATCGGGTTCGTCGCCCCAGACGTCACCGACGAGATGAATGCCCTCGAAGCCATCGAAGCGGACGCGTCGCGGCTCGGTCATGGCGTCAGTCTACCGCGATGCGTTCCTGGGCGAAGCGCGATCGACTCCTTTACACTACGCAACCGCAGGTGACTGGACCGTAGGCCAGGAGGTGCATGCCATGAGTGAGACCGCGACGACGCGTCATCAGCCGATGGAAGCCGTCCACATCGACGACCGGCGGTGGGAGACGCTGCGCTGGCCCGGCCAGTGGAGCAAGATGCTTTTCCATCCGCGACCCGAGCGTGTGACCGAGCCCAACGCCGGCCTCGTGCGCTACGAGCCTGGTTCGCACCATCCGTTGCACAAGCACGACTTCGCGCAAGTCTGGTACATCCTCGAGGGCCAGTTCCAGATCGGTGACGTCACGTATGGCCCTGGCACGATGCTGTTCTATCCGGACCCGCACTGGGAGGCGCCGCTGTCGACGTCGACCGGCGGGCTCATGCTCTTCGTGCAGTACCAGGGACCGACGACGGGAGGCCGCCCGATCTACGACGGCCGCTTCAACATGACGGCGCGCAAGCCCGTCGCCGAAGAGAATCTCGAGCGCTGAGCTGTTGGAGGGCTAGCCATGGCGGACCCGCTTGTCATGGATCGGATGTTCCAGCGCATCATGCGTGGGCTCGTCGAAACCGGACGCGCGCCCCACTACGCCGAGGTGGCCCGCGCGCTCGGGCTTCCGCCCGAAGAGGGGCGCCAGTTGCTCCACGACGTGATGCAGGCCTATCCGATCGGCTGGCTGCACCCCGAGACGGACTACATCGCATCGTTCCCGCCTTTGAACAGTCTGCCGACGCAGTACCGGGTCACCGTGCGCGGTGCGCAGCGGTGGTTCGCCCAATGCGGGTTCGAGGCGACGTCGGTGACGTGGCTCTTCCCCGGCGAGACCGTGCGCGTCGACGCCCCATGCCTGGACTGCGGCGACCCCGTGACCGTCGAGATGCGCGATGGCCGCATCGTGTGGGTCGATCCGCCCGGAGTGGTCGGTCACCTCAACTATGGATTCGGCCCTTCGCGAGGCCGGCCCCCGTTTCTCTGAACGGGCATGAATCTCTTCCGGTCGGAAGAGCACGCTCGCCGCTGGCGCGCGTTCCAGCCGCGCGCGGAGGAGGGCTTCATCACGCTCCCGGAGCTGGCCGGCTTTTTCGGTACGGAGACGCGCCGTCACATGCTGGATCCGGATTATCTCTCGACGTGGTATCCCCGCCGCGGCGCCGAGCGCCGCGCGTATCTCGAGCAGATCGACAAGCGCACCCCGTTCTGGCAGGGGACGCCGGATCCCTGAGGCGCACCTCCCCGGTCGCGATCGTCCGTGCCGATGGCCTACTCGCCCCGATGACGCCGCTCATACGAGATCGAGTAGGCGGCCGATCGTGCGAGCAGGACTGGATCGGTCGAGAGGCCGATCCCGTCGGGACAGTTGGAGGGGTCGAAGATGAGGCGGCGCTCGTCCTCTGCTCCGGTTGGCGAGATGCTGACGATCTCCAGGCGTCCGAGCTCCACGTGAGGCCGATCCGCCGGCCAGAGCGCGGTCGGATCGTCCGTCGGATCGCCTGGGCCAGCGATTTGCAGGAGTAGCCGGAACGAGGCTGGCCCTCGGCGCAGTCGGCTCTCGAGCTCTTCGCGCAAGAAATTGGGGCTTCGTTTGCCCGCATCGTCGGGCGTCAGATGCGCCTCGCCCGCCTCGGGGATGAAGTGGTAGCGCCCGAACCGGCTCGTACCGTCGGCAGCGGTGAAGCGAAACGCGTGCTCGGCGTGATAGCGCGTTTGCACGTAGCTGGCCGGGATCGGATTCTGCATCAAGCGTCCGACGAACGCCGCGGCCCCCGGGTGAGTACTGAGAAACTTCGGCACCGCGTCCGCGGCGGGCTGACCCGTCGAGGGGTCCGGGAGCTGAGCGCGAAGGAACTCGAGCAGCTCTTCCGGAGTCCGCGCGATGAAACCCTCGACTGAGTTGGCGAGGATATCGGCGTCCTTCCCCCCTGGTATGGGAAACTTCACCGAGATCGAGCGCACGTTGGGCAGGCCGTCGCGCACCGCCGGATCGCCGGCGGAATTGGCGAATCGAATGACCGCCGACACCGTCTCGCCCTGCAGATGGACCGCGCGGCTTACCCTGCTCGCATCCGGAGGGCCCGTGAACCTCCCGGTGCAAACGAGACCCTTGGCGTGAACCGGCCGGAAGCCCGGATGCGGACCCGCGAGGGTGCGCATGGCCGTGACGATCTCGGCGACGACGTTCTGGGACGTGCTCGATCCTGACATCGACGGCTCCTTCCCAACGGTCAATGTGGGCGGCGACGCGTGACTATTCCTCCGAATGGTACGTCCGAGTCGGCGGATGCGCGACATGGACCGCTGTCCCGAGACACGAGCCGTACAATGGACGGCATGCCCCCGCTCCTCGAAGCGCGCGCGCTCGTCAAGCGTCTAGGCGGTCGTCTCGTCGTCGACGGTGTCGATCTGGTGTGTCAGGCCGGGCAGGTGCTCGGGCTGCTCGGTCCCAACGGCGCCGGCAAGACGACCACGCTTCGCATGCTGTACGGCTTCCTCCACGCGGACGCCGGCACGATCCACTTCGACGGCGCCGACGTCTCGCGCGACCTCGACCGCTTCAAGCGCCAGCTCGGCGTGTGCACGCAGGACGACACGTTCGACGGCGACTTCACGGTGCGCCAGAATCTCGAGATCGCCGCCGGCTACTTCAGACCGCGGCCACGTGACGTGTGCGCGCGTACCGACGAGCTGCTCGAGCGCTTCGCACTGGCCACCTATGCGAATGACAAGCCCGAGGCGCTGTCCGGCGGCTTTCGCCGCCGGCTGATGATCGCCCGGGCACTCGTGCACCGGCCGCGCCTCCTGTTTCTCGACGAGCCGACGACGGGCCTGGATCCGCAGGCTCGCGTCGCGGTGTGGGACCTCGTCAACGGGCTTCGCGCCGAAGGGCTCGGACTCGTGCTGACGACGCACTATATGGACGAGGCCGAGCGGCTCAGCGACGTGCTGACGGTGCTGGCGCAAGGCAAGGTGGTCGCGCACGGGTCGCCGAAGTCGGTGCTGGGCGACATGCTCGGCGAGCACGTCGTGGTCCTGGAGGCCGACGCCACGACCGTGCCGGCGGTCGCGGCCTGGCTCGCCGGGCGCGGGCTCGGCGAGCCGCTGACCGTCCTGGGCGCCTGGCATCTGCCGCTCAGCGGCGAGCAGCTGGCCGACTTCGCGCGCGCGTTTCCCGCGCTTCGCTACGAAGTCAGGCCGCCGAACCTCGACGATCTCTTCCTCAAGCTGGCTTTGCCGTGCGCTGGCTGACGGCCGCGCTGGACTGGCAGAGCCGGGCGGTCGTCGGCCGGCATCTGCGCGTCTATATGAAGAACTGGCACACGTCGTTTCTGCCGCCGGTACTGGAGCCGATCACGTTGCTGCTCGCGTTCGGCCTGGGGCTCGGCGCCTACATGTCGTCGGGCATCCAGTGGAACGGCCGGGCCGTCGGCTACATGAACTTCGTCGCGCCCGGGATGCTCGCCTACGCGACGTTCATGACGGCGATCTTCCAGTCGCTGTTCGGCGCGTTCATCCGCATGCGCTTTCAGCGCACGTGGGAGGGTCAGCTCACGACGCAGATCGAATTGCGACACGTCGTGTGGGGCGAGATCTTGTGGGCCGGGCTCTTGACGACGAGCTATGTCGCGATCGTCGGGCTCGTGCTCTCGGGCTGTGAGCTCCTGGGCCTGCTCCAGCTCGAGCTCGCGTATCTTCCGGTCGTCATCCCGATCGTGTTCGTGTCCGCTTGCGCATTCGCCGCGCTGGGTCTCTGCTTCACGGCCCTCGTGCCGACGATCGACCACATGAACTTGCCGATCTTCCTCGTCGTCCTGCCGATGGGCTTCGTGTCGGCGACGTATTTCCCGCTCGGACATCCCGTGCTCGCGGCGATCTCGACCGCGAATCCCCTGTATCACCTCGCGGAAGGCCTGCGCGGTCTGCTCCTCGGCACCGGGGGCGGCTATCATCTGGCGGGCCTCGCGGGCCTTCTGGTGCTGATGCTCGGAGTCCTCGTCCCGCTCGACATGCGGTTGTTGCGCAAGCGGGTCCTCGGCGACTAGCGCTCGCAGGGCTCGGCGACTCGTACGCGGAGACGGCGCGGTTTCAGTTCGGCAAGCCGCGTCGATCGCGTGAGTGGGTCAGCTCCTGGACCGGCCGCACCTCGATCACCGCGACGCGCGCCGGCGGAAACCGCGCGGCGATGGCGCACGCTTCGTCCATGTCCTTGGCCTCGATCAGGAAGAATCCGCCGAGCTGCTCCTTCGTCTCGGCAAAGGGCCCGGCGGCGGTGGAGACCTTGCCGCCTCGCACGCGGATCGTCCGAGCCGTGTCGGCCCTTTGCAGCGCGTTCGACACGATGTAGTGGCCGCTGCGCCGCAGATCCTCGGCGTACTCGATCGCGGAGTCGACGAGCGCCTCCATCTCCTTCTCGGGCATCGCGTCCAGTACCTTCTCGTCGTGGTTGATCGCGAACATGAACTTCATCGCATTCTCCTCGCCCGCAGAGCGGCGCGTTGATTCACCCCGTCCTCGATAGGTATACCAGGCGAATCAAGAGCGCCGCTACCTGCCGAGACGTGCGCGCTCGCGCGCCGCGATGCGCCGATAAGGTTCCGACCCGAACTCGGCCGCGAGGTCGTCCAGCGACCGGAGCGCGCTCTCGATCGCGGCGTGGTCGTGGACCGGCTCCGAGCCGAGGAGGTGCACCCACGAGAGCGCGACGTCGAAGGCACCAGGCCGCCAGCCTCGTCCCCGGCCGACGAGCTCCCGCGCCTGGGAGAGGAGCGTGCCGGCTCTCGCGCGGTCACCGACGGCTCGAGTCGCGTCCGCGAGCATCGCGAGGATGCGCGGCTCGTACCAGAGCGCCGCGCGTCGATCGCGGGCGAGCGCGAGTGCCCGCTCGAGCTGGCTGGTGGCTGCGAGAACATCGCCGTGGGCGAGCTCTGCCGCGCCGAGGAACGCCGCGGCCTCCACCCGAGAGAAGGCGCTCCCGCCTTCTTCCGCGAGCTCGACGGCGCGCCGACCATGCGCGAGCGCGCCGGGCAGATCGCCGCCCAGGCGCAGCACCTCGCACAGGAACGTGTGCGTCCCGTAGAGGATGTGGAGAGCGCGCTCGCGCTCCTCCGTGAGGAGCGTTTGCAGGGCACTCTCGGCCTCGGCCTCATATCCGAGGTGCGCGCCGGCCAGGGCCCACCACACGCGGCACAAGCCCGGTGCTGTGGAACCTTCGACCGCCTCGCGGAGCTCGTGAAGCTCTGCGACCTCGACCAGCGCACGTTCGGCGGTCGTTCGGGCCGAAGCGATGCGTCCGACGGCGAGCTGCGCGTGGGCCAGTACCGATTGCATCTCGAACTCGAACGCGGCATCCGATCCTTCCGCCAGCTCCGTGGCGCGCTCAGCGCACGCGAGGTACTGTGCGACGTCACCGGCGAGCCCACACAGGCGTCCGTAGGACGTGAGCAGGAACGCATGACCGGCCCTGTCTTCGAGCCTCTCGGCAACCGCGCTCGCCTCGTCGAACAGATGGCGTGCCTCGGGCTCCTCGATGCCGGCGATGCGGCCGATCTCCAGCAGTGCGATGCGCGAGGTGAGCTCGAGCGTCAGGGTCTCGCGAGACTCGGCAACGGCGGCGAGGAGCGCAATCACCCGGCGGCAGTGTCTCACCCCGTCGGCGGGGTCACTGCGTGCCACGCGCCGCCCCGCCTGCTCGTGCCAGCGCGCCGCGTCGAGATGCGCGCCGGCCTCGTCGAAATGATGGGCGAGGAGTGCGGCGTGCGCCGCAGCCGAAGCGCCGGGGCTGTTAAGCAAGGCTCGCGCGATCGCGGCGTGCGTTGCGCGCCGGCGGTCCAGGAGCTGTGTGCGATAGGCGACCTCCTGCGCGAGAGGGTGCCGGAACGCGTACTCGCCTGGAGACTCGGCAGGACCGAACAGCTCGGCGTTCGAAAGGCGCTCGAGCGACGCGGCGAGCTCGGGCGCGCGCAGATCGACGACGGCGCGAAGCAGCTCGATGGACACATCTCGCCCGGCGACGGCCGCGGCCTGCAGCACGTCCTTGTCGCGGTCCGCGAGCCGATCGATGCGCGAGGCGAGGACGGCCTGCACGGTCTCGGGCAGCGTGATGTCCTCGGTCGGAGCGGCCGGCTCGTACGCGCCGCGCTCGCCCTGCAGCACGCCGCGCTCGACGAGCGAGCGAATCATCTCCTCGACGAAGAGGGGGTTGCCGCGAGCCCGGGCTTCGATTCGGGCGCGCAGGGGCGCGAGCCGGTCACTGAAGCCAAGCCAGTCATCGAGCAAAGCCCTGCAGCTCTCGAGGGCAAGGGACGACAGCGAGAGACCTTCGACCCGCGAGGACCACGCGGGCCGATATTCGGGTCGCGTGGTCGTGAGCAGCAGGACACGGCTCCCGGCCGACTCCGGAGCCAGGAGATGCTCGATCAGCATCTCCAGCGCCGCTTCGCTCGCCGGGTCGAGCCAGTGCAGATCCTCGATCCAGAGGAGCGTGAGCTCGCGCCGCGCGCGAGTCCTGATCAGATCGGCCAGCGATCGAAACAGGCGCGCGCGCCGCGCTTCAGGATCGAGCCCCGACGGCGGCGAGAGGCGGTCTGAGCCCCCGAGAAGCTCGAGCCAGAACTCCACAACGGTCGGATCGGGCTGCGCGTTCCCGAGACCACGTCTCACCGCGGCGTGGACGTCTGAGGGCGACGGGCCTTCGCCGATACCGAAGAGGCTGCTCGCCAGCGCGCCGATCACGTGGAACGGCAGGGTACGCCCGTGGGAAAGCGCGCGGGCATAGTGAGCCGCCGCGCCGCCCGCGCGCTCGACCAGCTCGTGACACAGGCGGCTCTTTCCCGCGCCGGGCTCCGCGGTGACCAGGACGACCCGCGGTCGACCCGAGTGCGCCTCGCGCAGCGCGCTCTCGAGCAGGGCGAGCTCGCGCTCGCGGCCGACGAAGCTCGAAAGGCCGCGTGCCCGGGCGCTGTCGAAGCGGGTCCGGATCTGGCCCGGACCCCGCAGATCGAACACGCGCACGGGAACGCTGGCGCCCTTGAGATTCTGCTCCCCCCGGTCGAGGAACTCGAAGAAGCCCGCCGCCAGCCGCGCGGTCTGCTCGGTCACAGTGGCGCCGCCGGGTGGCGCCAGCTGCTGCACGCGGGCGGCGAGCCCGACGACGTGACCCTGCGCGGTGTAGTCCATGCGCAGGTCGTCGCCGATGCGCCCCACGACGACCTCGCCGGAGTTGAGACCCATCCGGACCGCGAACTCGAGCCCGTGCTCGCGTCGCACGTCCGCGGCGAGCGCGCCGAGCTCGCGCGTCATGTCGAGCGCGGCTGCACAGGCGCGCTGAGCGTGGTCTTCGTGGGCGATCGGGGCGCCAAAGAGCGCCATGATGCCGTCGCCGGTGTACTGGTTGACGGTGCCTTCGTAGCGGTGAACGCCGCCCGTGAGGATCCGGAACAGGCGATCGAGCAGGCGATGCCACTCCTCCGGATCGACGCGCTCGGCGAGCTCCATCGAGCGCACCACGTCGGCGAAGAGGACGGTGACCAGCTTGCGCTCGCCCCGGAGCGCGGTCCGCGACGCGAGAATTTTGTCGGCGAGATGCCGCGGCGTGTAGGAGCGCGGCTCGGGGCTGAGTGCCGGCGTCGTCAGCGGCGCGCCGCAACCGTTGCAGAACCGCGCGCCGGCGGGGTTCTCCTGTCCGCACGATGGGCAGCTCACCGCGCCTTGCCCATCGCGACCACACCAGTGTGAGGACGACCTGTTCTTTGCCCCGCGCTCGCGGTCGTCGCGGCTACGCGGTTGCCGGCGCGACTTCCACGCCGTTCATCGTGTCGATCGTCTTGTAGTGGCCGGGCGCGGTGATCTCCAGAATCTCGACGTCTTCCGACCAGCCGGTCACCGTGTGCGACAGCCCCGGCGGGATGATGTGGCAGTCGCCGGCCTTCAGCTTGTGCTCGCCGTGGCCATGGTAGTGAAAGCTCATCCAGCCCTTGAGGACGTAGACGAAGAGGAAGTCGAGCTCGGTGTGCTTGTGCTCGGCGATCGGCGGCTTCGAGCCCGGCACGCCCTTGATCACGTGCGCGTCGTACGCGCCGCCGGTGGCCTCCTCGACGCCGAGCTGACGGTAGAGGAACTGCGGACGAGGCGCGCCGTTGTTGGCCTGGATCGGCGCGAACGTCGTGTCCTCGACGTGCTTGACCAGCAGCGACTGCTTGAACCCGGATTTCTGCATGGGAGCCTCCGATAGAGTGGGTGACGACGGCGCTATCTTACTCCCGCGCGGCACATCATCGGCGCTGGAGCGCGGCCTTCAGGGCCTGCTCGGTCGTCGCGTCGAACGCGACCAGCAGCACCCGTTCCGGCGTGCTGTGCGCGTCGAGATATGCCGCCGCCGTGTCGACCGCGATAGTCGCCGCGCGATCCACCGGGTAGCCAAACACGCCGCAGCTGATCGCGGGGAACGCGATTCTCTTGACTCCGTGCTCGCGCGCGAGCTCGAGCGCGCTGCGGTAGCAGCTCGCGAGCAGCTCGGGCTCGCCCGCGGCGCCGCCTTGCCAGACCGGCCCGACCGTGTGGATGACGTGACGGGCCGGCAGCCGGAAGCCCGGAGTGATCCGGCTCTCGCCGGTTGGGCAGCGAACGCCGGGCCGCACCTCGGGCACGGCGCGGCAGGCGTCGAGTAGCTCCGGTCCGGCCGCTCGATGAATGGCGCCGTCAACGCCGCCGCCGCCGAGCATCCGCTCGTTGGCCGCGTTGACGATGGCATCCACCGCCAGGCCGGTGATGTTGCCGAAGATCATCTCGATACGCGCGCTCACACCATCACGGACGGGCGAGGGCAGGCGTACTGGCCGGCGGTCGGCGATGCCGCGTCGCGCGCTCGTACGCGTAGGCCAGCTTGATCAGCAGGGGCTCGCTCCAGGCGCGCCCCAGCAGCTCGACGCCGACCGGCAGGCCATCGGGCGTGAATCCGCCGGGCACGACGATCGCCGGCAAGCCGGAGTTGGCGCTGAGGTGGCAGTTGGTCCCGGCCTGCGCCTGGCCGGCGATGTTGGCCTTGCGGCGGATCGTCGGATAGGCGAACGCGTCGAGTCGATGGTCGGCCATCGCCTTGAGGATCGCCTGTCGCAGCGTGTCGCGCTTGACGATGTGCTCGAGGTATTCCTTGGTGTCTCGCGAGTCGACGCCCTGCGACGTGCGCAGCCCCGTCTCGAGCGACGGATGGAATTTCCCTGACGCCAGCACCTCCTCGAGCGTCCGGACCGGCGCGGTGGGATGGGCCGCCAGATACGCGTTGAAATCGAACTTGAAGTCTTGCGAGAGGATCAGGAAGCCGTTCAGCCGGTCCATGAGCAGCTCGTTCAGGCCCGGCACCGTCACCTCGACGATCTCGGCGTCCTGCGCCTTCATCTGATTGATCGCCGCGCGCACGACCGTGGCGATCTCCGCATCCGCGGGGTCGGTACCGAACAGATTCGTCAAGCTGCCGATGCGGGCGCCGCGCAACCCGCCGAGCTGCAGGAACTCGGTATAGCTCTTCGGCGTGTGGCCGATGCTGGCCGCGGTCTGCGAATCCGCCGGATCGTAGCCCACGATGGCGTCGAGCACGATCGCCACGTCGGTCACGCTGCGCCCGATCGGCCCGCCGATATCCTGCGTGGTGGACAGCGGAATGATGCCGGTGCGGCTCGCCAGCCCCTGCGTGCCGCGAATGCCTACCAGGCTATTGTGCGAGGCCGGAATGCGGATCGATCCGCACGTGTCGCTTCCCATGCCCACCGCCGCGAAGTTGGCGGCGATCGCCGCGCCGGTGCCGCCGCTGGATCCGCCCGGGTTGCGATCGAGCGCGTACGGATTGCGCGTCTGGCCGAAGAGCGAGCCGAGCGTCGTGATGCCGCGGGCGAACTCGTGCATGTTGGATTTGGCGATGACGATCGCGCCGGCGTCACGAAGCTTCTTGACGAGGACCGCGTCGGTTCCGGCCATCCACCCCGCGAGCGAGCGCGAGCCGTCGGCGGTCTGCATGGTGACGGTCTCGAAGTTGTCTTTGACGATGATCGGGATGCCGTGCAGCGGGCCGCGCAGAGGACGCGTCTTGCGCTCGGCTTCGAGCGCATCGGCTTGAGCCCGGGCCTGGCGATTGAGGGCGCGGATGGCCTTCAACGCCGGACCCTTCTGATCGTAGGCGTCGATCCGGGCCAGGTACATGCTGACCAGATCGCGCGAGGTCACGGTCCCTGCCGCCAGCGCGGCCTGGAGATCAGGGATCGTGGCCTCCAGCAGCTCGAACGACCTCGTCGGTGCCTGTGCGAGCCCCATCCCGACGATGGAGAGCACCAGCACGGCACCGGCGATCGTCGCCAGCCCCACGGCCGAGAGCCTTCTGATCTGTCGGTGAGGCACCCCGCTTCTCCATGACGCGATCCGCGTGTGGTCCATGCCCGCCCTCCACCGCATGCAGTTCGATGCCAGCCGTGCTCGCGTATGAGATATCAGTGGCCCGTTGCTTGGCAAGCC